>Ga0335073_10015794_pt1 | contig 10557 bp, 4 predicted proteins | sample Lox_Sample_22_FD_207093 | JGI IMG/M metagenome (GOLD analysis project Ga0335073, IMG submission 207093) | Soil microbial communities from Loxahatchee National Wildlife Refuge, Florida, United States - Lox_Sample_2.2 | ecosystem: Environmental > Terrestrial > Soil > Wetlands | place: USA: Florida...
GCAGGCCGGACGCGCTCCCGCCACCGAACGCCCAGGCTCCCGCCTCCCCCTGAACGGACGCGAGCCCCCCCTCGGTCCCCTGGAACGTCGGGGGATGCGGGAGCGGGGTCCAGCTCAGGTTCGGCCGTGCAGGTCCGAGCGCGGATCGGGCGGTGGGAACGGTAGGAGTTTCCGGTTCGGCTGTCAGTGCCCGCGATCCGAGAGCATGGAGCGGAGCCCCCGCGACGACCAGTTCGCTGGACACCAGGGCTCCGATCACCAGGGCAACCGCAATCGGCGCCGCGATGCGGAACAGCGGCCCGCGCCGAGCCGGTCGCGCCATCGTCCGGCGAGGGCGGCCCTCTCGATAACCGTCGCGGGATGAGGCCCGTCGGGGCCTCAGGTCCCGGCTGCCTGACTCGAACAGGCGACCTGAGGATCTCCACGGGGGCTGCCGGAGGCTCCGGCAGTCTCGCCTACAGTCCCCCGCTCTACCACTGAGCTAAGCCGGGACGAGCGTGACGAGCGGAGAGCGGACTATAAACTCTCCGCCGAATCTTCCCCCGAATGGACCCGTGCGCGAGGTGCACCACCGGCGCCACAGCCTGCGACGGCCGGGCGAGCTGCACCTGAGCGAGGAGGGTCGGGAGCTCGCGAGGCGCCTTCGGACGGAGGTCGGGCCCTATGACCTCGTCGTGACCTCGAGCGCGGTGCGCGCCGTCGAAACGGCGCAGGCGCTGGCCGACCCGCCGGCGGCAACTCTCGACGAGTTGAGAGAGATGCCGGAGGAGGTGGCCCGCGCGATCGCGACGGTGAAGGTCGCCGACTTTGCGACGTTGCTTGACCTCGTGAGAACCCACCCGGTGGTGGCCCACTATGCGGCCCGTCAGGCCGAGTTGTGGCGAGGACTGGGGCGACGTGTCCCCGACGGAGGGCGGGTCCTCATCGTCTCCCACGGGGGGATCATCGAGGTGGGTGCCTGCGGGGCCCTCGGGTCGGCGGTCGAAACGTGGGGCGGGCCACTAGCTCCCCTGGAGGGGGTGGCCCTGACGATGGATGCGGATTCGTGGACCGGGGGCTCAGTCCTCCGTCTGCGTCCGGAACCGACCGGAACCCGATAGGGGTGCATCCCGCGCCGAATCTCGGCCCGGACCGCGGGCTAGCGGTATTTAACGGGTAACCTGTTCCGAACGCTCGTGCAGCCTTTCGCCTCGCCGCCGGTGCGCCGCTTGTACTCGAACCGAACTCTCGCGGCATTCTTCCTGACGGCCATCATGCTGGCCGCGACTGCGACCGCGGGCGTAGGAGCTTCCCTCGCGAGCCCGGCCCACGCCGCTTCGGGGAATTCACCGGCGATCGCGGTCCCGTCCACGCCAGCCCCGGCGCACCCTCATCTCGCGCTCGGCGGGAACGGATCGGGCAACATCACCGTCGAGAACGGGACCTTTTTCAGCACGGACTCCTACTTTTCGCCGACCAACACGACCGACGCGCCCTGCGGCGCCGAAACGTTCCACTACAACTTCTCGACGATCCAGTACTACTACGACGACCAGTACTGCTACTCCGGGCCCCAGACCCCCAGCATCGTCGACATCAACGGCAGCACGGTCGGCACCGGCTACTCCCTCCTGACCGACCTGACGCCGACCTCCCACTGCCTTCCGGCGAACGCCACGAACTACACCGCCACGAGCACGATCATCTGGCAGACGTCGTCGAACGGCGGCCAGTCCTGGGGGAACCCCGAGTACCTCCAGAACGCCTCGAACTGTCAGTTCGTCAACGAGATCGAACCGTCGTTCGCCATCTCGGGAACCGGCACGATCTACGGGGCGTGGGTCGAGGAGAACTACACCCAGTACGTCAACGTCTCGGGATACAACGTTACTCCGTTCCCGTTCGGCTACTCGAACCGGACCGGTGACGCGCTCGGGTTCACCTACTCCACGTCCAACGGGACGAACTTCACGAACATCAGCGTCCTCTCCACCCCTCGCAACAATATCGCAAACCCCCAGGTCGCCGCTTTCGGCGCGACCGTGTACATCCTGTACGAGAACATCTCGAACGGCACGATGAGCCTCCCGTCCAACACGTATTCCCCGAACAACACTCACCCGATCTCCGAGAACCTGATCTGGTCGGACGACAACGGACTCTCCTGGAACGGGCCGTACGTCGTCCCGGGCCTGAACGCCTCCTCGGACAACACGACGGAGGGGGCGGCGATTGCGGTCAACTCTCAGGGGGAGATCGCGATCTCCTATGTCACGAACCGTTCGTGCGAGATGTTCACCGGCTTCTGCTACGACTACGGCGGTGAGGTCGTGGTCGTCACCTCCACGACGAACGGCTCCACGTGGAGCCCGATCAGCGAGGTCTCCAATTGGGCCGGCGAGCTGACGTGCGGCTTCGAGTACATCTCCGGGAACTTCTACTACTGCGAGCGTGACCTCTACCAGTGGGGTCCGAAGACCTCGGTCGCGTGGAGCCCGCTCAACCCGTCGACGCTCTACGTCGCGTGGACCGGGTCGTACTACACTTGGAACGTCTCGGGCGGCGGGGGCGAGGGCGGCGGCGGGGGCGCGCTCAACATCGGCTACGGCTCCGCATTGTTCTCCGCGATGTCGTCGAACACCGGGGGATCGTGGACCCGAGGGACGATCGACGAGCCGACCAGCTCGTACGGCTACGACGAGGACCAGATCATCCAACCGTCACTCGCCGTGTCGGCGACGACGGGTGAAGTGTACGTGTCGTACACTGACCTGAACGAGACCTACTGTTATTCCGGGTGCAATCCGGTCTTCTCCTACTACGCGTCGTACTGGATCGGTGAGAGCGCGAACGGGGTCCAGTGGTCGACGTACCCGGCGGCGGTCTCGCAGGCCGACTCGTTCTACACGATCGACACCTGGGTCGGCCAGAACTCCGCGATCACGGTGACCCCATCCGGCCCGGTCGCGATGTACAGCGAGGCCCAGGACGAACTGTTCAATTACGGCTACGCCTACAACTTCTCGACCTCTCCGCCGTCGTACTACTACTGGGACAATTTCACCTACTACACCTCGATGGTGTCGGCGTTCACGGCGCCCTCCGCGCCGCTCGTGGTGAACTTCACCGAGTCCGGCCTCGTCGCGAACTCGAGCTGGGGGTTCTCGCTGTCGGGGAACCTGTTCAGCGCGAACACGACCACGATCCAGATCGACAACATTCCCTTCGCCTCGTCGGTGTACTTCGAGGCGGGCGCCGAGCCGAGCAGCCACGGCGGGTGGTCAGAGCTGGTTCCGGTCGCGACCATCGGACAGCAGGCGTTCTTCTTCAGCGACAGCACGGTCTGGGTGAACTACACGCTCTACTACGGTTGGGCAGCCAGCGTCAATCCGGTCACCCCGCAGGCGCCGAACAACTCGGGGTTCTACGAGGTCTACTTCGACCTCTACCTGAACACCATCTACGGCTACTTCTACCTCGATTACTATAGCTACGACGACTTCGGGAACTGGTACAACGACACCTACTACAGTTCCCCGCTGCCGTGGTACGTTCCGGACAACACCTCGCTCGATTTCAGCACCGGGCTCAACTCGAACGTCCCGGTGTCGTACGTCTTCGGATCCGGGAACGGGTCGTACACCGGGGTGCCGACCCTGGCGATCGCGACGATCGACGGTCCGGTGAACGAGTCGTTCTTCCTCGGGGCGCTCGGGGTGTACAACGTCACCTTCCAGACTTCCGGGCTCCCGAGCGGGACGCCGTACAGCTTCGACTTCGCCGGCACGACCTACAGCGCGACCTCTCCGGCGACCGTCACCGTCCCGAACGTCTTCACCGGTGCCTACGCGCTCACGAACATCTCCGCCACCTCGGCGACGGCGGGCTGGGAGTACTTCGGCTCGTTCGCCAACGGTGAGGTGGAGATCCCCGAGTCGCCCGTGGTGACGCTCAACTTCACGACGTACATCGACGTCGGCGCCCCGACCGGCATCGTCCACCTGCACGCGGTCGGTCTCGCGACCGGGGACTTCTGGCAGGCGGAGTTCAACGGGACGACGTACGGCTCCTCGACGCCGTGGATCAACCTGACCGAACACCCCGGGACGTACCTCGTTTCCGCCCTCCCGGTCGCCACCTCCCTCAACGACACGACGGCGTACTCGCCGACCGGATTCGGCCCCTCGCTCTCGGTGACCGCCGGGTCGACGTACGACGTGGACTACTCGCTCTCGTACCGGGTCCAGGTCGCGAGCTCGGTCGGCGGGACCGTCACCGGGCTCGGCAGCCACTGGGCGACCCCGGGGACCGCCCTCTCGTTCCACGCGACGCCGGACGCGAACTACAACTATCTCGGCTGGACCGGCACGGGCGCCCAGTCGTACTCCGGTATGAGCGCCTACGCGAACGTGACCGTCGCCGGACCGATCACGGAGTCGGCGAACTTCCAGCCGCTCCCGGCGGACCGATTCAACCTGACGGTATCGGAAACGGGCCTTCCCGCGGGAACCAGCTGGACGGCGGACCTGAACGGCACGGGCTATTCAACGTCGCTCCCGACCGAGGTGATCCCGAACCTCTATCCGTGCACGGCGGGCGCGGAGGCCCAGTATGGGTTCGCGGTCCCGTACGTCTACGTCAACGGAACGAGCGGACTCCGCTACGTCGCCACCGGGGTCCCCGCCACCACCTGCACGAACGGGGCGACCGTGATCACCCTCGCCTTCCACCCGGAGTACCTCGTGACACCGTTCGTCAGCGGGCCGGGCTCGATCTCGGAGAACGGAGTGCAGACGGACAACTCGGTGTGGGTCGACTCCGGCTCGTCGATCACCCTGACCGCGAACCCGAACTCGAACGCCCTGTTCGACGGCTGGCTGGGCTCGGGAGCCGGCAACTACACCGGACCCAGCCTGACCGCGAACGTCATCCCGACGGGCCCCGTCACGGAGCTCGCCACGTTCACGACGATCACTCCGCCGCCGACACCGCTCTACACCCTCGGATTCCAGGAGACGAGCCCGCTGGCCCCCGGCACGACCTGGAGCGTCACCGTGAACGGCACGGTGTACACCCCGCACACCGCGTTCCTGAACGTGACGGGCCTCACGTCGACCACGTACCCGATCTCCGTCGCGACGGTCTACTCGCCGGACCACTCCGCCAAGTACACGCCGAAGTCGCCCCCCACGGCCTGGGACCTCACGGCGAACCACACGATCCCGCTCGCGTACTCGACGTCCTACCTCCTGACGGTGTCGTCGGGCGCGGGCGGTTCGACCACGCCGACGCCGGGCTCGGGCTACTACCCCGCCGGCTCGGTCGTCGAGCTCGTGGCGACCCCGTCGGTCGGCCATCAGTTCGTAGGGTGGGCGGGAAGCGGTCCGGGCTCGTACACCGGCACGTCGGCCGTCTACAACGTGACGGTCTCGGGGGCGTTCACTGAGGTCGCCGCCTTCGCCGTGACCCCCACGACGTCGTCGTCGTCTGGGAGCTGGATCACCTCCACGACCGGCATCGCCGTCCTGGCGGTGCTCGGTCTCGCCGTCGGCGTTGGGGCCGGCTATGTGCTATTCGGCCGCAAGTCGGGCGGCGGCGGCACTTCCGGAGGTGCGGCATGAGGATGGCCCCCCGTGGTCTGCTGGCCGTGGCGACGGTGGCGATCCTGACGCTTGGGATCCTTCTGGTCGCTCCCGTTGCGTCGATGGGATCCGTCGGAGCGTCGCCGGCGACGTCGCACTCGCTCGCGCCCTCAACCGCCTCCACGGAAACCCAGGCTGTGGTCCAGGCCGCCGCGAGCCCCCACCCGACCCCCGGGGCGGCACCGCCTTCGTCTGGGCGCGGCACGTTCTTCGTCAACAATCTGATCCCGACCGGGCCGTCGGGCAACTCGTCGTGCGCCTACTCCTCCACGTGCCTGAACAACACGGGCAATCCGTCGATCACGTCGACCCCCTCCGGAGTGATGGCGGTCGCCTACACGGCGTTCACCAACGTCACGGCCTGTCCGGGCGAGGGCGCCTTCACGTACACGGAGATCGGGCTCTCGATTTCGACGAACGCGGGATCGACCTTTGGTGCGCCCCAGTACCTGGACAACCCGACCTGCTCGGAGCCGGCCAACTATACGAGCGCGATCTACCCGGCGCTGACCTCGCTCGCGAACGGGACGCTGGTGCTGGCGTACCTCCAGTACAACTTCTCCTACAGCTTCACGTGCAACTACGGTCAGGAGTTCTACTTCCCAGCGTTGGCCCCGTGCGACACCCCCTACGACCAGCTCGTGGTGACCGACAGCTACACCAACGGTTCGACCTGGACGACCCCCGTCGTCATCAATTCGAGCTCGAACACCCAGTTGAACGCGACCAGTTGGATGCCGTGGCAGCCGGCGATCGCCGCGTACGGCGACACGGTCTACCTGGCCTGGGTCAACTGGACCGACCCGTCCTGGTGGAACTACTACAACCCGGGTAGCCCGTCGACCGGTCTCAATCTCGTCACCTCCTACACCGGGGGAGCGACGTGGGGCGCGCCGGTTCAGCTTCCGGCCGAGAGCGCACCGCTCCCCTATGGAGGGAATGCGACCGCGGTCAACGCGCCCGCGCTCGCGATCAACGCGAGCGGCACGCTGTACGTCGCGTACGACACGAACTTCAATGTCCAGTTCAACTACTTCTGCCAGACGTACTTCTGCGGCTACCTCTACCCGGAGTCGACGTTCGACGTCGTCGTCGCGACCTCGTCAAACAACGGGAGCACCTTCTCCCTCGCGACGGCCGCCTCCCAGGTCCCGATGCAGTGGAACGGAGGCTTCACGTGGATCTACGGGTACGGGGGTACCCAGATCTCCCCCGAGCCCGCGATCGCCATCGACCCGAACTCGGGCGAGGCGTACGTCGCGTTCACCGGCGGGGCGATCGGGAACCTTTGCTACCTTCCGGGCTCCTGCTTCGTAGACGAGGATTTCACGAACCTCTGGATCGCGAACTCGACGAACGGCGGCACGTCGTGGTCTTCGCCGGTCGCCATCGGCACGAACCAGATCGACCTCAACGGGAGCACGTCGGGGGAGTACCTTTACACCCCGTCGGTCGGGGTCGGCACGAACGGGACGGTCTACGTCGATGTCGCGTTCACGAACTTCTCCGACCCGAACCCCTACTACATGTACCCGAACACCGACCTCCTGTTCGTCGGGACCGACAACGGCTCGGTGTGGGGCTCCCCGCTCCAGCCGTGGGCGTCGGTGTCGTGGTACTACGACCCCCTGTGGGACGGGTTTGACACGTCGATGACGATGTACCAGGGCGCGCCGTACTTCGCCTGGACGTGGGAGGTCTGCCCCGGCAACGGCGCGGGCTTGAGCTGCTACTCCCTGTCGAACAACTTCACCTACTCTCAGGTGATCGTCTCGAGCCTCTTCGAAGGGGCCGGCGTAACGGTGAGCTTCACCGAGAGCGGCCTGCCGACTGGCGCCACCTGGACGGTGTCGCTGGGCGGCAACGCCCGCTCGGGGCTCGCGGGGACCACCCTCTCCGTCTCGGGGGTGCCCGCCAACTCCAGCCAGTTCTGGACGGTGCCCTGGGTGAACACCTCCGCGTGGGGCGTCCTGTTCGCGTCCGGAACGGTCTCGAACGCGGGATCGTTCAGCGCGAACACGACCGTGCCGGTCACGTTCAGCGAGTACGTCGAGCTTCAGCTGTTTACCATCCCACCCCAGGTCTCGACGTACTACCCGTGGAGCTGTGCGCAGGCGACCACGTTCGCCGACTTCTGCGCGAACCAGAACGTCACCCCGTCGCCCGGGGTCGACTGGGAGCCGGTGAACGCCACCGTGGCGTACGGCGTCTCCACGATCCCGTTCCCCGCCTACTGCTACAGTTGCTACAACCTCTCGTTCCTGGCGTGGACCGGGAGCGGGTCGGGCAGCTGGAACACGACGGTGCCGAACGGGACCAGCATCCTGCACGGGCCGGTGAATGAGACCGCGAGCTTCCTGTTCATCGGGTCGTGCTCGACCGGGAGCCCGTGCTTCAACGTCACCTACCCGTACGTCTTCCAGGAGACCGGACTCCCCGCGAACACCTCGTGGGGGGTCACGGTCGGGAACGAGTCGGAGATCAATCCGAACGCGACCCATCTCTTGGGCGGCGGCTTCGGGCCGGTCAACTTTACCGTCTGGACCGTCCCGTACAACGCGACGTACTCGTACGTGCCGACCACGAGCGCGACGTCGCCGGTGGCGGCCCCGCAGGCGACCGACATCCGGGTCACGTACAACCTCGTTCCGGACTCGGGGGTGTCGTTCCCCGTGGAGATCACCGAAACCGGAGTCCCGGCGAGCGCAACCGGCTGGGGATTGTGGCTCGGGTCGACCGAGCTCGGCGTGCCGCTCGCCGGCACGACGCTCCATCTCCAGGGTGGGGCGGACGGGATCCAACTGAACGCGAGCGACGTCTACGGGAACGCCGGGGTCGGTGGCTACCTGACCGGCTTCAGCGTCACCACGTACGCGGTCAACTCGACCGTGAACTTCACGTCGTACCACCTCGCGCCCGGGGCCAGCCTCACGCTGGACGGGCCCGCGGTTGTGACCGCACAGTTCGCCTCCGAGTACTGGGTGGCGGTCCCCCCGCCCCAGAACGGGACCGTCGACGCGACGAGCCAGTGGGTCCACGGCGGGACTTCGGTGACGATGACCGCGACCGCGAACCCCGGCTACTATTTCGTCGGTTGGAGCGGCACCGGCGCGGGCTCGAAGTCCTCGAGCTCGAACGAGATCACGGTGACGCCGTCCGGACCGGTGACCGAGGTCGCTACCTTCGCCCCGATCCTCCCGGTCTACACTCTCACCGTGGACGCGAGCGGCCTCCCGTACGGCACCCCGGTCACCGTCTACCTCGGCGGCCAGGGGTACACGGGCGCCGCGCCGCTCACCATCGTCGGGATCGTGCCGGGGTCGTACTCCCTCAGCGTCCCGACCGTCGCGCCCAACTCGACGGTGGGCACCGAGTACACCGTCACGACCATCTCGTCCACCCTGGGATATTCGGGCGGCCAGCTGAACGTGATCGCCAACGGATCGGTGTCGGTGACGTACGGGGTGCAGTATCTCCTCACCGTCAACCCGAGCGTGAACGGGAGCGTCCAGGTCTCCCCCTCGGGGCCCTGGTACAGCCCGACCACCTCCGTGATGCTGACGGCCACGCCGGCCAGCTCCGCCTACGTCTTCACGGGCTGGAACGGGACCGGGATGGGCTCGTCCAACTCGACCAGCGCCACGATCATGGTCTCGCTCGGCGGGCCAGTATCGGAGACGGCGAACTTCGCCCCGTACATCCCGCCCCCCGCGCGAACCTACACGCTGACGCTGATGGCGACCGGGCTACCGGGCTCGGTCAGCTGGAGCGCGTCGATCGGAGGCCAGGTCGCGTCGGGCCCGGGGAACCTCGTGCTCTCCGGCCTCAACGGTACCGTCAACGTGACGCTCGCGACGGTGACCCCCTCGGCGGGCACGGAGTACGTCCCCGCCGCCGCGTACCTGGTGGTGTCGGTGCTCAACAACACGAGCCGGTCGATCGCCTTCTCGACGATGTATGAGGTCTCCGTCACCGCCTCGGCCGGCGGCTCCGCGACCCCCGGCTCGGAGTGGGTGGCGAGCGGCGCCCAGGTGGCGCTCACGGCGACGCCGGCGAGCGGGTACCAGTTCGTCGGCTGGAACGGCACGGGGGCGAGCGCCTACACGGGCTCGACCGCGTCGACCACGATCACCGTCTCAGGACCGGTCAGTGAGGTCGCGAACTTCCAGCCGATCCCGTCCAGCACGAGCTCGTCGAGCTCGCCGTCCGTCGTGATCCCGATTGTGGCGCTCGTCGCGCTGCTCGTGGTCGGCCTCGTGGTCGGCCTGGTGATCGCGCGGTCCCGCGGACCGCGGGCCCCGCGGCCGCCCCCCCAGGAGTACGTGGGTCCGACCGAGACCGCGGCTGCCGGGGGCACGGCCCCCGCCGCGGCGCCTGCCGCGAGCCCCGAGTGGTCGGAAGGGTCGGAGGCCGAGGGCGAGGAGCACATCTACGGCGGAGGGACCGGGTAGGCCGTTCGGCCTACCGCACGGAGTCGCAGCATGGACGTTCCGCTGTACGCGATCGCGTTGATCGTCTTCGGGGGCCTGTACCTCGGGATGGGGGTCTTCCTCGCCTACGCGATCCTGTTGAGCCTGTTCGCGATGTACCTCTATCTCGTCCTTCGGTACGAGCGGCTCCCCGACGGCTACCCGCACGGGGGAGCCGACTCGTTGATCACCACCACGTTCATCGGAGTGACGTGGGGGATCTTCACCCTCCTCGGGCCGAAGAACCCGATCCCGTTCGTCGGGAACGGGCTCACCTACTCGAACTCGACCGTCGTCCCGTTCAGCTCTCTCATCGCGATCGCGCTCGTCCTTCTGCTCGGGTTCGTCGCGGTCGGTGCGTTCGTCGTCCCGCGCATGCAGGGCCGACCCGGTGGCGGCGGCGGATCGAGCGGCGGACAGCAGACCGTCGGGTCGGGCTAAGGTCGAACCGGCTCAGCGGTTCCGTG
>Ga0335073_10015795_pt1 | contig 10557 bp, 10 predicted proteins | sample Lox_Sample_22_FD_207093 | JGI IMG/M metagenome (GOLD analysis project Ga0335073, IMG submission 207093) | Soil microbial communities from Loxahatchee National Wildlife Refuge, Florida, United States - Lox_Sample_2.2 | ecosystem: Environmental > Terrestrial > Soil > Wetlands | place: USA...
TCTAAGGCTCGGTTCCTCTGCACCGTCTTGCATATGATCCGTCCTTCTTGACCTCAATCGCCGCCGGTGTCCGCGAGATGGAGCGGGATGGACAACCATCTCGAACAGCCACTACCTACCTATTCCAACGGCGATTTTCCCAAGCTGGATGCTGAGATCGACAAACAGCCGCTTGCAGAATCCGCACTGCAGAGTCCACCGACGGTTGATACAAGTAAAGCCGACAAAGCCGACCGAATTCTACGGGCATGCCGCGAAAATGATCTAAGCTCTCTCATTACATTAGCTACTTCCGATGGAGGGCTGCTCAACGACGAGATACGCAGGACCGCCTGTATGCACTTGCATATCCAGACGCGAACCTGGAACAGCTGACACAACCATTCAGGGCCTGTACTACTAGGATGCAGCAGTTGCACCGCATCAGAGCTCGGCAGTGAGCTTGCATGGACCTCACTGCCGACACATCGAGATGAAGAGCAGGTTCAGAAGGACGTTGATCGTTCCTTCGTCTACTACCCTACAGACCGATCCGAGAAACTCATCGAGATTCGCAAGCAGCAGCTATCAAGCTTGATCCTTGAGGTGCTCCGTCGGCACCCACAGTTGCACTACTTCCAAGGCTTTCACGACATTGTCCAAGTCTTTCTACTCGTTTTAGGTCCCGATGATTCATCTCTCGCCGTCCGGCGACTGTCGTTACTTCGCATTCGCGACTTCATGCTACCCACCATCTCCGCCGCAGTCACCCACCTGAACCTCCTTCCCGCCATCCTTTACGCCGCCGACCAGCCCTTGTTTGAGCACCTTCTGCCGACGAACCCCTTCTTCGCGCTCTCCGCGACGCTGACCCTCTACGCACACAACATCGAGCGCTACGCAGACATCGCGCGGCTCTTCGACTTCCTGCTGGCGCACGACGCGGCCACGCCAATCTACGTATTCGCAGCGCTGATCCTGGGGCAGCGGGCGGCGCTGCTTGCGCTCGACGCGCGCGAAGACCCCGACCTCCTGCACGCCGCGCTGCAGCGCCTGCCGCACCCGCTGGACCTGGAGGCCACCGTGGCGCGCTGCGTCACGCTGCGCGCCGCACACCCGCCCGCCACCCTGCCCTTCGCCGCCTGGCGCGCCGTCAGCCGCTACAGCGTGCTGCGCACCACGCGCGACGCCGAGGCGCTCGCGGCGCAGACGCTGCGCGACGGCGAAGAGCTGTTCGAGTGCCAGGCGGCGGAGATGCGGAGGCGGAAGGCCGTCGATAACGTGGTGAGGGGTGTCCGCAAGGCCGCGTGGCGCTACAGGAGGCCAGCGGCGGTGCTGGGCGTCACGGTTGCGGTCGCGCTGGCGGCGTGGTGCGTCGGCAAGAGGCCGCTGCTGTGGCACGACTTGGCTGGGAGGTTGCCGCGCTCGTGGCGTTTCGAGCTCTAGCTGCGCTGCAAAAGAGGCGTTGGATGGCGGTACGGTAATCATTTACCTTGGCATTGGGATGTTAAAAGTATGTAGAGGTACTGTGTTCCATTGTTTAGCTCAAGCCGCCATTTGGGCTGATACCATGAGCATCAAACTAGACCAAACACCAAGTTTGCTTCGAGCCCGGTTATGCTACTCATGTCGTCTCTGCATAGTCATTGGTGCAACGTATAGCAAACACCCGATGGACGGTGATAAAATGGTCTCTCCCTCCATTATCCCTCCTTAACTCAACCTCTACACTTCCTTCAAGGTCTTAGCATCTGATATCGGCTCGCCGTTCGAACCCTTTCCAACATGAAATGCTTTGCGCTCTTTGCCATCATCGCCCTATCCTCGGCCAGTGTCTGTAAGTGCTCGACTTGATTTTCCTATAGAGCGCTGACTAAGTTCCTGAAGTGAACAACCGTCAGGTGATTATAGAATACTGTGGAGGTCATGGATGTATGTCTACCAGTCGGCTCCCAGCCAAAGCGTTACTTGGTTCATTTTTAACTCATCAGATTGTAGACCCATGTGACGGCGGATTAGCTGGCATCAATTGCTGTGACGGGTATTACTGTCAGGATGCGTATGTGTGCGTGCCTTGTGTACCGGGCGCTGTCGGCTGTTAAATCTAAATTCTCGCAATGGACGTTGATGAAGACACCTTCGCTTTGATTTGAATGGGTACTAAACGCAAGTGGGACATGAACAGGAATTAATCCAGCGCCTGGAAATGAATACATTGACTCGCTAAAGCTCTCCATTCACTCGCTCTAATGACTCTTCTACTACATGGGATCATATTCCCACCATCTCGTTGTACTGACACGGTCCAGGGTAGAGCACTGTGTGCTTCGGCATGTAACCAGGCCTGAACGGAAATTGCATGGCAATGCTGACAGCATCGCTTGGATACGTAGTAATATGACCATGCTTGGATACTTCGGCTGTGTCGACGGCGATGATGAGGCCGTACTTGCCGCCCTGAATCCAAGCTTCTGTAATAGGACTGATGGTGGTATTTGGTAACGTCACGTGAATGAGACCAGACGTGAATGAAACGAGCCTTGATATTTGGTCAGTTTATTTGCCATGGTGTCCCGGAAGGGCCTTCCATCCTTACTGTGCGGCGGGCGCATTGTGAATACCGCCATTGAACCGCGGTGGAATCACGGTATATGTTGCGTTAGAAAGGTCTCCGAGGAATAGATTCAAAGCGCCGACGGTGCCAGCGCTGCTCGAAGCAGCAAATCCAGGCAGTTGCCAGCACTGGAGCACCGATGCGCCATTTGCCGCAGAAATCGCAGTCAGATTTAGGCTCGGAGTGGTGATATTGTTGAGCTGTGCGAAGACAGGATTCCAGCTAAAGAGGTACACCAGCGAGGCGTACATAACAGCGCGAAGTGACGAGTGATACATGATGGCAGCGGAGATAACGAACGACGGTTTTTATGTGAGGGTAAGAAACGAAATAACTTTTGCGAATTGTTTGCCGGGTATCCGGGGTCAAATCAATCTTTTAAGTGATTTTGCTTATATGGGCGTCGAGTCGATCATCACATGGATTACAGAGACCAGATACCATAAAGGGAAATCTAGCGCTGACTGGAGGAAGCGACGATGCTCGGAAATGGCAGTTGGAGGTTCTGGAGTGACGATTTACTTTACCAAGTGCGGAGTTGATATCCATCGGAGGATCCGGAGTTGCATTCGAAGTTTCACGCATCCATGTTCCTGCATAGAATGGCCGTGTGGAGAGAGCTACCTTACTTTACAGGGTACGGAGTATCCTTTACTGGACTATGAAGTTGTCCTTTCATAGAGTAATAATTTAGGCAGATGAGGGCGGGAATGGAATTGCGACTGACAGTTCAGCATATCGTAACGATCACTGAATCATGTGTCGAGCTAACGACTGGACCAGCTGGATATGTTTGGACGGGTTTCTCGCTATGGCAAATCGGCGCAGACAGCAGAATGGGATACGAAAGACAGGAGGAGGTTTGACGTTGATTGAGTACTCTAATGCGGTACGTGGAGTGTGGCTTGGGCAGGGCAAGCGCAAAAGCTCAACGAAACCGAAGCTCGATGGGCCGAAGTTGCCGCAATCGCGTGCGCGAAACCTCTCACTCACCGCCATCCAATCTCCGGGCCAATCACGCACTGTTTCCCTCAACATTAGTTCCCTCGTGTTTGACATTTCCGTTTCTGCTTTTTGATATCGCTTCTTTCCACGCAATCTCCTCTTTCAATCTCCCTTCTTCTCCCTCTCCATTCCGTCCTGCGCAGCTTCGAGAAGAGCTACTCGCTCAATTGAGTCTTTCTTCGCCGACTCTCGCCCACCATGGCGACCAATGCTAGCTTCATCTCCCCCTTCGCCGACGCCAAACTTCCCGTTCGTAGCGACATCCTTGGCAGCGTCCTGGGTGGAATTGTAGACAGTCTCAATGGCTGGACTGTCGCTCTCACACTCTTCCTGGGTCTTGTCCTCTACGATCAATGTTTGTTTACGACTTTAAGTATCTTTTGGACCACCTTCTGATCATCCGCAGACAGGTACATTGCGCAGAAAGGCTCGATCGCCGGCCCAATGTTCAAGATGCCCTTCATCGGGCCTTTCCTGCAGTCCATGAATCCAAAATTCGAGGAATACTATGCCAAATGGGAGAGCGGCCCTTTGAGCTGTGTCTCTGTCTTCCATAAGTAGGCGATGCAACGTTCTCCACCAATATTGCGCTTGACTAATTACAGGATAGATTCGTTGTCATCGCTGCCACTCGCGACATGGCTCGTAAAGTATTCAATGCTCCTATGTTTGTAAAACCTTGCGTTGTCGACGTCGCACACAAACTTCTCCGTCCGAAGAACTGGGTTTTCCTGGACGGCAAGGAACATGTTGCGTATCGCAAAGGTTTGAACGGCCTGTTCACTCGAAGTGCGCTCGAACTATACCTGCCGCGCCAAGAAGAAGTCTACGACAAGTACTACGAGAAATTCCTATCCATTACCGAGAAAAACAACGGCAAGCCGGTACCTTTCATGCATGTATTCCGTGAGCTGATGTGCGCCGTATCATGCCGCACTTTCGTCGGTTACTACATGTCGGACGAAATCATTGTAAAGATCGCCGAAGACTATTATTATATTACGGCTGCCCTGGAGCTCGTCAACTTCCCAATCATCATTCCATTCACCAAGACCTGGAAGGGAAAGAAGGCTGCCGACATGGTTCTCGACGAATTCGCCAAATGCGCTGCTAAGAGCAAGGCTAGGATGGCCGCTGGTGGTGATATTACTTGCATTCTTGATGCTTGGGTCCTGCACATGATCCAGTCCGAGACATACCGCAAGCGAGTCGAAAACGGTGAGGAAGTGCCACAGGCGGAGAAGCCAGACATGTTGATCCGCGAGTTCTCCGACTTTGAGATCTCCATGACGCTTCTGACTTTCTTGTTCGCTTCGCAAGATGCGACCAGCAGCGCGTGCACTTGGATTTTCCAGATCATGGCCGACAGACCTGACTTGCTTGACAAACTTCGTGAGGAGAATCTTCGCGTCCGAAATGGCGATATCCAGAAGCGTTTCACTATGGATATGCTTGAGCAGATGCAGTACACCCGAGCTGTCGTCAAAGAGACTCTACGATATCGTCCGCCTGTCCTCATGGTGCCGTATGTTGCAAAGAAGGCGTTCCCGATCACCGATACCTACACCGTCCCCAAAGGTGCTATGGTTGTACCAACTACTTACAATGCCCTTCACGACCCTGAGGCGTACCCGAACCCAGACGTATACGATCCTGAACGTTGGGTCACAGGTGATGCGGAAAAGCAGCTGAAGAACTGGCTAGTCTTTGGCACGGGCCCGCATGTCTGTATTGGCCAGACTTATGCTCAACTCAACCTCATGGCAATGATCGGCAAGGCTAGTCTTCTGCTTGATTGGAAACATGAGGTTACGCCTCTATCAGAAAAGATCAAAGTGTTTGCGACCATTTTCCCTCAGGATGATTGCTTGCTTTCGTTTACGAAGCGACCGTGAGAAAGAGCAAGTTTGGGAGATGGACAAGATTCTTAAGAATCGGATTCGGCGGTCGAGTGTTTGACTGACGGAAGTGCTATGAGCATTCCGCAAGCGGAGTTTCATACATTTCATATTCGTGAAGAGAGTCACAAGATGACTTTGGCCACATCGAAGCTTTCCAGCTCGATAGAGATAGACATGGGCAGCGTTTCACAACTGTACATACATATAATTGATTCAGAGTAATACTTAATATCCAAATGGATCCCAGTCACTGCTTGAGAAGATAATATACCTACGGTGTGATGGCAACTAATTAATTTGCAAAGACAAATTGAAACACGATAATGTTCCGCAATCCGAGCGCTAAGTTGAACGGGTTTCTATGACCTCAAGTCTTTGAAGATCTGCAAAAGTCCCACAACAGTGAGAGGTCAACAGCGAGAAGTCAACAACTCCACATACCGCCATGGCGACTCGAAGAATAATAGTAAACTCAATTCCACGACCAATAGCACCTGTCTTTCTGCGATCAGCGACAAGACGCTTCCCAATTGGCCTCCGATTATCGAATCGAGCAACCGATCTTACAGCAAGACAGACATACGCTGCACATCACGCACCACACCAAAGATGGTATTCAGCTCATCCTGGGGATTCACGCAAGGTATATGACTTCGAGATGGTGAGCCATTCCATTCAGGCCAATAGAGGAGAAAGTATTGACGCGGTGTCACAGGTGCAGAAGCTCTCCTCCACCCCTAGATCCACAACCATTCTAATCGACGTCCGAGAGCCAAATGAATATAAAGACGGATTTATCCCTTCCGCGCTTAACATGCCTATCACCAGCAATCCTGACGCGCTGTTCCTAAGTCCGGACGATTTCCTGGCCAAATTCGGCTTTCCGAAACCAGACGTAAACAAGGAAGTCGTATTCTATTGCAGGAGCGGAGTTCGGAGTGGCGCGGCAGCGCAGTTAGCTAGACAGAGTGGGTACAAAGATGTCGTTGAGTACACAGGGAGTTGGTTAGATTGGACGAAGAATGGAGGCGCTGCGTCAAAACCTTCGTAGCAGCTGAGGAGATAGCGGCTCCAAAGATCGTGGTAGAAATCGCAATTTTGTGGAGATGATGCCAAACTGGAACTCGGTGATATTGATCTTGACGTATATTTAGAATCGTTTCTGAGTGACGATGCTAATGAGCTGTAGGTCACTGTTGCCGCGAAAGAGACTGAATGTATAGGTCTGACAACTATCCATCATCGTTTTCGAGTTCGTTTTCGCCCGATTTGAGACATTGAAAGGCTGCAGCACAGGATTTGGTATTCTTCAGAAATCTATCTCGCAATGAGCAAGTACGATAGACTTAAACCAGGTCGAAGCTCGTTGCAGTCTGGGACAACATAGCAGGCACCAATCTGTACTCAACATTACTCCAAAACAAACTCGCTCTATCATCCGACATGCTCGCGACGTAACCGGCGAACAGAGAGCTTTGGTATTAGAAGCGCATATTTCAGCGTCCAGTCCGTGAAGTGGAAATCACAGGGGCATGAAATTTCGAGGTTTGCACACGCAATTACCTTCCCATTACAGCTATTCGTCACACATTCAGATAAGGTGCCAGCGCCGGTTGATGCAGGCACCAATTTGGCTTTAATTGCTGCCGATTTCGTCGATATCTCTCGATTCAATTGCATCACGGCGGGATACGATAGCACTGTACGATTGCAAACCCCTACTTTCAACACCTGGGAGCGTCATCAAATCTCAGCACCTTGGACCAATCGACGGCTACCAGCCAAGCCTGCGGCTCGTACGTAGTTTTCCCACGTAAAGGCAGGTGCGAAAGGGCAACTGTCGTCACAGAAGCCGTCGATCGTTGTAGACCAGAGGCTAGAAGTGTCATGAAGCCATTGACAATACGCTGACCCCGGTCATGCTCCGCCGACGTCATCCCGCCTCCCTGCATACTTCTCTAGAGCCTGCAAGGCTGCCCCATCCATTGTTTAGTATTGCCGAAAAGACATCGAGATTGACAATTCTGCTGAGAACCAATAAAGGCTCCTTGAATACTTATGATCTCAGTGCTTCTTCCACTGCTTCTAGAACATACTACAATATCCAAAACGACCCGGAATTCAACGTAGCCAAACCCACCACCATCAAACCACCCACAACGAACAAGACCACCACCAAAAACCCCAAATCCAACACCACCCCAATGTCAGACCTCGACCCGCAACCCGCCAATCCACCCCTAACACCGCGCACGCTCAGCGCCGCCGAAGAAGCACTCCGCTACAACGAAGCGCTGCAAACCGCATCCGCGGGCGCGCCGCAGCCGACCACGCCCTCGCCCTCGCGCCGCACAAGCAACTACGCGGCAGCGGCGCACCACTCGGGGCTGAGCTGGGGCGCGCCGTACCCGGCGTCGTTCCGGGCGCACGAGTCGACCGACAGCGCGGCGTCGGAGGCGCCGTCCGACGACGCGGCCTTCGCGCCCCCCGACCCCGGCTGCCTCAGCCGCGGCACCACTCAGGCCGTCCTGCGCGTCATGGCCTCCCCGGACTTTGTTGCGGGTCGCGCGCGCGCCAAGAGGCTCGGTCGGGAGGATGAGCGCGGCGCGGAGGGCCACGCGGAGCACGCGGATGGTGAGGATGCGCCAAAGAAGCTGGGGGTTGAGCGCCAGATGAGTTGGAGTGTGCAGGATAGGAAGAGGGCTATGGCGGAGGGGTTGATGGGCCCCGTTGATGAGAGTGGGAATGCGGGATATTCGAGTGCTGGAGGCGAGACGTGATGGTCGCTGTGGCTACGGGTGGACCTTGCTGTGCATCGGATGGGCTTGCTGTTAGTTGCTGGGAACGACAAAATGCATTAGTGATCGCTATGGTGGCAGATCAAGGTTGGTCTGGAAGGAAAGCATCAGTCTTCATTCAAACTAGTGTCAATAACGGGTCAGTATAGTCGTCTAAGGAAACAAATGAGCGAATGAAAAGTGGGTTTCTCCTCGATATCTGTCCCTGTGTTTGAGCTGTTCCATCGTCTCCTCTCCGATGCCCATGTACTCTCTCTATGGGCCTACAACCGACTTCTTCCACCCGACCCGGCCCTTTGATAGTCTCCCTCCGTGGATAGTCTCGGCACCCGTGCAGTATAGGCAGGCAGTACGGATTTCGTGGCAGCGGAGACATTCGCATTACTCCGGTCAATGGTCTTGACTCGACTCATGGACAATATATGCGTCCATCTAAGAAAGGCACGCTGAGGCAGTATATCCTCGTAAGATGGTTTGGTGGTTCAAATTCTCGACTTTCAAATCATGTCCTACAAATCGTTAGTCCCGCGTCTTCCTCATAGTGGCAATTTCGCGTCTATGCTCTGACCAGTCGACATCACTGAGTTGAAGCTTGCGAGCTTGCTGTTGCTTGCTTCGATTGCCAGCCTTGTCTATCTTCGGTGGCATGTACAGGTTGTGCGGATGTCGTTCGATACCTGGAATTTGTGACTGGTTAAAATCGCTCAAAGAAATCCGTTCGAGACGTTTAGCCTGTTCGGATTAGGTTCATATGGAAAAGGTAATTCACCATCTGTCCCTTCATTCTCGTCACGCAGATCGTAGTTAAGAACGAGATTCTTGATGCGCTGTTGTTCTTCTTTCTCGGCTTGTTGTTGTGAACGCATGGCGACTGCGAAACTAGAGTCTGCGGGAACGTCAATGTGCCGCGACTTTCTTGTGTTAGCCTCGTTGATCAACGCACAAAGATTATTAGCTCTTACCTGTTGCTTATTCCCTCGTCTGCTAAGCAAAGAAAATTTCATCATTCCAGGTCCCTCAGAGGCCTGAACTTCTTCTGGCTCGTCCGTAGTTGACGCATCGCGTGCCTTTCGCATGGGCAAGGCAACGTCGAACATTGGTTTGCGTTCGAATTTCCGTGACTCCAGACTTTCAGCCATCATCTTGGCATACTCACGGTCAAATTCAGCATCAATCTCAGGGTCCCTATGATCTTCCTGGCGATTGACAACGATCCGTTCATCTTCTTCATCATCGCTACTATTTGCTTCCTGTTCTTCACCGTCTTCTTCGGCGGAATCCTGAACAATGTGAGAGTCGATCTCTTTCGAATCCGCACATATACGAACCTCGGCCTCTTCACCAGAGGACTTATCGTCGTCTAGGCCTTCGGCAAGCTGTAGGTCATCATCTCCGCCGTCATCGGACTCAGACTCAGACTCTTCCTCATCCGCGTCAGTGGTTCTGTCCACTCCAGCAGTTTGATAGTTCTGTTTGACGGCATCTGCGAAGATCTTGCCTGCATCTTCAAGATTGTTAACAATTTTCCAGTCGGGCCGAACGACTGCAAAAGCATCTTGCACGGCGAAATCAATGTCCATTGGAAGTGGTTCCTTCGTTTGCAGATAATACTGGAAAAAGGTGAGAAAGAAGTCGAGCTTCTTCTTTGCTACTCCCTTGTCATAGAAAACGCCACAAGTCTCGAGAAGAGAGCAGATCAATCGAGCTCGGAAGAAGTCGTCCGGCAAATCAAGAGGATTGATTATGCCTGGCTTTGGAATACCACCCTCATAACCGTACGTAAGAATCTTGTACAGCGTGTCGAAGATCAATGGCGAGTCAACCATGCGATAAACATACAGTTCAGCTAGATACTTGACTTCAGCCATTCGTCGCTGATTGAATTTGAAGTCGTTGAGCTCAAGACCGAATGTAATTGACTCGAGAAGATCATCTATGACCATGATGGTGAAGTCTTGGTGGTATCGGTAGATTGCACCAAGGATCAGTGCAAGTAGATGAATGTTGCTGTACTTGATTTTCCCAGGCTTAGTGAATATCTTTCGAAGGATGTTGACCACGTCCTCTTCCTCCCAATGAAGTTTTCGAATCTGTTTGACGATTTTGTCAAAGTTTCGTTTGGTCAGATCTTCGTAGATGAGCTTGCGGACGAACAAATCAACTGGCATTCGTTCCTTTTGCTCGATCGCTGCCCTCTCAGGAGGATTGACATAATAGAGCGCGTTCTCCAAAAGCATGCGCTCTTGCTGTCCGAGATGCT
>Ga0335073_10015796_pt1 | contig 10557 bp, 10 predicted proteins | sample Lox_Sample_22_FD_207093 | JGI IMG/M metagenome (GOLD analysis project Ga0335073, IMG submission 207093) | Soil microbial communities from Loxahatchee National Wildlife Refuge, Florida, United States - Lox_Sample_2.2 | ecosystem: Environmental > Terrestrial > Soil > Wetlands | place: USA...
CGCCTCCAGCGCGCCCAGGGGATCGGAATTGCCCGTCCAGTTCGCCGGAAAATCCGAGCTGGCCACCAGGTAATCCACGTTGGGCAGCACCGCCTCGAAACCTCGATAGATGGTGTCGACGTCCACCGTCACCGGAATCCCGTGCTCGCGCGCGATCCGCGCCGCGTGCGCCACCGCCGGCGTATCGTGCCCGTCGATGTGCAGCAACCGCGCGCACGTAATCTGTTCCGGCGTAATCTCCTCTGGCGAAATCTTCAAGCATGTGTCGCGCCGCCAGAGCACCGTTCGCTCTCCCGTCGACCGGTCGACGATGATATATGCCGATTGATTGGGGCAATTCCGCCGCGTCTGCACGTGATCCAGGTTGATGCCCGTTCCCCGCAGGCTCTCCATCTGCACGCGGCCGCGCTCGTCATCGCCGATGGCGCCGATGTACTTCGCGCGCAGTCCCAGCCACGCGCACGCCACCAGCGCGCTCGCCACCTGCCCGCCCGGGCTGACGATCTCCTCTTCGTAGGGACCCTTGCCCGCGTAGGCTGGGAAATGCGGCACCATCAATAGTGTGTCGGTGGCGTTGAGGCCCACGCCCACGACGTCGAATTCCGGCATGAAGGATCATTGTAGCGGGCGCATATCCAGCCGGTTTATACTCCGCACGAGGAACCTTTACGTCAGACGCACACAAACCAGCTCTTCGCGAACTGCTAGTCGCCGCCGCGCTCGACGCCGCGCTCCAGCGCCGCCTCATCAACCAACCCGACGACGTCTTTCGCGAGTTCGACCTGACCGCCGAACAGATGGACATCCTCCGCAGCCGTGACGGCCGTCTGCTGGCCCTGCTCGGCGAGGCCGTCATTCCCGGCGGCAATCCTGCTCCCGATTCCCAGGCTCCGCCTCCACAGCCGCCGCCATCCGATGCCCCGGTCGCGCGGCCGTTCCCCGACATGCGCCTCGCCCTGACCGTCGTCCCGGTTTTGCTCGATGGCAAGGGCCGCGCGCGCGAGCTGACCTTCGCCGCCTGGGTCAGTCCCCTGCCCGACGGCGCCGACCCCGAGACCTTGCCGATGCCCGAAGGTATGCAGCTACCCGGCCGCGCCCTCGCTCCGCTTCGCGCCATCGTGCAGGTTTCCGCGCAGCAATTGCCCGATGCCGGCGGCGCGCCGCAGGTCGGCCTGAGCGCGCTGCTCCTGCGCTCGTCCAACATGACGTCCCCGGCCGCGCCTGAATCCGCCGGCCTGCCCTCCGATCTCGACAGCGCGGCGCCCGATATCTGGATTGCCGGGCTGGGCATCACCACCGCCGGCCAGATGACGCGCGAAGTCGAGCAGGCCATCCGCGCTTCCCGCGAGGTCCTGTACCTCGATACCGGCGTGGCCACGCGGCCTCTCCTCGAAAGCCTCTGCCCGCGCGTGACCTCGCTCTACGAGCTGACGTATTCCGAATCGCAGCCCCGTCGGGACGGCTACCAGCGTATGACCGATCGCGTCATTCAATCCGCCCGCGAGAACCCTCCCATCACCTTTGCAATCCATGGTCATCCGCTAGTCGCCGCCACTGCGCCGTTCCTGGTGATGGATCGCGCCCGCTCTCTCGGACTGAAAGTCCGCGTACTCCCCGGCATCTCCGCGATCGACACGGTGCTCGCCGATCTTCGCGTCGACCCGGTCGTCCACGGCATACAGATGTACGAAGCCACCGATCTGCTGCTGCGGCGCCGGCCTCTCCAGCCGGACGTGCCCGCGCTCCTCTGGCAGATCGGCCCCCTCGAATCCTGCCTGCACACCATGCGTGTCTCAACCCCCGCCCGCTTCGACCGCCTGGTCGCGCACCTCGGCTTGTTCTATCCGCCGCGGCACGAAGTCGTGGCTATTTACTGTTCCCCGCATCCGCTGCTGCCATCGAAAGTGCTGCGTTTCGCCATCGAAGATATCGGCCAATATGCAGCGGAGATCCACCAGGGCTTCAGCCTTTACATTCCTCCCGTCGCCGCGCGTCCCATTCACGATCACGAACTGCTTGCGCAGCTCAACAGCGTCGAACATCTGAATCAGATCACCAAGGGAGGCACGCGATGAGATACGACTTCCTGATCGACACCTATGCCACCGAGCGCATCAAAGTCATCAGCGTCTGGAGTATGTTTCGCGACGGCGATCTTCCCGTTCGGCCCAATGCCGCCGATCTTCGAGGCCGCAGCCTCCACGAACATATGGTCCATCAGTGCGTCAGCGAAGACATCTGGTTTCGGACGATGCTCGGTATCGACGTCGCAGCGCCGCCGCTGCCAAAAACGGAAGTCCGTTTCGAGTTCATGCGGCGGTACGAGGAGGACAGCGGCAAGCGACTCGCCGCGCTGCGCGAGAAGGCGGACGCCTGGTGGGAAGGCGAGACCACATTCTTCGACGTGCGCCGTTCGCGCGCCTGGGTGATGACCCGTCGTCTGACCCACACCGCTCACCATCGCGGTCAGCAACTGACTCTGCTGCGCATGCTCGGCCGCGATGCCCACAGCACCTACGGCCCAACTGCGGACACCGGTGGCCTCATGCTCAACCATGCTCCGACGATTTACGCCTATCCCGACCTGACGGCTCTTTTCGAAGGCGAAGCTGCCGGCGGCCGCAAAGCAGCGCTACCCGGTCCCGGCGACAAGCCTGTCACCGAGCGACCAGGCATCTAATATGGCGAGGGCACTCATGCCTGCCGTGTCGGGACTCATCTCGAAGCGTTGGTCGCCGCCCATGAGACACTGAAGACGTGCTTCCGAGGCCGGTCCGATTGAATCCGTGCCCCACTTTCTGCATCCTCCTCTGTTTGACATGCCGCGCCGCCGATCTCCCCTTCACAATCGCATGGCTTCAAGGCAAGTGCATCGATTGCGAGATAGCCAAAAATCTATCTCGCATTCAGTGGGTGAGCCGTACCGAAGCATTCGGCATCGGCTGGAGTTTCCCGCCTCCCGGTGCCGAAGGATCCGGCGACTACGTGGTGGTCCGCACAACTGACGGCGGCAGGACCTGGAGGGAACTGCCGGACACCTGGCAGCACGCCGGCCCGCCCGCATTTTGGTTCCTCGATGGTATGCGCGGTTGGGTCTCCTGTTCCAATCTGTACTGCACGCAGGAGGTTGCTGGAGAGGAAGTGCGCCGAACCAGCGACGGCGGCAACCACTGGGACATGATGACTCAAACAACAGGCCTGTTAACAATGGCTTTTGCTGACCAATTGCACGGCATTGGTCAGGCCTTCTACGGAGATGACAGACCGCCCGTTCGAACCGTTGATGGTGGCCGGACCTGGTCCCGAATCGAGATTCCGCACCTGAAGCAAGTGGATAGCCTCATCTTCCTCTCCGGTCAGATCGCCTGGGTTACCGATCGCCGGGACAATGATCTCCTGTTCTTCCGTACCACCGATGGCGGCCAGTCGTGGCAGGAGTCCCGCACGGCGCTTCCCCGCGGCTGGCCAAATGTCCGGGAATTCTCTTTCGTGGACCAGAATCACGGTTGGATGGTTCTCAGCCGCAACGGCGCCGATAAGGTCCGGTTGCTGAAGACCACTGACGGCGGACGAACCTGGTCTACAGTTTCGATTCCCCCTGTTCTCCAAGCTCAGTGGGTGCCCTCACCCGAAGCCCTTGGCTTCATATCCGACAAGGTCGGCTTCGTCTTCTCCACCGCCACCGATGGGCCGCCTTCGTGGGATCCCGCCAAACGCAGAGTCTTGTTCACCGCTGACGGCGGTGCACACTGGCAAGACTACCCCTTGCCGTTCTCAATCTCGGATTGCCAGGCACTCGCAGGAGACCTGGTTTGTAGCGCCGACCGCCAAGGCTCCCACTTCGGAATTCTGACCCTCCACCCGAAGTAGCGCCCGATTAATTCTCCGTCGGCCGCTGAATGCTCTCCACCACCAACATTGGCAGCGACACTTTCCCGGGTTCGAGTCGCAGCCCCAACTGTTCTTCCAGCGCCTTCCGCAGCGTCGGTTTGTCGTAGCCTGCGGGCGGCGTCCGCCCGCTCTCGGTGTAAATGTCGAAATCCAGCAGCACGTCAAACCTGCCCTCAACGCCAGTCTTATCCAGCACCGGACGCTGCACCGTGTACTGCAGCGATTTCGCCAATTGCGCAACGCTTGTGATGCCACAGACGAATGAATTATCGCGGCCGCATTTCGACCGCTCGCCTTCCTTGAGCGGCGTCAGTTTTGCGCCGCCCTTGCCCACTACCAGATTGAACACAGGAAATTCGCGCTCCTCGCGGCGCAGTTCCAGCTTGAACCGGTCGGCCAGCAGTGATCGCAGCATCGGCAGCATTTCGCTCTTGCCCGCTTGCGGGCTCTCCGCCTTGGCCTCGATTTCATAACGGTCCGAACTCAACCATCCCGGCCCGCCCGTCACCTGGTAGTCCTCCACTCCGTATGCGATCTGAATCATCAGGTTGATCCAGCCCATCCCGGAGAAGCGTCCTCCGGGGAGATACCGCATATAGCTTCCAAATTGCGCATCGCTCCGCTTGATCGACGCCACTTCGAACGCCGGCGCCGGCGCAGTCTGACAAACTGCAGCGGGGCATAGAATTGCGAGCAGGCCCATCGTCCGGAAATGCAGAATGGCCATACAGCCCCGCTTAATAATATGCTCAATTCACCAATTTCGTTGAGCCGGTTTGGGCAGGTGCCGGAGCCGCGGCGGGCTTGGCGAAGCGCCGGGCGATCCAGGCATCGAGCGATAACTTGCCGGGTCCGAAGATGAGGATGATCAGCACAGCCATCAGGAATGTGCAGGGCGTGGCCTTGACAAAGGTGTCAGGGTCGGAAAAGAAACCGAAAAACGCGTCGTGATCGGCCGTGATGAAAGCGACCACCATGTCGCCGGCGAGCAGCAGGGAAATCAGCCGCGAGCCCAGCCCCAGCGCCAGCAGAATGCCGCCTGCGATCTCCAGCGCCACGACAAATGGCGCCTGAATCGAAGGCGCGGGGATGCCGAGCCTGGTAAAGAATTGCACCACGGTACCCAGGTGTTGCAACTTGCCCCATCCGGCTTGAAAAAACTGATAGCCCCAATAGACACGGACCAACAATAAAAACGGCGATTGCAACGTCGAGGCAGCGCGGCAGAACAGACCGTATGTTGACTGCATTGCCTTACGCACCAGCTTCACCCTCCCTCTGCGGCGGGCACAGCCAGCCAAATTCCGACCAGGCGGTAAACCAACGCTCGACCGCCCCGCTCAAATCGCCGGCCGCAATCGAATTGGCGTCGTCGGCGAGCATTGCCTCCAGCGCTTCGCCGATCGACCTGCCGGCGCGCAGCGCTTCCAGCACCAGAAACTCCTCGCGCTGTAGCCGGCGATAGTACACGGAAAACTGGTGCCGATGCACTGCCACGTAAACCTGCTGTGGTTTGGCGCGGCGGAATCGGCCGGCTAGCGACCGGCGCTTCTGCTCGCCCACGGCATTGCTCGCCGTTCCGTGCTCCTCGCGGCAATGCGCGGCGTCGAGGCGGAAATCGTCTACCGGATAGCGCAGTTGCAGCAGCGTGAGGTAGGGCTGCAAAAACACCCTGAGATCGGGACCGGGTTCGAGCAGGTCTTCAGGCCCAAGCGGCTTGCACTCGGGACCGTCGTAGGCCTCCATGTGGGCCCACTCCAGACGCGCCATGTCCAGAGCCAGATCGCCCGACGAGCCGGTGAATTCGGGATGCGCCGACAGCCAATCGGGTAATCGCGACCCCAGATTGCGCATGGTGAACGATTGCGACGGGCACTCGGTCAGATAGGCCCGGGCCATGCGATGGAATGCGCGTGACCCCAATACCGCGGCGAGGCCGGGAAAATCGTCCCACAAGCTGTCGAGGATTCGGAACCAGTAGCTCCTGCTGTAAATCTCCAGGCGCTCGGTGGGACTTAGCCGATCGTTCGGCGAAATCAACGATTCCACTTCCGTCCGCATGTTCCTGCCGTCGACGGTGTGCCGCGCGATGGCATCCGAGCCCGAGAGCGGCGTCATGATGGCGGCGGCGACGCGCGATTGCAATTCGGCCAGGGTCATCGCGCTCCCGAGGACACGCCGGCGCTTGCCGGAAGGTACTTTTCGGCCTTGCGAGCTTCGGCATGGACTTCGTCGAACGAGGGAATGCGATCGTCCCATTCGAGCAGCGTGGCGGTAGGTCCGACGCGGGCGATGGCCTGCGCGTAAAGCTTCCAGACGGGGTCGATGACGGGGTGGTCGTGGGTATCCAGAATGTACTTTTCGAACTTCGAATGGCCCGCGATGTGAATTTGCGCCACGCGATCCGCCGGGACGGCGTTGAGGTACTCGAACGGATCGAAGGAATGGTTTTTCGACGAAACGTAGATGTTGTTGACGTCCAGCAGAATGCCGCAATCGGCGCGCTCCACCACTTCGCGGAGAAATTCCCACTCGGTCATTTCGGACACGTGAAATTCGGCGTAGCTGCTTACGTTTTCGACGGCGATCGGGACCTCGAGGAAGTCGCGCGCTTGGCGGATCTTGCGCGCGGTGATCTCGGCGGCCTCGAAAGTGTACGGCATGGGCAGCAGGTCGTGTGTGTAACGCCCGTCGACGCTGCCCCAGCAGAGATGATCGGTGAGCCAGGGAGTCCTGGTTCGCTTCACCAGCCGTTTGAGACGCGTCAGGTGCTCGCGATTGAGCGGCTCCGCCGACCCGAAATACATCGAAACGCCATGCTGCACAACCCGATACTGTTCCAGGATGCGCTCGAGCGTGACCAGAGCCCGTCCGCCGTCTACCATGAAGTTTTCGGAGATGATTTCGAACCAGTCGACCACCGGCTTCTGCTCGAAAATGTGGCCGTAGTGCGGAATTCGCAGGCCGATTCCGATGCCGTAGTCGGTGAAGCCGTTATACCGGTTGGCGGGCATAAATGGGAGAGAAGCGAAATCGGGCTGGCCATGGCCGGTCCCGATTTCGCGGAGATGTAGGGACGAATCTTAGGATTTCTTTTTCTGCGAGCCGTCCGTTGCGCATCCGCCCTTGCCGGAGCAGGAATTTTTGCCGGCGCACGCATGCTTTTCGGTTACGGTCTTGAGGTCAGCTTTGTTTTTCTTGGAACCATCGGTCGCGCATCCGCCCTTGCCGGAGCAGGAGTTCTTGCCGGCGCAAGCGTGTTTTTCCTTGGCGGTGTCGCTCTTGCCTTGCGGAGCCGGGTTGTAAGGGGATGCGTTTGCCCGAGCTACGGTGCCGCCGAGCAGGCCGGTGAACGCCGCTGTGATAACCAGCGATCGCGTAGAAATCTTCATGCTTTCTTCTCCTTGTGTCTAGACAGAATCCTTACCCAGTTGTACTTTCGCCGGTGAGGGACCACCGGTTACGCCCAACCAGTATAACGGAGGCGGCAATTTACAAATGTTTCTGACGGCCCGCCTCACATTCGATATACGAAAGATTGGCGTGAATCGGATTGGGACGCGGACGATTCGTCTCCGCCGGAAACGCTACTGCTTCTTACGGTCCGGCGAGTTGATTGCTTTCCAGAGATCGGCTTCCTCTTCGAGAGTCGCCCGTTTGGCATTGGCAAATTCGTCACCGAGCAGCGTGACTCGCGATTTCTGCCCAGGCGCGATCGAGAGGAAAATGTCGGTCCCCGGCCAGGCGATGCTGTTGCGCAGCGTCACACCCTCGACGCGATCGAGCCGCACGACCGGAATTCCCGCCTTGGGACCGCGTGTCTGCACGCCATCCAGATCCACCTGTTTGGAGTCGCGGATGAGGAACGGCGCCCCGTTTTCGGCGTCGATGCGGACGTTGTGCAGCTCCATGCCAACGGTGTTGAAGGCGCGCAATCCCTCTTTGGTATTGGCCACGACGTCGGTCAGGTTCAGGCCTTGAACCGGCATCTCGGGCAAGCCCTGTATGTCGGCGGCGAGCGGGCAGTTTTTAATCGTCACATGGCTGATGCCGAAGTTGCGGAATACCGGCGTCCGTTCGGAAACGGGCTCCTCCGGCTCGCGCGTGTAGTAGTTGGTGACTTCGATGGCGGCGTAGCGCGAATCTTCGATCACCCAGTTGTCGAAGCGGATATTCTCCTCCAGCCCGCCGCGTCCGCGCGTACTCTTGATGCGTATGCCACGATCCGTGCCGACGGAGACGATATTGCTCGCGACGACATTGCGAATGCCGCCGGAGGTCTCGCTGCCCAGCACCACCGCGCCATGCCCGCGATGAACCGTGCAATTGGTGATGGCGACGTCGTCGGTGGGACGGTTGACGCGCAGGCCATCGGCGTCCTTGCCGCTCTTCAGGCAGATGGCGTCGTCGCCGGTATCGAAGTAGGAATCCGAAATGCGCACATGGTGGCAGGAATCGATGTCGACGCCGTCGGTATTGCGGCCGGGGAAGGTTTCGACGATCACGTCGTGGATGACCACGTTCTCGCAGTAGAGCGGATGGATGGTCCACATCGGCGACCCGACGATGTGAATGCCTTCGATGCGCACATTCTTGCTCTCGACCGGGCGGATGAAATCGGTGCGGAAGAATTTTTCCGAGGCCGCGCGCAGGTCGGCGGCAATCGGCGACTTGGTCTGCAGCAGGTTGAGAATATTGCGCCAGGCGCTGGCTCCGGCCTGTTCGGCGCCGGAGAGCTTCACCCAGTCTTCATTGCTGGCGGTAATGGTGCCATGGCCCTCGATGGCGATGTTCTCCAGTTTGTAGCCGCCAATATTGGCCGCGGGCGCGCGCGTTTCCACGCCTTCATAGCGGCTGTGATCGATGGTGGGATACCCGCTGCGATCGGCGACGAAATGTACGACGGCGCCGGAATCGACGTGCAGGGTCATGTTGCTGACCATTTCGATGGCTCCCGTGACGTAATTACCGCCGGGGATCCAGACGGTGCCGCCTCCGGCCTTGGCGCAGTCCTGAATGGCCGCGCGAATGGCGGCGGTGCTGGAGGTCTTGCCATCGGGCTTGGCGCCGTAATCGAGAATGTTGAAGACTGGCGAAGTGTGGGGTTGCGCAAACGCCGTGAGGGCGGAGCAAAACAATGCGGCCGCCAGAGCAGGCTTGATCATATAGGTCTATGGTAATCGGGAATCAGGCGCGGTAGTGGCGTGATTTTCATGTTTCATGAAATTTCGACACCGGTCACATATCGAGCGCCTGCTTGAGTTTGGCCAGCAAAGCGGAACGTCTCTCCGGGCTGAGCTTGGGGAGATTTTCAAGACGCCGGCGAACTGCCGGAAGGTTCTCGACGCCCGAAACGCCGAGCAAATCCCAATCCGGATTGCCGCATTTAAACGAAATCAGGAACCGCCGGTGCTCGGGCGGCATATCTCCGACAATTTTCGTGATCAGCGCCTCCCGCGTGCGGAGCAGGTCATCAAGTTGTACCGGCGTCTCCGTCATACCTTCAAATCCGTGGTTGAATTCCGGCTCGATGTCGAAGTGCGCGGGAGCCAGCACCTCTGCCATCGGGCGGTTATGGCTGACCAGGTAGACAATGAATGCCTGGCGAAGCCCGGCTTCGATTCCTTCGTTTGCAAGCAGGAGGCCGACATCGTAGAGGCCGCGCGGATGTTGCCGATCGGGGGCCGCGACGATCTTGCCCGCATACAGGGAGATTATGCTGAACCCAGTTTAGCTTTCTTTGATTTGGTATGGCCACACTGTCCCAAACGAGCGCTTTCTTAAACCAGGAGCAAGTTTGAAATTTTCGCGATTGAGGTAACTTGGCTATCCTAATTTTGAAGGTGGTAAACTCGAGGAACTCTCGATTCCGCGCTCCAGCCTCTTCGACAGAAACAAGCTCGCCAGGCAGAATCCAATAAACAGCAAATACCCCGGCAGAATCTTCGAGCTGTCCGTGGGAATGACCAACTCGGCGCCGGTCTGCCGGAGCCCGCTCAGAGAATTCGGGATCAATCCGTTGAACGCGACAAAGCTCATGAAGATCGCCAGCGCCATCACGTCGGCCATCGACCATTTGGACGATTCCAGCCCCAGAAACTTCACCACGCGATTGGTCCGCAGCAGAGAAGGTTTAAACAGGCAGACTCCCAAGGTGCAGGTCTTCAGGGTCGGAAAGATGACGCTGAACATCAACACCAGCACGCCGACGAACCACATATCGGGCCGTCCGGCGGTGGTGACCAGCGTGTGGAATACTTCGAGCACGCTCTTGCTCTGAAAATAGAGAAGCTGATCGGAGAACGACACCGGCTGTCCGAGGAACGTCATGCTCATGCGCGAAATCCGGGCCTCCACCTCCAGCATCGGCGTGAGGATGCCGCCGATGAGCAGCACCAGGCAGAACAGCATCAGCACCACGACGTCCGTGCGGCGCAGCACCGGCCGTCCGATCATCAGCAGCAGGAACGCAATCGCGCTGGCCGCCAGCACGAAAAGGTAGTCGACATTGACGTTGGAATCGAGCTCGTGAATGCGGGCGTCCAGAATCTGCCGGCATGAGGCGGCATCGGTGCAGCCGTGGATCTGCAGCAGGTGCGAATACCACTGCATGTCGGCGCTTCCGAAGGTGCTTTTCGCGCCCTGGACCAGCACGTTCTTGATGTA
>Ga0335073_10015800_pt1 | contig 10555 bp, 2 predicted proteins | sample Lox_Sample_22_FD_207093 | JGI IMG/M metagenome (GOLD analysis project Ga0335073, IMG submission 207093) | Soil microbial communities from Loxahatchee National Wildlife Refuge, Florida, United States - Lox_Sample_2.2 | ecosystem: Environmental > Terrestrial > Soil > Wetlands | place: USA: Florida...
CGGCAACGTACGCGGTCGCGACAGTGTCGCCAGCCTCGATGGTATGGAACTGCATGTTCGGCGGGACGTCCGCGATGTTGCTGACGTTCGTCCAGACCTTCCCGTGATCGACTGTGTTGTAGATTTGTCCGTTCGTGCTCACCGTCCAGATAACGCCGGGCCTGACCCTGGAAATGGAGAAGTCCGCGATGGAGGGAGGTGGTGGAGGCGGCGGAGCTTCGCCGGCAGGCTTGGGTGTGGTGGCGTTGGCGGGCTTGGGCTCGGCCGCGGTTGCGGGTTTGGGCGCTGTTGCGGACGCAGAAGCGGGCTTTGGCTCCGAATGCTCCTTGCCGCAGGGCACCTCCGGCGCTCCTTTGGCCGTGGTCAGGTCCGGGCTCGCGGCCGTCCAGGAATGAGCGCCGTCGCGTGAGACGAGCAGGCACTGGTAGGCGACGTACAGTGCGCTCGGATCGAAGGCAAGGTCAAACTTCTTCTGGAAATCCCGATAGGCCGAGTACTTGGTTTCATCAGCCCCGAAATTCGGCGCGACGTTCTGCCAGTCCCCGGTCGACATATCAATTTTGATCAGGCCGCTGCCGCCGCCGCCAGGGCCATAGCCGACGCCATAGATGATGTTCGGATTTCTGGGATCCGGCGTCAGCACACCAAACTCGGAGGAGGGTAGCGGGCTCCAGTCGGTGAAGTTGACCTGTCCCCAGTTGCCGCGGCTGTCGATCATCACCGCGCCGGTGTCCTGCTGCGCCGCGATGATCCGGTAGGGATACTGGCTGTCCGTGGCGACGTGATAGACCTGCGCGATGGGCTCGGTGTACCAGAGGCTCCAGGTCCTGCCATTGTCGAGGGTGACGCTGGCGCCCTGGTCGGCGCCGACCAGGATCCGTTTGCCGTTAGTCGGATCGATCCAGATCCTGTGATAGTCCTCGCCGCCCGGCGCCCCCTTGAAGGCGTGAAAGGTTACGCCCCCGTCAGTGGAGCGGTACATCGCGGTGCTGACTGTATACACGACATCGGGATTCTGTGAGTCGACATAGACGCCGCAACTATAGGCACCCTGGCCGTTTTCAATGCGGAGGTCATGACCGGCCATGTGCTTCCAGGTAGAACCGCCATCGTCGGAGCGGAACAGTCCCGAACCGTGTTCGATGTTGTTGCCGACGATATAGATTCGCTGTCCATCCGTATGCATAGCGATCGCGACACCAACACGACCGGGGAACGGCGGAATCTTGATCTCGGTCCAGGTCTTGCCTTCGTCGGTGGATTTAGAGACCAGCGGCGGCTTCTTTTTGGCTTCGCTGCTGCTGCCGAAGCCGAACCCGCCGGTGCCCTGCGTGGCCGCCAGCATCACGCTGGGATCATCGTAGGCGTATTCGAGATCGCGAGTGCCGTCGTAGTCCGCGGGCTTGAGGACACTTGTCCACGTTTGGCCACCATCGCTGGACCGGTAAACACCGCCCCCGTGATGGTGGTCGTCGCCAAGGGCGGAGACAATCACCAGATTCGGATCGGCGGGATCGATGAGAATGCTGTCGATTTTCACCGTGTCCTCAAGCCCGATGTGTTGCCAGCTCTTGCCGGCATCGGTCGACTTCCACATGCCGTTGCCCAGGCTGCCGCCGATCGGATCGCCCGCACCCGCGTAAATAATGTCGGGGTTGGAAGGCGCGACCTGAATCGCACCGACGCTGTCGACACTTGTCTCCTGATCGAAGATCGGGAACCACGTCACGCCGGCGCTGGTGGTCTTCCAGATGCCACCCTGGGGCGTGCCAACATAGAAGGTTCCCGGTTCGCCGATGACACCGGTAACCGAGGAGATGCGTCCGCCATGGAAAGGCCCGACATCGCGCCACTGCAGTCCGGCGTAGAGGTCGGGATTCACCTGCGCTTCTGTGCACAGGGCTGTCATCAGAATGGCAGGAAGAATCAGCGCGCCACAAACGGCAAACGACTTTCGCATCATTGTGTTGGTAGGGACCTCTCGCGGGGATGCTGACGGTTCGGCGCGTAGTATACAGGAACGTACCCGACCCCTACGCCCTGGCGCTCCTGCGGGAGCGGAACTGAACGCGGCAACAGCACCCAACGGGATAGTCCCGCACGAATCCGGCTGGTGCCCGCCGAATCCAATAGCGATCTTCTAGTGTTCGAGGACCTGCTCGAAATAGGCGAGTGCCCGGGGATCGTGAGTTTGTCCGAGCCAGGAAGCAGGCCGTGTCGAACCAGTCATTGATCCGCTGTGTTTCGCCGCCAGAAACCATCTTGTTACACCCCGCCACAACGTTGGGACGCGATCCTCCGCCAAAGGAATTAGTCGGGTTCTGCTGTCGTCAAGCCGAGCGGGCCTCAGGCGGGCGCCCCGGCCTTTCGGATGTGATTGAATGAGCGTAGTTGCGAAGGGAGCAGAAGCATGTCGCAGGATGCGCATTTCGGAATGGTGTCTCACCTCACCAGGCGCAGGGTGCTTCAGGGGTCGGCGGGGCTGGGTATCGCGCTGATGCTGGAACGATCCGGTGTTGCGCTCGACGCCGGAGGCGCGGGTCCCATCGTTCTGGATTTGGGCGGCAATCAGTGGACACTCCATGAGGAAGGCGCATCACGAGAGGTCCCGGCGACGATTCCCGGCAGCACATACACCAACCTTCTCGCCGCGAAGGCCATTCCTGATCCGTTTTTTGGGGAAAACAACGGCAAGGTCCAGTGGGTCGCAGAAAAGAGCTGGCTCTTTGAGCGCAGCTTCGACGCCCCCGATGATCTTCACGGAAAGGAGTCTGTGGAGCTGGTATGCCACGGACTGGACACCCTCGCCACGGTGGAGCTCAACGGCCATCCTCTCGGCGACTGCAATAACATGTTTCGCACCTGGACGTTCGATATCAAGCCGCATCTGCGCCGGGGTAGGAATCAGCTGCGCATCGCATTCAATCCTCTTAACGACTATGTCGCAAAGCAGCGCGCCGCTTATAAGGAAAAATACGGGATCGACCTCGAGAATGAACGCTCCTGGGTTCGCAAGGGTCCATACATGTGGGGATGGGACTGGTGCCGTCCGATTCTGACCCAGGGTATCTGGAAGAAAATTGAAATTCGCGCGTACGACACCCGCATTGCCGATGTGGGCGTCTTTCAGAACCACTCCGCCGGCGAGGCGGTTCAGCTGGAGATTCACGCCACCGTGGCAGGACGGACTTCCGGCGTTCACGCCGAGTCTCGGGTGTCACTGGCCGGCCAAACCGTGGCAACCGCGAACGGTGCGGTCACAAATGGAGAGGCAATCTTGCAGGTTGCCGTCGCCGATCCGCAGCTCTGGTGGCCGAACGGCATGGGCGACCAGCCTCTTTACACCATTACGGTTGAGTTACTCGATGCCGATGGGAAACCAGTTGACACGGTCACGCGACAAATTGGATTACGAACAGTTGAAGTGGTTCCGCCCAGCGCAGATGTTGCGTTGCATCTGCGTGTAAACGGCCTGCCGGTTTTCGCTAAGGGGGCGGACTGGATTCCCGCGGATAACATGCCAACCCGCGTGACGCCCGAGATCCTGCGCTGGTATATGTCGCAAGCGGCTGACTGCAACTTCAACTTTCTCCGGTTATGGGGCGGAGGCTATTACGAGGAGGACGAGTTATTTGATCTGTGTGACGAGTTAGGTCTGATGCTGCAGTTCGAATTCAAGTTTGCGAACGCCAGTTATCCCGTAAAAGATAAGCAGTGGATGGATAACCTGCGCGAGGAGATCGAGCAGCAGACACGACGCTGCCGGAACCATCCCTCCATCGTGATCTGGAGCGGAAACAATGAGATCGAATACTTTCAGGGCTACGACCAGCTCTTTCACGACTTCATCGGCGGAATCGTGCATCGCCTCGTTCCCGGCGCTTTTTATGAGGTCGGAAGCGGAGCCCACGGCAGCGGCGACATCCACTCATGGGGCGTCTGGCACGGAAACGAACCAGTAGAAAGTTATCTCGGGGTGGAAGGATTCGTGACCGAGTTCGGTATGCAGTCGACCCCGGTGCCCATGACGGTGCGGGCGTTCATTGATCCGGCCGATCGACAGTCAATCGATTCGCCGGTCATGCAGTATCACGAGCTCGACGGCAGCGGTCACGGCATCGAGATCATCATGCACTACACCGAGGCGAACTTTGGACAGGCACCGAAGGACTTCGATGACACGCTGTGGCTCACCGACATCAATCAGGCCTGGATGATGCGTTACGCCGTCGAGCACTGGCGGCGGGACATGCCAAAGTCGATGGCGGCCGCGATCTGGCAGTACAACGACTGCTGGCCGTGCTCAACGTGGTCCATGGTGGACTGGTATCGGCGGCCGAAGACGGTCCTGCATCAGTCCCGACGCTTTTTCGCGCCCATCCTGGTCAGCGGCCTGCCGGATCTCACGAGCGGGAAAGCCGATATCTGGATCACAAGCGACGCTCCGAAGAATGCCGTTGGGGACCTGGTGTGGACGGTCACGACGGCGGACGGAAAAGTTCTGCGACAGGGAACCAAGCAGATCGATTTGCCGGCGCGAACGAGTTGGAGGGCGGAAGAGCTTGACCTCTCTGATCTGACGCAGTCGCACGGCACCGGCAATCTGCTGGTGTGGCCGGAGGTGCTTGTCGATGGACGGACCGTCGCACAGAATACTCTGTTCTTCGGACGCCCGAAAGAACTGAAGCTCCAGCAACCGCATCTGACGGTGACGACCAGCGGCGGCGAGACGCGTTATCGAGTTGTGATCGAAACCGATGTTCCGGCGCTCTGGGTGTGGGCAAATGTGCAGGATACGGACGCTGCTTATTCCGACAATTTTTTCGATCTGCGCCGCGAGCGGTCCGCAGAGATTCAGGTAGTTCTCGACAATCCGATGTCGCCGTCTGATTTTCGGCGGAAGCTGCAGATTCGCAGCGTGTACGACGTTGCACCGGAAATGCGAGCCTAAGCGCTGACGTGCCGAGGAAATGGGCCGCAGCACCGGCCCATAAATGGCAGCGGCGATGCCTGCAAGGGCGCCCCTTTGCGCGCGCTTCTTCAGTTCACACCGAGGCCATCATGCTCGTGGTGGTTTGGATAGGGCGGAATGGACGGATAGACAACCGGGTGCTCCTTCAGTTCCTGCATCACGATGGAAACTGCCTTCTCCAGTTGCAGATCATGCCCGGCCGCAACGTCTTTGGGTAACTCCTCGACCTCGACGTCCGGCGGAATGCCATGTCCTTCGACCTCCCAGTCATTGTGGAGCCCGAAGATCGCATACCGCGGCGCGGTCACTGAACCGCCATCGATGAGCGTGGGATAACCACCGATGCCGACCAGCCCGCCCCAGGTGCGCGTGCCGACCAGAGTTCCCAGGTGCGCCTTGCGGAAATACCACGGCATGGCGTCGCCGCCCGAACCGGCCGATTGGTTGATGATCATCGCCTTGGGACCGAAGATGGCGCCTTCCGGGTCGTACACCGGCTTACCGTCGCGCTCGATGGCTCCGGAGAGCATTTTGCGCCCGAGCACATCGACGATGTAGTCCGCAATGAAGCCACCCTCGTTGTATCGCTCATCCAGCACCAGCCCCTGCTTATTCACCTGCGCGTAGAAATAGCGGTTAAAGTTGTCGTATCCGGCCCCGGCCGTGTTCGGCATGTAGACGTAGGCGACATTGCCGTCCGAGAGCCGATCGACCAGCTGGATATTGTGATTGATCCAGGCAAAGTTACGCAGGCCGGCTTCATCGGCGATGGGAACGACCGTGACCTCTCGGGCATCCGAGCCGTCCGGTTTGGTACCCACTGTGATGACCGTCTGCTGGCCTGCGGTGCCCTCGAAAAAGCTGTATAGGTTGTCTGCCGCACGAAGTTCACGGCCGTTCACGGCGAGCAGGTAATCTCCAATGTGCACGTCGACACCGGGCAGGGTGAGTGGCGCCTTCAGTCCGGGAGTCCAGTTCAGGCCATTGTAGATTTTGGAGAACCTGTAACGGTCGTTGTCCACCGTGTAATCGGCGCCGAGCAGCCCCGTTTTGGGCGCTTCCGAGGGCAGGCGCGGGCCGCGGATGAACATATGACCCACCTCAATTTCCCCGAGCATCTCGTCGCACAGATAAGTGAATTCGTCGCGTGAAGCGATTCCGGCTATATAAGGTTGATATTTCGCCTCGATTTTTTTCAGGTCGAGGCCGTGCAGGTGCGGATCATAGAAGAAATCCCGTTCGATGCGCCAGGTTTCGCGGTACATCTGAGCGTACTCAGCGCGGGGATCGATCGTGGCGAACATGCCGTGGTTGTTCGCCGGCTTGCCCTGCGATCCGCCTGGCTTCAGCTCGCTTGCGTCGATGGTGAACCAGTTATCCGCCTGCGTATAGAAGAGTTTCTCCCCGTTAAACGACACGCCAAAGCTTTCCAGACGGGTGAGGATCTCTTCCGTCTTGCGATCTTTGGTGGTAAAACGCCACACGGCCGGAACGGGCGGTCCCTGCATCTCAGAAGGACGCCCGACAGCGGAGCCTTCCGCGAGATAGAGGACACCGGCCTTGCCAACCTCAAGGTCGACGTAATTACGCTGCGGGATGGGTAAGGCCAGGATGCGGTTGCCAATGCCATCGAGATCGACAACGGTGGCGGCCGGCTTCTTCTCGCTGTCCTTCTTTGTTTCGTCTTTATGGTCCGCGGTCTTTCCGCTCTGGTCAGGCTTCTCTTCACTGGCGGCCTTCTCGTCACCAGCCTCAGGAGGAACCGGAGAGGGGGTTGTCTTCGCCAGAACGACCACATAGACGCCGCTGGTGGTCCAGCGATCCAGTGAGGAGAGATCGATGCCCGCGTCCGAGGGACCGCCGGTTGTCGAGGCTGTGAAGTAGAGATATTTCCCGTCCGGATCGAAGGCGGGATTGGCGGCATTGCTCATACCATCGGTGACCTGCGTGGAACGGTGCGTCTCCAGTGAGTAAAGAAAGATGGCGTGATACAGATTGGGCAGGTCGCGGGTATAGGCGATCCACCTGGAGTCCGGCGACCAGGAAATCTGAATCTGTGTTCCGAACCCGCCGCGCAAAGCTATATCGATGAGCACCGGCTTGCCCGTCGCGAGATCGACGTACCAGACGTGCAGGTGCTTGTCGAAGTAGGCAATCGATTTCGAATCCGGCGACCAGTGCGGGCTATAGAAGAACGACGCGTGCGGGCCGAGATCGATGACCTTCGGGGCTTTCAGCCCGTCCTGATCGCGTATGCAGAGCTGATATTCGCCGGAGGCATCGCTGAAGTAGGCGATCGACTTGCCGTCCGGCGACCACGCAGGATCACGCTCTTCCGCACCCGGGGTTTTGGTCAGATTGCGGGTGTCGCCTTTGTCGGTGGGCAGCGTAAAGATATCGCCGTGCGCCTCTGCGACTAGGCGCATTCCCGTCGGGGAGATGTTCAGGTTCTGGGTTTCGTCGGGGCGGATATTCGCCAGATGCGGCTCGAGCTCGGGCAGGTCGCCGCTGATGGTGACATCCACCGGATGCTGCCTGTGCGAGGCCAGGTCGTAGAGATGGAGCGCGCCGAACTGCTCGTACACGAGCGCGCCGGGTCCGGCGGCTACTGTCTTCAGGTCATATCCGGTGTTATCGAGGACCTGTGTAACCTGCTTCGAATCGGTGTCATAACTGAAGAGAGACACGGGCCCATTGCGATCGGAGAGAAAATAGACTGTCTTTCCCTCCCAGGCCGGGCTGGAATCGTTGGAGTTGTCGCGGGGGATTTTGACCAGGTCGAGCGTTTCTAGATTCACCAGCCAGATGGGGGTTGTTTGGCCGCCGCGATAGTGCTTCCATGCCTGCTCCCATTGCAGGATCGGCACATAGGCAATGATGTCGCCGTTCGGAGAGATCGCTCCATCCACCGCGCTGGGCAGCGGGAAAGCAGTCGGGGTCCCGGTGCCATCAGCCGCAGCCCTATAAAGCTGCGAGAAATCGGAATAGCTGTACCGCATCGAGTCGAAGAGCACGTCTTTCCCATCGGGCGTCCAGCCTACTGCCAGGTTGGCCCCCCCGGACATGTGCCCGGAATTATCCCAGGTGAGGCGCCGCGGTACTCCACCGGTGGCCTGCATCACATAGACGTTCACCTCGCCATTGCGACGGGCCGACCAGGCGATCTGCGATCCATCGGGCGAGTAAAAGGGGCCCGCGACGACGTCGTTCTGTGAGGTCAGTCGTTGCGCTTCGCCTCCGCTGCGCGGAACCGTCCAGATATCGTCGGCGTAGATAAAGGCGATTCTGTCGCGCGAAAGCGAAGGGTTGCGCAGCAGAAGCGGCTCTGCGGCGCGCGCGCTGCCGCACAAGACAAAGCCGGCAATTATGCCGGCGCAGAAGATGCTGACAGGAAAGCGCAGAGAGCTGCGGGCAGAAAGCATTCGAGAACACCTCGACGGGAGCGAAGTAGGCGAGTGGCGGGATGGCGAGAGATCGAAAAGACGGCGGTCGAATGGAGAGAACTCTCGAGCCTTCAGGCGACTCGCGGGCAGCGACAACAACCATATCACGAGAAACAGGACAGATGCGGTTATTGTGCAGGGGCGATCGGGGCGACGGCACAGCGGCTTGCGGGCCGGATATTATCGCCTTAATGAGACGCGGGAGCGAGGAGTGAATTCCGATTCTTCCAGGAAGTTCAGCCGGCGAGGTTTTGCGAAATCTCTGGCCGCGGCCGGCATTGCCGCCGGAACTTCCCGGCTGACAGCCGAAGCCGTGTCCTCCCCTGGTACCGAATCCGAGGGCCGTTGGGAGCAGGCACACCCCGGCATCTGGCAAGCCAGGCTCGGTACGCCTGAGCGGTTCACTCCGGTCTCCAGTCGCATCGTCCCGGCTAATTTGCCAATGTTGCGCGATCTCCCGTCCGGCCCGTCGCCTTCACTGCAGGTCACAGGCAAGCAGGAGGCCCGCGGCTATCAGCTCGTGCTGCCGTTGCAGCCAGGAGAACAGCTGTATGGCCTCGGCCTGCAGATGATGGGATTCGCCCATCGGGGCCAGAAGCTGATCACGCGGGTCAATGCCGATCCGCGTTTCAACACTGGCGATTCGCACGCGCCGGTTCCTCTCTATGTTTCCACCGACGGTTACGCAATCCTGATCGATACCGCACGGTACGCAACTTTTTACTTTGGCGACGCGCGACCGAAACCCACGCATCCGGTCGATCTCGCCGCTGGCAACAGCAACCCAGCACCCGATTACACGCAGAAACTAGAGGAGTATTCGCCTGGCCAGGTCATCGTCGATATTCCGACCGCAGAGGGAGCTGATGTTTACCTGTTCGCCGGTCCGGACATGCTGACGGCGGTTCGCCGCTATGTTGCCTTTTCCGGCGGAGGCTGTTGCCCGCCCGAGTGGGGCCTCGGGTTCTGGTATCGGGTGGATGCCAGCAGCACGCAGACCTCAGCCCTGCAACTGGCGCGGGAGTTTCGCGATCGCGGCATCCCCTGCGACGTCATCGGCCTGGAGCCTGGATGGCAGACGCACGCCTACCCCTGCACCTTCGTGTGGGATCGCAACCGTTTCTCCAACCCGTCCGCGTTTGTCCGCGATGCCGCGGCGATGCAGTACAAAGTGAACCTTTGGGAACACGCCTTCACCCATCCCGCGTCGCCCCTGTTTTCCCCTCTGGAGCCGCAATCGGGCAACGATGGCGTCTGGGGCGGCCTCGTCCCCGATTTTGCCGGCGAACCGGCACGCCAGGTATTCGGCGATTATCACGGAATGACCTTCATCGATCAGGGTGTCAGCGGATTCAAGCTCGACGAGTGCGACAACTCCGACTACACGGGCGGGTGGTCGTTTCCGGAATGCAGCCAGTTCCCGTCCGGCATCGACGGCGAGCAAATGCATTCTGTCTTCGGCCTCCGCTACCAGCAGGCAATCTGGGAACCATACCAAAAACGAAATCAACCGACCTACAGTCTGGTCCGCTCCAGTGGAGCTCTCGCCGCACCGTATCCCTTCGTCCTCTGCAGCGATCTCTACGATCACCGGGTCTTCATCCGCGCCCTCGTGAACTCTGGATTCAGCGGCCTGCTGTGGTGCCCCGAGGTGCGCGATGCCGTCGATGAGGAAGACCTCATCCGCCGGCTGCAGAGCGTCATCTTCTCGCCCCTCGCGATAGTCAATGGCTGGTACATCAAAAACCCGCCATGGAAGCAGCTCAATAAGGATAAGAACAACGCCGGCGAGCTATTGCCCGACTGGGAGAAGCTCGAGGCCCGCTGCCGCACGATCATCGGCTGGCGCATGCAGCTGGTTCCCTATCTTCGGTCGGCCTTCGCACGATACGCAAAAGAGGGAACCCCGCCGTTTCGCGCCCTCGTCCTGGATTTTCCAGGTGACCCTCGTTTGCAGCAGGTGAACGATCAGTACCTCATCGGCGATCGCATGATGGTGGCTCCCCTGTTTGCCGGCGAAGCCGATCGGAAGGTGATTCTTCCAACAGGCGAGTGGTTCGATTTCTGGACCGGAGCGAGAGTGGAAGGTGACCCCATCACCGTCCCGTCAACCTTCGATCGCATTCCCGTCTATGCGAAA
>Ga0335073_10015801_pt1 | contig 10555 bp, 10 predicted proteins | sample Lox_Sample_22_FD_207093 | JGI IMG/M metagenome (GOLD analysis project Ga0335073, IMG submission 207093) | Soil microbial communities from Loxahatchee National Wildlife Refuge, Florida, United States - Lox_Sample_2.2 | ecosystem: Environmental > Terrestrial > Soil > Wetlands | place: USA...
CGTTACTTCGAGACTTGGCCGCTTATTGGATTCCGCAATCAGGATATCGTATCTATCTAGTTGTCATCCGAACAGAACTTTTGCTTTCCAGAATTCAACTTGAATAATGCCAGCAGTTCCAGCTCCATTACCTCCTCTCAATGGTATACCAATCCTTTCATATTCCATCGAAATTGATTATACTAACATGATTAGTTCTCGGTCGCACATTACGTTTCTTTGCTCCGGGCGTAGGCTTCATGCGTCTGGGATATTGCCATTACACATCCATCGATCCAAATCCACATACAATCGCGGCAATCGTATCAAAAGAGTTTCTAGAATTCACACGTCTACGAGGCAATGATTTAATCACTCCACGTCTAGAACATGGATTTTGGGGATTGACAGAGGGATGTAGATGGTGTGTTGGCATACAAAGATGGTTGGAAGCTTTCAAAGAAGCTGATGCTTATGGAGAAGCTATTGTTCCTAGGTATACGGCCGCCAATCCTATCCGTTCTCCTGAATAAAGGGCTATCAAGTGTTTGGATTGTTGGTGCATGGAGGACTGATGTGTAGGGTTGTTTTGGAGGCTACTGCAATACAGACATTGAATCAAATTCCTTTGGCGGATTTAGAGAGGTTTTCGGTTCAAGACGGATCACTGTCAGAATTGTTTCCCTTTTCTTCGTAACACTGCCGTGCTTTATCATGCAACAAGAATGTCGAGGGTGTGGTCAATTGCGAGCATTAAGATACCTGGACAGCAACACCTCACTGACGTCAAATACGTTACCCTGGCTTTCAGGCACAGATTCATTCCGATCAATCGAGAAGACATGTACATAGTTTTTGTTAACGATTGGGATTAAGAGATCTGAGATGGACCAGTGTCTTGGAACATAGGCCTATTCACATGCAATGCGAGATAAGTGCTATAGGAGGTTCATGATATACAATACTATGCCTATCCCAAAGGATATCCAGGGATCTTGAAAACATAACGAGCAATGACAGCCAAATGAAACAAACGCACGTGTCTCACCGGTTCATCCGACAGAATAGGGTCAAACAACCTGGCAAAGGTTCGAGACTCACAATACTGGCCTCAAAGGAGACATAACCTACAACAAAAACCGACCATAACATTGCAGAATGACGAGTCCACCATGTTGAATTCAACCGATACCAAAAATGGAGCAGCTGAGCCCTTTAGCACCGGTGGATTAAAAATATTAAGGGGTACCACTGATTGAGTTGCAAGAGACGATATGGTCAGATAGTGTCATTGGAGGATTCCTTGATCTGCGTAGCCGTGCGGGAATAACCTCACATGGCAAAGAATGAGGATTTGGTTCAAGTTATGACGCTATCCTTGCTTGAACTAGTCAAAGCCATGCAACTGGAATGCTGCTAATTAGAAGCCACCAAAGGCATTTCAGCGATCTGACCGTATCAGAATGCTCGAGTTTATGCTTTTCTTCGGGAATATTCCATGCTGTGAGAATAAAATAGTCTGGAACAACAATGACAACAGCTCCAGCCACAGCATTACGTGTTATGCCAAGTTTTGTTTGACGACGTGGGTCAGGGATGGAGAATAAATGGGGAGATCAAGAACCCCACTATGAAATCAATACGTCACTCGACGTCACGCGTGCGGCGTCGATCCACACAAAAATGCGCGCGCCCAGTCAGAACTTTCAGCCAATACGCAATTAAACGCTTCTTCTTGGCCAACTAAACAACCGTCCTTAGTCCGAGAATCAGAAATCTTAATCCAAGGAACAAATCAAGAATAGCACCATACCAGCTACTGTACAAACCAAAGAATATGCTCGAACCAGCGACAAGAAAAGAGTGGCTGAATTGATTGTCCGAATGCAACTAGTCCCATCAAGCCAATCTTGTTGCCGCCCATTAAACTTTTCTGCCGCTACGTCACCGGCCCGCGTCACTGCGACAATCGATCCATTGTCGTTCTCGGCCAAGTATATAATAACTATGACCTATTCTGGTCATGCTGCAATTTATTCTTCTCCAAGATATAACGACCTCGTCAAACAACTTACTTTCTACAACATATCACCATGGCTGTAGGACAAGTAACTGAGAACCCTTCCGCCAATTCAGTCACTCGACCCACCAATACTCAAATCCGCGATGAGGACATTGATCGAAAACTTCGTCTCTATGGAATTGGTCACGCCTTCTCCAATGGTATATAACTGAATTTGTTGCAAGATCTGACGATTGTAGGAAAATTTCCTTCCAACAAGCAAATCAATGTTGCTCTCACCAGTGCTGTCCAATCTGACATGCTCGCCAAGCCTAGCAAGCAGTTGAGTGCAGAAGGCCGCGAACTCGTCAAAGGGTTGCGCGACGTCATTGATTCCGCCAAATACCTCTGGCTAAAGAAGAATTACAATGAAGAACTCCAAAACTTCTTGTATCACACCATTCAGGCCTCCGCCACTCCTGATTCCAGCAACATCAATGCCCCGATCAGCAAGGATCAAGCTCAACAACATGGACAAGATGCCCTTCATGGATTACGCACTCTTGCACGTTTGCTCGTCACCAACGGACAATTCCGCAAACTCCTCGAAGATAGCACCTTTTTGCTCCGCGACATACTTGCCGACGGCGCCGCAAAGGCAACTGGAACCATTCGTCCTGATCAAGATCGTCTTGCCAACATCGACGAACCAGCCCCTGATCACCAATGGCATGAAGAACCTCCTACCTTCGGCGATATCAAAGACAGTCTGAAGTCTAAGGTCCAAGCTGGACAACAACAAGCTCAAGAGCATGCCGAGGGTATTTCCCGCGATGCAGCCCAAGGTGCAACTGGTCAATCTGACCCCGGTGAAGCTGCTGGTCGTGCAGCCGATGAACATGCCAATGATACTTCTCGTGCCGATGTTGACCAATCTGCTGGAGCGTCTGCTGCTTGGGAGTCTGCCAAACAACGTGTCTCTGATGCCGTTCCTGACGAGCACAAGGACAAGGCACAAAACTATAAGGAGAGAACCAAGGGCTATTTCAAAGAGAAAGTTCCTGAAGAACGTCGCAATAAGACTATCTTCCGCTTGAAAAAGATGATCGTTGAGATCCAACAACACGAAGATTACCAAGAAGCCATTGATACTCTTCTCAGTCTCGCCGAGGAATATACTGGCCACGCCAAGAGTGTTGCGAACGATAGTCATCGTGAAGCCAAACGCACTGCAGGAGATAGCAATCTCCAAAAGGCTCACCGCGAACTCAAGACTCTTCTCGAGAATTTCGCCGACTACAGTTCTATGGACGATATGTTCGATGCCGGTGACGATCTCATCACTGATGCCAACAACGATCCTGAGTTCAAGAAATGGTGGGAAGCTGTTGACCATTTCATTCGCAAGTGTCTCAAGGAAGATGGTTACATTCTCAAGGACGAATCTACCGAAGAATGGAACAAACTCCAAGACCAAGGAAATTACTTCCTCAACGAGCGCTATCAGGAACACACGGAGCGTTTGACCGACGAAATCAATAGGTGGTTCAACTTTTTCGCCCAGGATCAAGAGAACGTTGAATTCGGAAACAAGGTTCAGAAATTGTTCCTCGATTTGGGTCAGGACAGGAATGGCAATGTCAAGTTCAAGCCTCATCTCCTTACTGATGTCACCAATGTTATCATTCCTGGTTTCTTTGAACATGTCCGCTATGTTCCGGTATTATCTCCTTTCATCTGACGTATCTTATTGTGTAGGTCCCTCGCATTGAAGTCAGCGATCCCAAGATCGATGCTGTCATCGAGAACATCGTTATCGAGTCTGAGAATTTGATGCCAAATATCCTCGAAATTCAAGCAGACACCTTCTGGAGATTCGGACGCAAGAAGATTCAAAACAAGAATACCCACCGTTTCTCTGTTCACGCATCTCAAATTCAATGCGATTTGAAGGATGTCGCCTACTGGATCCACAAGAAGGAAGGATTCCCCTCGATCAGAGATACTGGTGTTATGGATCTCTTCCTCGGCGGCGAAGGATTGTCTTTCGACATGCGTCTCGTCACTTCCGACGCGACAGATCGCAATCGTTTCTTCAAAGTCGAAAATATCACTGTCAAGATCAAGAATCTCAATATTGTTTTGAAGAAGTCGAATCACAAGGCTCTTTTTGGATTCTTCAAACCTTTGTTGATGGGTGTTGTTAAACCTGCGATTGCAAAGGCTGCAGAGGTTCAGATTCGCAAGTCATTCGATCAATTGGACGAACAAATCTGGCTTGTTCAGAATGAATACAACAAGGCTAAGGAAGCTGCTAAAGATCAACCTCCTGAGGAAACCAAGAACATGGTTAACATGTACATCGAGGCAATCCAGAAACGCTTCACCGAAATCAAGGAAAGTGGCAAGGAGAAAGCTGGAAAGGTAATTTCCCTTAACATTTCCATTGCTAATATGTAGGTTGGCGTTGCTACCACCAAGGAAACCTCCAAGTTCCCTAATATCCATCTTGAAAGCGGTATCTCTACCCGAGCCACCAAGTTCCGTGAGATGGCACGTGAAGGAGATGAATGGCGCTGCCCTATCTTCGATATCGGCTCTGCTAAACCAACTGAGATCCCTCCTCCTAAGAAGATTACTCGCAAATCTCCTCATCAACATACCCGTGCTACGATCAACGAACGCGGTGAAGGCCAGCAACAATACAGCAATGCGCAACTCGGCACTGCACAATCCCAAAATGCTCAGATGGGAAATAACTTTGCGTATACCTCGTTGGATACTGTTGGACAAGGACATCAACCACAAGGTATCAGTAATGGATATCACCCTCGTATGAGCACCGCTGCGGATTCAATGAGCACTGCTGTTGAGGGAGATAATGATATTCAGGGGACTTATGTTGGAAAGTATAACGTTACTGGATCTAAGTTGCCTCAAGATCCCATCTCAATGCCTTACTCTGGCGCAAAGGATACATATGTTGCTTCTCAGGATCCATCTCACCCCATTGTTTAAGGGAGGACACAATACATCTGATAGTTTTCACGAAATTTAACGAGGTAAAAGTATATACATATTGGGCTATTGGAGTTTCTGAGGAGTGTAATGGTAGGAGGCTTGGCGCAACGCTGAAGTTGTACTAGTGTTTTGAGTTGTTAGGTCGGTTAAGTATGTATCCATCTAAATATGAATTGTTCTATCTGGATCAACTCGCCGGGAAACTGAGTGTGCGCAGGCATTAGATTGAGAATATTTTCATGGTTTGACGGCTGCAATTGTGATGTTCTGTTTTCGAGGCACTTTTAGGATGGGATTTTGTATTATGGGCGAGCAGCAGCCGATCATTTCGATGTAGTTCTTGTCACAAGAATGGCACAAAGTCGGAAAGATTCATGACCTACAAGGTCCGCGTGGGCATCATTGTCCTCGTCTGGTAGTTGTGAGATGGATTACAAGCCAATGTAAATTGAACTATACCTATAATGATGCCCTTGATTAATCAATTTCTGTAACGCCTTCATGTGATTTCTAAAACTCTTCGTCAAGGCTGAATTCATGACCACCCTTGCCTGGTTCCTCTCCAACTTTCTTTGTACCACTCATAACACCCGCCTTCTGATAATCGGAAACTCTCTTCTCAAAGAAATTTGTCTTTCCAGTAAGTGAAATATTCTCCATAACTACCCATTAGCCAGAGATGCAAAATAGATGTACAATCAAACGGATTGGTAACATTATAATACTTTGTGTTTCCCAAAGCAACCAAAAGTCTATCGGCAACAAATTCGATGTATTGCTCCATAAGTTTCGCATTAATTCCCAATAGAGGAACAGGCAAACTCTCTGTCAAAAATTCCTGTTCAATAGAGACCGCTTCAGTGATGATAGCCTGGACAGTAGCCTTGCTAGGTCTCTTGCGGAGATGACTGAACAAAAGACATGCAAAATCAGTATGGAGACCTTCATCGCGAGAGATAAGTTCGTTCGAGAATGTGAGACCAGCCATGAGACCGCGTTTTTTGAGCCAGAAGATACTTGCGAAGGAGCCGGAGAAGAAGATTCCTTCGACGGCGGCAAAAGCAACAAGTCGTTCTGCGAATGTGGACTTTTGATCGGCTATCCAACGAAGGGCCCATTCTGCTTTTGATTTTATGCAGGGAACTAGATATCAGTGAGGATTGTGAGAGAGACATACTCGTTTCGATGGCGTCAAGGAGATAGGTGCGTTGGTTTGTGTCTTTGATATAGGTGTCGATTAGAAGGGAGTAAGTTTCCGAGTGAATGTTCTCCATCATAATTTGAAAACCGTAGAAACATCTTGCCTCAGGAACTTGGACTTCATTACTAAATCTCTCGAGAAGATTCTCGTTGACGATGCCATCTGACGCCGCGAAAAAGGCGAGAACATGAGAAATAAAGAATCGTTCGTCATCGTTAAGACGGTGTTCCCAATCATAATGATCTTTCGATAAATCGATTTCTTCGGCAGTCCAGAAAGAAGCTTCTGCTTTCTTGTACATTTGCCAAATCTACCGTGTAAGACACAGTTATGAGGAGGGAGGCATACCTCATGATATTTGATAGGGAATAAGACGAAGCGCTTCTTGTTTTCGACGAGCAATGGTTCGTCGTCGTCTTCTTCTGTTGTGGGTTCTTCAGCGACGACAGGTTTGCCGACGACGACCCCGATATTTTCTTTCCCGCGTGCGGCCTGCGCAAATCGTTCCTTGAGAGTCGCGACAGAGTATCCTGTTCCCATGTTGATATCCAGTTCCGACAGAGCGTTTGCAGCCTAATAAACCATTAGCCATCACCGTACAAGAAAGAAGATACGACATACCTTTTTTGCGGGCGTAAGATCAACTGAGGCCATTTGGATAATGGAACAACGGAGGTTTCGGGGGTCGAAGAGAAGGAAGACGAAGGAAGAGAAGGCTGGGTGTTGGTGTTGTTGAGGTTGTTGGTCTGGTGATGCTCGCGAATTGTCGCCAGAGGCGCGCCTGATGTCAACAGATTACATACGAAGTGCTTGGCGAGGCCAATGGCAAATGCGCGATGAGGCACGGGAGGCGCGGTGCGCGTCGCACTCGCAGATCCATAATTACTAACAACCCATCGGCACAAGTCACAATACCCCCACTCCACCAAGAAGGTCAGTGCCACAATTTTCGAGAGATGGAAAAAGCTTCAGATAGACTAGAACCAGATACTTGAATTTCATTGCCCAGGATATGTCCTATCTATGTTCCATTCATACTTTATAATTCCTCACGTTTCCTTCCAGACACTCCAAATGCAGAGAGAATATTCATTCTCACCTTGAAATTATCCAATCTGGACATTAGATCCCAAAGAAACGGGGAGAATACTTCTCACTGGCAGTGGTGCCCTTCGCAATAATAGCTTCAAGACGGTGTTTTTCATTCATAGCATATTGAGGATCTTCCTTCACCTTGGCAAACACCCTAGCATAATACTTGGCATCACTATCGTCAGACAATGTAATCTGGAGTCCGCAAATACATAGAAGGATTCTGTTTGACTAGTTTCTCAACTTGAGCATGGATATCGCCTTCTTCACTGTCGGTGGTTGCGGCTGCCAGTTTCTGTGCGAGTTCATCGAATTCAGGGATTCGTCCAGCTGAATCACTTAGAGCACCTCCAGGAGCACGATGAGTTCCAGCTTGAGCGTTTACGAAATCTGTAAGATCCTTCTCACCGCGTGCCTTGTCATAATTGATAGGTTCCTTATTCGAGCCCTTAGGGAAAACTACCTATTAGCTCCTCAACGTATCAGTTCATACATTTAAGTTGAGGAAAAGATGAAATTCCATAAGTTCCAGCAACTCTCTTCTCGGCCTCAGCATCGATTTTCGCAATTACAACCTACCATAATCAACCGCGTTCTAAGGAGATGAGTACATCTTTGTCATTTCCAAAGGTCTTGGCGAGAGATTCCCATGTAGGAGCCAAATTCTTACAATGTCCACACCAAGGAGCATAGAATTCAACAAACACGTCTTTGGAAGGATCAAGAACAATAGAATCAAAAGATTTATCGGTCAAAACGACAACTTTTGAGGGTTCTGCTTTGGCAACTTTAGGTCTGACACCAGATTTTTGTTCAATGAAGCCAGTGAGGGAGTCTAAATCACGGCCGGAATTGTAGTCTTCTGGATCAGAGGCTTTGCCTGTGAACCACTTCAATGTAGGGAATCCTGAAAGTTAGAGATGTTTCTGGAACGAGAGTAGATACCTTTAATACCGAAACGTTGACCAAGTTCTCGATGGGCGTCCGCATCGACTTTGGCAACGACAACTTTGTCCTTTGCGTAATTGTAGACGTCCGCCAACTGTTCGTAAATAGGGGCGAGATTCTTGCTATTCATTAGACTAGGCGAAATGCATTAATCTCACCAATGACCACACCTAAAAAGTCAGTATACCTACAATCTAACAGAAAGAAGAGATTATTACCAGGGAGCAAAGAATTCAACCTACGCGTCGTTAGCCACTATTCTGAATGCAGGGTCCCTACCAAAGCGGGCTTTCCGGAGCCCACAATATCATCGAAATTGGAAGGAGTTAATTCAATCACATTACTTGCAGTGGCTCCATTCAATAGAAACAAAAGCGAGGTGATAAAAGAGAAAGTATATAAGAGAGAACGCATTTTGAAGAAGATACAGTGATCGAGATAGTCAAGGAGAAACCGTGTGGAGTCGAAAAATTGGCGGCGTGGCAGTTTTTGGGCTGGACCGCTTAGAAATCAGGCTGCTACTCTTTGCGGCGCAGCTGCGAGGAGGCGCGTCAGATGGCATCCCCTGCTTCGGCCATGAAGTGTTGAATAAACAGCAACAGCAAATACAATCGGACACGTATTTCTATTCTTTGTCCGTCTACTAAGACTAATACCTAATTTACAAGATGTTTATATGTTAAATAACCCTGCCATGTGTATACCTGCGCAAAAAAATATTATACATGCTTTTCTATTATGTCTTCATTGAACACCAGGATATATGTATATCACAACACGATCATGAAACTGTTGTATTGTCTGTTGTATCGTCGGATGTATTGTTGAGAACTCGTTCGATCGCTCTACTCAACGCGGCACCAGTCAATGGCTTCGTGATAAACGCATCTGAGCCAGCTTCCATACAATCTTGTTCGGCTTATAATTAGTATGTTAAGAGCATTCAGATGAAAAGTACCTCCCGCATTGGCCGTCAGTGCGATTATGGGTAAATGACCAGGAAGTTTTCCTTCCCTTTCAAGCTCTCTGATGCGTCGAGTGCACTCTAACCCATCCATCACAGGCATCTAACATTCGAATCATATTTCTGAACAAGGAGAATACCTGACAGTCCATCAAAATCACACAATATTTATGTGGAGATTGTTGGATCTTGTTGAGAGCAACCGCACCATCTTCAGCTAAATCCGGATCATATCCCGCAAGGGACAATAACTTGACCCCCATCTTCCCATTAACCTCATTATCCTCAACCATAAGGATCTTCTTCCTCTCACCCCCCGTCATCTTCTCCGTAGAACCTTTCCACCTTATGGTCTTCATATTTTCAGACGCTTTGGCAGCAACTTCATTCCGTTCAGTTGTAAACGGTATGGTATCAAACGACTTGTCTTCCATAATGTAACTCGGTGTCGATGGCACGGTTCGCTGATGGCCGCCCATATATAACCACGGTTCCTTGAAACATTGAGCTAGTCGATGAAACGCAAGAGGTCGTCTAACTAAAATCACATTCTCGGCTTCTAAAACAGAAGTAAAAAATGGACCTCTGTTTTTCTCACTGAATAATACTAAACAAGGAGGTTTTGTGGCTCCTAATAAGTTGAGAAATAATGTTGGTATTGATTCGAATAATCTGATGTCGATGAAGGTTGGATGTTGAGGCATCTCCACCAATCGTTTCGGATCGAAATTACTTTCATTGAGGACGGTAATATCTGCAGACGCAAACATGTCGCGAAATAAGTTGAAAGTTTGACTGTTTGATAGACATAGATTGAGAGAAGTTATTGGTGTGACATTCGTTAGAAGAGGTAATCCTTCTCTTCGAAGAGGAATACTCCAAGCCATTGACTGTGAGCGTGGTGGTCGAGGTCTCGAAGAACCTGCTTTGTCATCTAAAGACATTGGGAAGTCAATTGTGATCTCAGTTCCTTTTCCTTCTTCACTGTCGAGATGAATTTCGCCTCCCATTCGTCTTACTAATTCTCGTGAGATGGAAAGTCCCAAGCCAGATCTGTAATCAGTGATCGTCCATTGTGAATGGAACCCTTGATGTCTTCTGGTTAAGGAAGTATCTGCTTGGACAAAAGGTTCGAAAATCGCTTCCGAGAGTTGTTTGCTGATTCCAATTCCAGTATCTTTGACCGAAAATGCCACGATACCATTCTGATACGAGACTTTGACGGTAATGTACCCTTGCGATGTAAATTTTATGGCATTGCTATGGTCAGATGGATTTGAAAAAGGATTACCTTAAGAGATTCATGAGGATTCGAGTTAGATAAACTTCATCCAAAAATGCGGATTGC
>Ga0335073_10015802_pt1 | contig 10554 bp, 8 predicted proteins | sample Lox_Sample_22_FD_207093 | JGI IMG/M metagenome (GOLD analysis project Ga0335073, IMG submission 207093) | Soil microbial communities from Loxahatchee National Wildlife Refuge, Florida, United States - Lox_Sample_2.2 | ecosystem: Environmental > Terrestrial > Soil > Wetlands | place: USA: Florida...
TGGTCAGATCGTCGTCGAGTACCTGCCGCCGTACGCACCGGAGCTCAACCCGGTAGAACGCATCTGGGGCTACCTGAAGCATCACGCCATGCCCAACTACTGTGGCCAGAACCTCAAGGACGTCGCGTGTCGTGCCAGCTCGAACCTGCGCTCCATGCAACGCCGACCGCGACTGATCGCAGCGTTCTGGAAGCAGGCGGAGCTGTTCTGAGATCGTCACTTACTTACGCAGTGCTCAATAAGACCCGTTACGCGGGGGCTCTATTTGAACCAGCTCGCTCGCCCGCGGCCGACGGCGGCGGAAGCGGCAGGTTTCGTTCGCTCCGGCGCGATTGTGAGCTTGCAGACGGTACTTGGTGACGCCGGAACCACGAACAGCTATTCGGACATCGTCACTTCCGTCCTCCCCGTGCGCGGCGGCGTCGCACAATCGAGCCGACCTGCTGTTGCGAACGGCATTGAATATCGCTTTCATGCCATGCCTGCTCGATTACTGAACGATGAGGCGGGAGATCTGGAGGATCGCATGGATCTGCAAGTCCTCTATCCGCGCGCTACGCCTGAGGAAGCGCTGTTGGACTGGATCTATCTTGGCGATTCCCCCCGCACCAAGCTGGCACTTCCCCCCTTGATATGGACCTCGAGGGTATCGATAAGCGCCGCCTCGAACGACTCGCCAATCGTATGAAGGTATCCAAACACCTCGCAGAATACCTTGCACGAAAGCGTAGGTATGATCAGGATCCAAGCATTCGCGCAAATGCGCCGGCTGGCGGGCGAGAACCGCCCGCGGAGCGGGAGCTCGAGGACCGTCAAACCACGCGAGCGAAGAAGGGGAACAGCAACTGATCTTGGCGTCTGCCGCCTATTGATCCATCTGATTGGAGCGTACCTGGATACTCAAAAGTCCTGCGTCATATCGGTTGCAACCGCCAGGCGTCAGGCCGCTCAACGCCCGAAGTGATATTCGATCTGCGCCGAGACGACCCGCACGTCGCAGCGCTCGAAGCACTCCCACCCTGCGCCCACGTACAGCGCCGGCGCGGGATGGATCAGCAGCATGGCCCCTGCGTCCAGACCCGCGCCATAGTCGCCGCTGCGATAGGTCGTGGGCGGATCCGAGATCTCCTGGCGCGACTGGTAGAGCAGCAGCCCGAGGTGCGGCTCAATCGCGAACCAGCGGCTCAGATCGATCGGTCCTCCCAGGCCGAGCGTGAAGCCACGGCCGGCGGGGCCGAGCAGATGGGCCGCATCGGCGGATACTTTGGCTGCCTGCATCGCGGTGGTCGCCAGCTGCAGATGGTAGACCCCCAGATAGGCGACACCGGCTTCCAGCGACAGATTGTGAAAAAACGGGATGCCGCCGTACAGCACACCGGCCGCCTCGTGCCGTTGCAGCGAGATGACACTCGCGCTATCACCGGCGGCCGCGAGCGAGGTGTCGAGATCATCGACATCGATGGCGTAGCTGGACTCGCCGGCGCGCAGGCCAACATAGCTCTGCGCGACGTTGAAGCCGAGTTCCTGCGCGCTCACTGGCGGCCCGGACAGTGTCAACGCCAGCAGCATCAACACCGGCAGCGTGACCCAACTCCCCGTGATCATCGGCGGCCGGGAGCGGCGCGGGCGTACCACCCGTGCCAGCGCCAGCAGCGCCAGTCCGAGCAGCGTCGGAGCTCCGATCGCCCCCGCGCCGCCGGCCTTGCCGGTCAGCACGACATTGGACGGCGGCGCGCTGACGGTCAGATCGGCGCTGGCATTGCTCGAGCCGCCCACACCCGTGCAGGTCAACGTGTAGAGGTCAGTGCCGGCGGCGGACGGCGTGAGCGACTGAGTGCCGCTGGTCGGCTCGCCGCCGCTCCAGGCGCCGCTGGCCGTGCAGGTGCCGGCGTTGGTGCTCGACCAGCTCAGGGTCGCGCTCTGACCCAGCGTGACGCTGTCGGGCGTGGCCGAGATCATGACCGTCGGCGGCATCGGCGGCACGTTGGCCGCGATGGCCCCAGTCAGTTGAAATACGCCGCCCGCGTCGGCTGGACCGCCCTCGTCGAGCGTGCCGTACAGACTGCCGTCGGCGCCTTCGATGACGCCTCCGGCAGGGCCGGTGGCCGAAGGCGCCGCAAAGGCGGTGAGCACCTGGTAGCTGCCGGCGGTGGATAGACTGAAGACACTGCCTTGCGAGCCGCCGTCCAGCTGCCCGGGAGCGGTCCCGTAGAGGTTACCGTCGGAGCCGACGATGAGCGGCGCCTGCGGAGCGCCGGGGTCGGCGTCGGTACCGCCGAAGGCGTAAAGCACTGTCAGCTCACCCGGCGGCGTCATGCGAAACAGGGTGCCGGCACCGTTGATCCCCCCGCCCAGTGTGCTGCCGTAGAAGTTGCCGTCCGGTGCCTCGACGAGCGCGGCCTGAGGATCGAAGGGCGAGCTGGCCGTCTGGGGATAGGGAAAGGTGTACAGGGTGGTGAATGTGCCGGCGACGTCTACGCGGAAGATCGTGCCGGAGTTCTCGCCCGTGAGGCCGCTGTAGGCCGGCGTCAACCCATAGAGATTGCCGTCTGAGCCCTGGATGAGGCCCAACGGCTCTCCACCATCTGCCCCCCCACTGAAGCTGTACAGGATCGTCAAGACGCCCGCCGGCGCGAGTTTGAAGACGGTACCGCATCCGGGTGGATCGGTGCCGCAGGTACCGCTGCCGCCGCTGCGAGAAGTGCCGTAGAAGTTATCGTCGCTGCCCAGTACGAGGCTCGTCGGACCACTGATCAGCGGCGTCTTTTCCGCCGTGAATGCGTACAGCGTACTCACAGTGCCGTCGGGAGCGATCTGCAGGATGGATCCGCATACCGTAACCGGCGCACTGACGTTGCAGTCGGGGCCGCCGCCGTTTGCCACCGCGTAGACAGTGCCGCCGGTGCCCTGCAGGAGGCCGGTGATGTTGTCGGCCGTACCCTGGCTGAGCTGCTCGATCACGGTCAGCGTGCCGCCGCTCGTGATACTGAACAGCGTTCCACTACCGGCATTGCCTTCGGTGCCGGATTCGGAGGTGGCCCCGTAGAAGGTCCCATTCGGGCCCTGGACCAGGCCAACCAGCGGGTTGGCCCCGTCGTCGGCACCCGTGAACGTGTAAATCACGTTGGTGGTCGGTGTGGCAGCGATTGCAGCCTCCGCCATCAGGAGAGCACAGAGCACTCCGAGCAGCAGCGCGCTCCGGAGTCGGCGTAGACTGACGCAGGCCATCGGGGCTCTCATAGCCGCAAAGCTCGGACTCATCTCAACCTCCGGTTCCCATCGATCGCTCGCCACGCTGCTGCGCGGCGATCCCCGAGTTCTAATGGAAAGAACGCAGACGGCCCGAGAAACCGGACACTGCCGGGTGCCGTGGAGGCCCAGCACGCCGAATTGGGGTCGCCGCACCTGTAAAATCAGGCACATCGACTCGGCCAGCGGCGATATATGATTGCGGTGGGATCACAGGCACCCAACGAATGCAGGAATCCGATCGACCAGCCGTCGCGGACTTACCGGAGTTGTGGACGCTCACCTTCGGTGAGCTCAAGAAGCTCGCGCGCGCGCGCATGCGTGCGAGCGGTCCGCTGACCCTCCTGGACACCACGGGGCTCGTTAACGAGACCTACCTGCGCATGGCTCGCATGCCCACACTCTCGCTGCCCGAGCGCGGCCAGTTCTTTGTGTACTGCGCGCATGTCATGCGCTCGGTGGTGATCGATCTGGTACGCGAGAAGGCGGCGCAGCGCCGCGGCGGGGATCTCGAGAAGATCACGCTGAGCAGTGCGCTGCTGGAGGAGCCGTCTCAGGCCGAGCCGCTGCAGGTGCACGAGGCGCTCGAGGAGCTCTCCGCGCTCGAACCCAGGCTCGCGCAAGTGGTCGAAATGCGCTACTTCGCTGGATTCACGGAGGTCGAGATCGCCCAAATGCTGGGAGTCACCGAGCGCACCGTGCGGCGCGATTGGGGCAAGGCGCGCGTCCTGCTGCACTCCATGCTGACGACGTGAGTCTGCATCGCCAATGCGCGCCTACGGCCGGTGATGGAGCATGTGAGCATCGTCCCCATGTCGAGACTGCCCTGCCCCCGTGTGCTTTGGCCGACCTTCTCGGCGCTGCTGGATGAGGCGCTCGAGCTGCCGCAGGATGCCCGGCACGCGTGGCTCGAGTCCCTGGGCGGCGAATACGATGCGGTGAAGCCGAGCCTGGCGAAGATAATCGAGAATGCCGCCCACCTCGCGCCGTGCGAGTTTGAACAGGGATCCACCGGGACGCTCGGCGATTCGGAGTTTCATGGCGGGCAGCACGTCGGACCGTACGTGCTCATGCGGCCCCTTGGTCAGGGCGGCATGGGTGAGGTGTGGGTGGCGGTGCGCGGCGACGGCATGCTGAAGCGGCCCGTCGCCCTCAAGCTTCCGCACGCGCACCTCCTGAGCGGCGCGGCTCGCCGACGCTTCGAGCGCGAGCGCGACATCCTTTCCGGACTGACCCATCCGAACATCGCGCAACTGTATGACGCGGGAGTCAGCGACACGGGGCATCCGTATCTGGCCATGGAGCTGGTAGAGGGCGAGTCGGTGACGCGCTACTGCGACGAGACGGGCTGCCGTATCGATCAGCGCCTGAGCTTGTTCAAGCAGATCCTCGAGGCCGTGCACTACGCGCACATGCGCTTCATCGCCCATCGCGACCTCAAGCCATCCAATGTACTGGTGACATCGCAGGGCCAGATCAAACTGCTGGACTTCGGTATCGCGAAGCTCCTCGCGCCCGAGGAGGGCACGAAGCAGTCCGAGCTGACCGGCTTCGGGGACCATCTGCTCACTCCGGTTTACGCCGCGCCCGAGCAACTGACCGGCGGCCCTGTCACCACCGCATCGGATATTTACACTCTGGGGGTCGTGCTGTTCGTGTTGCTGACGGGCCAGCTGCCCGTCGACCGTGCGAGTCGTCCGCAGGATGGGGCCGAGGTGCCGCGGGCGTCTGCGGTGATATCGCAGGGTGCTCACCGGCCCGGCGGACTCGACGTACGCGCCCTCCAGCGTACGTTGCGTGGCGATCTCGATTCCATCCTCTCCAAGGCACTGCACCCCGATCCCGCCGAGCGCTATCAATCCTCGCTCGCCTTTGCCGCCGATCTCGACCGCTATCTCGCCCACGAGCCCGTCGCGGCGCGCCGGGCCAGCCGCGTCCTCCTGCTGCGCAAATTCCTGTACCGCCACCGACTGGGCGCGGCCGGTGTCGCGGCGCTCTTATTGACCCTCGCTGCCGGAATCGGCGGCGTGCTTTGGCAGGCTCGCTTGGCGCAACGCGAAGCGCGGCGCGAGACCGCGGTGAAGAATTTCCTCATCGGCGTGTTCAAGGTCAGCGACCCGCGGGCGGCGTCCGATCAGCCGCGGGATCAGATCACCGCGAGGAGCCTGCTCGATATCGGCGCGCAGCGGATCAACAGCGGTCTCTTTGGCGACGCGGACGCTCGCATCGAGCTGCTCGGAACACTCGCAGAAATCTACTACGAGCTCGGCGACCAGGAACGGTTCCGCAATCTTCGCAGCCAGCAGCTGCAACTGGCGCAGATGCGCTACGGCAAGGACAATCCGATCGCCATCGACAGCCTGCTGTTCGAAGCGAAGGAGGCAGCGGATCTCGAGGGCAACTACGCAAAGGCGCGACAGCTGCTTGAGCGCGCCGACGAGGCCATGCGGCGCTCGGGTTCGACGGATCCGGTGCAGCGCGCTCACTGGTGGTCGGTGCGGGCGATGACGCTGCGCGGAGGTGCCAAGACGGCCAGCTCATGGCGCGAGGCACTCTCCAACGCCGTGCAGCTTTACGCCGCGCATGCTCCTCACGACGAGGGCTACCCCGAAGCGCTCGGCGACCTGGGCAACTATTATTACAGCCAGGAAGGCGACCCGCGGGAAGCCGCAACCTACTTTCGGGCCTCACTCGCTGCCTTCGAGCAGGTGGACGATCCGGACCGCTCGCAGGAAGCCGTGGCCTACAGCAACCTGGGGACCGTACTGTCGCAGCTCGGCGAGCTGGACGGCGCCGAGCGTGCCTTGGTCAACGGGCTAGATCTGTTGCGTCGTACCTATGGAAAGCAACATCCTCTCTACTGGATCCCGGCGGCAAGCTATGCACTGCTCGTACACTGGCGCGGCGACCGCGTCCGTGCGCTGCAGCTATTCGAGCAGCTACGGGCCTCGATTCCGGCCAAAGATGGCTCGGCACGCAGCGCCCTGCTTGCGAACGAGATTTACGCCTATTGCCTGACGGCCGAGGGCCGGCCTGGCGAAGCCGTGCCGTTGCTGGAGGCCGCGGAGCGTGACTATCTCGACAATCCCATAGAGCCCGATGACCTGCCACGGGTCCGCGGCAGGCTCGGCGTTACCTATGAAATGCTGGGCCGAACGGCCGATGCGCGACGAGAGCTGAAGCTCGTGTTGGATACCTATGCCGGCTCGCGGCGTCCGAGCAGCGCTTCCCTGCTGCGGATCCGCGAACGCTGGGGAAATTTCCTGCTGGAACAAAACGATCCCACCGCAGCGGAGACACAGTTCCGCGAGGTCGCGCGCTGGAATCAGATCCACGATGAGGGGCAGCTGTATGTCGCGCTCGCCAACGGTGGACTCGCCCGACTCGCGCTGCTCCGTAATGACACCGCCACCGCTCTGAAATACATCGTGCTCGCCGAGCAAACATACGATCAGCTGCTGTCGGCGCACGACGTACGCTGGGGACCCTACCTATGGCTGATCCACGCGCGGGTGTTGAGCGGGTCCGGCGACATACGAGGCGCCGAACGGTGGGCGCGCCGCGCAGTCGAAGCCGATAAGAGCTACGACGCTCCCACCAGTCCCAGCCTCACCGAAGCGCAGGCCGTCCTCGATTCGGTGCGGAAGCTAGAGACGGCCAATCGTTGAACCTGAGACGGATACCACCTCTTGCCACGAGAACAATCAGCTTTGTGCAATACGAGAACGGATTGATGCCCGCCTTCGCTGCGGGCTGCGCGGACACCATTGCTGCGGCAGTCGCTGGAGCTGCGTCGAACCGGGTCTGGGCGGGGTCGGGGTATCGGTGCCGACAATATGACCGCGTGGGGCGCGCCACTTATACTGACGTCTATCGTCGAGATCGTAGTGCTGACCATCTGGCGCGACGTAATGCGCGGTGTCGGTAATCGCGTCGTCAGCCTGCTGGAATTGCCGCTGCTCGCCCTGTCACGGGCCATCGCTCGGTGGGCGACTGCGCCGTCGCCTGCTCCCGCGCCGTCCGGTCCTCGTTCTGGTGCAGACTTGGAGACGACGTGATTCAACAATTGATCGGCCGCGTTCCCCTGCCCGGTCGTCGTTACGAACCCGCGTACCCGTGCATGCCCCGCTGTGCACGCTCGTCTGGAATTGGAGCACAGCAACGGCTGCTCCGGACATGCCTGCTTGTCGGTCGCTGTCGCAGGTGAATGACGCCTGGGCCGCGCTCCATTGGTTGTAGGTCGCGCGTGAGTTGGATTTGGTAAACCGAGTCACGTCCGGCAAGCGACCAACGGAGACGCGCACAGGAACGAGCGTCGGTCCGTACGGGCGATGGGAATTAGACAGGGCGCCGAGAAGGGTGAGGAAAGAACGCGCCCATGCCATGCACTGTCGCATATCACACCCTCTCGCGCGATGGGTGCGTGCCAATCACGTCCCACCGCGCGTGTTTGCTACGCACGATAGGAGTCATTAGCGCCTCGGGCGGTTCGCGGGGGACTCCATCCCCGATTCCTCGGCACGTCGAGATCAAGGAAATCACCTCACCTCGTCAACTTCACGGCGCCTGCTCATCTTTCGACGTTCTCGTGCTTATCGCTCGGCAACCAGCGTGCGATGACCCGCAACAAACGAAACGACGCGTCGCGCCGCCTCGGTCTCCTCCTCAGTGGTCAACCCGCGGCGGATCCCGTCGTATTTCAATACGTAGCGCTGCATATCTTCGGCCAATCGAGCCGCCGCCGCCGCCTCGCGTCGACTGAGATCCGCGGCCTTGAGCCGAGCCGGCTCAAGCTGTACCAGCTTCCGAAGATGGGGCAGGCAAGCCCCCTCCCACGCCGTCGTCTCGCCCGTGTCGGCCAACCATGCTGAAATCACCCGTTCTTCGATGCTCTGCTGAAGCTCGCAGAGCGAGCACCGCGGTCGTGTCGCAATAAGGGTCTCCGGAGTCCCATTTCTCAGCTGGGCGGCGAGCTGCCTGAGAAGGGGCGTAAGCGCGACACACACGCTGCGGTCGGTGGCCATCGACACGTACAAGCGCAGATGCGCGCCGCACAGTCCGCCTTCCTCGGCCAGCCGCTCTCCCGCCTCGGCGTGCATCGCCAGATCGTACTGGTACTGACAGAGACGCTCGAATAGCCCGTCGCGCACGGCGGTGCACAGCGTGCACTCTCCCATCCGTGCCGATCGAGATGCCGAACCGGAGGTCGCCTGAATCTCCTCCGATTTCGCAAACTCGAAGAACGAGCAGGTAAACCGACCGCGCAGCTCGGTAAGGCGGGAAAATAGCTCCGCGCGCGCGCCCTCGACAATCGAAGCAGCGTTCAGCAGTTTCACGGCACGATCGCACAGACCGATGAGAAACGCCCGCCCCTTGTCTTCGATCAGGAATCGCATGAGCTCGCGCTCGAGGTCCGCAACGCCGCTAAGCTCGAGATCGTTGGGCCGGCGCGCGAGCTTCGCGGCCAAGGCATCGCGGGCCGAGATCATGAAAATGCGGGGTAACTCACCCTCCACCAGACTCGCCACGTGCTCCTGAACATAGACTTTCACTTCAGCACGTGCCTCGACCGTGACGGTGTCCTGTTTGTTCAGCACCAAGAACAATGGTCGCTGTGAACGGCTCACCGATCGAATGACCTGCTGTTCCTCCTCGCTCAGCGGCGCCTCAAATCCTGACACCAACATCACCGCGTCCGCCTCAGGCAAGAATCGTTGGGTTGTCCGGGAATTCTCCAGGATCGCGGAGCCCAACCCCGGGCTGTCCACGAAATAGATCCCGCGGCGGAGGATTTCGGCCGGGAGCGCAATGTGCGCCATCTGAACGCGCCGCCGGTTGCCTGGATTACCACGTTCCGTCACGTAGTCCGCGAGTTGCGCCATCGGAATCTCGTGCGCCAGGCCGCCGCCTTCGAAGGCGATCCGCACCGCTTCTCGACTGCCATAGCCCACGCTCGTGATGACCGAGGTCAACGGCAGAAGCCCGGTCGGCAAGCGGTCCAACCCCAAGATCGCATTCATCAGTGAGGTTTTCCCGCGGCTGAAGCGTCCCACCACCAGTAGATTGAAGCGATCTTCCGCGAGACGCGCAAAAAGCTCCGGCGCACCGCGCTCAATGGCGTCACAGCCCTTCGGCGCCTGCGACACGACCGCCCTGAGAATCTGCGCCAATTCGAACTTGGCGCCTTCGTAGGTGCTTAGATCCATGAGCGGGCTCCGGAGGATTGCACTGCAGTACCGCTACCGGTCCGTCCGATGAGGTTCCGACGATTCCGCCGCGTCACGAGCCGTTTTCATCGTGCGCCTCGAACACGCGCTGTGCGTAGGATTCGAGCAGCGCTTCGCAGCCCTGTAGGCGCTGCTGAGCCTCACTCGCCAGGTTGGCGCCACAAAAGCCGAGCTTGCGAATCTTCTCCAACCACGACTGCAGCTTCTTCAGATCCACATCGTTCTCCCCGAGCGCCGCGTAGGTGAAGTGGCTTGCTGTCGTCTCTTTGCCGATCTCGACCTCGAAGTCCCTGCACTTGTCGATGAACTCCTCGTATTCGTCGTCACAGTCCGCCTTGAAGCGAGAGCCGACCTTATCTTCCTGCACCCGATCCAACGCCACCGTCTCCAACAGAACCGATTCACCTGACATCTCGTGAATCGCGATCTTCTACTCGGTGGCCATGGCGGTAAGCGGCGCCGGTTCGTTCGTGCTCGGGCGCCCGTTCGACCGATACGGGTTTCATGTGCTCATCGCGCTGACGATTCTCACCACAGCCTTCGCGCCCCTGGTATTCCTCGGCGGATTCTAGCTCGCGCTCCTCGGTGCCGCCGTGTGGGGCCCCGGCATGGGCGTGCATGAATCCATCATTCCTGCCGCAGTGGCCCCGATGGTGCCAGCCGAGCGTCGCGCCGCCGCATTCGGCCTACCCACCGCCGGGTACGGGATCACCTGGTTCCTCGCAAGCGCCGCCATCGGCGCGCTATACGATCGATCGCTCGCGACTGCGATTGCCTTTTGCATCACTACGCAACTGGCGGCCGTTCCACTGTTCTCATGGGTCCGCCGCCGCCGCGCGCCCGCATGAACTAGTGGACTGTAACAGCTGATGTAGGAGTAATTCGACGAGTAGGATCGAAGTACTTCCACTTCACAGTCTTGGGCGCCTTGTTGTACTCGCGGATGTAGCGCATGAGTTTTCTCTTGAGATCTGGCACCGAGCTGAACACGCCCCGAGCGATGACATCGCGCTCGATCTTGGAGAACCACAGCTCGACCTGGTTCAGCCAGGAGGAGTAGGTGGGAGTGAAGTGCAGG
>Ga0335073_10015803_pt1 | contig 10553 bp, 9 predicted proteins | sample Lox_Sample_22_FD_207093 | JGI IMG/M metagenome (GOLD analysis project Ga0335073, IMG submission 207093) | Soil microbial communities from Loxahatchee National Wildlife Refuge, Florida, United States - Lox_Sample_2.2 | ecosystem: Environmental > Terrestrial > Soil > Wetlands | place: USA: Florida...
GAGGCCCAGGATGGGCCGAGCAATCCCTCCGGGCGGGGCGGATGCAATATGATGGCGGACAAGCTGCGCGCCCGTAGCTCAGTTGGATAGAGTACCTGGCTTCGAACCAGGTGGTCGGGGGTTCGACAAAATCGCCGGGAGCGATTTTGGACGGCGCGTAGCGCCGGGCCCGAAGGGCCGAGGCCCAGGATGGGCCGAGCAATCCCTCCGGGCGGGGCGGATGCAATATGATGGCGGACAAGCTGCGCGCCCGTAGCTCAGTTGGATAGAGTACCTGGCTTCGAACCAGGTGGTCGGGGGTTCGAATCCCTCCGGGCGCGCCATTCTCAACGGTGTCTATTCCGATGGCGGGGGGCCGAGGAGGGCGTAACGGCGCCCGTGCGGCAGCCGATATCGGCGGGCGATGGATGCAATTCCGGCCGCTTGGAGCTGCCCCGCAATGCCATCACCAGCCGGGCGAGCCAAGTGCGCGCGCTCGAGCAGGGGTGTGAGCTCGCCTGAGGCGTGCCCCGGCAGCAGCACGAGTACCCGAGCGCGATTGCCGTGCGCGGCGAACCACTCGTGGATCACCTGCTGCGCCGAATCCGTATCCGCTGTCAGGACGGTGAAAGGGGCACCTGACCGGCGGTCGAGCATGGCAATGGTCGTCTCGTCGGGGTTGAGCAGGGCGAGGCTCGCGTGCTCGGTATCGGTGTGAATCTGCGCGGCCAGCAGGGGCAGATCCTGCCAGCGATCGACCGTCGGAAAGACCGCGAGTGAGGTGATGCAAAAAACCGCCGCATAGGCAGCGTATGTCCACTGGAAGCCTCGCAACACCTGCCCCTGGCCTTGCGAGCCGGCTGCGCGTCGCAGAGCCTGCCAAACCAGCATGAGCATCACGGCTGCGGCGCCAAAGTATTCGCCCATGGCGATCGCGGCACCGTTCCCCATCAGCACGGTGGTTCCGAAGACGACGAGTGCCGCGGCGAGAACACACGCGATCGCGGCAACCAGGCGTCGCGTCCAGAGCAGGAGATCGGTACGGCTCTCGCCCTCGAGTTGGCCCTCGAGTTGGCCCTCGAGCCTCCCCTCGAACCGCTGCGCCTCCGCGACCTCCAGCGCTATTAGCAGACTCACGCCGAGCAGCGCCGGTGCCGCATATATGTCGCGTGCCGTCGCTGCCACCGAGAGGAGCAGGAGGAACGGGAGTGACGCTGCGACGGCAAATCGCCAGGCCGCACGCCGCGGGCCGCGCAGCCGCACGCGATCCCGCGCATGCCAGACGGCCACCGCGGCGAGCGCCGTCCATGGCAGAAGGTAAACGGGCAGCTCGATGAAGTACTTCCCAGGCGAGTTGCGATGGCCCGTGCTGTAGAGATACGCCGGTGGGGCTGCAATGTGAGTGAAGCGTCCCGCCAGGTTGTACCAGAAGAGGATGCGCAGCGATTCGGCGCCGTCGGGCGAGTGCGCAACAGCCCCGACCCAGGGGCCGATGACGATCGCTTGCAGCAGAAAGCCCGCATAGAGCTCCGGCCGCCCGAGCTCCGACCACCGTCGCTCCCACGCGATGAGGGTGAGCAGCGCCAGCCCCGGCACCAGCCATCCCGGCGCGCTCTTCGCCATGAAGCCGACGGCCGCGCCGGCGTGCATCAGGAGATACCCGCAGAGCTTCCTGCGCCCGGGGGTGGCCGTGTAGCCGAGATAGATCCCGAGGAGTGAGATCGCGCAGCCGGCGAGGAGACAGGCATCGGGCGCCAGCCACATCGTCACTCGAAACGCCGTGATCGCGGTGCTTGCAACCAACGCGGCGACGACTGCCGCTACAACACCGTCCATGGCGAATCCAAGAGTACCCATCGTGAGCGCCGTGACGGCGGCATACAGCAGGTTGGGTGCGCGCGCCGCGGCTATGGAGGGCCCAAAGAGGCGCATCGATGCGGCCGACATCCAGTACGAGAGCGGTGGCTTCTCGAGGAAGGGCTGGTTGGCGAGGTGCGGCAGCGCCCAGTTGCTCTGCACGCTCATGCGCCACGCAATGTCGGCTTCCCGCGGCTCATCCGGCGTCCAGGCGCCACGATCGAGCGTGCCGATGAGCCACATTGGCGCGAGGGCGAGAAGGACCAGAAGGATCCAGCCGCGAGCGCCGGTCGTGGGGAGGGAGCGCATGGGCTCTCGGTCACGCGGTGAGGGGACGGTGTTCCGCTCCCGGAGCATGGCTGCCGCGTTGCGCCAGCCACTCCTCGAGGCGTCTGTTGCCGCCGCGTCCAACATGCAGCCCCAGGCGCGTCCGCCGCCAGAGAATGTCTTGCGCGGTCTGCGCCATCTCCATGCGGCAGAGGTAATCGGCTTCCCGCTCGTAGAGCTCCGGCAGCAACTCCTCGCCGAGATCGGCCACCGAGCGGGCGTCCCCGAGGATGTGCGCTATGCGGGTGCCGTACGCATGCGCATACCGGTGTGTCAGCGTTGGGGGAAGCCACGGATAAGCACGCTCCAGGCTGCGCAGAAATCTAGCGTAGTTGCCGCGCGGCAGGTTGCCCCCGGGCAGCAATGCCTGCGCAGTCCAACCGGCAGCCGGCGAGCCGAGCGTTCGCCCCAAAATATCGACCGCGCTCTCCGCGAGCTTGCGGTAGGTCGTGATCTTGCCGCCGAAGACTGTGAGGAGTGGCGCCGGATGCTGGTCGAGCTCGAGAGCATAGTCGCGGGTGACGCTGGCCGGATCCGCTTCCTCGTCATCCAGGAGCGGGCGCACGCCGCTGTAACTCCACACCACGTCCTGCGGAAGGACGGGCTTCGCAAAATAGCGGCTGACCGCCGCGCAGAGATAGCTGACTTCCTCGGGGTCGATGTGCACGCTCGCGGGATCGCCCGCGTACTCGACGTCCGTAGTCCCTATGAGCGTGAATTCACGCTCATAGGGAATGGCAAACACGATCCGGTGATCTTCGTTCTGGAAGAGATAGGCGAAGCGATGGGCGTAGATCCGCGGCACCACGATGTGGCTGCCCTTCACCAGCCGGATCGAGTGACAGACGCTCACCGGCGAGGCGTCGCGCGTGAACCGGCTCACCCAGGGTCCGGTGGCATTGACCACGGCTCTGGCGTTGATTCTCTTCGGCCCGGACGGGCTCGTGAGCGTCGCGATCCATTGCCCTCGCGTGGCTTCCAACTTCTCACACCTGGTGCGCGTCAGGATGACCGCGCCGCGTTCGCGGGCGTCTATCGCATTCAACACCACCAGGCGGGCATCGTCGGTCCAGCCGTCCGAGTAGACGAATCCGCGGACGTATTGCGCCTTCAGAGCCGCGCCCGCTACATGACGCCGCAGGTCGATGCGGGCCGAGCCTGGCAGGCGCCGCCGGCGGGCCAGGTGATCGTAGAGGAAGAGGCCGGCGCCGATCATCCATGCCGGCCGCAAGTGCGCATCGTGGGGCAGGACGAAGCGCAGCGGCCGCATCAGGTGCGGTGCGGAGTTGAGCAGGATCTCGCGCTCGATGAGCGCCTTGCGCACCAGCGAGAGCTGCAGATACTCGAGATATCGCAGGCCGCCGTGTATGAGCTTGGTGCTGGCGGAAGAGGTGTGAGCGGCGAGATCGTCCTGCTCGCAGAGCAGGACCGAGAGACCCCGCCCGGCAGCATCCCGCGCGATCCCGGCGCCGTTGATGCCGCCACCGACGATCAGAAGGTCGTATGTGCCAGAATACTGCATGGCCCGATCATATCGTGACAAAGTCGCCAGGAGCGATTTTGGACGGCGAAAGCCGGCCCGAGTAACGGCTCGGCGCAGGGACGGGGCCGAACATTCCTACGTCGAGGTGCGGCTCGGGTCCGTGCGCCTCGATCGCAACGGGCGGCGGGTGCTCGAGGATGTGAGCTGGACCATCCGTCCCGGCGAGAGGTGGGTGTTGGCCGGGGCGAACGGCGCCGGGAAGACCCAGCTGCTGAAGCTCATCGCGGGCGCGGTATGGCCTACGCCCACCGGCCGCGAAGTGCGTCAATACCGTTGGAAAGGCGAGCTGTGGCTGACCCCGCACGAGATACAGGATGAGATCGGATACGTCGGATCGGAGCGCCAGGACAAATACACGCGCTACGGCTGGAATCACAGCGTCGCGGAGATCGTGGCTACGGGTGTCCACCGCACGGACATCCCGCTCCATGCCGCGAGCGATGTGGATCGCCGGCGCGTTGGAGCGATTCTGCGGCGTCTCCGGATAGAGCCGCTGGCCGCACGGCGCTTTCTCACGCTCTCCTATGGCGAGCGGCGGCTCACGCTGCTGGCGCGTGCGCTCGCTTCCCGGCCGAAGATGCTCCTGCTCGACGAGCTGTTGAACGGATTGGACGAAGCCAACCACGAGCGGGCGCGACGCTGGCTCGAGGGTACGGCGCGATCCAAGCTGCCCTGGGTATTGTCCACGCATCGGCTCGAGGATGTCCCCGCAAGCGCTACACACGCGTTGGTGCTGGAGCGCGGGCGGATCGTCTACCAAGGCACCGTGCGGCGGGCACCGCTGACCCGATGGCTCGCGCGTTCGGTGGGGACTCGCGCCACGGCCTGGCCGCGCCCCCGCGCGCGCGAATCCTCCGATGACGGGCTGGTCCGATTGGCCAACGCTCACGTGCATCTTGACGAGCACATCGCTCTGAAGGACGTGTCACTTACCATCCATGCAGGGGAGTGCTGGGTGGTGCACGGACACAACGGCTCGGGCAAGACGACCCTGCTGCGCACACTCTACGGCGACCACGGTGTGGCAGTCGGCGGGCGCATCGAGCGTGCGGGGATCGAGCCAGGCGTGCCATTGCAGGTGTTCAAGCAGCGCGTGGGTCTCGTTGCGCCGCACCTGCAAGCCGACCATCCCCAGGACCTCACCGCCGATGCCGTCGTGCAGTCGGGCCGCCACGCCAGCATTGGCCTGAACGAGCCGCCGAGCGCCGCGGATCGCGCCGCGGCCCGACGTGCGCTCCGGGCGTTTGGTTTGACCGCGCTCGCCGCCCGGCCATTGCGGGAGCTGTCCTACGGCCAGTTGCGGCGTGTGCTCTTCGCGCGGGCATGGGTGCGCGACCCCGCGCTGCTGCTGCTCGATGAGCCCTTCGCGGGCGTGGACGAGCCTACGCGGCGGGACCTGGTGGAGCGCATCGAGGACAGGGTCGCCGGTGGCACCGCAGTCGTCATGACGACCCACCGGCGCTCGGAGTGGCCGCGCTGCGCCAGCCATGAGCTCGAGCTGGCGCGGGGGGAGGTGCGTTACGCCGGACCGGTCAGAGAGCGATTTCGGTCTCGAAGACGGAGACCGCCTGGCCGACGATCCACACGCCGGCGACGCTCCCCTCTTTGAGTTCCAGCTCCACTTCGACCCGCCCGGGACGGTGCAGGTGCTGGCCTTGAACGCCCCGAAACGACGCGCGCCTGGGATCCTGAGTCAGAAACCCATAGTGGGCGAGGTATACCCCCAGCAGGCCGTGGGCATTGCCGCTCACCGGGTCCTCGCCGATGCCGAGGGCCGGACAGAACATGCGCGACTCCGTGAGGTGATCCTCCTTGTCGGGCGTCAGGGCGAAGACGAAATAGCCGGCCGCGCCGATCTGCGCCGACAGTGTCGTCAGGCGAGTCATGTCCGGCTTCAGGTACTTCAGCGGCTCCGTGCCGCGCACGCCGATGAGCAGCCGCGTGCTGCTCGCGCCGGCGATCCGTAGCGGACAGCGGGTGTCGAGGTCGTCCGTGGCGAGCGCCAGCGCATCCAGGACCGCGAGCCGCTCGCGATCGTTGAGCTCCCTCCCCAGGGGGGGCGCGCTCTGGCGCACGGCGATCCTGCGGTCCTCGCTGCTGCCACGTACGTCGACGTCGACGATTCCTGCCCTTGATTTCTGCCGCAGGTGCCGGGGAGCATCGTGCCTGCGGGAGAGCACGTAGTGCGCGGCGACGGTCGCATGACCGACGAAGCCGACCTCGGTGCGCGGCGTGAAGAACCGCGCCCGCAGGTCGTGGCCTTCACCCTCGGGTGCGAGAATGAATGCGGTGTCGGCGTTGTTGAGCTCGCGGGCAATGGCGAGCATCTGCGAGTCGGTCAATCCGTCGGCATTGAGCACAACGCCGGCGGGATTGCCGGTGAAGCGCTCCACCGTGAAGGCATCCACCTGATGCACTTGGATTTTGTGAGTCATCGCTCCGGTTCCCCGTCCGTGGGCGGACGGTCGGCGGCGGCCGAGGGCGGCCATTCTAGCCCATGAATTACAATGGTCCCATGGAGATCGGCGTCGAGATCAGTCTGTACCCGCTGGCGGAACAGTTCGTTCCGGAGATTCACGATTTCATCGCCCGCCTCGCGGCGGCGGGGGACCTGAAAGTGGTGAGCGGCAGCTTGAGTACCCAGATCTTTGGCGAGTACGAGCGCGTATTCGAGACCCTGCGCCGGGAGCTGCGCGTGACCTTCGAGAGCCGGGGGGAGCAGGGTGGCAAGGCAGCGTTCGTCCTGAAGGTGCTGGGGCCGCTTTGAACTGGCGCGCGAGCCCGCGAATCGGCAGACTAGAATGCTTGGCCGTGTCGACTAGAGGTAGGTGAATGGCGTTGCTGCGGGTGATCGACCGTGACGGACGGGAGCATGAGGTAGAGGCGAAGACAGGTCTCAAAGTCATGGAGACCCTGAGGGAGCTCGACTACGGCGTCGCGGCCATCTGCGGCGGAATGTGCTCGTGCGCCACCTGCCACGTTTATATCGATGCGGCGTGGCAGGACCGGCTGCCGGCGCCGATGTCGGACGAGCGGGAGCTCCTGACCGAGCTCGCGCATACCCAGGACAACTCGCGCCTGTCCTGTCAGATCGAGTTCACGCCGCAACTCGCCGGGCTGCGAGTCACCATCGCGCCGGACGAGTAGAGCGGGAGCCGGCCATTCACGTCCTCTGGCTCATCATCGCCTTCGCCGTCATCGGCGCGTTCCTCGTGGTGCGCCTCTACTTCGTCCTGCGCAAGCTCCGTCCCGCGCATCAGGAGACCTGGGACGAGAAGATGGTCGAGCGCCTGCGCTCCCGCGGCTTTGCTCCTTTCAACGAATACCCGGTCGCATTCTTCCTGGCATTGCCTGATGAGGCCGCATGCAGCGCGGTGCGGGCACGCCTGGAGCCGGACGGCTTCCTGGTGGACATCAAGCCAATGAAGACGCAACTGTTCGGCCAGTCAGAGAGCGAGGACAGCCTGCCGCTCGGCCTCCACGCGACCAAGACCATGCGTCTGCTCATCGCCGACGTGTCGGAGCTGAGCCGGCTGATGACCCGGATCGCCGCGGAGTTCCACGGCCGCTACGACGGGTGGGCGGTTTGATTATTGGCGCAAATCGCTCCCGGCGATTTGCGCGAGCGCGGCCCTGTGACGGGACTCACCCCGCGGCCCCGGGAACGGCCCGGGGCCGCTTATTGGCTTGCTTTCGGACGGCGGGCGAAAAGCGCTAGTTGGCCATCGACCGGCAGTCGACTCCGAGCCATGAAGCGAGACGACACTGCGACCCAGGTACAGGGATGTACCCGGCCGCCGCAGGTGGCCGAGTCTCGGGCAAAAACCACGCTTTTTGCCCGAGACGGCGCTGGGCCGGGCAGGATGCCCGGATCCAGCGCTTCATACTAGCGTTTTTCGGTTTGGCGACGGACGGCTTCGGCGGCGGCGGCCACGGCGGCGGGATCGCCGAGATAGCGGCTTGCGAGCGGCTTGAGCTGCGGATCGAGCTCATAGAGCAGGGGTACGCCCGTCGGGATGTTGAGCTCGACGATCTCGCTCTCCGACACCTCATCCAGCATCTTCACCATTGCCCGCAGGCTGTTGCCGTGCGCGGCCACCAGTACGTTGCGGCCGCGGCGAAGCTCCGGCGCGATGCGGCTGTGCCAGAAGGGGAGCACGCGCGCGAGCGTGTCCCGCAGCGATTCGGCGGCCGGCAGCTCTGCAGCGGGCACTTGCGCATAGCGCGGATCGAAGCGCGGGTGACGCTCGTCATCGGCGGCGAGCGGAGGCGGAGGGATGTCGTAGCTGCGGCGCCAGATCTTCACCTGAGCCTCGCCGTGACGCTCGACGGTCTGCGCCTTGTTCAGGCCCTGGAGGGCGCCGTAGTGGCGCTCGTTCAGCCGCCAGGAGCGCTCGACCGGAATCCACATGCGGTCCATCTCATCGAGCATGATCCAGAGCGTGCGGATCGCCCGCTTCAGCACCGAAGTGAATGCAACGTCGACCATCAGCTTCTCGTCAAGAAGCTGCCGCCCGGCGCGCTTCGCCTCCTCGCGGCCCTGGTCCGCCAGGTCGACGTCCGTCCAGCCCGTGAACAGGTTCTCCAGGTTCCAGATGCTCTGGCCGTGGCGGACCAATATCAATTTTCCAGTTACGCCCATGTGTCTATTCCGCGAGCTTACGCAATGACTCGACGCCGACGGTGAGCGTGGCGAAATCGGCGGCGCCGGCGGCGCGCATTTCCGCCAGGGTGCGCTGCCAGTGTGTCAGCTCCTTGCCCGCCGCCTCCTGCCACGCCGAGACGCGCTCCTCGGCGCTGCCGCGACCGCCGCGGCTCAACACACGCTCCGCCAGCCTGCGGTGCAGGCGCAGGGCCGCATCGCGCAGCCCGGTGCGCGCCGTCGCCTGCCAGGGTCCCTCGACCGGCAGCCGGTCGATCTGCTGCCTGAGCCAATCGAGACCCGTGCGGGCCCCCGCCTCGAAGTAGAGCCGGGCGGCTTCCGTCACGGCGATGCGCTGCGAGCCGGCGAGCTCGACGATGTCGAGCGAGGCGTTGTGCGCCTCGAGACTCGCCACGCGCGCGGCGAGCTCCGGCGTCAGGCCCGCCTCCAGGTGCTGTTTGCGCACCTGCTCGAAGTGCTCGCGCCAGGAGCCGCAGAGCACGTGGCCGATGCGCGACTCGAGCTCGTGTACACCCGCCCGGAATTCCGCGACCGCGGTGTCCACCATGAGCGTGCGCCGCCGGGCAAGCAGCCAGTACGTGGCATGGCGCAGCAGCCGGCTGGTTTCGAAGGCCGCGGTGTACTGCACTTTCGCCGGCACCTTGTTGTCGAGGTCCTCGATGCGCGTCCAGATCGTGCGCATCTCGAAGATCTCGCGCGCCGCGGTGTAGGCCCGCGCGATCTGCGCCGGCTCGGCGCCCGTGTCCTCCTGCGCGCGAGGCACGAAGGTCGGGCCCATCCTGTTGATCAGGCTGTTGGTGGTCGCGGTCGCGATGATTTCCCGACGCAAACGGTGCCGGGGGATCGCGCGGGCGAAACGGCGGCGCACCGGGGCGGGAAAGTAGCGCTCGAGCTCGGCGGAGAGGTACGGGTCCTCCGGTACATCCGAGTCGAGGAGATGGGTGTTGAGCCAGATCTTGCTGTAGGCGAGCAGGATCGCGAGCTCCGGGCGGGTGAGCCCCGCGCCCGCCTCGCGCCGCTCGGCAAGCTCATCGTCCGTGGGCAGGAACTCGAGCGCGCGGTTGAGCTCGCCCGAGCGCTCGAGGGAGCGGATCAGATGCTGGAATTCCGACATCCGGGCGCGAGCCTGCAGCTCGAGCGTGCTGATCGCCTGGCTCTGCAGATAGTTGTTGCGCAGTACGAGCGAGCAGACCTCGCCCGACATGCTGGCGAGCAGCCGGTTGCGCTCGCCGCCGGTGAGCCCGCCCGCCTGCATGATCGGGTTGAGCAGGATCTTGAGATTGACCTCGACGTCGGAGGTATTGACACCGGCGGAGTTGTCGATGAAATCGGTGTTGAGCCGGCCGCCGGCGAGCGCGTACTCGATGCGCCCGCGTTGCGTGAAGCCGAGATTGCCGCCCTCGCCGACCACTTTCGCCTTCAGCTCCCGCCCGTTGATCCGCAGCCCGTCGTTGGCCCGGTCGCCGACCTCGGCGTTCGATTCCCGGCTCGCCTTGACGTAGGTGCCGATGCCGCCGTTCCACAGCAGGTCCACCGGCAGGCGCAGGATGGCGCGCATGATCTCGACAGGGGGCTGAGTGGCCGACTCCAGGCCGAGCAGCGCGCGCGCTTCCGGCGACAGGGTGATCGACTTGGCGGTGCGGGCGAAGACGCCGCCGCCCTTGGAGATGCGGCCGCGGTCGTAGTCGTCCCAGCTCGAGCGCGGCAGATCGAACAGGCGCTGCCGCTCCGCGAAGCTCACCGCCGCATCGGGGTTGGGGTCGAGGAAAATGTGCCGATGGTCGAAGGCCGCCTGCAGGCGGATGTGCTGCGACAGCAACATGCCGTTGCCGAACACATCGCCCGACATGTCGCCGATGCCGATGGCCGTGAAGGGGGTCTTCTGAATGTCGATGCCGAGCTCGCGGAAGTGCCGCTTCACGCATTCCCAGCCGCCGCGGGCGGTGATGGCAAGCTTCTTGTGGTCGTAGCCGGCCGAGCCGCCGGAAGCGAATGCATCGCCCAGCCAGAAGCCGTAATCTGCGGAGATGGAGTTGGCGATGTCGGAGAAAGTGGCCGTGCCCTTGTCGGCCGCGACCACGAGGTAGGCGTCGTCACCGTCGCGGCGCACCACCTGGGGCGGCGGCACCGCCTTGCCGCCGACGATGTTGTCGGTGAGATCGAGGAGACCGCGGATGAAGGTGC
>Ga0335073_10015804_pt1 | contig 10553 bp, 5 predicted proteins | sample Lox_Sample_22_FD_207093 | JGI IMG/M metagenome (GOLD analysis project Ga0335073, IMG submission 207093) | Soil microbial communities from Loxahatchee National Wildlife Refuge, Florida, United States - Lox_Sample_2.2 | ecosystem: Environmental > Terrestrial > Soil > Wetlands | place: USA: Florida...
AGCACTTTCGCGACGAGACGATTAAGGAGCTGGCGCATGCCATTTTCGACCGGGTTGACTGGACCTGGCTGTCGGAAGATACGACTCTGCTGCCGATGGGATGGACGCCGGAAAACGGTTTTCTTCCCGACAAGTGGAGCACCTACAGCGAGCTGATGATGATCTACCTGCTGGGGATGGGCTCGTCGTCGCACCCCTTGCGCAGCGAAGTGTGGTTTGCGTGGAAGCGAACGATCTTTGAATACGACGGGCTGCGCTACGTGGGGTGGTTCGCGCCGCTGTTCATTCACCAGTATTCGCAGGCGTGGTTTGATTTTCGCGGCAAGAAGGACCGCTATGCCGACTACTTTCAGAATTCTGTGATCGCGACGGATGTGCATCGCCGTTTCTGTGTCGAGCTGAATACGGAGTTTTCCGACTACAGCAACGCGCTATGGGGGATTACGGCGTCGGATTCGGAGAAGGGCTACGTGATCTGGGGAGGTCCGCCGGCGATGGGCCCGATTGACGGGACGGTCGTGCCATGCGCGGCGGGAGGTTCGCTGCCGTTCTTGCCGCAGGACACGATGCGTGTTCTGAGGACGATTCATGACCACTATCCCAAAGCCTTGTGCCGGTATGGGTTTGTGGATGCGTTCAATCCCTTGACGGATTGGTATGACACCGATGTAATTGGAATTGACACCGGCATCACCATGCTCATGGCGGAAAACTCGCGAACCGGGTTCCTCTGGGATACTTTCATGAAGAACCCCGAGGCTCAGCGAGGGATGGAGATCGCGGGGTTCAAGCCTTACCAGGCGCCGGCCGCCCAACCGTGAGGCGGACCCGCAAATGGCCAACCGATGCCCGTATTTTTTGACGTTACGCAGTTCCTCTGAGAACTCCTGCTGGTTGCTTTGGTGAACAACAATTCGGGCTATGTTTGCATCGCACTAGAAGAATTCAGAAACTAGGCGCCGCTAGAGCAGAACCTTTCGGACCTTGGTTGAAGAATCAAAGCGCGAGTTGCGCCTTGCCGGACCCCGCATGAAACCGGCCGGGCTTGAAGGGAAGCACGACGCCAGCCATGAACGCAACGAAAGCCGCGGGACAATCGGCCGGAATGCCGTCGGTACCCGGGCGAGACAATGCGAACGCCTGGGCTGACCGCGTTCGCGCGCTCAACAACGTGCCGCCGGTCTTGAGGATTCTGTGGGAGTCCGGCCCGGCGGTTGTGAGTTGGGGCCTGATTCTGCGCGTCATTTTCGCGGCCATTCCATGGGGCATCGCGAGGGTGGCGGCATGGATCGTGCAAGGCGTGGAAATGGTGATCCGCCACCAGGGTTTGCGGCCGCATTTCTGGGAGATGGTCGGCCTGGAAGTGGGTCTGGCGGTGCTGACCGCCGCGGTGGGCCGTCTGATTGATTATTGCGATTCGCTGCTGGCTGACCGCTACACGCATCACGTGAGCATCAAGGTGATGCGCCAGGCCGCACAGCTTGACCTGACGACCTACGAGGATCCGGAGTACTATGACCGGCTGGAGCGGGCCCGCGTGCAGGCAACCGACCGGCTGGCGATGATCCAGCAAATGGGGCGGCTGTTCCAGCAGGTCCTGACTACCCTGATCTTTACCGGAACGCTGCTCTACTATTCGCCGTGGCTTGTGCTGCTGCTGTGTGTCGGCGTGATTCCGTCGTTCGTGGGCGAGACGCACTTTGCGTTCCTCGGGTACGCCAAGAATTTTCGTCAGACGCCGGCCAAACGCCAGATGGATTACCTGCGCCAGGTGGGCGGCAGCAAGGAAGCCGCGAAGGAGTTGAAACTCTACAACCTGAGCGATTATCTGACCAGCCGGTTCGCGAAGCTGTCGCAGGGAATTTACGAAGAGAACGTGGCGCTGTCGCGGAGGAAGCTGTTCTGGGGCGGGCTGCTGTCGATGCTCGGCATCCTGGGCTACTACGGGTCGTATGCCTACGTGATCTGGCGGGCAGTGAACGGACAATACTCGATTGGAACGTTCGTCTTCATTACGACCGCGATTCAGCAGGCCAGCTCGAATTTGCAGCAGGTGTTTTCGACTGCTTCGGGCATTGCCGACCAGGCGCTGTTCCTGACGGATCTGCTGGCGTTCTTTCAGATGCAGCCGACGGTGCGGTCGAAGCCTGGGGCGCAGCCGGTACCGAGCCCGATCCGGCGAGGATTCGAGTTTCGCAACGTGTCGTTTGTGTATCCGGGCACGGAACGGCGGGTTCTGCATAATTTCAATTTCAGGCTCGATCCGGGTGAACGCATCGCGCTGATCGGCGAGAACGGGCAGGGCAAGACCACGGTGGTGAAGCTGATCACGCGCCTCTATGATCCGACCGAAGGCCAGATTCTGCTGGATGGAGTTGACCTGCGGGAGTACGATCTCGACGATCTTCATGCGGAGATCGGCGTGATTTTCCAGGATTTTATGCGCTATGAGATGACGGCTCGCGACAACATTGCGGTGGGACGGATCGAAGTTCCGCACACCGACGCGGAAATTGAGTTTGCGGCGCAAAAAAGCCTTGCTTCGGAAGTGGTGGCGAAGCTGGGCAACGGATATGACCAGATGCTGGGGCGGAGGTTCGAGTCGGGGGTGGACTTGTCGGGCGGCGAATGGCAAAAGCTGGCACTGGCGCGGGCCTATCTGCGGGATGCGCAACTGCTGATTCTGGACGAGCCGACGGCATCACTGGATGCGCGCAGTGAACTCGAAGTGTTCCAACGCTTTGCCGAGTTGACGCAGGGGAAGATGGCGCTTTTGATTTCTCACCGTTTTTCGACGGTTCGCATGGCCGACCGGATCGTTGTGCTCGAGGGGGGAAGGCTGGTGGAGGAAGGAAGCCACGAAGCGCTGGTCTCGCTGGGCGGCCGTTATGCGGCCATGTTCGAGATGCAGGCCGCGAGTTATCGCTGAAAACCATGAACGATACTGCTACAGTTCCGGAAATGGCGCCTCCGATCGAAAACGCCGTGTTCGACCGTCTGCGCGCGGCTGCGAAGACCGCAACCACGTGGGACGTGATCCATCGCCCGGAAACGGCAAGCAGGTTCCAGGAGCGCGTCGACGGCGCACGCAAAGCGGTGAAGAAGCTGAGGGCGGAGCTCGACCGGCTTTCACCGGGGCGCAGCGTCGAGAGCGGCTCGTCGTTGTATGAATTGAGGGCGAACACGCGGATCCTGCGCGCGGCGATCCATACCATGCCGACCGAGGAGGAGGAACTGGTTGTTCTTCCCCGTGTTGTTCTTCCCGCCGGCAAGGATGAACCGCGGATAGCAACCATCGCCTCATCGTACCTTCGGGTGGTCGACGGCGCGTTCGAGATGGACACCTTCTGCGCGTTTCTGAGGACGCTCCAGGAGCATGAACCTCTTGAACATGACGAGCTCTGGAACGCCGCAGCCTTTTTGAATTTTGTGTTGATCGAGTCGCTGGTGGACCGCGCGTGGGCGCTTTTGCGGTCTCCGGAACCGGTGCGCGACGAAGTGGTTGCCGTCTTGCTGACGAGCCTGATCACGATCAGCAATTCGGACTGGTCCGCGGCCATTGAGCCGCTGATCGTGTTCGAAGGGATGCTGCGCCAGGATCCCGCGCAGACGTATCCGGTGATGGACGTTGAAACCCGGCACCTCTATCGCAAGCGGGTCGCTTATGTGGCCCGGCATTCAGACCACAGCGAGACAGAAGTTGCGCGGGCGGTATTGGAACTTGCGCAGGAAGGGGCCGCGCACAAGTCAGACGATCCGCGCATTCGCCGGCGCCGCGCGCATGTCGGCTTCTACTTGATTGACAGCGGTTTTTCGAAGCTGGCCGAGCGGGTGGACTTCCATCCACAGATGATCGACCGGACGCGGATGTTCATTCGCGCGCATGCGGACGATTTTTATCTGACCGGCATTCAGCTGATCGCGATTGTTTTTATTGCCGCGGCAATTTTCCCGATCGTGCGCCAGATCGGATCGATCGAGAGCCTGCTGGCGGTGCTTGCCTTCGTGTTGCTGCCGATTTCGCAGTGCGCAGTGGACCTGATCAGCAACAGCGTGACCGCGATCTTCGATCCGGAGCCGCTGCCGAAGATGGATTTCAGCGGGGGAGTGCCGGTCGAGTTTACGACCCTGGTGGTGGTGCCGACGCTGCTGCTGAGGGAGGCGCAGGTGCGCGAACTGGTGGAGGATCTCGAAGTCCGGTTCCTCGCCAATCGCGACCCGAACATCCATTTCGCGCTGCTGACGGACCTGGGCGATTCCGTGGTAAAGCCTCACCGCAACGACTCGCACCCGCTGGTTGAGCTTGCCGTTCACCTGATCGACGAACTGAATGCGAAATACGCGCCGACGGGAAAGGGCGGATTCATTTTGCTGCACCGGCACCGCATTTTCAACGTGCGGCAGGGCGTGTGGATGGGCTGGGAGCGGAAGCGCGGAAAACTGCTGGATCTGAACAAACTGCTGGCTCACGACTTTGATGCGTTCCCGATCAAGGCGGGCCGGGTGGATGTTCTAAGCCAGGTTCGCTACGTGCTAACGCTCGATTCGGACACGCAACTGCCGCGCAAGAACGCGGCGAGGATGATTGGAGCGATTGCGCATCCGCTGAACCAGGCGGTGATCGATCCGCAACGCCGCGTGGTCGTGGCGGGCTACGGCATCCTGCAACCACGCGTGGGCGTCAGCGTGCAGTCGGCGTCCCGCTCGCGGATGGCTTCGATCTACTCGGGCCAGACCGGGTTCGATATCTACACGCGCGCAATTTCGGATGCATACCAGGACCTGTACTGGGAGGGGTCTTTCACGGGCAAGGGCATCTACGAAGTTGAGACATTCCACTCGGTTTTGAATGGGCGCTTTCCGCGGAATGCGCTGCTCAGTCACGATCTGATTGAAGGAGCCTACGCGCGCGCCGGGCTTACGACCGACATCGATGTGGTCGACGATTATCCATCGCATTGGAGCGCCTACTCGCGGCGCAAGCATCGCTGGGTGCGCGGCGACTGGCAGATTGCGCAGTGGCTTTTTTCGCGGGTGCCCGACGGGTCGGGTGGATGGACGACGAACCCCATTTCGACCATATCGCGATGGAAGATCCTGGATAATCTTCGGCGATCGCTGGTCGAGCCCGCCACCATGGTTTTGTTTGTGGCAGGCTGGCTGGGGATTCCCGGAGGCCCGCTCTACTGGACGATCGTTTCCCTGCTCCTGGTGATCTTTCCTTCGCTGGTGCAATTCTCATTTGCGCTGGTCAGCGCGCTTGCGGGGCCTGCGAAGGGAAGAGTGGGCGAGATTTTCTGGAATCTGCGGCAGTCGCTCATGGTGACGCTGGTGAACCTGGTGTTTCTTCCCCACCAGACGCTGCTTGCGATTGACGCGATTGTCCGCTCGCTGGTGAGACAATTCATCACCGGCGAACGGCTGCTGGAGTGGGAGACGGCGGCGCAGGCCGAATCGCGATCGACGCGGCGCACGCAAGTGGATCGTTACCTGTTCCTGACGCCGCTGGTTGCGCTGGCTATCGCAGCCGTGGTGTATTTGTCGCGGCCGCACAGCGACGCGATCTTTGTGGCCATTCCGATTCTTGCCCTGTGGTTCAGCGCGCCCCTTGTGAGCCGCTGGATTGACTCAGCCCCGCCGGAGCAGCGCAAGCAACTCGGAGTGAACGAGGAAACATTCCTGCTGGAGCATGCGCTGCGCATCTGGCGGTACTTCTACCAATTCGGCGGCGAGAGGCACAACTATCTCATTCCCGATAACGTGGAGGAAGAAGGGCTGCATGAGGCAGCGCGGATTTCGCCGACAAATATCGGACTGTTGCTGAATGCGCGCCAGGCGGCCTGCGCATTCGGTTTCATCACGGTTCCGGAGTTTGCCGATCTGACCGGGAAGACCCTGGCCACGATCAAGCGGCTCGAGAAGTTTCGCGGACATCTCTACAACTGGTATGACACGGAAACCCTGCATCCGTTGACCGACGATCCCTTTGTTTCGTCGGTGGACAGCGGCAATTTCATCGCTTCGCTCTACACGCTGGGCGCCGGTGCTCTTCAGTTGCTGAAGAGGCCGTTGATTTCGGGGCACACCTTTGTTGGTTTCAGGGCGCATTGGCACCTGATCCAATCGGAAACGAAGGTGCGGGGCGCGTTTGCGCGCATCGCGCTGCCCGGGACGAAGGCGTCGGTAGCAGAGTGGATCGCATGGGTGCACAACACGCAGGACACTGTGGCCGAGGCCGCGGCAGATTTGAAACCGAAGCCCAAGAATGGCGGCCTGTGGTGGTGCCAGGAGATGCAGAAGCGGCTGAAGACGATTGACGACCTTGTGGTTCATTTCATGCCGTGGCTGCTGCCGGAGTACGCCCGATTGCTGGAAGCGCCGCAGCTTCGCGTGAAACCAAGGGCGGAGACGCTCTCGCTGGGTGATACGGTCGTGTTTGCCGAAGCGCTGGAGACGAGCCTGGCGAGCGGGAAGTACGCGCACGACGAGTCTCTGCTCGATGCCGGCAAGAAACTGCACGCGATGTTGCCGGCGGCGATCAAGAACCTGCGGCGGCTGAGTATTGCCATCCAGGAAATTGCCGCGACTTCGGAACGGCTGGCAGCGGACACCGACTTTACATTTCTGGCCGATCCAAACCGGCGGATTCTCTCGATTGGCTACAACGTGCGGGCGCAGAAACTGCACGGGTCGACCTACGATCTGCTGGCTTCGGAGGCGCGGGTTGCAACGTTTCTTGCGATTGCCCGTGATGAGATTCCGCAGCAAAGCTGGGTGAAACTCGGCCGCGAACACGCCTTCGCCTACGGGCAATTCGTCCTGATTTCGTGGACGGGCACGATGTTCGAGTACCTGATGCCCGCGTTGTGGATGCGCAGCTATCCCGATACGCTGATTTCGCGGACGCTGTGGGCCAACATGGAGGTGCAGCGCGCCTTTGCCCGTCATCATGGTGTTCCGTGGGGCATTTCGGAGTCGGGCTATGCCCTGAAGGATGACTCCGGGCATTATTCCTACAAGGCATTCGGTGTTCCCCAGGTCGCCATGTCGATTGAAGCAACGGCGGGACCGGTGGTGGCGCCGTATGCGTCGTTTCTGGCTCTCGGCGTGGACCCGATGTCGGCGCTGCACAACCTGCGGCATATGGCGTCGGAAAAGTGGGTGGGCTCCTATGGATTCTATGAAGCTGTCGATTATACGAAGTCGCGCGGGAAACCGGTGCTGGTGCGCGAATGGATGGCGCATCACCAAGGCATGTCGCTGCTGGCGATCCTGAACCTGCTGCAGGACGACCTGGTGCAGGACTGGTTCCATGCCAATCCGCTGGTGCAGTCCGCTGAACTGATGCTGCACGAGATGCCGGTCAGCAGCGGAGTGCTGCGCGCGAAACTAAACGAGTGAGGCGTGCGTGGAGATTATAGAAAGATGTTCAGGGCGCGGCCGGTTTTGCTTGCACGGCTTTGGGAACTGACCGAGACCTGAGATGATAAAGAAACCTTCTGATCCAAAGACACGCAGGTAGAACGAAGTCGACGATGCAGCGCGCTGCCGTTATCTACAATCCAATGTCGGGGCAACATTCCGCGCGACGGGCTGGAGCCGTGCGTGACGCCCTGGCCGTGCTGCGCGATGCGGGCGTGGAATCGGAGGCACTCGAGACGGATGCGCCGGGAAGCGCGTCCGTTCTGGCCAAGGCCGCCATACGGAATCGCTTCGATACGATTCTCGCCTGCGGAGGGGACGGCACGGTACACGAGGTGCTGCAATGCGTGGTCGGCACCGATGTCTCGCTTGGAGTTCTGCCGTTGGGCACAGCCAATGCGCTTGCGCAGAACCTGGGTCTCGGCCGCTCGCCGGCAAAGGCGGCCCAGTTACTGCTGAAAGCCGAGCCGCGAGCGGTTCCGGTGGGGCGAATCTCGTTCCGCGGCAAGGACGGCACGGAACAATCGCGATTCTTCACGGTGGCGGCGGGAATTGGCGCCGACGCTCTGTTGATGTCGAGCATGGACGCCGGGTTGAAACGCAAGTTCGGCTATGCGCTCTACCTGCTGGAAGCGTTCAAGATCTGGGCCACGAATCCGTTCCCGCTTTTCAGCGTGGCATTCAGCACGAATGGCGGAAATGAGAAGCGCGCGGAGAAAGTGTCGCAGCTTCTTGCGGTTCGGGTGCGCTCGTTTGGCGGAGTGCTGGGGGAACTGGCGCCCGGCGCGACGCTTACGAATCACTCCCTGAGCCTGATCACCTTCAAAACGCGCAGCCGCGTGCGCTATCTGCGTTTTCTGCTCGCCGTCGTCGCCAATCGGCACAAGTTTTCAGATGAGGTAGAGCTGATTGATGCCACGGCGGTGGATTGCAGAAACCTGGACGGATCGGGCACGAAGCTTTTTGTCGAAGCGGACGGCGAAGTGCTGGGCACGCTGCCCGCCCGCATTGAAGTAGCGCGTCAGACTGTACGGATGCTTATTCCTCCGCACGCGCGGCCTTAATCAAAGCACGCCAATTTCTATTCTTCGCGCGATTCATAGCAGGTGCGCGAAGGCGTGCAACGCGAGAGATGAACGAAGTGCTCATCCGGGCCGGCAGGTCCCATGGTGCGCAAGCACCAGTAGGTGGAGGATGTGGCAACGCCGGGAAGCCATGAGTCAACATCGACGGGACTCATGCCGTAGGGATTCTTGGTGCGCAGGCACTGGCAGGGTTGCACTTCGGTCTTGGCGGTTTCGCTCATCTTGACTTCCTTTCTGCGTGCGGCGGCGCGGGGCGCTGATCATCCGGCTGCGCTCGGGTCGCGGTCCATCTGGCCGGCTGCCAGCAGGATGGTGCGATAAACGGCGACCGGGAAGAGTTGCACTTTGTAGGCATTCATTGAAAGCGGCATGGCGCCGGACATGGAAGCCTGGCCCGCGGCGCGAGCCGTTTCGGGCGTGATGGGCTTTCCAGTCAAGGCCTCCTCTGCCTCGCGGGAGCGGCGGACCACCGGGGACGCGGCGCCCATGGCGACCACCGCGCGGCGGCAGTTGTTTCCATCCATCTCGAGCACAATGGCGGCGTCGGCAATGGCCCAGTCGTGGCTCTCTTTCTCGCCATATTTCTGGTAGGCGGAGCGGGTGCCGGGCGCCGGCTTAGGGATGTGAATCGCGGTGAGCAGTTCGTCGTTGCGCATGACGTGGAATTTTTGCGGATTGGCGTCGGGACGCACGTAGAAGTCCTTGATGGCCACGGTGCGCTTGCCATCGGCCTTCGACACGAGCTCGACGCTGCCATCGAGAGCCAGCAGCGCGACCGCGCCGGACGAAGGCGCAACGGATGGACAGCCGCCGTAGTCCATGATGGCGTGGTACTGATTGAGGCCGGAGAAGGCGAAGCAGATTTCCTTGCCTTTGCGCAGGCATTGAAAATCGGCGGAGCGGAAGTACCAGCATTGCAATTCCTGAAGCAGATTGCCGCCGATGGTGGCCATATTGCGGATGTGCGGCGTGGCGGCGTGCCCGCAGGCATCGGCCAGGACGGTGTAGTCGGAGCGGATGGTGGGGTCGTCGGCGATCTCGCCCAGGGTGGTGAGCGCGCCGATGGTGAGGCCCTCGGGCGTGGAGCGGATGCCGCGCAGCTCAGAGATGTTGCGGATGTTCACGAGGCGTGTGGGCGTATCGGTGCCGTTCTTCATGCGGTCGAGAAGATCGACGCCGCCCGCCTTGACGACCGCGCCATCTTTCAGTTGCGAGAGGGCAGCGTCGACCGTGGAGCAATCTGCAAGTGCGAAGGAGTTCATATGGCCTCCGTCATGGGCCGGGGCTGGTTAAGCGCGGCGAGCACGACTGCCGGCGTCATGGGTAGCTGTCGAATGCGAACGCCGGTGGCGTTGTAGACCGCGTTGCCGATGGCGGCGCCGGCCGAGATGATTCCGGCGGCTTCGCCTATGCCGGATGCATCGGTCGAACTCTGGCCGATGTAGGACTCGGTGAGGATGACCTCGATCTGCGGCACCTCGTAGGATCCGGCGATCTTGTACTTGTCGAGATTGGAGTTGACCATCAAGCCGTAGTTCGGATCAAGGAGGCGGTGCTCAAACAAGGTGTAGGAAATGCCCTGGATGATGCCGCCGTTGATCTGGCTCATGGTCTGGCTGGGATTCATGGGGCGGCCGCAGTCATGCACGGCCAGGATGCGCTTGACGTGAATGCGCCCGGTTTCGGTATCGACGGCGACTTCGGCAACGTCGATGCCCCCATAGGTGTCGATTTTCTTGGGGGCGTAGTCGGGAATGCGCTTGGCCTGTGCCGAAACCTCGTCGGTATTCATTTTGGCGGCAGCGGCGCGGAACGAGATGGGCTGGAACTTGCCGGACTGGCTGCGCACCATGCCTCCGCTCAAGCTGAGATCGGAAGCGGTTGTGCCGAGAGCAGGCGCGACGGCAGCGAGGAATTTGTGTGAAGCCTGCCATGCCGCGTCGCGCACGGCCGGCGTGAGCGAGGCCGTGGTGACGCTGCCGCCGGAGTTGGGGCCGACCGGGTAGTTGGTGTCGCCGATCTTGACGGAAACCCTGGCGGGCGGCA
>Ga0335073_10015807_pt1 | contig 10552 bp, 11 predicted proteins | sample Lox_Sample_22_FD_207093 | JGI IMG/M metagenome (GOLD analysis project Ga0335073, IMG submission 207093) | Soil microbial communities from Loxahatchee National Wildlife Refuge, Florida, United States - Lox_Sample_2.2 | ecosystem: Environmental > Terrestrial > Soil > Wetlands | place: USA...
AGGACGGTGCCCTGGTGTTCGACAAGGCGAGCGGCCAGTATTTCGATGCTGCGAAGCTGCATGTGCTGAATCACCGGGGCCGGTTCTTCAAGGTACGAGGCCCGTTGAATGTAGCCGGTATGCCACAAGGCCATCCGGTGATCGTGCAGGCCGGCACTTCCGAGCAAGGGCGAGAGCTGGGCGCCGCGACCGCCGACGTCATCTACGCGATCAATCATTCGCTTGAGGCAGCAAAGAGCTACTACGCCGATGTGAAAGGGCGACTGGCGAAATACGGCCGTGCGTCGGAAGACCTGAAGATCATGCCGGCGTTTTGCCCGGTCGTGGGTCGCACGCGCGCCGAGGCACAGGCGAAATACGACCAGTTGCAGGCGTTGTTCGATCCGCTGGTCGGCCTTGGTTCGCTCTATAACGCTTTCGGCGACCTCTCCGGCTATCCGCTGGACGAGGCGGTGCCGGACGATGCGTTGGGCGGGCAAGAACTCCGCAGCATCAGTGCACAGCTTGTCCAACGTGCGCAACGCGAAAGACTGACGATTCGCGAGTTGTATCTGCGTTCCGGCATCACCGGCTCGGCAAGGATCGGCACGCCCACCGACATTGCCGACGTCATGCAGGAATGGTTCGAAGCCGGGGCATGCGACGGTTTCAACATCACACCGGCGACGTTGCCTGGCGGTGGCGCGGACTTCGTCGAGCTGGTGGTTCCCGAGCTGCAGCGCCGCAATCTGTTCCGTGTGAGATACGAAGGCAGCTCCTTGCGCGAAAACCTCGGCTTGCGACCGGTGATCAACCGCTACAGCCGAGGCCGCCGAGCCGCTGAATAATGGAGATCCTCGCCATGAAGCGACCGCGATGTACTTGCAACGATATGCTCGGCCACATATTGCGAGAGGCCAGCGTCGTGGCTGCGGCACAGCCGGTCATGGTGGAGGTCCATTCCGGCAACGTCTATGGAGTCGCAGCATGAAACTGTCCGCGCCTAATCAAATCGCTGGCACGATGACGATGGTGAAGCCCGGCCTCACAACTACGCGTGTCACCATCGAACGCTACTCATTGTAGCGTAACAAGCCATCGCCGCGACGGCATCAAGAGGGGACAATCGGGTGAGTCTTTCGAACGCTTTTGCAGGTGTGGTCGCGTTGGTTGGCGGTGCCGCGCGGGTGTCGCGGCGGATGCGGTACGGCGACGCGACGCCGGCCTGGGGTGCCAGCCCGACAATTCCCGAAGCACGGCCGCAAGGCATAATTCCAACACTGAAAATGCCGACCGCACGCGGATGGAAGCCCGGGCATACGCCGATCGCGGCACCTGGCCTCAAGGTCAACGCGTTCGCCAGCGACCTCGATCACCCTCGCTGGATCGAGGTGTTTCCGAACGGCGACGTCCTGGTGGCCGAATCGATGAGCATGGACCGGCCGCCGCGCTCTTTGCTCGATTACGCAATGGTCGCCACGATGCGCCGCGCCGATGCGATGGGGGTCAGCGCCAATCGCATCACTCTGCTGCGCGACCTGGACGGCGACGGTGTCGCGGAAATCCGCGAGGTGTTTCTCGCCGGTCTGAACCAGCCGTTCGGCATGGCCCTGCTGAATGACACGTTCTACGTCGGCAACACCGACGGATTGGTGGCGTTTCCTTACACGGCCGGTGCGACCCGTATCACCGCGCCGGGGCGGCAGCTCGCCGCCTTCAAGCCTGCCGGCCACTGGACACGCAGCCTGCTGCTGAGTTCCGATAAGCGGAAAATCTATATCGGCGTAGGCTCGCTCTCCAACATCGCCGACTATGGCATGGAGGCAGAGCAAGACCGCGCGGCAATTCACGAATTTGATATCGCCACCGGCACGGATCGCATCTTTGCATCCGGCCTGCGCAATGCAGTCGGCATGGCGTGGGAGCCGACCACCGGCCTACTGTGGACCGTGGTGAACGAGCGCGACGGGCTGGGGGATGAAACGCCGCCGGACTATCTGACGTCGGTGCGCGATGGTGACTTTTATGGCTGGCCCTATTGCTATTGGGGGCAGACAGTGGACGACAGGGTGCCGCAGGAGCCCGCGATGGTGGCCAGGGCAATGACGCCGGACTACGCGCTGGGCGGACACACCGCATCGCTGGGCCTTTGCTGGCTGCCCGCCGGCACGTTGCCCGGCTTTCCCGACGGCATGGCAATTGGCCAGCATGGATCGTGGAACCGCAGCAAGCTCAGCGGCTACAAGCTGGTCTTCGTGCCGTTCGCGAACGGTCGCCCGTCCGGCGCGCCACGCGACATCCTGTCAGGCTTCCTCTCCGCCGACGAGCAGGACGCATACGGGCGCCCGGTGGGAGTAACGATCGGCCCCGATCGTTCAGTGCTGCTGGCTGACGACGTGGGGAACGTCATCTGGCGTGTGACCGGCGCATAGGGAACCGCCTGCTGACCGGCGCATAGGGAACCGCCTGCGCCGCTTTCAGCCGAAATGCGGCATGATCTCGGAGGCGAACAGCTCCAGGGTTTCCATATCGTTCCTGTAGTCGCTGTTGATCAATATTTGAACGCCGGCGTCCCGGTACTGGGCGATCAGGTCGATCGCCTGGGACACCGTGCCAACGAAACCGCGCAACGGTCCGCGCTGTGACAGGCGCTCACGTTTCGCCGCCACAGCGGCATCGTCGCGGGCGAGCAACCAACTGAAATTATGGGTGCGCTGGATCGCGTCGTAGTCGCGCTGCGCGGCCTCGCAATGACCGCGCAGTATGGCGAACTTATGCTTCACGGTTGCCAGCTCACCCCCGACATTGCAGGCATCGGCAAGTTGGGCGACCGCGCGCAAGGTCATTTGCTCCCCGCCGCCCGCGATCATCACCGGCGGACGCGGCTTCTGCACCGGCTTCGGTTCCAGGATCGCGTCCTCGACGTGAAAATAGCGGCCGTGGAACGTGGTGCGCGGCTGGCTCCACATCTGCAGGATCAGCCGCACGGCTTCCTCCATCTGGCGGATGCGTGTTGCCGGCCGTGGCGGGAATTCCCAGCCATATTGCTTGTATTCGCCCTCGAACCAGCCGGCGCCGATGCCAAGCGTCATGCGGCCGCCGCTGATCTGGTCGACGCCGGCGGCGATCTTGGCGAGATGCGCCGGATTGCGGTAGCCAACCGACGTCGCGAGCGTGGCAAGCCGAATCCGGCTGGTGACGGCGGCCAACGCCGACAGCGCCGTCCAGCCTTCCATGAACGGCTGGGTCGGCGCCCCGACGCCGCCGATCTGGATCAGATGGTCCATCACCGAGAACCAGACGAAGCCGTGGTTCTCCGCCCATTGCGCCTTCGCCCTGAGTCCCTCGAATGCCTTGGCCGGATCGGGGCCGTACACCCATGACGGGTTATGAACGCCGAATTGCATGAATGTGCACTCCCCTCTCGGTTGACTTCACGCTGCCGTGCTGTCTGATGCTTACCACAGGAGCGGCGAGGCAGCCGAATGACGCATGTGCGGTGCCGCGACGATGGCGGCCTCTCGAGCGACACGCTATATACCTTTGGGTATATCGGTCAACGCCGCGACCGCCGGGTGGATCGAGCGCTATATTGGCGAGGTTGATCAGGCGTGATTGGCGAGGTTGATCACGCGTGGGCAAGGAAAGGGCATACGATGCATCATCCCGCATTGCAGGCTGGCAGGGTTGCGGTCATCACCGGCGGGGCAAGCGGCATCGGCCTCGCCGCGGCCAGGCGCTTCGCTTCGCTCGGCATGAAGCTGTGCCTGGCCGATCTGCGCCAGGACGCGCTCGACAAGGCGACCGCTGAATTGTCCGGTGCGACCGTCATCAGCGTGCCGACGGATGTCAGCCGGATGGCGGATGTCGAGCACTTGAAGCAGCGTGCCTACGCAGAATTCGGCGAGGTCGCGGTATTGATGAATAATGCCGGCACATCGCCGGGCGGCGGACCATGGGATCATTACGATCGCTGGCAGCGCGTGCTGGGAGTCAATCTGTGGGGTGTCATCAATGGCGTCCATGCGTTCACCCAGGCGATGGTGGAGCAACGAATGCCGTGCGCGATCATCAATACCGGGTCGAAGCAGGGCATCACCTGCCCGCCGGGCGATACGGCGTACAACGTTACGAAGGCAGGGGTAAAAGTGCTGACCGAAGGCCTGGCGCATGCGCTGCGCAGCATCGAAGGATGTCAGGTGACTGCTCATCTGCTGGTTCCCGGCTCGACATTCACCGGCATGACCGCGCGCGGCCGTAGCGAGAAACCGCCCGGATCGTGGACGCCGGACCAGGTGCTCGACGTATTGCTCTACCGCATGGGCAACGGCGATTTCTACATCATTTGCCCCGACAACGATGTAAGCAGCGATGTCGATAATCGGCGCATCCTGTGGGCGGCGGAGGACCTGATCCGCAATCGCCCGGCGCTGTCGCGCTGGCATCCAGACTACGCCGACGAATTTGCCGCCTTGCTCGCTGCGCCGTCACCATTTCGACGGGATTGACGCCAGGGGAAGCGGCACGGCGATCCGAAACCTCGATATTTCGTGGGAGGCAAGCAATGCAGTTTACCAAGCTCGGCCGCACCGGGTTGGATGTGTCGCGGATCTGCCTTGGTTGCATGAGCTACGGCGGCGGCAACCAAGGCAATCATGCATGGAGCCTGGGCGAGGACGAGAGCCGCCCCTTCATCAGGAAGGCGCTGGAATCCGGGATCAACTTCTTCGACACCGCGAACCGCTATTCGCTCGGCAACAGTGAGGAGATTCTCGGCCGCGCCATCAAGGACTTCGCGCGCCGTGACGAAGTGGTGATCGCGACCAAGGTGTATGGCCGGATGCGGCCCGGCCCGAACGGCGCCGGCCTGTCGCGTAAGGCGATCTTCGCCGAAATCGACCACAGCCTGCGCCGGCTCGACATGGATTATGTCGACCTCTACCAGATCCATCGTTTCGATCACGCGACCCCGATCGAGGAGACGCTGGAGGCGCTGCACGACCTCGTGAAGACGGGCAAGGTCCGCTACATCGGCGCCTCGTCGATGCATGCGTGGGAGTTTGCGCGCGCCCTCGGCATCGCGGAGAAGCGCGGCTGGGCACGCTTCGTCAGCATGCAGAACCTCCTCAACCTGCTGTATCGCGAGGAGGAGCGCGAGATGTTGCCGCTCTGCGCCGCGGAAGGCATCGGCGTGATTCCTTGGAGCCCGCAGGCACGGGGAAAGCTGAGCCGCGACTGGGAGTACACCAGCCTCCGCACCGAGACCGACGAGGCCCAGACTCGATTGTTCGCCAGGACGCAGGAGGCCGACAAGAAAGTGGCCGACCGCGTTGCGGAGGTCGCCAAGGCCCGCGGCATCCCGCGCGCCCAGGTGGCGCTCGCATGGGTGCTGGCGAAGCCGGTGGTCACCGCGCCGATCGTCGGCGCCACCAGGCTGCCCCACCTCGACGATGCAATCGCGTCGGTGGAGGTGCGTCTCTCAGCGGCAGAGATCGCCGCCCTGGAGGAACCTTACGTTCCTCACGAGGTCGTCGGCTTCGTATAATCTTGCAGGGTGCCGGGCCGACTGGCCAATGGGGGCGCGCATGCCGAGGGAAATTGTTGGCAAGGGGCTGCGGTTTTCGCTCCGCCATGCGCCCTGCGCCCACATCTGCCGCTATTGCCTGATCTCGGAATCGCGCAAGCGGAGCGCCCTGCCCTTCGCTCGCTTCGAGCAATTGGTGCATCGGTTCCACGATTGGCGCCAGACCGAGCGGCCGGACCTGGAGATCGGCGTGTTTGTCGGTCCGTCGTACGACTACGACATCGAGACGCTGAAGGGCATCGCACGCCTGCGCGAACGGCGCGGGGCAAAGTTCCGAATCCTCAACCTTGGCGGGCTGCGCATGCGTCGCGGCGAGGAACTCACAGCCTGGCTGCAGGAACGGCGGGCGGCCGGTATCGTCGGCTTGCACGCCTCGCTCGCCGGCTGCGGTGAGACGCATGATCGCTGGAACGGCCGCCGCGGCGACTTCGATTACCAGATCGAGATCCTGCGGCTGGGTAGCGCGCACGGCATGGGGCGCGAAGAGAAATTGTTTCTGACGAGGAATACGCTGCCAGTCTTCGGCCGTTTGCTCGAGATTCTCGATGCAATCCCGGGCGAGCTGCGTAGCCGCTCAGCTAGTCCATTCTTCTATGCCGGTTTGGCGGCGCGCTACGAGGACGAGCGTCTGACGGAGGACGACCGCGACCGGTTGCCGAACTGGATCAACGCACTCCGCCCGAGGAAATTCGGTACCTGGTTGTCCGAACGGGAATGGATTCCCGTAATGCTGGAAACCGCGCCCCAGCCCCGTCGCTTGTTGCTCAAGCTCGATGTCGACGAAGCGAACATCGACTACCTGGAGCAAGCATCCTGCGAGCAAATCTTCCTCAGCCGCGAGCGCGAGTACCAGGAAAGCTACCGGGAAATTCCGGCGCTCGATGAACTTTGTTCCCGCTACGGCAACCCGACCAACCGCCGCATCTACATGATGAGCAGAGACGTCGAGGGCAGATGGCTCGATCTGCACCAGCGCGAGACGGGGGCGAGCAAGCCGATCGATTGACGGCTGAAGGCACGGCCTATGTCATTTGATTGGCCCGGCCGTCCGCGCATCATGCCAGCGTCAGCTCCACCGAGTACCGGAGATCGTTCAATGTCGCTTCCCAAATATCAAGTTCTGATCGGCGGCGAATGGCAGAACGCCGCCTCGGGTGAATGCTTCGAGACGCATGATCCCTACGCGGGCAAGGCCTGGGCGCTGATCCCGCGTTGCGGCGAGGCCGACGTGGCACGGGCCGTCGCGGCGGCAAAGGCTGCGTTCGAACGTGGCCCCTGGCCCGCGATCACCGCGACGCAGCGCGGCGCGCTGTTGCGCAAGCTGGGCGACCTGATCGCCGGCAACGCCGAACCACTGGCGCAGACCGAAGTGCGCGACAACGGCAAGCTGATCTCGGAGATGTTGGGCCAGACCCGTTATGTTCCGCAGTGGTATTATTACTATGGCGGCCTGGCCGACAAGATCGAAGGCGGCGTGCTGCCGATCGACAAGGCGGGCGTGTTCAACTTCACCCGCTGGGAACCGCTGGGCGTGGTGGCCGCCATCGTGCCCTGGAATTCGCCGCTGCTGCTGCTGAGCTGGAAGCTCGCGCCAGCGCTGGCCGCCGGCAACACGGTGGTGATCAAGCCCAGCGAATTCACCTCGGCATCGACACTGGAGTTCGGCCGCCTGATCGCCGAAGCGGGTTTTCCCCCCGGCGTTGTCAACATCGTCACCGGCTTCGGCAAGGATGTCGGCGAGCCGCTGGTCACGCATCCCGACGTGGCGAAGATCGCCTTCACCGGCGGCGAGATGTCCGGGCAGCGCGTCTATGAAAGCGCCGCCAAGGGTTTGAAGCGGGTGACGCTCGAGCTCGGCGGCAAGTCGCCCAACATCGTGTTCGACGACGCGGTGATGGAGGACGCGGTCAAGGGTGCCATCTCCGGCATCTTCGCGGCGACCGGCCAGACCTGCATCGCCGGCTCGCGGCTGCTGGTGCAACGGTCGATTCATAACGAGTTCGTCGATCGCCTGGTGGCCTTCGCGCGCACGGCGAAGATGGGAAACCCGGCCGATCCGGATACCCAGGTCGGCCCGGTGACGACGCCGCCGCAGTACCAGAAAATCCTCGACTACATCGCCGTCGGCAAGCGCGAAGGCGCGCAGGTGGCGCTGGGCGGCGGCCCGGCGGAGAAGTCCCGGTTCGGCGACGGCTGGTTCATCGAGCCAACCATCTTCACCGGCGTCAACAACCGCATGCGCATCGCGCAGGAGGAGATCTTCGGGCCGGTGCTCTCCGTCATTCCGTTCGCTGACGAAGAAGAAGCGATCGCGATCGCCAACGACACGGTCTATGGCCTCGCCGCCGGGGTGTGGACGCAAAGCATCCGCCGCGCGCTGCTGATGTCGGAACGGCTGCGTGCCGGAACGGTGTGGGTCAACACCTACCGCGCCGTCAGCTTCATGTCGCCGTTCGGCGGCTACAAGCGCAGCGGCCTCGGGCGCGAGAGCGGCAAGGAAGCGATCTACGAATACCTGCAACAGAAGAGCGTGTGGATCAGCACCGCGACGGACGTGCCGAACCCGTTTGTATTGCGCTGACCCGAATCGGCGCGGGTAATCCGCGCCGCCGCGTCCCGCCCGTATCCGCTCGGCCGCCCGGGTGCCGGATCAATCGGTCGGCGGTTTCTTCAATCGGGACACGCTGCTTCGACGTAAGGCGACGCGAGCGATCGGCAAGCACCGCCCGCAGTCACAAGGAGAACCCAGATGACCAGGATGCTGGCAATGGCCATCCCGGAGCGCAGCGCCAGGTTCCGGGCAGAGCAACGCGACCTGCCGGAGCCTGGGCGCCACGAAGTGCGGCTCAAGGTGCAGGCCTGCGGCGTCTGCCATAGCGACACCGTCACGGTGGAAGGCCTGATGCCAGGCATCAGCTATCCGCGCGTCCCGGGACACGAGGTCATCGGCACGATCGATGCCGTCGGTCCGGACGTCGATGGCTGGTCGATCGGCGAGCGCGCCGGCGTCGGCTGGTTCAGCGGCGCCTGCGGATGGTGCAGTCACTGTCGGCGCGGCGACAGCTTTGCCTGCGAAACCGTGCAGGGTGCCACCGGCGTGACGCGCGATGGCGGCTATGCCACGCATATGCTGGCCCTGGCATCGGCGCTGGCACGCGTACCGGCCTCATTGGACTCGATCGAATCGGCGCCACTGCTGTGCGCCGGCATCACCACGTTCAACGCGTTGCGTCACTGCCGCGCCCAACCGGGCGATCTGGTTGCGATCCATGGTGTCGGCGGCCTCGGCCATCTGGGGATTCAATACGCGGCGCGGCAAGGGTTCCGTACCGTTGCGATCAATCGCGGGCGCGACAAGGAAGCTCTCGCGCGATCGCTGGGCGCGAAGGACTATATCGACAGCGACGCGCAGGACGCGGCACAGGCGCTACTGGCCATGGGTGGCGCGAAAGCGATCATCGCCACCGTGACCAGCGCTCCGGCCATGCAGGCGATCGCGGGCGGGCTGGGGATCAACGGCACGATGATGGTGATCGGCGCGGTCGGGGACCTGACCATCGATTCTATGGCCCTGTTGCTGAAACGTGCCGCCGTCATGGGATGGTACTCCGGCACCTCAGCCGATTCCGAGGACACGCTGTTGTTCAGCCAGCAGCACGCAGTGGCGTCGATGAACGAGATCTATCCGTTGGAACAAGCACAGGCGGCGTATGACCGAATGATCAGCGGCAAGGCGCGCTTCCGCGTGGTGCTGAAGGTCGCGCCATAGCGCGCCGGCGCGATGGCGCGCAGCCGCGGCGGGCCTTGTGACTGCCGCGCTGGACTTCGGATCGTGCTTGCCGGCACAGTCCGCCGATGCAGGACGATCCGAACCAGGCCGACAACGCGCTGCGCCCCGGCGAGGTCGCAATCGAACTACCGGCCGCGACCGATGCGGGAGTGTATTTCATCGGCACCATCCGCACGCCGTGGCGCGTGCGCGGCGAATGCCCGAAGCGTGGCAGTCTTGATGGCCCGGTGTGCACCATCGAGGTGGATGCACGCTGGCGCCAGGCGTTGACCGATGTGGCGAACCATCAGCGCATCCAGGTGCTGTACTGGATGCATCGGGCGCGACGCGACCTGGTGGTGCAAACACCGTTCCGCACCGGCCAGACCACCGGCAGCTTCGCGCTACGCTCGCCGGTGCGGCCGAACCCGATCGCGTCGTCGGTGGTGGCGCTGGTGGCGGTCGAAGGCACGTCATTGCTCGTGCGCGGGCTCGACTGCCTGGATGGCACCCCGTTGATCGACCTGAAGCCAGACCGCGCCGCGACCGGGTAGCCGGAGCGCCCTTCCCTCGCGCCGAATGCGGTGGATTGACGCCAGCCCTTGCATCTGTAGCATTATGTCTGACCAGATATAACGGGGGCGCATTCCAATGAACAGAATATTGCGGTTGCTGGGTATCGCCGGCGTGCTGTCAGCGGCGACGATAGCTCCGGCCGCGGCCAACGTCGTGCTGTCGGGCCCGGACGCAAATGACGGCAGTTATTCGACCGCCATGCTCGCCACAACGGCCACAGCCGGCGATACCGTCAACAACGGCACGCTCACCGGCATCTCGCTTTGGGGGTTGCTGGGCGGCGCGAACGCCGCCTCGCCGACCTCGGCCACCTACGGCGCCATCACCACGTCCACCCCGGCCGGGTACAACGGCAAGACGGCAAAGCTGTTGGGCATCGACTTCGCCAATGTTCGCGTCAATCCGGCCGAAATCGGCGGCGGTTTCGGCGGCAAAACGCTGATCTACCTGGAGCCGGTGGCGGTCAGGCTGTCGAAGAAGACCGGGCGTCCGGTGAAGATCCAGATGACACGCGACGAAAGTGTTCCGCGGTTCCGGTCCTACCTCCGGCGCGACGGTGGAAGTCAAACTCGGGGCGAAGCGTGACGGCACGATCGTGGCTGCCCAGGAGGTGTTGAAATTCCAGGCCGGCGCGTTCCCTGGCT
>Ga0335073_10015808_pt1 | contig 10551 bp, 15 predicted proteins | sample Lox_Sample_22_FD_207093 | JGI IMG/M metagenome (GOLD analysis project Ga0335073, IMG submission 207093) | Soil microbial communities from Loxahatchee National Wildlife Refuge, Florida, United States - Lox_Sample_2.2 | ecosystem: Environmental > Terrestrial > Soil > Wetlands | place: USA...
CAAGACAATCCGACCAAGAGCAGCTTCGTGTATTCCAACCCCACCGACCCGGCCGCCTTCGAGGCGGCTTACCCCGAGCAGCTTGCGCTGGCGCGGCAGCTCCCCGGCCTGATTCGGCTTCAGACGTCGAAGGTCTGGCCAAAGGAAGACGGCAGCCCGACGCCGGCATATCGGCTATTGGACTTGTACTTCGCCGACTACGCGCCAGCCAGCGCTGCCGCCGCAAAGGCGGGCGCTCTTGTCGGCGCCGCCCTCGAGCACGCAACCGGAGGCGTACTGATCGCATTCGCGGAGGTCACCCAGGACGTCTAGAGCGACACGAAACACCTGGGGAGCCAAACTAACCATTGGAGCATTCTTATGTCCAAATCCATCGCTGTCTTCGGAGCCGGACCCGGCCTTGGCCAGGCTGTCGCGCGTCAATACGCGAGAGAGGGTTACGCCGTCACGTTGGTGGCTCGCCGCTCGGAGCCACTTGACCGTCTGGCGAAGGATCTGACCAGTGCGGGCGCGACCGCGCACGTCATCACAGCCGACCTAGCCGATACCGGTGCCACGCCCCGGCTGGCCGAGCAGATTCGCGCCAAGGCTGGCAACCTCGACGCCTTTTACTATGCACCCACCCCAAACACCGGGTTCGTCTCCGCAGCTAGCCTGACCCCGCAGCAAGCCCAGAGCTTCATGCCGCTGATCTTCTACACGATGCTGGCACTCGTGCAGGAGTTCTTGCCGCACATGCTCGAGCAGGGGGATGGCGCCATCCTGACCGCGCAGGGCGGCAGCACCGTGCGGGGCCTGGCGAACATGAGCGGCCCCAGTCCCGCGCAAGCCGCCCAGCGCAACTACATGGAAGCCCTGCACGCCGAGGTAGCCGAGAAAGGCGTCTACGTCGGCATGCTCTACATCGGCGCAGCCATCAAGGACAGTGCCTTCCACGCCGAGATGGAGCTGGCCAAAGCTGCGGGCGACCCGGTCTGGGAGATGCCTACCGTCGACCCCGAACATCTAGCCGGCCTGCTCTGGACTATGCACGCCGCGAAGGGACAGCGGGAAGTCATCTATCCGTGACTGCGATGCCAGCACTGTGGGCCGGCGTTCGGCCTCACATTCCGGTCGGCTGTGTCGTCGTAGATGACAGATGAACACCAGCCAGCGGAGGCAATCATGCAGGCAACGTCAGGGCAAATGACAGCACCAGTGGTACAGGCTCTGCTGAAGGACGGGACCCTAGCCGGGGAATGGGTCGTGGATCCGCGCAACTCCAGCATCCGACTGCAGACCAAGATCATGGGCCTGATTCCGGTGCACGGCATCTTCCACGAGGTCACAGGAATGGGCACGGTCTATCCGGACGGCGGGATCAGCGGCATCGTCACGGTGGCTGCAGCATCGATCGACACCAAGAACATCCGGCGCGACAGGCACCTGCGCTCGGCTGACTTTTTCGACAGCGGCAACAAGCCTGACATCACCTTCACTGCAGACGGTATCCGGCTGACAGATGGGGGTATCGCTGTGACCGGCGCGCTCACTGTGCGTGATTGCACCCGGCCGCTGTCCTTCGATGCGGCGACGTCAGTGCAGGGCGATGGCGAGATCTGGCTCGACGCCAAGGTCCCCATCAACAGGGCGGACTTCGGCCTCACCTGGAACCAGATGGGCATGGTCTCGATGAACAACACCCTGGCTATCCATGTCGTTTTCACCCGCCCCTGAGCTGCTTGAAGTGACGCGGGCGGCGTGCGTCAATGATCAGGGCCGGCATGGCTGGTGAAGCGGCGGGTATGGACTAGTTAGCCTGGATGCGCTCGTGCATAAGGTGGTGTGGGCATAAGTGTGATCGGGGGAAGTTGATGGCCGTCCTGGTTGGCCGCCGCGAGTCGTTCAATGCCGCACACCAGCTGTACGACCCGGACCTGTCCGATGAGGAGAACGAGCGCCTGTTCGGCAAATGCGCGAACCTGCACGGGCACAACTATGTCCTGGAAGTGGTCGTGGCGGGCGAGGTCGATCAAGCCACCGGCTACGTCATGGACCTGAAGTTGCTGGCGAAGGTCATCAGCAGGCAAGTTATCCAGGACGTGGATCACCGCAATCTGAACACTGACGTCGCGTGGCTCAAAGGGCGCGTCCCGACCGCAGAGAATCTGGCCGAGGCTATCTGGGAGCGGCTGCAGCCAGAGCTTTCCGGCGGGCTGCTGCGGTCGGTTCGGGTCTGGGAGACCGATAAGAATTGGGCTGAAGTCGGTGACCAAGCCTGACGCTCCGACGACGGCAGGCCGGGAGCCGCCGAAGGCCTCGGCCAGGTCGGGCTCGGAGCTGCGCAGGCGGTACACCACGGCGGACATGAGCGTGTTGACTCGTGACGAGGCGAGCCGGTTTGTCCCGCACGGCGACGGCGATCCGCAAGACGACGTGGTCTTGGCCTGGGAGCTGCTGTATCGGCTCGAACCTGAGCTCTACGACCGGCTGGCCCGCGCCGAGCGGCTCCATCCGGGGGTTGTCGGCTGGCTGCCCTGTGGCGTCAATCGGATTGCCGAGGTCGGCGCAGGCTCGGGACGGCTGACGATGGAACTCATCGAGCGTGGGCAGGAGATTGTGGCGGTGGAGCCTGCGATGCCGTTGCGCCGGATCCTCCGGCGGAAGCTCGCGGCCGCCGAGGGCGGAAGCCGGGTCCAAGTGGTCAGCGGATTCTTTGACCAATTGCCGCTGACCGACGGTTTCGCCGATCTGGTCGTTGCCTGTTCGGCCTTCACTTCATCGCCGGGGCACGGCGGGGAGACCGGCCTTGCCGAAATGGAGCGGGTGTGCAGGCCGGGCGGATGCGTGGCGATCATCTGGCCGAACCACCTCGACTGGCTTGCCGAGCGCGGCTACCGGCATGTCAGCTTCCCCGGGCCCATGTCCGTTGAGTTCGACAACTATCACGAGGCAGTCGAACTTGCGGAGATCTTCTATCCCCGGGCCGCCGAGGAGGTTCGCCGACGGGGCCGGCGCAGTGTCCCGTTCGAGTTGCTACACATCAATCCACCGCGCGACGTGGCCTTTAAGGTGCTCACGGGATGAAGATCGCCATCATGGCGCCGCTGGTGACGGCCATCCGAGAGCCCCAGCGTGGCGGTTCGCAGGCGTTCGTGTCCGACTTGGCGCGCGGGCTGACCGGGCGCGGGCACGACGTGCATGTTTACGCCGCCTCGGGATCAAAGATCCCCGGAGTTGAGGTGATCGACACAGGCATCGATCCCGAGTCTCTGGCTGGTACGTTCTACCGGGCGTTCGGGATATCCGGAGGCGCACCTCGCGACGCCGTACCGGCGAATGCAGCGAGTAACGCCGCTGCGGCCGCCCAGTCTGCATTCACGACGGCCTACACGGCCATGCAGCAGACCCGTTATGACGTGATTCACAATCACGCGTTCGACGCGCCCGCCATCCGGCTTGCGACGGCGCTGCAGGCACCGGTGGTGCACACTGTTCACCTGCCTCCAGACACGGCTGTCTCGACGGCGCTTCGTGATGCGGCCCGGCACCGCAGATCGCCCGCAGTGGCCGCCGTATCGGAGTTCCAGGCACGGTCCTGGCGCCGTATCGTCCGCGTCGATGCGGTCTTGCCGCCTTACCCGCCCACAGGCGCCATATCGTGGTCACAGTCGGCGGGGCATGGCGCGCTGTTCGCGGGCCGGCTGAGCCCAGAGAAGGGCGCGGCCGAGGCGATCGAGATCGCCCGTGCGGCGGGAGTTCCGATCGACATTTACGGCGACGTTTACGACCGTCCCTACTGCCAGGAGCAGATAGACCCGCGGCGAAGCTGGTCAGGGGTGTCCGTTCATGCAGGAGTGCCCAGGGTCTCTCTGTGGGAGGCTATGGCCCAGGCGGCCGTGGTGTTGTTTCCAGCGCGCTGGGACGAGCCCTTCGGGATGGCCGCTGCAGAGGCGCAGGCCTGCGGGACTCCCGTCGTCGCCTTCCGGCGCGGTGGACTCAGTGAGGTGGTCGTGGATGGCATGACCGGCTATCTGGTGCCGCCCGACGACCTGGGTGCGGCTGCGGAGGCGGTATCAAAGCTGACAGAGATCTCGCGATCGGCCTGCCGGAAGAACGCCGAGGAGAAGCTTGACTTGGAGCTGAGCCTCGACGCACACGAAAGTCTCTACGAGCGAGTGGCTGGTGAGTGAACCGGCGGAGCGCTTGCCCAGAGGGATCCCGCCGATCTCCTCTGCGGGCTGGCTAGCGGGCCGGCTCGCGCTGGTCACCGGGGCAAGCCGCGGGATCGGGGCGGCGACCGCCGCGGCGGTGGCAGCGGCGGGCGCCCACGTAGTTCTGGCCGCCCGGGACCATCAGGGTCTCGAGAGTGTGGCAGGCCAGATCAGGGACCTCGGCGGCGAGGCGACGGCCGTGCCTACGGACGTGAGCGACGAGGGCGCAGTCGAGCGACTGGTTGCCACGGCCACCCGGATTGGCCAGGTAGGTGCAGTCGTGTGCGCAGCCGGGGTGCTGACGCCTGCACCTTTTGCCGAGATGACGTCGACAACGTGGGGCGAGACGCTCGGCGTCAACCTGACGGGGACTTTCTTCTGCTGTCGCGCCGCGTTCAACGCCATGGTTCCAGGCGGTGAGGGGCGGATCGTCACCATCGGCTCGCTGTCTGGCGTGTATGCCACCGAGAAGTTCCCGGGCCTAGCCGCATACAACGTCTCCAAGTACGGGGTCATCGGGCTCACTGAGGCGATCGCGGTCGAAGGCAAGGAGCACGGCATCAGTGCTGTTTGTGTCAGTCCAGGCGCCGTGGACACGGAGATGCTGCGCCGCGCCAATCCGGCGCTGCGTGCTGGCCTGACTCCGGCCGACGTCGCGGAGTTCATCGTCGCACTCCTGAACGGCCCTCTCCCCCCGGCCAGCGGGGCTAACATCCCGCTTTTCTCGAACGCTTAGCGCCGCGTCTCAACCCGGGAGCAGGGACCAAAGATCGGTGCTGTCGTCAGCCAGCACCGTCGGATCCGGCCGGGCTCGCACCGATACGAGGCGAGCGCAGGCCGCCATCTCGCCGTCGAGGTCCAGTTCGGGATCGCCGCCGCGGTCCAGGCCAACGGCGGCCTGGACGACCCCGGCCAGCAGGTAAAAGCCGACCAGCTTGCCCTCGGCCACGCTGCCGCGGATTACGAAGTCATCCCATTTGCTGGCGTGGCCGACATACTCGATTTTGTGCTCGTACTGATCGGACCAGAAGCTATGGAGGTAGCTGTACGGATCTGTTGAGCCGAGCATTGACCGGGCCGCAGCAGCGCCCTGTTTCTCCGCGTTGTTGTAGTGCTCGACCCGGACCCGCCCGAACAGCGGGTGGAGCTGGTTGGCTACGTCTCCTGCCGCGTAGACGTCGGGCGAGCTAGTGCGGCAACGCTCATCGGTTAGGATCCCGTTGTCCTGCGCGACAGAGGCGGCCGGTACCTCCGGCTGTATGCCGAGTCCCGCCACGGCGAAATCACACTCGATACGGTGACCGGCGGCGGTGACAACCGCTTCCAGGCGATCGGTACCCTCGAAAGCGGTGACGCGGTCTTCCGGCAGCAGCTCGACGCCGTTCGCGCGGTGAATGGCGCCGATCTGCGCGCCGACCTCGCCGCCAAGGACCGTCCCCAGCGGGGTCCGTCCCGGAAAGACGGCCGTGACCTGAACTCCCAGCTCGGTGAGGGAAGCGGCTACTTCGCAGCCAATGAATCCCATTCCCACCACGACCGCGCGCCGGCCTGGCACCGCTTCCCGCTTGATCGAGTCGCACTCGGCCACCGTGCGCAGGTAGTGAATACCGAGCAGGTCAGTCCCAGGGACGGTGAGCCGCCGGTTGTGCCCTCCGGTAGCAATCAGAGCCATCTGGTAGCCGATTTCTTGACCCGAATCCAGAGTGACTGCGTGCGCCTGTGGATCGACTGCCACCACTACATCGCCACGGCGAAGCTCGACGTCGTGATCGGCGTACCAGCCGGGCGGCCTGACGTACCAGGCCTCGAGATTCTCCTCGGATCGCAGGTACGTCTTGGATAGCGGCGGACGGCCGAAGGGGACGCCGGGTTCCCGGCTGATGAGTACTACCGGGCCAGCGAAACCCTCCTCCCGCAGCGTCCTGGCCGCGTTGGCGCCCGCGAGGCCGGCGCCGATGATCACAATTGGCTTTCCGGTGGGTCGCACAGCCATGCATCACATTCTGTCGCCGGAGCCGCTGAGCGAACCATCCGCCGCGCTCCCGGTTGAGATCGGCTGGTCGGAAGTGACCGACGAGGAAGTGCCCGGCAGGCGAATCTCGCTTCCGGTGCGATCGGTGCCTGTGGCACAGTCCTGACTGTGTCGCTGGATGATCTGCCTGACTGGTTGCCGGCCTGGTGTATGGAGAATCTGGGCGGCGAACCCGCCGAGGTGCTATTTCAGCTGCAACAGGTCTCGATGGTGTTCGGTCTGCGGTTGGCCGGTGGTACGGACGTGGTGGTCAAGGCGCGCGCCGACAACGGCCGGGCCGTGTCGTGTGTCGCAGCGCAGGCCCGGTTGGCCGAGCGACGGTTTCCGTGTGCCCGGCCGCTCACGCCAGTGGTCGACGTGGGTTCGTTCGCCAGCGCCGGTCCGCCCGCGCTGGCACCGATCGAAAGTGGGCCGCGATGCGCTCCGGGCACAAGCAGCCGAACGGCTCCGCCGGGCTAATGCCTAGCACCAGCGCTCAGAGATCTGCACGCCTGGCGCCTTTCCTGAAGCGGCAGCTGACACCACCATTGACGCCATGGCAACTGGCATAGCCGCGCTCGTCAGTCCGCAGGCTGGCCACTTCGACCTGATGACCGGCTACCACGGCGACCTCTGGCTCGATCTCGATGGCTTGTTCCTGCGGCCCACGCTGCTGCGTCCGCATGTTCGCTGGCTCGCCGAACGACTCGGCGCGCATGGTATCGACGCGGTCTGCGGACCTCTGGAGGGCGGCGCATTCCTGGCGCAGGCCGTCGCCGACGCCCTAGGCGCGGCGTTCCTTCCCGCATACCGCAACCGCGAGAGGCAGCCCGCGGGCTACTGCCTGCCGATCGCCGGGGGCATCAGCGGATGGCGCGTGGCCGTCACGGACGACGCGGTCAACGCCGGAACCGCGGTGCGAGCCTGTGTCGCCGAACTGCGCAGCCAGGCAGCCGAGCCGGTGGCGGTTGGCGCGCTTCTAGCCCTTGGACCAGCTGCGCTCAAGGTCACGGTTGATTTGTCCGTGCCCTTCTACCCGGTCGAGACCATGACCAGCCAGGTTTGGCCTGCCAAGGACTGCCCGCTGTGCGCTAGCGGCACACCCGTGACGCGGCGGGCCAGATCTTAATAGAAGCCAGTGCAAGTTACGTCGTGCGCTACTTGCTCGCACGCCTGGGACTGCGTACCTGCATCGTCCACTGCATCAGTGACTGTTCTCTGGCCGGTTGCTTGGACGGTGGCGTTTTCACTCTGGCCGGTGTCCTCGTTGTAGACATAAATGTAATTGCCCGCGATGCCATTTATCTCGACTGCCCAGGCAGAGCGGCACGCCGCGCTGTACCAGAGTTGTATGTTAGACCCATTGACCGCGCTGACTGAATAGATCTTTTCGCCGTCTGTTTTACAGATTGTTGCCGCGACGTGCGGCTGGGAGGAGGACGCTAATGCTGCGGAGCCGCTGCCAGCAATAGCCCCGACAGCTAGGACTAGACCGCCCAGAATGGTTGCGGCACGCCGTCGAAACAGATTGAGCAACATAAATAAGCACCCTTCTCGCGCCATAGACGAAAGCATATCGCCCCTGCCGCGTGAAATGATCGGCCGACGCTTATGGATCGCCGTATCGACTGTAACCTGTGCATACTTATAGGTCAATAACATACAGCAGAGGCCTTTTAAACATTACTTTCGAGTCCTATTTAGCCCTCCCGCGAGGTAGTAACCCTTGCCGCAGCGCAAGGTAAACCCGCCCGGCCGAGGGACCAGGCGGGAAGCTTTGTGTGTCAGGCGACCTCAACCCACGGGTTGATCGGCGCGGCGCCGGATCAACCTCTGCGACGATGTCAGCGGGACTCGCGCGCATAGCCTTGACACAACCGGCAGCGCTCACGTGGAGGCGACGACCTGTTTACCGTCCTGAGTTGCCCGTGATTGGCGTCGGCCGTGCGCTGCCGGATGTGCGGCGGACCCGAGGGCGCATCGCCGTGGCTGCCGGATCCGTCGTGCTCGCGGTGGCCGGGCTTAGCGTGAGCCTGGCGGCACCAGCGCACTCGCAGGCGGTTCAGGAAGGAGCACTGGCTGCGCTGCTGGTAGCGGCGGGAACGGCTGCCATCGTCACGCGCGCTAGCTCGTGAGCTCGGCGTGTCCCGTGGCCTCGTCCAGGAGTGCTGCGGCCAGCTGCTGGCCGAGGGCTACCTGACCAGTCACCCAGGCTCTGCCACTCGGGTCGCCGCACGAGCACATGCGGCGCCCGCGCGCCCGGCGCGAATAGCGATCCCTGCGCCTGCCCTGATAGCGGACTTCCGTTCCGGCGTGCCCGATCTGGCGAGCTTTCCCCGCGGCGACTGGGCCTGGGCAACTCGCGAAGCCTGCGGCAGCGCCCCAACTGCGGAACTGGATTACGGGGACCCTCGCGGCAGCGCGGTTCTGCGCGAGGTACTCGCCGGTTACCTGCGTCGAGTCCGCGCGGCCGACGCTGACAAGGACCGGCTGATCATCAGCACCGGATTCCGGCAGGGCCTGGTCCTGGTGTTGCGCGCGCTGGCCAGGGCCGGAGTGGCCTGCGTAGCGTTCGAGGATCCCGGCTATAACAGCGCAGAAGCAGGCGAGGTCCAACGAGCAGTCGCCGCAACAGACCTGCGCGTCCGGCACGTGCCGGTCGACGCCTCCGGCGTTGACGTTGAGGCGCTCGTCGCCAGCGGTGCCAGGGCCGTCGTCACTACCCCGGCCCACCAGCACCGACAGGGGTCGTGCTGTCGGCCGCGCGGCGGCACGCACTCGTCGACTGGGCACAGGCCTGCGACGCGTTCATCATCGAGGACGACTACGACTCGGAGTTCCGGTATGACCGCGAGCCGGTCGGCGTCCTGCAGGGACTCGCCCCGGCCCGGGTGTTCGCGATCGGCACCGCGAGCAAGGCGCTGGCACCAGCGGTGCGCCTCGGATGGGTAGCTGCGCCAGCTGACCTGGCTCAGGCGGTGGCAGAGGAAAAGCTCATCAGTGATCGCGGCTCATCAACTCTGGATCAGCTCACGCTTGCAGCCCTGCTGGAGTCGGGCCGTTACGACAGACATCTGCGCCGGATGCGGGCCGTCTACGCAAACAGGCGCACCCGCCTGATCGCTGCACTGCGGCAGCACGCACCCGCCGTCAGGCTGACGGGCCTGGCCGCGGGGCTTCATGCGGTCGCGCATCTCCCCCGCGGGGCTGACGAGCAGGCCATCACGGCAACCGCCCGTGAACGGCTCGTTGGCCTTTACGGGATGTCCACGTTCCGTGCCATGGCCGTCGATGCGCCGCCGCAGCTCGTGCTCGGATTCGGCAGTGTCCGGGAGCGCGACATCGAGCCGGGCCTTGCAGCCGTCGCTGACTTGCTGCGGGCCTAGATGACGTTCGTGTTTTCTGGTTCGGTCACGTCGGCCACGGTGGCGCCGAGCGCCGCCAGCAGATCGTCGGCGCGCACGGCCACTGCCACGCCGTGTTCTCCGGCACCGAGGGTGATCTCGCGGCCGAGCACGCGCTCGTCGGCGACTGCCGGCCACGCCGTCGTAGATCCGAGCGGTGTGATCGTGCCTCGCTCATAGCCAGTGACCTCCCTGGCGACCGTGGCGTCGGGCATAGACAAGCGGCTAACACCGAGCAGGGCGCGCAGTTTCGGCCACGATATGGCACGGTCGCCTGGCACGAGCACGAAGACATAGTCACCCTCGCCGCGCCGCACCACCATCGTCTTGACGACATCAGCAGGCTCGACGCCGCGGGCGTTTGCGGCCTCGGCGAGGCTTCGCACCGGGCCGTGCCGGATGACCCGGTAGCCGATGCCGGATGAGTCGAGAGCGTCAAGAGCAGGGCTGGGCACGGTCGATTATCTCCCGCTGCCAATGGCTCGCCCGTTGGGCCGGATTGGCACTCTGGCGGTCGGGGGTAGGCGTTGAACTCGGCGATCAGCGCGGCCATCGCTACGGCGAACCCGCGGCTCCCCTGCAACCTCCAGGACGCCGCCTTGGCCCGCTACGTCGCTACCGTCCATGCCGGCCCAGGTACCGAAGCCGCTGCTGCCGCTATGACCCGTGGCTGCCGCGACCGCCGTCGGCAAGCCGATGCTGATACTCAGGGCGGACGTGACTACCAGGTAACCGTTGAGGACGACCTGGTCCGGTGGCGCGCAGGCCTCGCGGGCAAGTCCGGGGTGACCATGCTCGTATACGCCAAGGACAACTACCTCTTTCTTCCGGGAACGGGCGCGTCCACGCCGGCGGACTACGACGGGCCGCAGCACGTTGACTCAGCCGAGGCGGCCGACATTGCCGACTGGCTCACCGCACGCCGATGAGCGCAGGAAGCCGG
>Ga0335073_10015809_pt1 | contig 10551 bp, 10 predicted proteins | sample Lox_Sample_22_FD_207093 | JGI IMG/M metagenome (GOLD analysis project Ga0335073, IMG submission 207093) | Soil microbial communities from Loxahatchee National Wildlife Refuge, Florida, United States - Lox_Sample_2.2 | ecosystem: Environmental > Terrestrial > Soil > Wetlands | place: USA...
CATCGGTACGTTTGATGTCAATTGGCGATACCGGGACACTCTCGGCTGCAGCAGAAGCCTCTTGCGACAGAAAACCTGGACTGAATTCGCCATGGTCGGCGCTGTGGCAAATGGAACTGCTCAGGGAAGATGAACGAGTTGATGGTGACGGTGATGATGTAGAAATGTGAAGACTCGCGTCGGATATCTTCGAGTCCTTCTTTTTATGATTCCGCCGCCGCGTGAACGACGGGAATCGTTCGCCAAGCCGCGACGATATTATGCTGACAGGAGAGTCCGCTGAGCTCTGCAGCTTTGCAGTCGTTCGTCGGCTAGGTTGGCACTCATCACGGAACAAGTCATTTCCGAAATCAAAAGCATCGCTATTCCGGAGAATGACCGTCGACCGAGTGCTGACGACATCCTCAAAGGCCTCATCGTCAAAAGAGGCTGGTAGCAGTTAGCACAACGATCCGAATTCTGTATTTGGAGCTCATGGCTTACAAAATTGATTCATGACATAGATTTGCTCTCGAGCAAGTGGTGAGTGGTCTTCTCGTTCCAATGGGTCTTCAGGCAATTTCGGCATGGGTAGCTTGCCGGTAGCTCCAGCTACATCGGGGAGGTCCAGTGATGGTGACGAGGTCGAGCCTAGCGAAGAGTTGGACGATGGGTATCTGGAATGGCCGTGCACCGAAGAAGTCGGTGTGGGTGGCGCCGAGCAGTCTGATGCAGTCCATGAATTTTCACTCACAGCCGAAAACTGCGGTGTGGAAGCTGAATTGGTCTCGTTGGCAGAGAAGCTTAGTGATTGCCTTGTCGCGATCAGATTCGGGAGCTGCAGCGGTCTGAGTTCGCGCATGATGAAGGTTGTGTACTTGATGTTGTGAGGGTCCAGGGTCCCATCACAACTATAAGTAGGTACCGCGCAGAAGAAGCGACAGGTCCAGACGGTGGGCCTGCGTGAACAATGTCTTGATTTTAACGTGCAGAACAGGTTCTATGCAGAAAACTGAGTGACAGGAGTGGTGTTAGAGACTGCCACGACCGCGACTTGTCCACGTCGTCGAGCCTTTGAGGATGTCTATTGACTGGGGTGTACTTGGGAACGCTGGCCGATTCGTCGAGCGGCGAAGACAGAACGGCGCACGTGAGGTACACAGAGTCAGCGCCTCCCAACGCGAAGTGCAACAATGGTCTTCAGGAAATGGAACGAGGAGCACAGAAGTGAGTTGTAGGTGAAGAACAGAAAATCGTGTGGACGGGTGTTGGGTGTGAGTGTTTCGTGTGGGAGAAGGCGAGGTCTAAAAAAACGATGGGAGGCTCGCCGTAGCATTTGTTGGTAACGGCGTGCGCTCCAAACGGCTCCACCGGACGGGGGCAGCGGACAACGGCGACGGGGCTCCCGCTTGCTCAGTCGATTTTGCGATTTCTGGTGCAAAGACCAGGTGCTCCCTGGGCCCCTTGTAAGTTGTGTGAGCGTCCGACCACTGGGTCCAAGTGCGAGAAAAGCCCGCGCGAAAAAAAACAACTCCATCAAGTCGCCGCCCAGAAAAATTACACTGCGCTAATGACACACTGTTTTTGCCTCGGCGTTATCATCAATCGCTTCAACTTTTGACGAAGCGACTACCTGGCTTGCCTCCACTTCCGCTCCAGAAGGAACGGGGGGGTCCACTGTGAGCTCGCTACAAACTGCGCAGTACCCTCTTGCTTGGCGCACGCGCGCGCCGGCCTTCGTTTCTCGTCTCGTTCCCTCTTGCTCTGAGTCCTGCGGACACAATATCCAGATGCGAAGGCTCCTCCGCTGTATGTACTCTCTCTCACACCATCATTAGGCGACCACAATAACACGACCAAAAAACTGTGCTGCTACGTCAATCTCTGACACGAACTCCGTTGACACGTCGCTCCAAACATCGGCCTTCTGGCTTCGGTTGTCCCTCCAGCGGCAGCTGGTAGCGAAGGCGTTCTTCTCGTTAGGGTCCGCTGCTAATGGCTGAGTTGCCACGTTCCAGGTGCCTTTCAATCGGCTTGGAGAGACGCTCCGAACGCAGGAACAATGCGAGCTTTCTAGCGCTGACGGACAGTCTAGCGCTCCAACGTTCCAGTTTGCCTCGGATCACCATCCGACTGCCCATCTAGCGCGCTGGAAGAACCGAGAAACTCGCTCTGATTTCTTCCTGCCTTAAATGCATTGCAGCCGCAACGATTACTGAGGCGACGTTGTGTGAATAGCTACCTAATCTCTCGCTTTTTGACTGCTACCTAAGTCTGGAGGGAAGAAATAGTCGGTACAAGTCTGCTGAGTACTAACGCCTCATCATGAACCACCAAATTCGGCCCAAGCCTAACTACAGGGGAAGGTAAAGTACACCGACCTGGTTTTCTTCGTTTTGAAACGTCATTTTTCCAGCTAATGCACATCGGCAGAAGTAGCCAATGGTGACGCCTGGCGGGTCGTCTGAGCTCCGAGGGCCAATGGAAGAAGCGGCGCTCTTGATCCTTGACGGCAATGCAAGACTGGGAAGCCTGGCAGGAGCAAGGTCAAAAAAGCAACGGGTCAGTGTGTTTTCCTCCCCGTCGCAATCCTTGCGTCTCCCCTGTTCCAGGCTAAAGGATTGGACCTGGACCTTTTCTCTTCGCATGTCTCTTCGCCGTCACCTCAACGCTGAATCAAGACTCTTCATTTCGTGAAAGATGCTACTCATGACTTGCCGGATGCCACACGGAGGTTTCACGATAGATCACACCAGAACAAAATGACTATGGCCAATCATCTCACGATCGCAAAGCAAGAGCCTTTTCCCGTCCGCGCTCTTTTCGGGGCCATGCATACAAACCTACGCCAGCCGTTGCAGGCACGCCCAGCCACCTCGTGCTACTGTCAAAACTTTGCAGCACGGCTAGACTATAAGTGGCTTGTTCAACAGGTGATCCTGTTGACGTCAGCTTGGTGCTTGTTGTGCGCCCTGCACTCCCATCCGTTCTGCAAGGAGCTGCCGTCCGTTTTCTAGATGCTTTCATTGATGCATTGGGACCCGTTTTCTATTTTTGCAAGCACGAACAGGAGACAGTCTTCTTTCATCAGGATGCAGAGGGCTTCCGTCGCGGTACAAGTCAGAGAGTGAGTCTGTGGCTTGTCTGCCTTGGCTGAAAACACTACGAGTACTCTAGTCGGAAGGAAACGGAATAGCGGATTGAGATCGGGCTGCAGTTTTTGACAGGGCCTGTTCGATGCAAGGGAGTCAAAATGGCCAGTAAGGATGAGTTGAAGTTTTTCTGTTTTGACAAGGTTCTCGATCTCTTCCCGCTTCTCTTCCCGCCTCTCCTTCCCACGTTTCGGAGCTCAGCTCCAACGAGAGCGCCTTCGGTCGTTCGTCACTTCTCCATAAAACTATCGAATTCATTTAAGCTCCGTTGAGGGTCAGAACCAATCATGTTTTTTCCGTTTTCTGCCAAAACGTGCCGACATATCCTTTCCAACCATGTCGACGCCTACCTCGTGGCATCGAAAAAGGTCAATAGATGAATTCCTATCGTACTTTTGGGAATTACTGGCTATTGCTATTGGAAAGATTCGATGGAAGTTCGCGGAATGTCTCTGAGGCTGATTCCATCCCTAAGAAGCAAGTGTGTATCACTCATTGAACGGACTTTGCTTCAAGTTCTGTACCCACAGGGCTTTTCACGGAGTCGGCCGACGAAATAGGCGGAGAATCTCCCTGCCAAACAACCTGCACTTATTCATCATATCCTGACGACAGCCACCTACATGAAATTCTTCAACCCCACGGCCTTTCCGTCCCAACAAGCTTGGACCTTGTGAGATGCAGCCCTGGCAGCCCTATGACCGATGTCAGTGGAAGAAGTGTCAATAGAACTCTGCATATGGGCACTGGAAAACTGGGCAACAACTCCGCCCGCGCCATCAATCGTCCGTTGCAAGCCACACAGATTCCCTGCGCAAAATACTCCGCAAACTTGCACGGTACACCCGTTCTCCTGAAGATGGGCGCTCTGTTGATCATAGTTCCTGAATATTAGCGCACGCACCATGGTTAATCTTCAACGCTGTCCAGCCAGCCCAGTGTTGCGGCAGTGTGGAGCGAACCCGACCAAGCATCAGTTCTGCAGTCGAGCCCTGACACGGCAGATTATCTCGTATGGATGCTCCCGCCCGTGGTCGAAATGGAATCCGGGGATGGGTAAGGCCACTTGCCAGCTTTTGCTTCTGAGAGGTCTGCCGTCATTATTTCGCTATTACCAATCGTAACAAAAGGCGGCACGGCAATCGAATCTGCACGTAAGAGTGCGTTGATCCAGATTCAAGGAGATTCGCCTCAAGCCGCTTCCTTATCAGAAGAGCTTCGGCGTTCCGCCCCTGGCTCTTCTAAGGTCCGCACCGGACTTCGCATGAGATAACCCTCTTGGCTGTTGGAAAGTTTTGTTCTGCAGTGGCTTCAGCCATTCTGCGTCTCCCCCTTGGGCGTCGCAAGGAAGATACGCGAATGAATTGACACTCCTAGCTAAAGGTGGAGATTTATAGACCAGGTCTACTTCTTAACCACCTTCTAAACAATGTCTCCTGATGCTATCGGGAGATGATGATCCGTCTGTTGGTGTCTTCACATCATACAGGGCTTCGTAAGCCTTCTCAACGGTAGTGGATAGGATCTTCTCAACGTCTATTCCGATCTGCACCGAATCCGCTCGGTGCTCTTACCACGACGCTCAACCACTGATGCAGTCCCGACTTTCAAGTCCAATATTTGCTCCATATCAGTCTCTGCTCTTCGGTACCTTGATACTATAATTTCATCATATGTCAGCGTTAATAGGCCCCGCCCGTGGCAATCCAAATATGAATAGGGGTTGCATACCGTGAAGTCGACCTTGATAATATCCTGGAAGCCTTCGCCGAGCTGCGGCTCCTTGTATCTCGAAGCAAAGCCTGTAAATGCGACCCTAGGGAGCATCACCCTCTCCTCGGGATTGAGCTGTCGTTGTCATTCATTAGTATTTGTATTAGGTTATACTATCGCATGGGTATTACTTACGCCCTGCGCTTCCGCATTCAATGCTCTCACCACGTCGTTATGCATGCATAGGTTCGCGGAGGCAGTAAAGAGTATACAACGAATAGGAACGTTGAATCGTCTAGCCAGCTTCACCCACGATTCGCGTGTTTCTGGATCCGCATTTGTGTTGTCTTCAACCAGCCGTTAGCTTACTGACTATTGATGAGTTGCGTCCCAACATGCGGCTTACCGATGACAACGCCTCTTTTCTCCTGAATGAAGTCCGCAGCTACCTTCAAACACCTCTCGCGCTGGAAAGGGGGTTAGCTCCTGAGGAATAAGCGATGGTGTCACAACATTAGCTGATACAGTTCGCGCCGCGACACAGCAGCGTAGCGAGGCTACAAGCGAGCAAAAGGAATCAGAACATACAGATTTTAGGATATCTTGATTCACTCTCTCGTATCCTAGTGGCTTCAAGGCGTTCCAATAGAAGGTCGACTTGCCAGCTCCTGGGCTGCCGCAAAGTAAAACAATATCTATGTCATTGATCTTTGCGTATGATGTGGCTTTGTTGCTACCATCGTCCTGTTGTGCTTTCGGAGAAGTCAAGTATTGGGCAGGATCAAAGTCTCGGAGAAATGGTCGAGGTTCTTCATTCAGGAAGAATTCTTCAGGCGATTGATATCGTATGCCAACGTTATCGGCAAAGTCGCGGTCCGAGCAAGAGAAATCTTTTCTGAGTTTGCCGTTTTGAATGCGGCCTCCCGCATCGCCGACGAAGATTGAGTTGCCGTGATCGACGTCTTCGTGTTTCAAATCGTGGTCTTCCAACATCTGCGTCCACATGTCGGTCCTTGGTTTGCGGTACTTGTCATGGGCTGTCGCGGCATATATGGCCATTGGAAGATCAAGCTGCGTGAGGACTGCAGTCGATCGCTGTTTGAAGTCTTTGAGGCGTTTTGAGTGTTTTACATCTGGGTGGAGCTCGATGCCGGCTTGATTGCTGAGAACAACTAGCAAGTGACCCTCACCATGCAAGCGACGAAGTGTCGATGGGACGGAGCCATGCCACCATTTCCAGTCTGCAGCATCTCTTGCAAACCGTAGTGCTGACACTGTAGATATAAGAGTTGAATCCTAGGGAAATGAGTTTACTTAGCATTCTCGTCAAATGATAGTCCTAAGAGCGGACTCTACATACGAAGTCGAAGGCTACTATCCTTCGCTTATCGGGTTTTTCTACGCCATCACCCATCATTTGATTTGAGCTGTATTTGCCCACGAGTAAGCTCTTGTTGACGGTTCGCCATGAAATCTTCTCGGGCTCCTTCTCCTTCTCCGACGCTGGCTTGAAGAAGTTGGCGACTGCTTTCTCTTCTGGAGATTCAGCGTTTCAATGCTCTCCTGAAATCAGACCTTAACTCACGGTTAATGCTTGCCTGTTGCTTTCGTTTCACAGGTGGCGGGGAGAGGCCTCCACTGTCAGTACGAGGTCGTTTCACGCCGCCGCGCTCCGTTGTACTCATCTCGACGGAAGGCATACTGAAGCACGCTGGCACAGGCAACTCAACACGAAGTGGAGGTAAAACCGCATGTCTTAACATATGTCTGACAAGGGTTTGATGCGGAAACCGAGATTTCATGTAGCCGTTGGCAAGGAGAGGTTCATCGGATGACGAATTCGGAAATCCAAAGTCACGGTTTCGCGCAATCACGTGCATATAAACTGAGGCAGTAATCAAAGCTTATGTGGATTGAACTTGAAGTAACCAATTGCACAACGCTTTCAGTTAATGCAGTATTAGCTACACTTCTTTTCAGCTAGTAGCCAGCCGTTTGTGCGGCGTAGAACTATCTCCATTCGTGGTGTGCTAAACGGGTTCACTACTCGAGGTAATTTGAGATGAAGTCGAACTTGCGAATCACATGCGTCGAATTCCACTAGCTACACCAAGATCCGATCGAGGCGTATGCTTATTTAGACACTCAACCCAATTTTCTTGCTCCGCTGAAGACATAAGGCCATCTTTCGTATCAAACTCTACAATTTAGAGTGAGTAGCGTATCATCTAGAGCAGAGCCTGCCGTACGATGAAGCGCGTATGCGCAAACTACCACATCGCTACCGATTTTGACTCCGGTAGCTGTAAAGGCTGCATTTGCCCGAAAGACATGCTTGTTGTCTGTAGACTATTCTTCATTTCACGCGTGTGTCGAGGGCCAACCTATCCGGTGCCTTAAGCTCGACTACGCCTTTCATCCTGTTCTGAAAACGTTCAAGCTCTTGTTGTCCCACATTCACTAACGATGCATTGCTGCCATCTGACAACCTAATTTTTGCTTCTAGGATGTATGCGCCACTTGGGTCGAGCGGTTTCAACTCGTTGAAGTTTGGAAGCGAACATCGTAAATTAGGATCGGGGTTTGCCGTTGGATATCGGAGGATTCGGTGGAGGAGAAGGACGGTGTTATTCAAGACAAACCGATGGCCTTCAATTACAAATTCATCGACATAGCTGCAAGAATGCTATCAGATTGGTTCTGAATCGAGAATTCAATCCATATGTTCACCTACCGATATCCAAAGTCCACCATGAACTTATGTGGATCTCCACCAATAATGTCGGTTAAGTGAGCATATCTGAATCCGACTGGCCGCTTTCCCAGCTCTGGAGTGTCTTGTAGCTCGAACCTCCAAGGCTTTCTCGGCTCCTTCCGCCCTTGTACAGCGACATCGTAAGACGTAGTAACATTCACAGTCTGGCCGAAGTCTTTTTCTTCGACAGATTTGATCAGATGAAGGTAGTGGAGGTCATTTTGGCGCTGACTGGGAACACTCTTCTGCGGATTCTGGATACCTTGAGTACCACCTCTTTGTATCAAATTGGACGATACATTCTTAATGGGCTTGTATAGCGCACGTCTCTCGATGACGCGCTGAGGCTGCATAGCCGTAATGCCGGCGAGAATGCTCAAGAGCTGTTCATGACGCACTGCGGGTACCTGGCCGTAGAGGAGCTGTTCATGCATTGTGCCTTGGGCCGCGGTACAAGGCGGTCTAGACTGACGATCAGGTGGAAGTGCAAGCCTAGATGAAGTGCAAACTGACTGGAACAGATCGAAGGATTCGAAAAAGCTAACGGAAAGATAAGGGACCTCGAGACCGAAAACTCTTTCGCTTTGCCGAGCAGATTTGACAGCCCTTATGTTTTGTATGTAGTCAGAGTTGCGTCCGGCTATGGCGTTATATGGCACTTTCGGATGGACATTTTAGCATATGTGAATTTGCTGGACCTACACTGTGTTGTATTTTGCGTGTCTTTTCCTCTAAATGAAGAGTGGATAAGAGAGAGAATAGTGAGAGCTTCGACGTCGGTTCGGGAATCGTGCCACTAAAATAGTGGCGTTTTTGCTCGTGCTTTTGAAGCTTCGTGGGTAGCGTCGACCTCCAGCTGCCTTGATCATCACTATCTCTCGTCTCCTACGTCCAATTGACAGAAGCAGCCTTTTCCTCCCAGAGTTCTTCTTTCTTCAATCAGCTCGGCAACAATCTAGAGCAGTTCCATATAGTCAGACCCTCTCAAATCGAGATATAACCAACTGCTTCCGTTTTTCCGGAAGCTCCGACCAAATCGTTATCTTTCACAATGCAGGCAACACGGAGGCTGCTACAGCACAGAGAACCCATGATCCGGTTTATCGGCAAAAGAACAGTTCCACCAAGTGAGTTAATCCCGCCAGTCGCCATGATTCACCAACCTGACCGCCGTAGAAATCGATCACACGCCACAAGCCCACCCTGCATCGCCTACTCAAGCTCTCCCGAATTCCTTCGCCGCGTATCGACAAAAAGCTCAGCAACATGGCCCTCTGAACACTCATCTTGGGGGGATTGGCAGCATGAGCGGTGCCTCGCTCGGTCCGGTCGAACCAGGGAGCGGCGTTGCATTTGATAAGAGCGAGTTGCCGGCCAAATTCTACCACCGGATTCCATGGACGCAGGCTGAAATCGAGGCAATTGAGAGTGGTGGCGCTACGACAGTTTCATGAGACGACTGCCTATGGAGCAGAAGATTTGGGTTCATGAGCAAAGACGTTGGCCCGCGTGCGGTGGTTGTACATATCACGACATCAGCAACCAAAACGATTGTACATCCTCGACTTTGTGGGTTTTGGAAAAGAGCTGGGTATGCGAATTATCTCATAAGACTCGGGTTCGTGGACCACTCTTGCATACACCGCTTCCCTAGATTCCTAGCGTATTGGTCATGAAAATTTGATATTTCCATTCACAACTCTTTCCCATATTCATGTCCATCCTCGTTTTGGGGAGCACAAGAAACAAATGATTACGCCGCAGCGGTACTAGGTCAGTTATCGAAAGCCAACTTGAAGCCAGTTTGTCCGGAGAAAGCTGGAAGCGAACGTCACAACTTGAGATTTATTTCGTCATTGGATCAACCGATAATTACGAAGCCCTCTCGAATACTTCCCAGAACGGCCCGAGCCAGCTTGATTCTTTTCGTTTTCGTCATTCTCTGTCGTGTCCGCATCTATCCGGCCAAGGTGCTGCGCCTTCATTAACTCAATCATCTGATACCTGGTGTACGTATTCGTCCGATTCCATTGGTCCGTATCCAAATTCAATCATATTTCGGTCAAATGGAGAAGCGTTCAATTCTCGATCTCGTGTTCGTGGGATGCTCTAAGACTGCGCCCCAGGTGCTGCGGCGACATTCCGCGGGCCGGATTCTGATCAGAGCCGAATCCAATAAATTGAATACCACACTATCCTGTCCGAAACGAACATACTGTAGCCTCCAATACAGTCTTTTTATGAAGCGGATCTTAGTTCCGTAGTGTAGTCACGGCGTCGATGTAACCGGTACAGAATTGCTAGCGGGATGATACCCAATAGAGACTCACTTTTAGATCGCTGCGACCCAGGAAGTGCAACCAAAACTCGCCACTCTCTCGGGTGTCACACCCAGACATCTCACGTCAAGAGATTTCGTAGAGATTTCTTACGCCTGTACGAAAGGGGTAGTCCCTCCTTTTCCCTTTTCAACCGCGGAGTCTTCTCACGCGACCGTGGCAACGTAGTTTCTACACCGACCAGAGCCTCAACAACATCCTTTATCACCGAAAGTCGACTGCGGCCATGGTCAGGCTTCGGCCGGTAAGCTATACCGCACAAGACAAAGCGACGGCTCAGCCTCCGCACCTATCCGGATACGCCAAATTTCGATTTTCAGCCTCACCCGCAGGTAGCCGGAGTCTCGGGCTCAGATCTCGGTCAGGCTAAAATCGGGGAAGGCAAAAACACTGCAACGTTCCTGCAGGCGATGCAAGCCGTTTGTAGGGCTGACGGCCGTAGCGAACGACTAAAAGCTGACCAATGCCTTATAGTGGTAGCAAGTAATAATTGCGTACTCCTGGGATTAAACACCCTGACTTCTAGTTTCTCCTCGGCGAAGTCGGAGAATATGTGATCTGGGAACAAAAATTTTTCATTTGCGGAGTGATTCCCAATTTCGAAAAACCAATA
>Ga0335073_10015810_pt1 | contig 10551 bp, 10 predicted proteins | sample Lox_Sample_22_FD_207093 | JGI IMG/M metagenome (GOLD analysis project Ga0335073, IMG submission 207093) | Soil microbial communities from Loxahatchee National Wildlife Refuge, Florida, United States - Lox_Sample_2.2 | ecosystem: Environmental > Terrestrial > Soil > Wetlands | place: USA...
CTCGAAACGCAGGGGCAAAGAGATGGGGTCGCCCCCCACCGCGCGGCCCCCCCCGGCAGCCATCCTGCCGGCTTCCATTTGACGCCCCGAAAACTCGGCTCCCGCGGGCTGTTGCCGCCCGGTTGCCGCGAGAATGCCAGAGCGCGGTCGCAATCGGCTTAAGAACCCTGGTTAAAAGCCCGTATCGCCTCGCCAATCGAGAGCATGATTGACGAGCCGTTGCCGCGGCCGCTGCAATTGCGCGGTTGAACCGTGCCGCCGGCGGCTCCATCTTGGCCTTGTGTTCGTTTGTGTCTCCACGTAAATCGGCCGCCACATGGCATCATTGCTTGATCAATCCGACCTTACCGACTTCGCCCAACGTCTGGTGACTGCCGCGCGCCGCGCCGGTGCCGATCAGGCCGACGCGCTCGCCGTCCGCTCGATATCGCTTGCGGTCGAGGTGCGCGACGGCGCGGTCGAGGAATCGCAGCGCTCCGAGGGCGACGATCTCGGCTTGCGGGTCATTGTCGGCCGCAAGCAGGCGGTCGTATCGACCAATGATCTTGCCGGCGACGGATTCGAGGCGCTGGCCGAGCGCGCGGTCGCTATGGCGCGCGCGGCACCGGAAGACCGCTTCGCCGGCCTCGCCGATCCACAATTGCTAGCCGACAAATTCCCCGCCCTCGATCTGATCGATCCGGAAATGCCGGACGTCGACATGCTCGAGGCGCGCGCACGCGAGGCGGAAGCCGCCGGGCTCGCCGTGGCCGGCGTCACCAAGTCGGGCGGCGCCTCGGCGTCTGCCGGCATCGGCGGATTGGTCCTGGTGACGAGCCACGGCTTCCAGGGCGCCACCATTGGGTCGCGCCACGGCATCGCCATGACCGCGATTGCCGGTGAAGGCACCGGCATGGAGCGCGACTACGATTTCTCCTCGACGCTGCACGCTGCCGACCTCGAAGGCGCGCAGACGATCGGACGCCGCGCCGGCGAGCGCGCGGTCAAGCGACTCAATCCGCGCAAGGTTGCCACCCGCCGCGTGCCGGTGGTGTTCGATTCGCGGGTCTCCAGTTCGCTGGTTGGGCACCTGGCCGGCGCCGCCAACGGCAGCTCGATCGCGCGCAAGACGAGCTTCCTGCGGGAGAAACTCGGCGAGAAAATTTTCGCCTCGGGCATCGACATCGTCGACGATCCTCTTCGCCCACGCGGCCTGCGCTCGCGCCCGTTCGACGCCGAAGGCGTCGCCGGCCGCCAACGCAAGCTGGTCGAGGACGGCGTGCTGAAAACGTGGCTGCTCGACTGCGCCACCGCGCGCGAGCTCGATATGCAGACGACCGGTCACGCGCAGCGCGGCGTCTCCTCGACGCCCTCGCCCGGCCCGAGCAATCTTCACCTTGCCGCCGGCGCTAAGACTCCGGATCAGTTGATCACCGACATCGAGGATGGATTCTTCGTCACCGACATGATCGGGATGGGCGTCAATCTGGTGACGGGAGATTACAGCCGCGGCGCATCGGGCTTCTGGATCGAGCATGGCGAGCGCACCTATCCCGTCAGCGAGGTCACGATCGCCGGACACCTGTCGGAGATTTTTGCGTCGCTGACGCCGGCGAACGACCTCGTTTTCCGCTACGGCACCAATGCACCGACGTTGCGCGTTGAGGGAATGACCGTTGCCGGCCACTGAAGCGGTCGACCCCGCCCAAGCGGCCGCGCAGCTAGCGGCCTGCGTGCGCGAAGCCGGCGTGCTGGCGCTTTCGATGTTCGGCCGCCCGATCAAAACCTGGACCAAGTCGGGCTCGTCGCCGGTGTCCGAAGCCGACATTGCCGTCGACCGGTTGTTGCGCGAGCGGCTGACCGGTGATGGATCGGATGTTGCTTGGCTGTCCGAGGAGAGCGCCGACGATCCGGCTCGGCTGACTGCGCGTTACGTCTGGACCGTCGATCCGATCGACGGCACGCGCGCCTATCTGGCGGGCTTGCCGGATTGGACCGTTTCCGCAGCGCTCGTCGAAGATGGCCGGCCGATCGCAGCGTGCCTTTACGCTCCGGCGAGCGAAGAATTCTTTGTCGCGACCGCCCATAAAGGCGCCACCTGCAACGGCGCCACGATTGCGACGACGACTGGAAATTTTATCACGCAAGCGCGCATCGCCGGCCCGAAGCGTTTTCTCGAACGACTTTCGGCAGTGGCGCCGCCGTTGACGGTTATGCCGCGGGTGCGCTCGCTGGCGCTGCGCCTTGCGCGCGTCGCGCAGGGCGCCTTTGACGCCGCCATTGCCGGCAGCAACAGCCACGACTGGGACCTTGCAGCGGCCGATCTTTTGGTGCACGAAGCTGGCGGCGCGTTAACGTCCGTTGCGGGCGGCGCCGTAACCTACAACCGTCCCGTGCCGCAGCACGAAATGCTCGTAGCCGCCGGTCGGGACAGGCATGCGACGCTCCTCGAACTTCTTAGGGACGAACGCCTCGCGTTTTCATAAATTGCGGATCGCGCGGAGCGAGCATCATGTCGGATACCGTCAAGCCGCCGGCCAAGCAATTGCTGCATCTCGTCTTCGGCGGCGAACTCGATAGCGTCGCAGGCATGGAGTTTAAAAGCCTCGACAACCTCGACATTGTCGGCATCTTTCCGAACTATGCCACCGCCTATGCCGCTTGGAAGGCCAAGGCGCAGGGCACGGTCGACAACGCCGAAATGCGGTATTTCATCGTCCATCTGCACCGGCTGCTCGACCCGGACAGCCAAGCGCCGGTGCGCTGAGGGGATGCATGCTGTGCGACGCTCTCGGCCGACAACGATGTAACAACCGGGGCGCGGCGACGCGCGGTGCCGCAAAAGCCGGCGATCCGCCGCAGGGAGGAGAATAAAGCGTGCGCGATCGGCTGCCGCGGACGCTGCGATTTTATCGACTGGCCTCGCTGGCGGTCGCGCCGCCGGCGGCGTCGCAGCTTTTGGCGTGGCGGCTCAAGCGCGGCAAGGAAAATCCAACGCGGCTTGCCGAACGCTACGGACAAGCAAGCCTGCCTCGCCCAGCCGGCCCGTTGATTTGGCTGCATTGCGCCAGCGTCGGCGAAATGCTCGCAGTCATTCCTCTTATCGAGCGCATCCGCGCCAAGGATTTCGCCGTACTGGTCACCTCCGGCACGGTCACCTCGGCCGCCCTCGCCGAGCAACGGCTTCCCGCCGGCACCATGCACCAGTTCATTCCACTCGATGCGCCGCGATTTGTCGGCCGCTTCCTTGACCATTGGCGGCCGGACCTCGCCTTGTTCGTCGAATCCGACCTTTGGCCCAACCTTATTGTTTCCTGCGCCGACCGTGCGATCCCGATGATCTTGGTCAACGGCCGGGTCTCGGAGCGCTCGTTCAGCCGTTGGCGACTGCTGCCGGGCGTCATTGCCGCGCTGTTGCAGCGTTTCGATCTTTGCCTGGCGCAATCGAGCGCCGACGCGCAACGCTATGGCCAACTCGGCGCGCCGCGCGTCAGCAGCATCGGCAATCTCAAGCTCGACGTACCGGCGCCGCCGGTCGATCAAGCGGCTTTGCACACGCTCAACGCGATCATCGGCGCACGCGTCGTCATCGCTGCGGCGTCGACACATCCGGGCGAGGAAACCGCCATCATTGCCGCTCATCGGCGGCTGCGTGAAAAATGTCCATCGCTGTTGACGATCATCGCGCCACGTCATCCGGAACGCGGCGCCGACATCGCCGAGGCGGCGAAACAAGCCGGTCTCACTGTCGCGCTCCGCTCACGCGACGAACTGCCGAAGCCGGAGGTCGACATGTTCGTCGCCGATACCCTCGGCGAACTCGGCCTAATCTATCGGCTGGCGCCCATCGTGTTCATGGGAGGCTCGCTGGCAAGCCACGGCGGCCAAAATCCGATCGAGGCGATCAGGCTCGGTGCCGCTGTCGTTCATGGCCCTCATGTCTGGAATTTCGGCGAGATCTACGCCGCACTCGACGCCGCCCGCGGCGCTGAATGCGTCGCCGAGGGAGAGGCGTTGACTGCCCGCCTCAGCGGCTGGCTCGGCGACCCCGCGGCGCGCAAAAGCGCGGCCGACGCCGCAACCCTCACGGTGGAGAAGCTCGGCGGCGCGCTCGAACGGACGCTTGCCGCGCTCGAACCCTACCTGATGCAGCTTCGGCTCGAACAACGAGCGTCGTGATGCGTGAGCCGGCCTTTTGGTGGCGGCCTGGTGCCGGCAGCTTGTTAAGCCCGCTCGGCGGCATTTATGGCGCGGTGGCGGCGCTGCGCATGCGGTCGCCGGGGCAGCGCGCCGGCGTGCCGGTGATCTGCGTTGGCAATCTCACGATCGGTGGCGGCGGCAAAACGCCGGCGGCGCTCGCCATCGGCCGCCTGCTGCTCGCCGCGCACCAGCGGCCGTTCTTTTTGAGCCGCGGCTACGGCGGCCGCTTGACCGGCCCGGTGCGGGTCGATCCCGCGGCGCATAGCGCTGCGGCCGTCGGGGACGAGCCGCTTCTGCTCGCGCGGCTTGCACCGACCATCGTCGCGCGCGATCGGCTGGCCGGCGCCAAGGCCGCGCGAAGCGGCGGCGCGAGCGTCATCGTGATGGACGACGGATTTCAAAATCCGGCGCTCGCCAAGGACCTTGCGATCCTCGTCATCGACGGCCGCCGCGGCATCGGTAACGGCCGCGCCATTCCGGCCGGTCCCTTGCGCGCGCCGCTCGAAACCCAGATCGCTCGGGCGCAAGCGCTCGTCATCGTCGGCGCACAAGACGGCGCGCGTACGGTCGCCGCCCGCGTGCGCCGGCACAACATCGCGATCTTTCACGGCCGGCTTGAGCCCGAGCGTCAAACAATCGCGGCACTCGGCGGGCGCAAAGTGCTGGCTTTCGCCGGTATTGCCGATCCGGAAAAATTCTTTGCGACTTTGGCCGAAGCCGGGGTAACCGTCGCCGAGCGCGCGAACTTTGCCGACCATCATCGCTATACGGCAGCGCAAGCGCAGGCGTTGATCGCGCGCGCTGACGCGGCAAACCTCGTGCTCATCACCACCGAGAAGGACCATGCCCGGCTCGCCGGCGACCCGCATTTGGCCGCGCTCGCCGCAAGCGCCAGTGCGCTGCCGGTCCGACTTGTTATCGAGGAGGCCGCCCAGTTCGGCGAAATGCTGCTTGAAGTGGCGAAGCGCGATTAGGATTCCCGCGCATAGGCCGCCCCGTGCCGCTGCAGCACGGCTTCGGGCGTCGCGTAGGCTTCCTGCAGATCGACGCTCCAATAACGCAGCTCCTCGAGCGGAATCGGCACGCCGGTGACGGCGCAGCGCACGAAGGCTCCCGGCCGCACCACGCGGAAATCGCCGTCGAGATATTTCACCTCGGCCTCGCCGGGCATCGGGGATGGCCGATCGGTACGATTGAGCAAATTGACCTCCATCGCGACGGAGCTTGATTCATCTTGGCCGGCACCGTCGGCAACATAACTATTCGAGCACGAAAAAACCATGCACCGCGCCGGCGCGAGCCGGCGCGGTGCCCGACGGATGTATGGTCGTCATGCGGCGTGCAGCGGCCGCAATTTACCTACCAGCAATGCCGGTAACCGTGATGCCAGGCGCAGTGACGGTGATGATGATGGTAGTAAACTTGTATGACGTGACCGGCGCCCGCATCGCTCGCGGCTTGCGTCGCAAGCGGCGCGATGGCGGCTGCCTGCGAAACTCCGGAGACGGCGGTGAAAGCCAAAGCTGCAATCGCGGCGGCAAACAAAGTGCGAATCATCCTTGATCCTCCTTGGGGCGAAACACTCGCCAAACAAATAATGCAGAGGCATGATGGCGGTTCCACGGCGGCGTAATTTTTGGCGCGATGAACATACAGTCAGATTCCGCGGCAGAAAATTTTTGACTGAGATGAACGGATGGTCAGACTGCCGATGCCGGCTGACGGGTCGTTATTAGATTCGCTATTAGAAAAGACTGCCTTGTCCCGGATTACTGCCGCGCCGCGTCCGTCGCCGCACCGGCTCGACGCGCGGCGCACTCGAAGTTTGCACGACTTCGGCGCGGGCGCCGACATGGCCGTCGGCAAACTCGACGTCCATCGGCGCGCCGATCGTCACGGCGGCGGCGCTGCGCAGCGGCCGGCCGGTGCGATCGCGCACCAGTGTAAAACCTCGCGCCAACACGCCGCGATAGGAGAACGCCGCAAGCAACTGGGTATCGCGCTCGCAGCGCGCCCAGCGGACATCGAGCAGATTGTCCATGGCGCGGCCGGCGCGCGCCGCGAAGACGCCGACGCGATCGCGCTCGCGTGCGATCCGGCTGCGATGCATCTCGATATTCGAAGCCGCACTCGCCCGCAGCCGCAGCGCCAAGCCGCCATAGCGTTCGCGGCGCCGCTCCACGTGCACGCGCAGCATTTGTGCGCTGAGCCGGCCGCCGATGCGCGAGAAGCTCACGCGATGGATATGCGCATTGGCGCGCAATGCACGAGCCAGGCCGGCGGCGGCATGATCGAGCCGCTGCCGCGGCAAGGACAGCACTTCGTCGGCGTCGGGCAGCGCGCGGGCGGCCGAACGCACCGCATTGCGCCGCGCCTCCTGATTTCGCCGCCACGAGGCCAGCGCCCTGCGTCCAAGGCCCTCGACGTCGAGCATGAGCTCTGCACGCACCGGCACCGCCATCTCGGCGGCGGCGGTGGGCGTGGGCGCCCGCCGGTCGGCGGCAAAATCGATAAGCGTCACGTCGGTCTCGTGGCCGACCGCCGCGATGAGCGGAATGAGGCTCTCGGCTGCCGCGCGCACCACGATCTCCTCATTGAACGACCACAAATCCTCGAGCGAGCCGCCGCCACGCGCGACAATGAGCAGATCGGGCCGCGGCGTGGCGCCGGCTTGTGGCAGCGCATTGAAGCCGGCGATGGCGGCAGCGACCTCGGCGGCCGAGCCCTCGCCCTGCACCTTGACCGGCCAGACCAGCACCTGGCGCGGAAAGCGATCGGCCAGCCGATGCAGAATATCGCGAATGACGGCGCCGGTCGGCGAGGTGATGACGCCGATTACCGCCGGCAAATACGGCAGAAGCTGTTTGCGCGCCTCGTCGAACAACCCTTCCGCGGTCAGCCGGCGCTTGCGCTCCTCCATAAGCGCCATGAGCGCGCCGAGGCCGGCGGGCTCCAGCGTCTCCACCACGATTTGATATTGCGAGCGGCCGGGATAAGTGGTGAGCCGCCCGGTGACCACCACTTCGAGGCCGGCTTCGAGTTTGAGCTTGATGCGCGCGGCGGTGCTGCGCCAGATGACGCCGGCGATGCTGGCGCGCTCGTCCTTTAGATCCAAATAAACGTGACCGTTGCCGTGATAGCTCACCTTGCCCAGTTCGCCACGCACGCGCACGTAGCCGTACGACTCCTCGATGGTCCGCTTAAGCGCCGCCGATAGCTCGGAGACCGTCAGCTCCGGTAGATTGAGGCGTGGTTCGTTCATGACGGCAACGATGCGATGGTGCAGAACCCGGACCGCGCGCCTTGCGATAGTACACGCAAGCGCGGCGACGGAATCGAATTATACTAGCAGATTAACGCGCCCGGGTGGCGCTGGATTTCTGACGTGTTTGCACCCATGAATATTCTGCCATGAATATTTTACTGTTGGGCTCCGGCGGGCGCGAGCATGCGCTGGCCTGGAAAATGGCTGCAAGCCCGCTCGCGGATCGCTTGTTCTGTGCGCCGGGCAACGCCGGTATCGCACGCGAGGCCGAATGCGTCGACCTCGACATCGCCGACCACGCGGCGGTGATCGCGTTTTGCCGCAATCACGACATCGATCTCGTCGTGGTCGGCCCGGAAGCGCCGCTCTGCGCCGGCATCGTCGACGATCTGGAGGCCGCCGGCATCAGGGCTTTCGGACCGAGCCGCCTCGCCGCCCGGCTCGAAGGCTCCAAAGGCTTCACCAAGAACCTGTGCCGATCGGTCGGCATACCGACTGCCGCCTATGAGCGCTTCGACACAGCCGATCGTGCCAAGGCCTATGCCCGCGTCCGCGGCGCCCCGCTCGTCGTCAAGGCCGATGGACTTGCCGCTGGCAAGGGCGTGATCATCGCGCAAACGATCGCCGAGGCCGAAGCCGCAATCGACATGATGCTCGGCGGCGGTCTGGGCGAGGCCGGCGCCGCGCTCGTGATCGAGGAGTTTCTCCACGGCGAAGAAGCTTCGTTTTTCGCGCTGTGCGACGGCACGAGTGCGCTTGCGCTCGCTTCGGCGCAGGATCACAAGCGCGCCTTCGATGGCGACCAGGGGCCGAATACGGGCGGCATGGGTGCCTATTCGCCGGCGCCGATCATCGACGAGGCCTTAAGCGCCCGCGTCATGGACGACATCGTGCTGCCGACTTTGGCCGCCATGACAACGATGGGCGCGCCCTACAAGGGCGTGCTTTTTGCCGGTCTGATGCTCACCGCCGCTGGGCCCAAGCTCATCGAGTACAATGTGCGTTTCGGCGATCCGGAATGTCAGGCGCTGATGTTGCGGCTCAAATCGGACCTCGTCCCGGCTTTGCTGGCGAGCTGCGATGGTGTGCTCAAATCGATCGATCTGCGTTGGCATCCGCAAGCGGCGCTCACCGTGGTGATGGCCGCGCGTGGCTATCCCGGCGCATACGCCAAAGGCTCCGTCATCGAAGGGCTCGACGCCGCCGCCGCGGTCGAAGGCGTGGAAATCTTCCACGCCGGTACCAAACGCCAAGATGGGCGGATCGTCGCCAATGGCGGGCGCGTGCTCGACGTCTCGGCCATCGCCGACACGGTGCGCGAGGCGCGCGCGCACGCCTACGAGGCCGTGTCCCGGATCAATTGGCCCGCAGGCTTCTGCCGGCACGACATCGGTTGGCGCGCCGTGGAGCGGGAAAAATAACAAGGTTTACGCGGCCGGGTTGAGGCATAATCGGGCCACGTCCGGGTTAGGAGCATGCCCACAAGCGAGCGTCAAAGGACTTTCTCCGGCACCAAGGAGGTCGCCGAGCGGCTGCGTTTCGATTTCGGCCGGCTCGAATCTTATCTCTGCGCCCACGTAGCGGGCTTTGCTGGACCGATCGCGGTCAGTCAGTTCAAGGGCGGCCAGTCCAATCCGACCTATCTCGTCGAGACGCCGCGCCGGCGCTATGTGCTGCGGCGTAAGCCCCCGGGCAAACTCCTGCCGTCGGCGCACGCTGTCGACCGCGAGCATCGGGTGATCGCGGCGCTTTATGCCCAAGGCTTTGCCGTCGCCGAGCCGATCCTCTATTGCGCCGACGAGGCCGTCATCGGCACGGCGTTCTTCGTCACATCCTACGTCGAAGGGCGGGTGTTCTGGGAAGCGGAGATGCCTTCGTCCAATCCGACCGAACGCGCACAGGTCTATGACGCCATGAATGCGACCTTGGCGCGCCTGCACAGCTTCGATCCGGCCGCCGTCGGCCTTGCCGATTACGGCCGCGGCGAAAACTACGTCGCCCGGCAGATCGAGCGTTGGTCGAAGCAATACCACGCTTCGCAAACCGAGACGATCGAGGATATGGAGCGGCTGATCGCTTGGCTGCCCACGCACTTGCCGCCGGCGCAGCGGCCACGCCTGGTGCACGGCGACTATCGGCTTGACAACATCATCCTTGCGCCCGAGGCGCCGACGGTTGCCGCCGTTCTCGATTGGGAATTGTCGACTTTGGGCGATCCACTTGCCGACTTCTCCTATCATCTGATGCAGTGGCACATGCCGCCCTCTGACGCCGGCACCGGCTCGCTCGTCGGCTTGGATTTGGCTGCGCTCGGCATACCCTCGCTTGAAGATTACGTCGAAGCTTACGTGCGGCGCACCGGGCTCGACCCGCGGCCTTATCTCGCGATCTATTCGGCCTACAACTTCTTCCGCATCGCGGCGATCCTGCAAGGCATTGTCGGCCGCGTGCGCGACGGCACCGCCACCAGCGCGGTTGCAGCGGCCAAGGCCGAACTCGTGCGCCCGCTTGCCGCCAAAGCGTGGGAGTTCGCCCGCCAGGCGGCGGCTGCTTGAGACGGCGACGCAAATGAAGACCTTCGCGCTCGCGCTCGGCAGCGGCGGCGCGCGCGGGCTCGCCCATACCCCGGTGATCGAGGCGCTCGACGACATGGGCATCAAGCCGGTCGCCATTGCCGGCACCTCGATCGGCGCGCTCGTCGGCGCCGCCTATGCGGCCGGGATGCGCGGCAAGGACATCCGCCACTACGTCATCGGCCTCGCCCATGACCGCGCCGAAACCATGCGCCGCCTGATGATGGCGCGCGCGGGCACTTTGGCCGACTTGTTCGCCGGCGGCTTCGGCCGCGCGACGCAGATCGACGCGGAAAAATTCTGCGAACAATTTCTTCCCGACGCCATTCCGGCCGATTTTTCCGCGCTCGCCATTCCGCTGACGGTGATGGCGACCGATCTGCATCGCCGGCGCGAAGCGCCGCTTAATTCGGGGCCGCTGCGCGCGGCGGTCGCCGCCTCGATCGCCATCCCCGGCCTGTTACAGCCGGTCGTGATCGACGGCCGCGTTCTCATCGATGGCGGTACCACCAATCCGCTGCCCTTTGACCGATT
>Ga0335073_10015811_pt1 | contig 10549 bp, 6 predicted proteins | sample Lox_Sample_22_FD_207093 | JGI IMG/M metagenome (GOLD analysis project Ga0335073, IMG submission 207093) | Soil microbial communities from Loxahatchee National Wildlife Refuge, Florida, United States - Lox_Sample_2.2 | ecosystem: Environmental > Terrestrial > Soil > Wetlands | place: USA: Florida...
TACCGGGTACTTCCTGGAGCCGACGGTGCTCGACGGTGTGGATGGCGACGCGGTCTGCATGCGCGAAGAGACATTTGCGCCGGTTGCGCCGGTGAGCGCGTTCGATACCGAAGAGGAGGCAATTTCACGGGCCAACAATTCGCCTTACGGGCTGAGCGCCTACGTGATGACGCGCGACACAGCGCGGATTTTCCGCTGTGCCGAGGCGCTTGAGGCAGGAACGATCGGCGTGAATGACGGCGCGCCGACCACTAGCAACGCTCCCTTCGGCGGCATCAAGCAGAGCGGTTGGGGGCGCGAGTTGGGAAGCGAGGGACTGGATGCGTTCCTCGAGACCAAGCACATTTCAATCGGAGGAATGTAATACCTCCAGAAAAAACTACAGAGAAAGGAAGACGAATGATTCATTTTCTCGTTCATGACACGAAGGACGATGTCGGTGTTGCGGTGGTCGATATTCAATCGGGCACACACTGTACCGGGAGAATCCTGTCGAATAACAAGCCGCTGGAGGCCGATGCAATACAGGCTATTCCGCTGGGACACAAAATTGCGCTGCGCGACTTTGCAGTGGGCGATACGGTGACGAAATACGATTGCCCGATCGGCAAAGTGGTGCAACCAATCAAGGCTGGCCAGCACGTACACACTCAGAATTTGAAGACGAAAAGGTGGGCTTGAGATGGGATTGAGAAAGATTGCAGCATATCGCAGAGAGAACGGGCGCGTGGGCATTCGCAATTACGTGGCGATCCTGCCTGTTGATGACATCTCCAACGCTGCCTGCGAGGCAGTCTCCGCCCATATTCAGGGCACGCTTGTGCTGCCGCACGCCTACGGGCGATTGCAGTTCGGCGAAGATCTCGAACTTTTCTTCCGCACCATGATCGGCACTGGCAGCAATCCCAACATCGCTGCCTGCGTGGTGATCGGCATTGAGCCGGGCTGGACTCAGCGCATCGTTGACGGGATCGCCAAGACGGGCAAGCCGGTCGCGGGCTTCGCCATCGAAGGCCAGGGCGACATCGCCACCGTCGCGCAGGCTTCGCGCAAGGCCAAGGAGTTCGTTCAGTGGGCCACCGAGTTACAGCGGACCGAGTGCGACTTCAGCGAGCTCTACATCAGCGTGAAGTGCGGCGAGAGCGACACGACGACCGGTTTGGCGAGCTGCCCGACTGTAGGCAACGTGATTGACAAGCACTGCGCGGAAAAGGGCACTGCGTCCTTCGGCGAAACCACTGAACTCACGGGCGCTGAACACATCGTTGCTTCGAAGGCTGCGAATGAGGAAGTGCGCAAGCAGTTCCAGGCCATGTTCGACGACTACCAGAAGCTCGTCTTCGGCGAGAAGACCAACGATCTGTCTGAGTCGCAGCCAACCAAGGGCAACATTGCCGGCGGGTTGACGACGATTGAAGAGAAAGCGCTGGGCAACGTGGAGAAGCTCGGCAAGAAGACGAAGTTTGTCGGTTGCCTGAAGCCTGCGGAAGCTCCGGCGGACAAGGGGCTGTGGTTTATGGATACTTCGAGTGCCGCGGCAGAAGCGGTGACGTTATGGGCCGCATCGGGCGCGGTGGTTCACCTTTTCCCGACCGGGCAGGGCAACGTCATCGGCAATCCCATTGAGCCGGTGATCAAGCTAAGCGGAAATCCCAAGACCGTGAAGACCATGGCCGAGCACATCGATGTAGATGTGTCGCCAATTCTGCAGGGCGAGATGACGCTCGACCAGGCCGGCGAGTTGCTGCTGGACATGATCGCCCGCACGGCCAACGGTCGACTGACAGCTGCGGAGGCGCTTGGGCACAAGGAATTCGTGATGACCAAGCTGTATCGCAGCGCTTAACGGCGCCGCACCGGACAAGTGAGAGGAAGGGGCGTTGTGAAGCAGTACCCGAATGAACAACTGGTCACACTGACGGCACGCCTGGCGCAAGCCGCGGGGATGAGGGCGGAAGACGCGCAGATCTTCGCGGATGCGCTGGTAGATGCGGACCTGCATGGAGTCTCGACGCACGGACTCTCGCGGCTCAATATCTACCTGAAGCGCATCGAACTGGGACTGATCGATCCCAAGGCCGAGTTGCGCGTCGATCGCCAGGCAGAAGCAATCCTGGCGCTCGATGCAGGCAACGGACTCGGCCAGGTGCAGGCGGTGAAGGCGCTCGAGATGCTGATTCCGATGGCGGAGAAGAACGGCATCGCTGCCGCGGCAATCCGCAACTCGCAGCATTTCGGAGCGCTTTCTTACTACTGTAATCGCGCGGCGGAGCGCGGATGCGTTCTGTTGGCGATGACCAATTGCGAGCCGGCGATGTCGCCTGCCGGCGGCGCCGACGCATTCTTCGGGACGAATCCCATTGCCGCTTCCTTTCCCACCGGAAAAGGATTCGCGATCAAGATCGATTTGTCGACCTCGGCAATTGCCCGCGGAAACATTATCGCGGCCGCGAAGAAGAACGAACCGATTCCACTTGGATGGGCGCTGGATGCAGATGGGCAGCCGACGACGGATCCGGAAAGAGCGCTGGTTGGCACCGTGCTGACGATGGCGGGACACAAGGGTTACGCGCTGGCGCTGATGGTGGAGATGCTGAGCGGTGTGCTGTCGGGCGCGGCGATCGGTTCGGATATTGGATCGATGTACAAGAACCTGGACCGCAAACAGGATGTTGGGCATTTCTTCTGCCTGCTGCACATCAACGCGTTCATGGATTATGCCGAGTTCATTCGCAGAGTGGATGAGACCATTGACAGGCTGAAGGCTGGCAAGAAGATGGCGGGAGTCGACGAAATCCTGGTGCCGGGCGAGCGGTCGTCGCGAATTGCAAAAGAGAACAAAAAAAATGGAGTACCGGTGGGGCCGGAGACATGGAAGGAATTGGCAGATTGGTGCAGGAAATTGAACGTGGAGATGCTGCCGGAGCTGCAACAGGTGAGCGCATGATCGACATTCTGATCTCGGAGAACATCTCCGGCCCGTTTGTGGATGAGTTGAGCTCAAGATTCCAGGTTTCTCGCCAGCCGAATTTGTGGGAGGACCAGGCAGCGCTGCTGAAGGCGGTGTCGGCCGCGCGTGCGCTGATCGTGCGCAACAAGACAGATGTCAGTGCTGAGCTTTTAAAGGCGGGCAAGAACCTGATTGCCGTTGGGCGCGCCGGCGTGGGGCTCGACAATATCGATATCGACAGCGCGAATGATCTTGGCATTGTGGTAACGTGCACGCCGGATCAGAACTCAATCAGCGTGGCTGAGTTGACAATTGGATTGATGATTGCGCTGGCGCGGAAAATTCCAGCAGCAAACGCTGACACCGGCGCGGGGCACTGGAATCGGCACCAGTTTGTGGGAACGGAGCTTTACGGAAAGACATTTGGCATTATCGGCGCAGGGAAGATCGGATTCCTGACCGCGACGCGTGCGCGTGCGCTCGGGATGCGGATTCTGGCGTACGATCCGTTTGTAAGTGAGGACAACGTTCTCGTACGCGAGGCGCAGGCGGAGCTTGTGGAACTGGATGATCTGCTTTCAAAGTCCGATGTGGTCTCGTGTCATTTGCCGGGATCGCCGAAAACGGACGGGCTGATGAACAGGAAGCGCTTCGAGAAGATGAAGCCGACAGCGACCTTCATCAACACGGCGCGTGGGCAGGTGGTGAATGAGAAGGATCTGATTGAGGCGCTGAAGGCGGGCAAGATTGCAGGCGCTGCAATCGATGTGCGCTGCGCGGAACCGCCTAAAGTGAGCGAATTGGATGCGATGCCGAATGTGATCCTGACGCCGCACATTGCCGCCTTTACCATCGAGGCCCAGAGCCGGGTTACGCACGTTGTGTGCGAAGACGTCGCGCGAGTTCTGGATGGCCAGCCGGCGAAGAATGTGGTAACCCGGTTCAACGTGCCGCAGAGAGAATTTCGCAACTGAATTCCCGCCAAGCACCGGAATCGACATGCGCGCTACCATGCCTGCGGTGAGACGTTGAATGACTATCGGATCCTCGACGCAAGGTTTTGGTTCTAAGAGTTACCGCGTCGGGCCGGTTGCGGACTAACCTGGATTTCGACCACTTTCACGCCAAAGACGTTGTGCTCAGCTTCGACGCGGATTTTTCCAGTGCGGCCGGCGATGGTCTTGACAAGCACTGCGCCGGAACCGCCGCTTTCGACGAGCGCAAACGGGTTGTCGCCGACGATGACGCCGGGTCCGTATATATGGATGGACACGCTGCCGCCGGCGAATGCGCGAGGCGCGCCGAACTTGTCGACAACTGCAAACGCAAGGCGCGTGGAATCGATGCCATCGCCTATGAGAGCAGCGTCATCGGCGTGAAGGAAGAATCGATCAGATCTTGCATCGGACGAGAACGACCGCGAGAGCGCAAGTTTGTTACCGACGAAGCCATCAAGTCGAAGCTCGGGCCGAAATTCGGGCTGCGACCTGCCGTCGAGTTTCAAGTCGACAAAGAAGGGTGCGTGCTTGAGATGCGGGAAGCCGATGCGATCGGGCTGCAGCGACGCGTGATGTTTGCCGTCGAGAAAAACTTCCAGACGGTCGCAGTTGGAGAAGATAGCGGCGTGATCACCCGGACCTGACGGCGTCTGCGGTCCGAAATCCCAGTAGAAGTTAGGCTCAATCACTGGACGCACGGACGGGTCGACTTGCGCGAGGTAGAACGAAGCGCCGAGTTTGGGGTTGCGGAATATGTCGGCGATGCCCGGGCACTTCACATTGTTGTATGCGTTCATCAGGCTGGCGTAATCAAAGGCGCACCAGGCAATAACGCCCGCGATGCGCGGATGATCGGCAGCGCGGCAATGTGCCTGCGCGTGATAGAGCGCCTGGTTCATCTGCTCGCCGATGTCGCCCGCACGGCGATACTTCATGTTGAAGCCTTTGCCGGCGCCATAGTTGAATTGGCCGACCGTCTCCGCAATCATGTACGGATAGTCCTCGACGGGATCAAGGATGCCGACGGTGTTGTCGGGCGCTGTGTGGTAGTCGTCGAATGCAAATACATCCTGGGCCCATTCGGTTCGCCAAGTCGCGCGGGATGAGGGCGTCATGGTGCCCGAAGTGGGACGCGAATCATCGAGTGCGTGGGCGGCGGCGCGGGTGCGCTGGTAAAGTTCCGGATCGTTGCGAGACTCGTTGATGCGCGTGCCCCATATAACGATGCTGGGATGGTTGCGGTCGCGGCGGATCATTGCTTCGACATCGCGAACCGCAAGATCCTGCCAGCTTTCGTCGCCGATATATTGCCAGCCGGGCGGCTCCTGCCAAACCATCAGACCAAGCTCGTCGCATGCGTCGAGGAATGCCTCGGACTGTGGATAATGCGAGCAGCGAGCGATATTGCAGTTGAATGTGTGGCGAAGGATTTCGGCGTCGCGGCGCAGAAGACGTGGCGACGCAGAGAAGCCGACGTAAGGGTAAAGTTCGTGACGATTCAGGCCGAAGAGTTGCGTGCGCTGACCGTTGAGGTAAAAACCGTCGAGCGCGAATCGGGCTTCGCGAAAGCCGATGCGCATGGCGTAGCGATGGAGCGGGCGATTCTCGACAGAGAGCGTAACGTCAATGTCGTAGAGACGCGGATGATCGATGTCCCACAGCTCGATGCCTTGCAGATTCGTGAGGCTCAGTTGGAATTCCTGATCCGGCGTTTCGACGCTGACGGATTGCGACACGGTAGCGATCGTGCTCCGGTCCTGGCGGAGCACCGCACTTATGCGAACAGAGGCAGGAAGTTGCCCTGCGGCGTCCACGCGGCAGGTGAGCCGGACGCGGCGATTCGGTGTCAGGACCTCAACGGGCTTCGCGAAGACCTCGCGCAGAAAGATTTCGGGAAGGGAGCGGAGTTGGACGGAGCCGGTAATGCCGCCGGGAAGAAGATAATCGACTGCCTGCGGACCGCGCGGCGAACCGGCGGGCGGAACGTTGAGCCAGCGCGCGTCAACGCTGACGGCGAGGACATTGTCTCCGTCGCGGACCAGGCTGGTGATTTCGCGTTCGAAGGGAAGAAATCCGCCGGCGTGCGGCTCGAGACTTTGGCCGTTGATGGAGGGTGTGGCGCTCGCCATAACGCGTTCGAAGTGAAGAAAGAGGCGGTGGTTCTTGAATTCCGGCGGAATGGAAAAGTGCCGGCGGTAGATCCAGACATCCTGCCACAAGGCCGGATCCCAATTCTGCCAGGAAAGTGGAGTCACAGTGTGCGGCAGCGCGACACGAGTGAAAGCGCTATCGTCGAATGCCGGATCGATTGCATCCGGGGTGAACTTCCCGCCGAAGCGCCAGCCCTGATCGAGCGGCAGGATGTGCTGCGCGGAGCCGATGGGATGCGAGGTTGAAGCGTTGGGCTGACTCCAGCTTAGAACCGCGCGACCGAAAGCTGCCATTGCGGCGCAACCGCGAATGAAGCCGCGCCGGGAGATCTCTCCCGGATTGTTTTTGCGAGTGCTCACGATTCCAGTATGACCCCTCCGGCAGGAGCAGGATTCACCAGCGTGTCCGCGGCCGTGACTAGTTACCCAAGCAGAGAGGCCAGGACCGCGACATCCAACGGACCCAGCGAAATCTGTGCGACTCCGCGCCGATCGCGGATGAGGTCATCCATGGGATGCGGCAGGACGATATTATCGTGAGCTGTTTCTGTGAGGTTGAGAAGAAAGTAGTATGTCGCGCCGGCGTCACACCGGCTGGTTACTTCGACACCGTAGGGTGCACTGATGAGGGGGGTGAGACTGCATGTTGTGGCGACGGTACGAGCGACAGTCTCATAGAATTCGTCGTCAGTCGAATCGCAGCCGACGTAGTAGACCCATCCCTGGCCATGCCGGTTGCGGGTAATTGCGGGGCGGCCATCCAACGAGCCGGTGGCGTGAACCGTGGCGACGACTTGAGCGCCGTCGAGGACAAGCGACTCGATCGCGGTGCGCGGTTTGAAGATCGATTCGCTTCCTGCAAATTGGATTCCGAGCGCGGATTGATGCTCGGCGTCGAGATTGCCTGCCTGCGAATTGTATTCGACCAGATCGAGAATAGCGTCAGTCTTCACGCCGGCAATGTCAGCGAAGGGCCCGGGCGACAGGTTCAGCCGCATGCTGTTGTCTGTGTTTTGTGTCGCGGCGCGGTAGTTGAGGACAAGAGTACCTCCGGCTGCGACGTAAGCCTTAAGGCGCGCGATCGTCGCGTCGTCGACAAGACGGAGATTGGGGGCGACCACGACCCTGTATCCTGACAACTCTCTATCCAGCGGAATCACGTCGATGTTGCGCTGCAACGAACGGAATCCAGTGGAATAGCTTTGCACCTCGCCATAGCGGGGACCCCTTTCACCGCCAATTTCGCCCAGGCCCTCAGCCCATGAGTTGATGTAATCGTAGATAAGCGCGATGTCGGAATCGGTCGTCGCATTGGCCAGACGAGCGCCGAGTCGAGAGAGTTCCTTGCAGATCTGCTCGAGCATTGGCCGGGCAGGATTGATTTGGCCGTCGAATCCCTTTATGAAAGAGGGACGGTGTTCCTCGTTGCCGGCAAGCGGGCGACGCCATTCGAAGTAAAGTTGGCCGCGCGCGCCGTGCGCCAGGTCGTCGTAAGCCTGCAGGCGCAGACCATCAGTTGGCGCATCGGGCGGAACGTAGGCGTTCTGCTCTGCGCAGATGAATCGCTGATGCGGGCCCGCACAGCGGGTAACATCACTCAAAAAGCCTGAAGTATATTGGCGCTGAAAGCGGCTCAAGCCGGGCGCACTCACATAGTTGTCCCAGGCAGAGGCATCGAGAAACTCCGCCGCTGCGTATGCATCGACGGCGCCCGTTGGGCTCGACCAATTGCTGAGAACGAATTGATTCTGGATTCTCGCGTGGAGAATTTCCGCCTGCCTGCGCAGGTGATCCAGGAAAGATTCCGAGAAGAACCTGCGGTAGTCGAGCGAGATTGCCGGCTGCCAACCCCCTTCCGCGGAGTTATACGGAAAACGGATCTGGGACCAATCGCTGAACCTGTTGCTCCAGAAAGCGCCATTCCATACACGGTTCAGCTCATCGAGTGTCCCGTAGCGCTTTTTCAACCATTCCTGGAACGCGCGCTCCGAGACAGGATCGAAGCTTTGCTGAGGATTGCCGGGTTCATTGTCGAGCTGCCATCCGATCACCGTTGGATTCTTCCCGTAATGGTCGGCCAGCGCGGTGACAATACGCGCGCACGCGTCGAGATAGTGCGGACTGTTTGTGTTGTATCCCTTGCGGCCACCATAGGTGAACGGTCCCTGCACGTTTCCGCTCAACACGTCGGGGAACTGCTGGTAGAGCCAGGGAGGAATGGATGCCGTCGGCGTTCCCATGATGGCGCTGATGCCGTAGCGCCCGGCGATATCGAGGGCGCGATCCATCCAGTCGAATTCGAACTTGCCGGGTGAGGGTTCGAAGATGGCCCACGCGAATTCGCCCATGCGAACCGTGTTGATGCCGAGATCGTGCATCTCGCGGAAGTCGATTTCCCATTCGGCAGCGGGCCACCACTCGGGATAGTAGGCTGCACCAAGGAGGTAGCGATCCCAGCTCCAGCCGGCGGATTTGGAGTTGTCGCGGGGTTGTGAAGAGATCGCGGCAAAAACTGCGCTTTGCCGCACGAGAGTGCCGATGCCGGCCAGTCCGGCAAGTCGATTGAATGTACGCCGGTTCACATCTTCTCCTGCAGGGAAAGTTTATCTCGCAAAAGCATCGAGGCCGCCCGCGTGGGGCAGCCTCAGTGGTTGTGTGCTAAACAATGAGGCGATCAGGTTAGAACACGTATTTCCCTGACAACTGGAAGAAACGTGCGTCGATGGTGAGGTTCTGGTTGGAACTAGTCCCGGTAATCTGGACAACGTTGGCGCCGATATTCGTGCCCATGCTGGGATTGCCGAAGCTCGGGTGGTTCAGCAGGTTGAAAGCGTCGGCGCGGAACTCCAGGTACTGCTCATGCCATGTCCTGAAGTCCTTGAACATCGAAGCGTTCAGCCTCCAGTTGCCCGGACCGGAAATACTGTTCTTTGGGCCGCCGAAGAAAGGCGCCACGGCCGCGTAGCCGGTGACGTACGGAACGGGAGTCCCGGCAGTCGCCCCGGTGGAGTTCGTGGTGCATCCCAACCCATCGCAAAGCGCGTTATCGGCGCCAACGGGCCCCGAAGCGTAGCTGAAAGTGCCGGTTTCGTATGGCGCCAGATACCCTGCGGAGGTCGCATTGTTCGAGCTGCCAACGCCAAGTGGGTCCTCATAGGCGCACGGGTTAATCCAGCGAGTCCTTGTTCTGGTCTGAGCCGCGCAAACATTCGCGGCTGTGTTCGACGCGGCACCTGTTGTCATGCCGCTGCTGGTGAGCAGGCCGTTGTAATTAGCCGGCGCCTGCAGCTTGTTTGAGAACGGATTGGCGATCTTGATGGCGTTGTTATTCTCACCACCATTGGCATTCGACCAGCCCGAGGTTCTGGTGATGGTAGGCGTGAAGGGCTGGCCGGTCTGGCCCCACCACTCCATGTCTGTCCTCCATCCGCCGATGATGCGGTCCAGCACGCCCGGGCGGTTGACGAATTGACGGCCGACTCCGAAGGGCAGATCGTAATCGACATTGATCACGGCGCGCTCCCGGATGTCGTAACCGGACTGGCCCCACTCTGTATTGATGGGAATGAGATAGGACTGCCTGTAGGAGCCATAGTCGCCGCCGAGCAGGTCCACCGTGTTATCGAACGCATGCGCCCAGGTATAGGAGCCCAGGAAGCTAAAGCCGTGTCCATAGTGCTTCTGCACCGTCGCCTGCAGCGCGTTATATGAGCTTTGGCCTGTCCACCCCATCCACTGGGACCCGGCGAAATGCGGGAAGGGCGTGAAGCCGTTGCCCGACTCGCCGCCAATGGTAATCGCCAGCGGTTGGTCGGGGTTGTTGTACAGCGTCACCAGGTGGCGTCCCACGCTGCCCACGTAGCTCACCGTTGCCGTCGTCCCTCCCATGATGGCGCGTTCCACGGTCAGGTTGTATTGCATGGTGTACGGCATGTTCATGGTCGGGTTCGGTCCCGTCCCCGCTTGCTGGATGTTCGGGAAGGTGGCGAAGTGCTCGATTCCGCCCGACGCCAGGAAGCCGCCAAACCCGTTTTCCAGCGTGTTGTTGAAGGCGTATTGCGATTCATAATAGCTTCCCTCGACGGGCCCCGGCAGGCTCGACAGGTTTGCAGTCATGTAGAAAGGCGGGTTCTGGGTAAGGGCCGAGCCGCCGCCCGGCTCAAAGCCGCCCATAAAGACGCCAAATCCCATACGGATAACCGTCTTGTTGTCGATCTGGTAGGCGCCGCCTATGCGCGGCGACCAGTTGGCCTTCGGGTAATTCACGAGGTGCCGGTTGCTATCGTAGACCACCTGCACGTTATCCGCGTTGAGCAGCGCGATGAGGTTCGGGTCGAGTTTCTGGCCCGATTGGCTTGCCGGAATCAATAGCTTGGCCGTTCCGGTCCCACCGTTTGGCGTCATTGTTTCTGTCTCCTGCACAAAGTTCGCCCACTGGTCAGACTGCTCTA
>Ga0335073_10015812_pt1 | contig 10549 bp, 9 predicted proteins | sample Lox_Sample_22_FD_207093 | JGI IMG/M metagenome (GOLD analysis project Ga0335073, IMG submission 207093) | Soil microbial communities from Loxahatchee National Wildlife Refuge, Florida, United States - Lox_Sample_2.2 | ecosystem: Environmental > Terrestrial > Soil > Wetlands | place: USA: Florida...
GAGGCCGCGTACGAAATCGCCGGGCCGAGGCTGGTGGCCGTCTCCGGGTTCACGATCACGGCCTTGGCACCCTCGTTGACGAGCTCCTCGATCTGCTGGTTCTGCAGGCTCGCGTTCGCCGCGGCGAGCAGCGGCCCGATGAGCTTGACGTGGTCCTGCGAGGCGTACTGGCTCTCGTAGTTGATGTAGGCGGCCCAGAACGCCGTGTTGTTGTAGGTGAGGTCCACGCCGATCGGGATGGTCGTCGTCGAGGATTTCGCCGTGCTGGGCGGGGCGGAACTGGAGCTTGAGCTGCACGCCGCGATTCCCGCCATGAGGGCCGCGGCCGCGAGGCCGGCCACGGCAGTAACGCCGAAGCGTCTGCGAAGTACCATCGGTCCTCCTGTGTCCACTTCCTCGGGCACACGGCTATCCACGACACCCCCGCTGGCGGTCATCCGCGTGGCACGTGCCAGGAAAATAGATCCGATGTCTCGGGATGTCAACGGGCAGCCTGGACCGCTGACCGTACCGTCACCGAAATGATATGTTCGGATTTGCTGCAGGTTATCGGGCTGCGGCGCTAGCTAGCTCCAAAAATGCTGCTGAGAGTCATCCGATCTGTTGGGGCGGTTGGCCGCGGCGCGCCCGTCACTCCTTGTCGTCCTCGAATCCGACAAGCCAGTGCAGGCCGAACCGGTCGATGACCTGGCCGTCGGATGCACCCCACGGCCGTACCCGGAGGTCGTCCACGACGAGGCCGCCCTCGGACAGCTTGGCGAACCACTCTGTCAGGGTCGAGGCGTCAGCGGTGCCCAGCAGGGACAGCATCAGTCCCTCGCACCGGAGCGGGAGCTGGTCACCGGCCACGTCGGCGGCAAAGAGCTGAACCGGGCCGCCCGTGAGATAGCCGTGTGCGATGGCCTCGGCCGGCCCGTCGGTTCGATGGAAGTCTTCGAACGTGTGCAGCTCGGCGGAGCCGCCGAAGACGTGAGCGTAAAAGGTCAGCGCCTCGAGGGCGGTGCCGGCAAAGTGAAGGTAAGGCGCCGGCGCTGTCGGATGTGTCACTTTTGGCTCCTGTTCGCCGCTGGGAAGTCCGGTGCTCGTGTAGACGGACGCGTCGCGCGGTTCTCATCGCACCCGGCGAGCCGCGGGCCGGACAGCCCCAGCCGCCGTGAACTAGGACGTACGCGGCCGGATTCGCAGGCCCGACATCCCGCCGTCGACGGCAAGCGCCGTTCCGGTGACCGCGCCCGCCAGCGGGCTGGCCAGGTACGCGATCCCCGCCGCGACCTCGTCGGCGGTAACCAGGCGTCCCATCGGCTGGCGAGCGGTCAGCGCGGCGCGCTCGGCCGCCGGATCGGGTGCCGCATCCAGCAAACGGCCTATCCACGGGGTGTCGGCGGTGCCCGGGGTCACGCAGTTGACCCTGATGTGCTCGGCGACGTGGTCGGCGGCCATGGCAAGGGTCAGCGCGTAGATGGCGCCCTTGGTCGACGAGTAGAGGGCGCGCTGCGGCAGGCCCGCGATGCCCGCGATCGACGACGTGTTGACGATCGCGGCCTCGCCGCGCCGGGCCACGGAAGCACGCAGCGCGGGCAGGGCCGCGCGCGAGGTGCGGGCGATGCCGATCACGTTCACGTCGAGGACGTGATGCCACTCGGCGTCGTCGTTGTCCTCGACCGTGCCGGCCGCGCCAATGCCCGCGTTGTTGATCAGGATGTCCAGCCCGCCGAGGGCGTCGACCGCCCCGGCAACCGCCGACCGGACGGCGGCATCGTCGGTGACGTCCGCGACGGCCGGGTGCAGGCCGGCGTCCAGCGGGTCGCCGCCGAGGCGGTCGTGGCCCGGCGTGCCGCCGCCCGCGGCCGCGTTCGGTATCTCGCGGTCCAGGATCGCCACCCGCGCCCCCCGCGAGGCCAGCAGCCGCGCCGTGGCCAGGCCGATCCCCGAGGCGCCGCCGGTGACCAGAGCCGCTAGCCCGGAGAACTCACCTGTGCTTGGCGTGGTCATGTAGCTTGTCTCCGATCGCTCATGGGGTGGCTGGCCTGATGTATCCAATCGTGAGCAGCACGTTGGAGTACAGCCGGTCATCGCCGGTCGCCACGCACACGGCCAGGTCGGGCTTGCGGCATTCGGCGTAGAACTCGAGGCGCCCGAGCGGCTGCAGCGGCAGGCCGTCGCCGAGCATCTCCCGGTAACGGGAGAACACCGCCGGTGTGCTTCCGTCGTCCGGGCGCATGACCGTGACGGCCTCCACCGGAACGGCCGCGAGCACCGGCTCGAGCACCTGTTCCACGGTCACCAGGCCGGGCCGGAGGTTCAGGTGGATCACGGTCGCCGCCGGGCTCACGTTGGTGCTATGCGAGTAGTTGGCGTCGGCGAGCAGGACCTTTCCACCGTGCCCGGCCGCGCCGAGCGCAGCGAGCAGAGGCGGATGAATGAGGGGGAAGCGCAGCACCCGCCGCATTGTAGCGACGCGTAGGATTCCTGGATGTCCTTCGGTGGCTGGCCAGCCGAGGCGCTGGACTTTTACGAGGGCCTGGAGGCGGACAACTCCAAGGCCTACTGGACGGCGCACAAGGCGATCTATGACGAGAAGGTCCTCGGGCCGATGAGCGAGCTCCTGGAGGAGCTCGCGCCGGAGTTCGGCGAGCCCAAGGTCTTCCGGCCGTACCGCGACGTCAGGTTCAGCAAGGACAAGTCGCCGTACAAGACCAGCATCAGCGCGGTGATCGGCGACGGCTACCTGCAGCTGTCGGCGCAGGGCCTTGCGGCGGGCAGCGGCATGTACATGATGGCCCCGGACCAGCTGGACCGGTACCGGCGAGCGGTGGTCAGCGACGAGACCGGCGCAGAGCTCGAGCGGGTGATCGCGGGCGTCGAGGGGCACGAGGTCACCGTGCACGGCCATGATGTGCTCAAGACGGCGCCGAGGGGCTATCCCGCCGATCATCCCCGGATCGCGCTGCTCCGCTACAAGGGCGTGGTGGCGTGGAAGGAGTGGCCGGCCGGGCCGTGGCTCGGCACCCCGGCCGCGAAGCAGCGCGTGACCGACTTCCTCGTGGCGAGCACGCCGCTCTGCGCCTGGCTGGACGTGAACGTCGGGGAGTCGGCCGCGGAGCCGGCCCGGCGGTAGCCGTCAGCCGGCGGTGACGGTCAGGATGTGCCGCACTCCGGGCAGAGCCCGAACAGCTCCACCGTGTGCCCCACGTCGGTAAAGCCGGCCTCCGCGGCCACCTGCTCGGCCCAGCGCTCGACCGCGCGACCCTCCACCTCCACGCTCCGGCCGCAGTTGCGGCAGGTCAGATGGTGATGATGGGCGTCGGTGCGGCATTTGCGATACAGGGTCTCGCCGCTGGAATCGCGGATCGCGTCAACCCGGCCGTCCTCGCTGAGCACCTGCAGATGCCGGTAGACCGTGGTGAGCCCGACGTGCTCGCCCCGGTTGCGCAGTTCGGCATGAATCTGCTGCGCGCTGAAAAATCCGGGCAGCCCGTCCAACACCGCGTACACCGCCTCGGCCTGGCGGGTGCCCCGGATCCGGGTACCTCGGCCGGGCGGGCGGGTGGCCGGCCCGGAAGTAGTCACACACGCACGGTAGCAGCCCTCTGCCGCAATTCTGACTACCCCGCTGCTCCGGCTCTGGTACGCCGGGACCGGCGGGGCATGATGGAACACATGGCTGACCGGCTACGCACGGCAACGAGCCCATACCTGCTCCAGCACGCGGGGAACCCCGTCGACTGGTGGCCATGGTCCGACGAGGCGTTCGCCGAGGCGCGCAGCCGCGACGTTCCGGTGCTGCTGTCCGTCGGATACTCGGCCTGCCACTGGTGCCACGTGATGGCTCACGAGTCGTTCGAGGATGAGCAGACAGCGGCGCTGATGAACGAGAACCTCGTATCGATCAAGGTAGACCGGGAGGAGCGGCCGGACGTCGACGCGGTCTACATGACCGCCACGCAGGCCATGACCGGGCAAGGCGGCTGGCCGATGACGGTCTTCATGACGCCGGACCGGGAGCCCTTCTACTGCGGCACCTACTTCCCGCGCAGCCAGTTCCAGCGCCTGGTCCTGGGGGTCGCCGACGCCTGGCGCCAGGAGCGGGGCCGCGTCGTCGGGCAGGCGCAGCGGATCGCCACCGCCCTGGCCGAGCAGATGTCGGGCGTCGAGCCCGGGGGCGGTGCGCCGGGCCGGGACCAGCTGAGCCAGGCCTGCGAGGCCGCGATCGCCGGGCTCGAATCCGGCTTCGACGCGGCGCGGGGCGGATTCGGGGGTGCCCCCAAGTTCCCGCCCTCGATGGTGCTCGAGTTCCTGCTCCGGTACCACGAGCGGCACAGCGGCGCGTCCGGGAAGGACGCGGAGCGCATGGCCGCCCGCACCATGGACGCCATGGCCCGGGGCGGCATGTACGACCAGCTGGCCGGCGGCTTCGCCCGGTACTCGGTGGACGCGGACTGGGTGGTGCCGCACTTCGAGAAGATGCTCTACGACAACGCGCTGCTGGCCCGGGTCTACGCACACTGGTGGCGCCGCACCGGTTCCGAGCTCGCCCGCCGCGTGGCGGCCGACACCTGCGGGTGGATGATCGCCGAGCTGCGCACCGCCGAAGGCGGCTTCGCCTCGGCCCTCGACGCGGACAGCGAGGGCGAGGAGGGCAAGTTCTACGTCTGGTCACCCGGGCAGCTCCGCGAGGTCCTCGGGGAGGCGGACGCGCGCTACGCGGCCGAGGTGTTCGGTGTAACCGCCGAGGGCACCTTCTCCGGCGGGCAGTCGGTGCTCCAGCTGCGCCGCGACCCCGCGGAGCCCGAGCGGTTCGCGCGCGTCCGCGCCACGCTGCTCGAGGCGCGGGGGCACCGGGTACGCCCCGGCAGGGACGACAAGGTCGTCGCCGCCTGGAACGGGTTGGCGATCGCGGCCCTGGCGGAAGCAGGGCTCCTGCTCGAACGCCCGGAGTTCATCGCGGCGGCCCGCGGCGCGGCCGAGCTGATCGCCCGGACCCACCTGGCCGCCGGCCGCCTGGCCCGTACCTCGAGGGACGGGGTCGCGGGCGCGAGCGCGGGTGTGCTCGAGGACTACGCGTGCGTCGCCGAGGGGTATCTTTCCCTGTCCGGGGTGACCGGCGAAGCCGGCTGGGTGACCCTGGCGGGCGAGCTGCTCGATACCGCGCTGGACAGGTTCGGCGACTCGGCGGGCGGCTTCTACGACACCGCGGACGACGGCGAGCGGCTGATCTACCGGCCCGCCGACCCGGCGGACGGGCCAACCCCGTCGGGCACGTTCGCGGTCGCCGGCGCGCTGCTCAGCTACTCCGCGCTGACCGGCTCGGCCAGGCACCGCGCCGCCGCGGCCGGGGCGCTGGGGCCGCTGCCCACGGTGGCCTCGCGCTATCCGCGCGCAGCCGGCTGGGGCCTCGCGGTGGCGGTAGCCATGGAGGCCGGGCCGGCCGAGATCGCGGTTGTCGGGCCGCCCGATGACCCCCGCACCGCTGCGCTGCACCGAACGGCCCTTCTCGCCGCGCCGCCGGGCGCGGTCATCGCGCTCGGCAATGGCGCAGGAAATGGGGCCGACGCCATACCGCTGCTGGCCGGCCGCGAGCCGGTGGGCGGTGCTCCCGCCGCGTATGTCTGCCGGGATTTTGCCTGCCGGCTGCCGGCATCGGAGCCGGAGGAGCTGCGCGCGGAGCTCGCGCCTAACCACCCCTAGGGGATAGCCGCTGCCATTACTGAACCGCCGGTATAGACAGTTGCGTGCCTTTCGTTGCATGGTGATCTGGTGGCTTGCGCCAAAGGCCGATAACCGGGAAGACCGGGAGGGAAGCAGTGCAGCTGCGCGACGGAGCACGTCGCATGCTGGCAACGCTCGGGACCGGGCTGGCGGTGCTGACCCTGGCGGCCGTCGGCAACGCTCCCTCGGCCCTCGCGGCTCCCGCCGGCGCGCAGTCCGGATCTGGCCTGCAGCCCCCGGCCGAAGCCGGTGCCGCCACCCAGGTGCTCCCCGGCCCATCCGGGTCAGCCTCGGTCACGGTCGCCCGCCTCTCTGGGGCATCCCCCGCCATGGCGCCGCTGCGCAAGCTGCTCGAGGCGGACCTGTTCGTGGTCGCGCCCACCACGCTGCCCAGCGGCGTCGCGACCGCGGTGCAGCGGCTGCGCGGCGTGGCCGCCGCCGAGCCGCTCGACGCGGCCAGGCTCGAGGTGGACGGCAAGTTCACCGCGATGCTCGGCGTGGACCCGTCGGTGTTCCGCGCGTTCGCCGCCAAGCCAGTCGCACAGTCGCTCGGTCTCTGGAAGAACGTGGCGGCCGGCGGCGTAGCCGTCTCGTACACCATGAGCAAGCTGGACAACCTGCCGATCGGTCACGCCGTCCGGGTGGCCGGCCGGAAGACCGAGGAACTGCCCGTGGCCGGCCTCGGCACGGTTGGCATCGGCGGGGTCGACGCCGTGGTCTCTGACGCCGTGGCCCGCTCGCTCGGGATACCGGCGGACAACGCGATCGTGATCAGCGCGCCGCACGCCGACCTGAGCACGCTGATGAAGCAGATCAAGAAGCTGCTGCCGCGCGGCGCCGCCGTCGCGTCGCTGGTCGCCCAGTCGGCGTCGACGGGCGTTGCCGAGACCGGCGGCGCGGCCGGGATCGCCGGGGCGGCCGCGGACGGGCCGGGCCTGACCTACGCCGAGGTGGTCGGGTTCCTCAAGGCCGCCGAGAGCAGGCTGGGCATGCCCTACGTCTGGGGCGGCGACGGGCCGACCGATTTCGACTGCTCCGGCCTGGTCCAGTGGTCCTTCGCCCAGGCGGGAGTGGTCATGCCGCGCGTGGCCGCTGAGCAGGCCCTGACCGGGCCGCTGGTTCCGCTCAGCGAACTGGAGCCGGGTGACCTGCTCTTCTATCACACGGACCCGACGGCTCCGGACTACATCTCGCACGTGGCCATCTACCTGGGCGACGGGAAGATGGAGCAGGCTCCGGAGCCCGGCCTTGACGTCGAGATCGTCCCGGCGGACTTCGGCTCCGAGTTCGCCGGCGCCGTGGCGGTGTCCCCGAAGGTCGCGGCCGAAGTCGCCGGCGACCCGGCCGCCTGACCCCCGCCCGGCCGCCTGACCCCCGCCCGGCCGCCTGACCCCCGCCCGGCCGCCTGACCCCCGCCCGGCGCACCACAAAACGGTGATTTGCCTCTCAGCCACCTGCCAGAATCGCGGGCGCGGGCGCGGGTGATCTTGCTTGTCTTCGGCTCACAGCGTAATCTTTATTACATGAGTACAGGAGATGAGGGCGGCCCGGCCGACTCAGCCGCCGAGCGGCTCCGCGGGTGGTTCGCCGCCCGCATGCCCAGCGACTGGTTCACCGGATCGCCGGAGATCAACCTCGACCGCGAGGAGATCTCGGTCGTCGGCGAGCTGCCTGCGCCGGAGGCAGCCGAGGGCATGACCGACGCGGAGCGCGCCAAGGCCGCCGAGGGACGCAGCCGGCGGTTCCGCGAGCAGACCCGGCAGCAGCGCGTCGAGATCGCGCGCGAGGCCGAGCACCGGTTTGGCCGCAAGGTCTCCTGGGGTGTGATCTGCAACGAGAAGAAGGTGATGTTCACCACATTCTCGGTGCCGGTGATGACCAGGCTCCGCCAGCCCGAGCGGCTGGTGCTGGACACGCTGGTGGACGCCGGGGTGGCGCGCAGCCGCAGCGACGCCCTCGCGTGGTGCGTGCGGCTGGTCGGGGAGCACGAGGACACCTGGCTCGCTGATCTGAGGGATGCCCTGCGTCACGTCGAGCAGGTGCGCGCCGAGGGGCCCCGGTCGTCCTGAGGCTGCCCGCTCAGCTGGCGTCGCCGTCAAGGGCCGCGGCGACGCGGCGGTGCGCCTGCCAGATCTCTTCGGGCAGGTTGACGAACTGCTCCAGGTGCTCGGCGCGGTACTTCATCTCCTGCCGCCACCGCGGGGTGTCGATGGTCAGGATCGTCTCGAGGTCGTGCGGGGCGATGGCGACCCCGTCGAGGTCAAGCTCATCTTTGGTCGGGACGATGCCGACCGGCGTCTCGACACCGTGGACCTCGCCCTCGGCCAGGCGCAGCAGCCAGAGCAGCGGCCGCAGGTTGTCGCGGTAGCCGGGCCACAGGTAGTGCCGGTCCTCGGGGTCGCGCTGGAACCAGTTGACGTGCGCGAAGATCGGCTGGCTGGCCGCCGCGCCGATGACACTCAGCCAGTGCGCGGCGTACGCGCCTTCGGGATAGGACATGAACGGGCGCATCGACATCGGGTCGTAGCGCAGCAGCCCGTCGACGCCCTCGGCGGCGAACGTCGCCTCCGCGCCCAGCGTCAGCCCGTCATAGACGCCTTCTGCGAGATCGGTGATCGCGCGGATGAGCGGCTCACGGTCGCTCGCGCGGCCGCCGAAGATGATCGCGTCGATCGGGACGCCCTTCGGGTCGTCGAAATCCGGTGCGATGTTCGGGACGTTGGCCAGCGTCGTGGTGAAGCGGCTGTTCGGGTGGGCCCACGGTTTGCCCGCGTCCTGCGCCGACCGCTCGGAAATGAGCGCGCCGGTCCAGTCGCGCCAGCCGCTGACGTCGGCGGGGGGCTCGGGGGTGCGCCCCTCCCACCACACCTCCTGGGTGTCATCGTTGTACGCCACGTTGGTGAAGATCGCCCCGGTGCCCGGTGCCACCGATCCGAGCGCGGTCGGGTTCGTGGTCTCGTTGGTGTCCTTGGCCACGCCGAACACGCCGAACTCGGGGTTGATCGCGTAGATCTTGCCGTCGTCGGGGTCGACGCGCAGCCACGCGATGTCGTCGCCGTAGAAGTAGACCTCGTAGCGGTCGCCGAGGGCGTCCGGGGCGAGCATCATCGCCAGGTTGGTCTTGCCTGAGGCGCTGGGGAAGCCGCCGCAGATGTGGTACTGCTTCCCGGTCTGCTTGTCGGCGATGCCGATGAGCATGAACTGCTCGGCGAGGAACTCGCCTGAGGCCCAGCCGTCATAGGCGGCCTGCCGCAGCCCATGCGCGATCTTGCCGAGCAGCGCGTTGCCGCCATAAGAGGAGCCGAAATGCAGAATGGTCCGCTCATCGGCGAACGTGACGAAGTACCGCTTGTCATCAGGGGTTCCCTGACCCAGGGCCTCCAGGTCGCCGGTGACGTGCACGGCGCGGACGAAGCTGCCGGGGTCCGCGAGGTTGTCGATGTACTCCACGCCGACGCGAGCCATGCGGATCATGTGCAGCGCGACCGTGCGGGTGTCGGTGAGCTCGACACCCGCTGCGTACCGCTCGAGCGGCGACCCGACCGGCGCCATCAGGTACGGCACGACGTACATCGTCTTCCCGGCGGACGCGCCCCGCATGAGGCCCTCGAGGAGCGGGCGCATCTCGTCGGCCGGGCGCCAGTTGTTGTAGACGCCCTTGTCGTCGGGATTGCTCGTGGCGACGATCGTGCGCTCCTCCGAGCGCGCGGTGTCCTTGACGTAGCTGCGTGAGTAGTACAGCCCCTCGCCGGCGGGCACGATCTCGCCTGCGGCGAGCGCCTCGCTGACGAGCCGCTCATCGTCGGCCGCGCTGACGACCTCGATCCGCGTGGCTCCGGTGAGCTCGGCCCAGTACCGCACGTACTCGCGGACGTGAACGTTTCTCAGTCCCGCCCCGTCAAGTGCTGCGTGCACGTCGACCATCGCCCGTCCTCTCGGCTGCCTGAAGGGGGTTTTCAACTCTGTATGTTGCGAGAAGGATATAGACAGTGCCGCGTGGGCGCCGGACTGCGGTGCCGTTGCTCAGCGAACGCTGAGCTCTTATGCCTGCTCGGCGGCGTGGGGGGTGTCCCTTTCGGGATCGAAGATGTTAACGTTCCGTTATGGGGGAGCTACGCTGCGTTGATGGATCCATTCTGGCGGTTAACGCCGTGGCGTGTAATGACCGGCGGGGCATGCCGTATGAGATCACGCTTGACCTCCGGCGCGGCCGCAAGCCCTTCGCTTCGGTCGGCGAGCGGTGCGGCTTCCGGCTGGCCCAGCTAGCTGCCAGCGTCGCGGCGGCGCGCCAGGATCCGGCCCAGGCCGCGGCGTGGCCCGATCCGGACGACCGGTTCCCCGCGCCAGGGCAGCCCGGCTCGTCTGCGCTGACGGTGGGGCCGGAGTTCCGTCCGGGAGAGCGCGAGTACTTCTCGCTCCGGTCGAGGGAGCGGTCCGACCTGCCGGGCAGCGGAGAGTTCCGCTGCGTGCTCCGGGACTCGGCGGAGTGGCTCGGTGGCCAGCGGCCGGGCTGGTGTCTTTCCCGCCGGGCGGTCGTCGAGGCGTGGGGGTCTGATGGGATTGGTGTGCGAGCCGTCCTGACCTCAGCCGAACTGGTGACATTCTTGGATACGGTGCTTAGGGAACCGGGCGATGCTGCGGTCGCAGGCTGGGCGTCCGGCGCGAAGGCGACGACAGCCGGGATGAGGCTGGCCGGGTTCGGCAAGCCATCCTGGCGGCAGCGAGGAAGGGTGCGGGATGGGAGTACGCGATCTCGCCTACCGGCTCTACGAGCACAGAATCGAAGCGTCGCTTTCGCCTCGGGCGATCCCCAGGCACGTTGGGGTGATGTGCGACGGTA
>Ga0335073_10015813_pt1 | contig 10549 bp, 9 predicted proteins | sample Lox_Sample_22_FD_207093 | JGI IMG/M metagenome (GOLD analysis project Ga0335073, IMG submission 207093) | Soil microbial communities from Loxahatchee National Wildlife Refuge, Florida, United States - Lox_Sample_2.2 | ecosystem: Environmental > Terrestrial > Soil > Wetlands | place: USA: Florida...
CCGTTTCTCGACGAGTTGCTCGTCGGCCAGCTCCTGATAGGCTTTGAGAACCGTGAGGGGATTGACGCGATACTCCGCGGCAACGGTGCGAACCGAGGGAAGGGGATCACCTTCCTTGAGCACGCCATCCAGAATCATGGCGATGACACGCTCGCGCAGTTGCCGGTAGATCGGTTGATTGTCGCTCCACTCACGGTCCACGGTGGCCTGGCCTTAGTCTTTTCCTGAGGCAGCTTGCGGTTGCATCACGCGCTGCAGATCGAAGTGCGCGTGCATCGGTTTATCGCCCGGCATCAGGAAGGTCCAGTCTTCGGTGTGGTGATTGGCATCGATCACCGTGAATACCACATGATTCATGTGGCCGTACTGCGTGCTGCCGGTTAGATCGACAAACTCGAACTCCACAGTTTTGCCGTCCGCCGAGGTGTGCGCAACCATGCGCGGCCGGTTGCCCGCGTCGCAGTAGTGTGTCAGGTACAACTTGTCTCCGTCCAGGTACAGCATGGTGATGGGATCGTCGTGGTTCACGTCGTCGGGCTTTGCCGGATCTTTCATTTCGTGCACGATCGCGTTGCCGCGCGAAGTGACGCGCAACGACACCCACAGATCCTTCATGTCCCGCATCTCCGGTTGAGCGGGTGTGACAGTCAGGGCGCCTTTCCAGGTGCCGGCGAGGGATTTCAGGTTGTCGAACGATTTTTGTGCGTCGGGAGTAGAAGCAGTTTGGGCGGCGGTGAGGGAAGCGAACGAGAACAGTAAAGCGATGCAGAGAAGAGAACGAAACGACTTCATGGTGAGCTCCTTCGAGTTGACGATGTGGCAAGGAGCTGCAGTCTCCGGCCATGTGTTATAGTCAACTATAACACCATAGCACAATGCAAGAGATTTTTTGTGCGCTTGCAAGTTGCTAATAATAATGGCGTTAATATGGGCGCGGATGGCACAGGCATGAGTGCCTGTGCCACAAAGACCCCTCAGTGCGCGCGGGATGACAGGTTCGCGACTTCCGTACAGTGCTGATTTATTGGTTCAGGTAATACTGCACGGTGGTGACGACGCGTACAGTTTTCATGAGGCTGGCGTCGGCGCCGAAGCCGCCATACGCTGCTTCGCCACCTTCGGCGGGCTCGCTGCTTTGCTCGGCGGCGAGAATCGAGAAGACGCCTTGGTTGGCTTGGCGAATGGTGCCGACTTTCGCGCCGGAATCCGCGGCGAAACGATTGGCGGCAGCGCGGGCGTTGCGAGTGGCTTCGGTGATCATGTCGGGCTTAATGGAATTGAGGCCGGTGAATTTGTAGGCCAGCCCCGAGCCCTGATTATTGCCGCTGAGCACAATGCCTTTCTGCAGCAGCTCCATGGTTTTCTGGGCGGCGGCGGCCACCACATCGACCCGCTTGGTGCGTACGGTGACTTGTTGCTCCACAATGTAGCGATGCGGCGCGCGCTGGCCACCGCCAAATTCGTTGGCCTGGGTATCCACGACGCGAATCACGCCCAGTTCGATTTCGTTGGGCTGTATGTTTTGCTGTTGCAGGAAATCGAGAATCACTTTTTTGTCAGCTTCGGTTTTGGCGTACAGTGCCGTCAAGTCGTCGCCCGCTTCTTTGTAGCTGAGAGGCCAGATGGCCAGGTCGGACTTCACGGTGCGCTCGACGAGACCTTTTACGGTGACGTAGCGGTCGCCGAGCCGCGTGTTTTTGATCTGCACGCCGAGCAGCCAGCCGCCAACAATCAGACCCAGAGCAAGCAAAGCGCTGGGCACAAGCAGACCACTGCGCTCCTGCACAATCGTGTCATTCATGATGGGAAATTCCTCGAATTCTCCGCCGCGGAGCCGGCCGGACGCCGGTGAATAGTAATTTAGCACGGAAAGCGCGGTTGCGCGTTTGGTGCTACGCGGATTGATGTAGGTGAGGATGGCGTTCCCAGTGACGCACGTAGGCGCTGGTTGCGAGTAAGGGATCGGAGAGATGGATCGAAGGGGCTACGGGGCGTGAAATGTGTTTGAATATCTACTGAGGACAAAGGACTTAGGCGGGAGTGGGGATCATAACTTACAAAAAAAGGGAATCGTCGGCGCGTTTAGAATCAGCGAGATGTGGATCTGCAGCAATCAAAGGAGTTGCGGATAAGAGCAACAATTCTAGATCAAAGACAGACCCACCCTCGGAAAACGAGGGTGGGCCGCGAATCTGGAGTAGATCACAGGGGCTGCGCCGAGTTTGAAATGGACTTAAGGAGCGCGCCGGCGGCGCCGGCGATGGCGTTAGCTTGCTTAGGAGCAATACGCCCCTCGGCGACCGAAGCAGAAACACGGTGCAGGATGTGAGCGAGGGCAGAGGCGCAAGTGGAGCCGCGGCGCACGGGTCCAGAGAGTTCGAGCAGAACTTGCTCGAGTTGACCAGGTTGGTGCAGTTTGCGGGTGTGGTGATAGCAATATTGGGAAAGGGAAGAACGAAGCATGCGGCAACGGCGGCCGTCGGCAAAAAGGAAAGCACAGGAAGACGAGCGGTCTTCAGAAGTTCGCTTAGACATGGAAGCTCCTAGAAAACTTGAATTGAAAAAAGAAAAGCCCGCGGGAGCCGCGGGCGCACTTCTCTACAGGAGTAGTGTTAGAAGAAGGTAAATAACTTGTCAAGTAAATAAAGCGGGAGGCATCGTCGGGGATGGCAACCGCACATGGGGAATGGTTTGACAAATTGCGGGGCGACAGAAAGTATAGGAACAAGACGGAGAGAACGCCCGCGTGGGTCAAGGCAAGACGCGGGAAATCCATAAACTAACCTCGAACTGATAACGCAGATGCCTGTAAAGACGACGGAGCCGTGTGGCTGGGCTGGGTGTGAGAAGAGTGCGCGGACGAGACTGGGTGATCGCTGGTTGTGCCTCGACCATTTTCTGGAGCAGACCCGCGGACGAATCGAGTCGCTGTTCAAGCTTTTGGATGGCACTACGGAACGCAACCATGCTCCCGAAGTGCAAAGCTTTCTTTCGGAAGTGATTTCGGAGACCACGGTGCTGGCGGCGGAAACGCGCATGTTGGCGCCAAGCCAACGCGAAGAGCTGATCGCGCTTTCCACGCGTGCGGCCGAAGTTTACAAGTGTATTCAGCGCACGCCGCGCTACCCAAGGCGGGTGACGTGCTTGGTGCGCCCCGAATCGGCTTCGAATGAACCGGGAGAGAAGGGTCATACCGTCAACATCAGCCAACGCGGAGCGTGCATCGACCTGCGCCAGAGCCTGAAAATTGGGCAGATGGTGATCGTGGCGCGCGTGGACGCGAAAAAAAGCGCGCGAGCACGGGTGGCGTGGTTGAAGCCGTCGGTGGCGGAGCGCTCGTTGTTCGGTCTCGAGATCATCGACGATCCGGATTTTTGGGGATTGGGTGTGGCGGCAGGAGAAAGTAATCAGTGATCGGTTATGCTGATTACATCTACTGAGCGGGCCTCGGCGTATACGTGCAGCCCATACCGAGGACGCAACGTAATCGAAGGCAGCGGCACGATCGGGCGGTCGGGCACCAGCGTGAAGCGGAAACGTTGGGCGATGGTGGCCAGCACGAGTTGCGCTTCCATTAGAGCAAAAGCATTGCCGATGCATTGACGCGGGCCATAGCCGAAAGGGAAGTAGGCAAACCGCGGAATTTTCTTGAGCAGTTCCCCACAGGCCCAACGGTCCGGGCAAAACCCTTCCGGATTTTCATACCAACGCGGATCGCGATGAACGATCCAGGTAACCGCCGCGATGCCCGTGCCTTTCGGTATGGGATACCCGCCAAGCACATGATCTGCAATCGCGAGTCGAGCCATGGCCCAGGCTGGAGGATACAGGCGCATCGATTCCGTAATGATCTGGTTGGTGTATGGCAAGCGCGGCAGATCCTCGAGAGTGGGCGTGCGCCCGGCGAGGACGGAATCGAGTTCGGCGTGGAGCTTTTCTTCGACGCGGGGATTCTGGGCGAGAAGCATCCAGGTCCAGGAAAGAGTGCTGGCGGTGGTTTCGTGTCCGGCGAGAAAGAGCGTGAGGGCTTCGTCGCGAAGTTGCTGGGTCGTCATGCGCGAGCCATCTTCATCTTGCGCGTGAATGAGCAGAGAGAGCAGGTCGCCCGCATCTTCATCGGATTTACGGCGCTGCTCGATAATGGCGTCGATGATTTTCGTCAGATTGCGCACGGCTTGCTTGGCTTGGCGGTTGCGGCGTGTGGGCAGCCAGCGGGGAGTCATGAGCAGGCGGCGAAAATCGAAGGTGTACTCGAGCAAGACCTGCAGGTTCTCGCCGACCTCAGGAGCCTGCCGTTCCACGTCAGCATGGAAAAGGGTTTTGCCGACGATTTGTAGGGTGAGGCGCATCATCGCGTCATGCAGATCGAATTGCTGGCCGGGGCGCCAGGATTCCGCCAGACGCTGAGTGCATTCGGTCATGGTGGTGGCGTAATTGGCGATGCGGTTGCGATGAAATGCCGGCTGCATCATGCGGCGTTGCCGCAGCCAGAATTCGCCTTCGCTGGTGATCAGGCCGTTGCCCAGCAGGTGGCGATTGGCGCGGAGAATACGGCCCTTGATGAACTTGCGGTTGTTGTTGACGATGACGTCTTCAATCTGGTCGGGATGGAACAGCAAGTAGGTGCGGTAGTGGAAAAAACGCAGGCAGACGATGTCGCCGTATTCGCGTGCGACGGTGGCCATGAAGCCGAGGGGGTCGTGGCGCAAGGGGCTGCGCAAGCCGTCGAAGAAACCCTGCTCCGGGCCGGGGGGATAGAGGATCGAAGGCATAGGAGAAGAGTATAAGAGTAAAAAAGTATAAGCGTAAAAGAGTTGAAGAGGTGACACGCTTCGCCATCGGATTGAGCGAAGAGAGATTCTCACTTCGCGGACTCCGTTCGGAATGACATATCCCTACGGGAGTTGGCTAGTGGCGCGGCCAGGTTACGTTGCCGCGCAACACGGTTATCGAAGATGCGGGCACCTCGAAGGTGGAATCGGCACTGGCGTTTTGCGTGGTGGAGGCGATGGGGCCGTCAGGATCGGCGGTCAGCGTTGCCGGATGCCATTGGTATTGGGCTTTGCCGAAGGTTTTCACGGTGACTGGACCGTTGAAGGAAGCCGCGTGAGGCTGCGTGGCGTCGTCAAACGCGATTTTCACCGTGTGCGCATTTTCCTGATCCTTGTTGATCAGCATCAGCGACCACTGGCCGTCAGGGCGATGCACCGCGTACGCGGTGACCAGATTATTGCCCGCGCCATCGGTGACATCGCTGGTGGCGTTGAAGAGTTTGTGTTCGCCGTTGCCGGGCTGCACCCACTCCAGATTAATCAGTTGGCTGGAAAAATATTGCGAGAGAGGCTGAAGGATTTTGTAGTCGCGATCGGCGGAGAACATAGCGAACGTGCCATGGGAGTTGTTGATACCGCGGCCCATCGGTTCCGGCATGTAATGAAACCAGTAAACGGCTTGGCCGCCGCCATTGAGGAAAGACCCGATGTAATCGGCCAACCAGAGTCCGCCAAAGATATCGGGGAAGGCCTCGGAGTCCACCCAGGACAGATTGCATTCGGTGATGAACAAGGGCACGTTGTCGGGCACTCCGTCCTGGCGCCAGATGTTCATGATGCCGGTGACGAGTTTCGGTTCGTCGTAGAGATTGCTCCACTGAATTTTTCCAGGTTCGAAGGGATAGTGCTCGAAAGAGAAGAAAGCCAACTGGTCGATCTTGCCATGCGATTTCAGATATTGCACGAAGCGGGCAGTCCAGGAAGTTTCGCCGCTGGCGTTGGGCCAGGTTTCGATGTCCTTATTTACGCCAGTGAAAATCGGGCCACCCAACTTGATTTTAGGATCGACGCGATGAATGGCGTCGGCGAATTGCACATAAAACGCGGCGTAATCCTCGGGATTCATGAAGTGGCCGTCGGGTTCCTCGCCCATTTCGATGTAGGAAAGCGGATAGCCGCGCTTTTCAAGGTAGCTGATCTCGTTGGCGGCGTCTTCCGGCGTGCTGTAGATCATGGCGATGGGAATCATGGTGGGAAGGCCGCGCGTGTAGCCATCGGGCATGAAGAATAGATCGAAGCCGACCTGCTCGCCGGCGTGTTCGTCGAGGTCGCTCGGTTGATGCCATGGGTCGACCGAAGAGCAGTAGGTCATGGTCTGATCCTGATCGGGAGTGTGACGAATGAGGTCGTGGAATTTTCCGTCGGGGGAAGTGGTGCCGAGATAAATTTCGTGGATCGCGTAGCCGAGGCAATTCCGTTTGTCGGCGGAACCGTGTGTGTCGCAAGTGTTCGAAGAGGCGGTCATCAGAATACGGACGAATTGCGCGGTGATGGGTGTGGTGGAAAGTTGCAGGACGCCGCTGCCGCCTTTGCCATTGGTGACTTCACCGGTGGGGAAGGCTTGCCACACGCCGGAGGTGGGTTTGCGCACGCCGTCTTCGCCGGTGAAATATTGCACGACGAAATGAGTGGCGTAGGGATCGGCCCAATCGATGCGAATCGCGGAAATGGGGCGAGGCTTGGCTAAATCGAGAATCACCCATTGCGAATGAAGCGCGTCGGACTCGTGGGTGTAAGGCTCGGCGAGATAAGGATTGCTCTTCCAGTAGGTGGTGGGATCGCCATCGGTGAGGCGGGAGTAGCCTTCGGTGTCGGTGCCGTCGTCGCGGGTGACGCCGCGATGCGGAAGCGGGTAGCCGTAGGAGTGACGAATGGGTTCGGCGCCGGGCGAAGCATTGCCGACGAAATAGCCTTTGCCCGAGGGATCGCTCCAAGTGCCGTTGGGATTCCAATGCCACGCCTCCATGTGCAACTCGGTGTTCTGGCGGTAAGTGACGGTTTGCCATCCGGCCGAGAGCACCTGTTTGATGGTGTCAGGGACATAGAGTTTGTCGGCGGCGCCGTAGGGCAGGCGGTCGATGCCTGCGCCGAGGGCCTCGGTGGGTTTAATGGTGTTGGTGGAGTGCGAGGGTGTGGCGTCGACGTGGATGGTTTGTGCGAAGGAGAGCGGAGCGGTCAGAACAAGGGCGAACAAAGCAATGAGTGGTTTCACGGGACGGACTCCTTGGCCAGCGCCCTGGGCGCGCGGCAGAATCACACAGGATTAAAACGGTTGAATAAGAAGGTAGCGCCGGGAGTAGGGAACGTCAATGGCAAATTCATCCAACGAAACTTTCAACGCAAACGACCGCAGCCTGTAGCTCACCCCTTTCAGGGGTGAGGTTTTTCGCTGCGCCGGCGGGATGTACCGGCTTCGATAGTGCGGCTACGCTTGGCACTTGGCGGCGATTAGGGTGATGTCGTCGTGCTGCTCGTGGGGACTGAAATCGCGGACTTGGTCGACGATGGCGTCGAGCAGGGATTGCGAGGACAAATGGCAATGCTGGCGCAAGGCTTGTTCGAGGCGCGCTTCGCCGAATTCTTCGCCGGCGGGGCTGAACGATTCGGTGATGCCGTCGGTGTAGAGAATCAGAGTGTCGCCGGGCGCAATCTGACATTCGGCCAGCTCGCAATCCCATTGCTGAAAGGCGCCGAGAATGGTGGCGGTGGGTTGCAGTCGCTCAAGTGAGTGATCCGCATGGAGGAGCAGAGGCGGGAGGTGGCCGCAATTGACGTAACGCAGACGACCGGTGGCCTCGTCATAATCGGCGAAGAAAAGAGTGGCGAACGCGGCGTTAGCGGTGTTCTCTCCGAAAAGTTGATTGACGGCGGATAACAGGCGCTGCGGCTGATCGATGGCAATGGCGCATTGACTGCGCAGATTCGCTTGCAGATTGGCCATCAGCAACGCAGCGGCGATGCCTTTGCCGGAGACATCGCCAATCACCAGGCCGACACGTCCGGGACCCAGGTGCAGAAAATCGTAATAATCACCGCCCACATGGCGCGCGGGCAAACACACTCCGGCAAATTCCAGAGATTGGAGCGCGGGCAGGTTCTGGGGAAACAGCCGCGCCTGCACTTGTTTGGCGATTTCCAGCTCTTGTGCAGCCCGGCGCTCGGCTTCCAGTTTTTCGGCCCCGGCGCGGCGTTGCGCTTCAATCTCGCGAGTCACTTCGTCGAAGCTGACCAGCGAGTAGGTGTTCCCATCGGGATCGCGGAAGCGGGCAAACACGCCGCCCCACACGGGACCTGACTCGCTGGAGTGGGATTCGGGATCGTGAGAAGAAGCTGTTTGCGAGCTCCACTTCATGCGGCGCAGGCGCGGGTTCGCTTGGAAGATCACGCCGCGCCTGCTCCAATCGCGGAACTTGGTGAGCACGTCTTCAGTGATGAAGGCGATTTGCGTGTTGCGGCCAATCCATTTGAACTGCTCGGAGTTTGTTTCGGGCACGACCAGCGTAAGGTTGGCGGTTCCATCTGGTGGTGCGATGGCCGCGAAGGGGCGTCCGGCGGAGCGGCCGTCGAAAACCAGTTGGAAGCCAAGCTGTTCGACGAAAAATTTCAGGCTGCGATCCAAATCGTGCACAAAAACACTGACCGACTGAAGGCGCAAGTAAGGATCGCTGCGCTCCAAGCGCACAGGAGAGTCGTCGAAGGGGCCGCGAGTCGTTGCCAGCATGGGGGAGATTATACGGCAGTGATGAGCGGAGAGAGGAGGTGCAGGGCGGCACGGGCGTCAAGTAGTTCGCGACGGATATGGCGCACCTACGGCGCTCGCATGCGGAGCGCTGTTTTCCCAGCCCATGCAGGCTGGGCTAAAGTATGCGGGGCCTCCGGCGCTAGTGGGGCGAGTAGTGACGCTACAGCGAAGATTCGCTGGGGCGGGGACGGAGGAAACGACGGTAGAGGAAAAACAGAACGAGAAGCGCGAAGAGCGCGCCAGTGGAATCAAGCAGGGAATCCCAGGGGGAGGGGCCGCGCGAGGGTACGAAAATCTGGTGAACTTCATCGAGCACGGAATAGAGCGCGGCAATCAGCCAGGCAATGAGCGCCCAGGACCAGTGCCAGCGGCGGGTGGTCCGGCGAGTAGCACGAATGCCGTGATAGAGCAGCATGAAAAAGACGAAATATTCCGTAAAGTGCGCGGACTTGCGGATGAGGTGGTGCACCAACTCTAAGGTATCGGCTGACATCGCGGGAATCAGCCAACGGAGGATGGGTTCGATGATGCGGCTGGTGTGCTCTGCAGAGAAACGATCGGTGGACATGATGGAGATAAACGCGGCCCAAGCCAAGGCGGGCCACCAGGCGCGCAGCCAGTTGGGAATGCGCGAGGGACGGGGAGAATTGGCATTGGGAGCGAGTTCGTTGGAAGCCATGGTGATTTAGTATCCATTTCTATTGTAAAGGAAGAAGAAAAAGCGTGCAGATTGTGTGCAAAGAATTGTGCGGAGTTTGTGTAGTTTCGGGGGCGGTGGGCTGTATCTGGGGTAGCTCGATTCCAGTTGGCGGCAGCGGGGCCGCCACTGATCGATGCGTGGAAGCGGTTTGTTGCGGCAGCGGCGGGAGCGAGGCTCCCGCACTTCTTACTCCATGCGGTAGTTGGGGGCTTCCTTGGTGATGACCACGTCATGCACGTGGGATTCGCGCAAGCCGGCAGCGGTGATGCGGATGAAGCGGCTCTTTTCGGTAAGTTCTTTCAGAGTGCGCGCGCCGACGTAACCCATACCGGATTTCAGGCCGCCGACGAGTTGGTCGGTCAGGCCGGAAAGTGGCCCTTTATAGGGAACGCGTCCTTCGACGCCTTCAGGGACGGACTTGCCGCGCTCCGCCGTTTCCTGCGCGTAGCGATCCGCCGAGCCCGCCTCCATCGCGCCGGTAGAACCCATGCCGCGATAGGACTTGAAGGTGCGGCCCTGATACAAAATGGTCTCGCCGGGTGATTCTTCCGTACCGGCAAAGAGGCTGCCGATCATGACGGCGCTGGCGCCTGCCGCGATCGCTTTAGTGATGTCGCCCGAATACTTGATGCCGCCATCGGCGATGATCGGTACGCCGGTGCCTTGCGCAGCGCGCGCGGCTTCCATCACCGCGGTGAGTTGCGGAACGCCGGCTCCCGTAACTACGCGTGTGGTGCAAATCGAGCCGGGGCCAATGCCGACTTTCAGGCCATCAATGCCGAGAGAAATGAGCTCCTTCGCGCCGTCATAAGTGGCCACGTTGCCCGCAATCACCTGCATGTCGGGCAAACGATGGCGAATGGCTTTGATCGCTTCAATGACGCGCTCGGTGTGGCCGTGCGCGGTGTCGATGGCCAGCACGTCCGCGCCAACCTTGGCCATTTCCACAGCGCGCTCCAGGAAATCGCCAGTCGCGCCAACCGCCGCGCCTACGCGCAGCCGGCCGTGATCATCCTTGGCGGAACGGGGATATTCCAACTTTTTCTGAATGTCTTTTACGGTGATCAGGCCCTTCAGGTTGAAATCCTGATCGACGACCAGGAGCTTTTCGATGCGATGCTTTTGGAGAATTTTTTCGGCTTGGTCGAGGGTGGTGCCCACGGGCACGGTAACCAGATTATCTTTGGTCATGACCTGGCCGACCAGTTGGGCATGATTTTTTTCAAAGCGCAGGTCGCGGTTGGTCAGGATGCCGGTGAGGCGCGTGCCGCGGGT
>Ga0335073_10015815_pt1 | contig 10549 bp, 13 predicted proteins | sample Lox_Sample_22_FD_207093 | JGI IMG/M metagenome (GOLD analysis project Ga0335073, IMG submission 207093) | Soil microbial communities from Loxahatchee National Wildlife Refuge, Florida, United States - Lox_Sample_2.2 | ecosystem: Environmental > Terrestrial > Soil > Wetlands | place: USA...
TGCCTGACCATCCAGACCCCGGCCACCACCACCCACAGCATCACGGCCAGCAGGGCGAAGAACCCGATCGGGCCGGCGAGGCAGGCCAGGCCGAACGCGAACATGACCCATCCCATCCATCTCGGCAGGATCCTGCCCACCACGACGGCCAGGCCGGTCAGGATGCCGAACAGCGCGAACCCGACGAGAATCGGCAGGAAGAAATCGTTCTCGAGCAGACTCAGCGTCTGGGCCGACGCTGGCGTCAGATGGTTGTGGTCCTGCGCGAGGACCGCGTCGAAGCCGATGGCCGTGAGGAAGCCCACGCCGCCGAAGGCGGCCGCGGCGAGTGCCCCGTGGGCCAGCCAGCGATCACCGATCCGCACCTGCCGGGCCAGTGCCACCGCGAACAGCATCAGGAACAGCACGGCAAGGCCTCCGATGAGGTCGAACGCGAAGTCCACCGTGTGGTGGCTCGCGTACCATGCCATGACCTGCGCGCCGGTGGCGTTGTCGCCCGGCGAGTTCGGCCCCGCGAAGAATGCGATCGCGACGAGCACCGCGGCCAGAACCCCGGACGCGGGCGCCCACTTGCTAAGCCATGCTGACATGTAACTCACCCCTCCCTGAGCTTGATCGCCTCAAGCTCCTGGTCCCGGCACGCCGCTCCCTCGGCGAATTGACCGGTATGAGAAAACCTACGCACGGAGCGTTCCGGGATCGTTACGAGCTGCTGGCCCGCGCGACGCCACGGTACGTTTCGTTTCGTGGCTGACGATGACATCCGCCCCGCACCCATGCTCGAGGTACGACCCGGCTACTTCCGGGCGAGCTGGCCGATGGCCGCCGCTGCCGTCATCCGCGATGAGGAAGACCGTGTCCTGCTGGTCAAGCCCGCCTACTACCCAGGCCGCTGGCTGATGCCAGGCGGCGGGGCGGAACCCGCCGATAGCCCCCGCCAGGCGTGCGAGCGCGAGCTCGGCGAAGAACTGGGAATTGACGTTCCGGTAGGCGCGCTTCTCGCCGTCGACTGGATCCCGGCCCACAGCCAGGGCTTCGCCGAACTGATCTACGTGTTTGACGGCGGCCGCCTCACCCGGCAGCAGTCCGAGGCGATCCGCATCCCGGAACGTGAACTCACCGGGTACCGGTTCATGACCCTGCCCGACGCGGTGGCTAACCTAACGCCGGCCGACGGGCGGCGTCTCGCCGCCGCTTACGGGTGTGCGCGCGACAACCTGGGCCCCGTTTACCTGGAGCACGGTAACCCTCGCTAACCGGCATCCCGCTGCAGCCGCCACGCCGCTTCCAGGGCATCCTCGATGGCGCCGGGGTCCCCGTTCGCCAGGTCGGCGACGATCATCATGTGCTTGCTGAACCGGGTGGGCACGCTGAAGGTTCCGGGAAACTGCCGCAGCATCGAATCGCGGTAGTCAAAGTCGGCGCGGATCACCACATGGGTGTCGTCAAGCTGGCGGGCGATCAGCCTGCCGTGGTATCGCCACTCGGCAAGTCCCTCCGCCGTGGTGCGGCGCACACCCGCCAGCGGCTCGGCCAGCCTGGCTATGTCGCTCACATCCAGCACTGGGGGCTCACCTCTTATTCTCCGGCGCCTGGTCGCTTCATAGGTTAAGACGGTGACCGCCACTCAGGTGCCGCCATGGCCGGCCAGACCCCCGGCTCACGGTCCGGTCGTCCTCCGGGAATTCTCGGACGCGGACGTGCCCATGATTCAGGAGCTTTCGACCGACCCGTACGTGCCGCTCACCGGCACCCTGCCAGCGAATGCGAGCCGGCCGGAGGCACTGGAGTACATCGACCGCCAGCGTGGCCGCCTGGCCGAAGGCGCCGGCTACTCGTTCGCCATCGCCGAGGCGGGCACGAATCGCGCCGTCGGCGGCATCGGCCTGTGGCTCGCGCCCCTGGCACACGGACGGGCGACGGCTGGTTATGGCGTCATCCCGAGCGCCCGGGGGCGCGGCATCGCGACCGCCGCGCTGACGGCACTGACCTCCTTCGCGTGGAGCATCCCGGCGCTGTACCGGGTCGAGCTGTACATCGAGCCGTGGAACGCGGGATCGGTCAAAACCGCCGAGCGAGCCGGATACGAGCGGGAGGGCCTGCTCCGCAGCCACCAGGAAATCGGCGGCCGCCGCAGGGACATGCTGCTCTACGCCGCCATCAGGGAAACTGCCGCCTGAAAAAAGGGCGGTCACGACACGCCCGCGGGAGGCAGGACGGGCAGGCCGGCGGGCGCGCCGCCGCGCGCCAGCGTGAGGAGCGCCCCGACGTCGAGGTGCTCCTCGACCAGGTCGCCGAGCAGGTCCAGTCGCCGCTCGCGTGCTGCCGGGAACGACACGGCCGACGCGACGCCGAGCGTCTCGGCGAGGTACGCGGCCCTGGTGGCGTCGTCTTCGAGGCTCCCGTGCACCATCGTGCCGGAAACGGCGCCCGACCGGGTGGAGCCCGCGATGCGCCCGTGGTGGATCTCGTAGCCGGACGGCTCGTGCAAAGACAGCGTCTTCTCGGCACGGAACGTGGTGGTCAGCTCGAGCAGGCCGAGCCCCCCGACCTCGGTCCCCGGTGCGCCTTCGACGCCCTCGGGGTCGGCGATGGCGCGGCCGAGCAGCTGGCATCCGCCGCAGATGCCGAGCACCGGCTTGCCGCGGCGGGCGTGCTCGGCGATCGCCTGGTCGAGACCGCGGGAGCGCAGCCAGGCCAGGTCGGCGATCGTCGCGCGGGTACCAGGCACGACGACCAGGTCGGCGTCGGCGACATCGCGCGCCGAGGAGACGAAGACGACGTCGAGCGCGGGCTCCAGGCCGAGCGCGTCCAGGTCGGTGAAGTTGCTGATCCGGGGCAGCCGGACGACCGCGACCCGGCGCGCGCCGCCCGAAGACGCCCGCCGCCCGGAGAGGTCGAGCGCGTCTTCGGAGTCGAGCCACAGGTCCGCGTGCCAGGGCAGGACGCCGTACACCCGCCGGCCGGTCGCCCGCTCGATCATCCGCAGGCCGGGGGCGAGCAGGCCGGGGTCACCGCGGAACTTGTTGACGACGAAGCCAGCCACCAGCGCCTGATCCTCAGGCGAGAGCAGCGCGACGGTGCCAAGCATCGCGGCGAAGACCCCGCCGCGGTCGATGTCGCCGACGACGACCGCCGGCATCCCGGCGTGCCGGGCGAGTCCCATGTTGACGTAGTCGCCGGCCCGCAGGTTGATCTCGGCGGGGCTGCCCGCGCCCTCGGCGACGATCACGTCGTAGCGCGCCGCGAGGTCGTCGTACGCCGCGTGCGCGGCCTCGGCGAGGTGGCGCCGGCCCTGCTCCCAGTCGCCCGCGTCGACGGTGCCGCCCGGCAGGCCCATCAGCACCACGTGGCTGCGCCGGTCGCTGCCCGGCTTGAGCAGGACCGGGTTCATGGCCGGCTCGGGCGTGACCCGCGCGGCGAGCGCCTGGACCCACTGGGCGCGGCCGATCTCCGCGGTGCTGCCGTCGGCGGCGGCGCAGACCATCGAGTTGTTCGACATGTTCTGCGCCTTGTACGGCGCCACCCGAACCCCCCGGCGGGCGAGCGCCCGGCACAGGCCGGTGGTGACGACGCTCTTGCCGGCGTCGGAGGTGGTGCCGGCGACCAGCAGGCCGCTCACCACGCCAACCTACCCGAGGCCGGCCTTGTCCCGGCCGGAGGCCGTAGCCTCGGACGTTATGGAACGGTTCCGGTTGCGGCCGATGACCGCCGCGGAGTTCGCGGCGTACCGCGCGCGCCTCATCCCCAGCTACGCCGCCGAGCACGTCGAGGCGGGCGACTGGGATCCAGACCAGGCGGAGGAGCTCTCCGCGCGTGCGATCGACGACCTGCTGCCCGCGGGCCCGCAGACCGCGGGAATGCTCATGCTCATGGCCGAAAACGGGGAAGGCGAACAGGTCGGCAACGTATGGATCGCGCTTGACCGGCCCCGGCCCGGCGCCGCCTGGATTTACTACATCGAGGTCAGCCCCGGGCAGCGGGGCAAGGGATACGGCCGCACACTCCTCAACGCGGCCGAAGCGGCAGCCGCCCAGCACGGCATCACGGCCATGGGCCTGAACGTGTTCGGCAGCAATGCGGTCGCCAGGAAGCTGTACGAGTCCAATGGCTACCAGGTCGCCTCGCTGGTCATGCAAAAGCCGCTCTAGGACCTATCCAGCGGGCTGGTTGCCGATGGTGGCCGGGGCGCCATAGCCGCGGAGCACCTCGGGGACCGCCACCGTGCCGTTCTCGTCCTGGAAGTTCTCCATGATGGACAGCAGCGAGCGGGCCGTGGCCCCGGTCCCGTTCAGGGTGTGCGCGAACTCCAGCTTGCCCTCGCGCCGGAACCGGATGTTCAGCCGCCGCGCCTGGTAGTCGGTCGTGTTCGAGCAGGAGGTGATCTCCCGGTACCGCTCCTGCGCGGGGAACCACGCCTCGATGTCGTACTTCTTGGCGGCGGGGGCGCCCAGGTCGCCGACGGCGATGTTCATCACCCGGTAGGGCAGGCCGAGCGCCTGGACGATCTCCTCTTCGTTGGCGAGCAGCTGCTCGTGGAACCCGGCGGACTGCTCGGGCAGGCAGTAGACGTACATCTCCACCTTGTCGAACTGATGCACCCGGAACATGCCCTTGGTGTCCTTGCCCGCCGCCCCCGCTTCCCGGCGGAAGTTGGTGCTGAACGCGGCGTACTTCGCGGGCAGTTCGCTTTCCTCCAGCCGCTCGTCGGAGTGAATCCCGGCCAGCCCCACCTCGGAGGTGCCGGTCAGGTACAGGTCGTCCCGCTCCAGGTGGTACAGGTTGGATTCCTCGGTGGGCAGGAAGCCCGTCCCGTACATCGCCCGTTCGCTCACCAGCACCGGCGGCAGGACGGTGAGGAACCCCTTCTGCGCCAGCCGGTCGAGCACGAACCGGTACAGCGCCATCTCGGTCATCGCCACGTCGCCGATCCGGTAGGCGAACCGGGACCCGGACAGCCGGGCGCCGCGGGCCATGTCGATCCAGCCGCGCGCCGAGCCGAGGTCGGCGGCATCGCGGACCGGGAAGCCGAAGTCCGGCGGCGTACCCCAGGTGCGGATGGCGACCGAGTCCTCCTCGGACATCCCGTCCGCCGCGGTCGGGTCGGGCAGGTTCGGGATAACGGCGAGCAGCGCCTGGCGCTCGCGCTCCGCCTCGGCCTGCTCGGACTCGGCCACGTCGAGCTCGCCGCGGAGCCGCCGCAGTTCCTCGATCTCCTCCGGGGTGGGCGGCCCGCCCTTCGATGAGCGCTTCTGCAGGGCGCGCAGCGCCTCGGCCCGCTCGGTCAGCTCCCGCCACCGCTGGTCGGCGGCGAGTAGCGCGTCAAAGTCCCCGGCGGCGCCGCGGCGGCCAAGCGCTGCCCGGTAGCGGTCTGGCTCGCTCCGCGCGAGCCGCAGGTCGATCACTTGCGCGAGTCTAGCGGTCACCGACCGCCAGGGGTGCGCGGACCTGGTGCGGCCTTCACGGACTAGGGAAGACTGACAGATTATCCCGAACGTACCCAGCTGACTCTCCGCCGCGCCATTACTCGATTTCGCCGAGGCGCCTCGACTCGAGTTTCTCGCGCTTGGCCTTCTTGGGCGGCCGGCGCTTGACGTCGACGCCGCTCATGAACGCCACTCCGTCGACGATGATCGTCGGTCCGCCGGGTGCGCCGGTGCCGCTTGACGTGTGCTCGAAGGCGCCCAGGATCCCGATGCCCGTGACCCGGACCGACGCGTCCTCGGGGACGACGATCTCGATGCCGCCCATGATCGCGAGCACGTGGATCCGCACGGTCGGCGCGGCGTAGCGGGCCTCGCGCAGGTCGAGCTCGCCGCCGCCCATGAGCACGAAGGCGGTGAACTCCTCGGGCACGACCCAGTCGCCCTTGCGGGAGAACCCGCCCATGATCGCGAACGCCCCGTGCGACGTCGGCTGCCCGCCGAACCGCTGCGGGTCGGCGGCCGGAACCGGTGCGGGAGCGGTCGCGTGCCCGCCGGCGGTCTCGGGCAGATCGTGGGTGATGGGCGCGAGCTCGGCGTAGGTCCTGGCCGCGTACACGGCGTCGAGGCGCTCGTCGAGCTCCTCCATGGTCAGCCGGCCGTCCCCGGCGGCTTGCCGGAGCACGTCGGCGACGCGCTCGCGATCGGCGTCGGAGGCGCGCAAGTTTCCCTTATCCGGCACTGCTGGGGGACCGCTCATGGGTAGAGCGTAGGCGGGGCGGGCCGCCTAGGTACAGTTCGGGCCTGATTCACCGGGGAGAAGCCACGGTACGTTCCGGATGATGGGAGGCGGTCAGGGGCGGCCGCCGGCCAGCTGTGCCTCGGCCTCAGCCAGCACCTTCACCACTTCGCGGCCGAAGCGGACGTCGCACGGGTGCGGGCGGCCGCTTCCGGCCGCGGCGGCGAGCTCGAGTGCCGCGACGCGCAGCGCGCCCACCGGGTCGTCCGGGGTGGCGGGCATGACCGAGCGGCCGGCCTCGCCCCAGACGAACAGGCTGTTTCCCGCCGCGGCCGCCGGCGCGCTGAGCGTCACGGTCGCCATGCTGGACACGCCGCTCTCATGCCGGAAGACCAGGTGTGTCACGTCGGCCCCGCCGGCCACGGCGATCACGGAGGTCACCGGGCCGAGGCAGGCCCACAGCATCGACACCACGTGCGGGCCGAGATCCCACAGGCCGCCCTTGTCCCGGCGCCAGGGCGTGTTGAACGGGCTGTCCGCCTGCAGCGCGGAGCCGAGCCAGACCGCGACCCCGCCCGACCAGCCGCTGCCGGACCAGCCGCCGCGGGCGCGCTCGTCGGTGAGCCAGGCGCGGATCTCGGTGTTGAACCGCAAGGTGAAGAACACGACCGATGCCACGCCTGTCAACGAGACCGCGGCGACCAGCTTGTCCGCCTCGGGCACGGACAGCGCGACCGGCTTCTCGAGCAGCAGGTGCTTGCCCGCCTCCGCGGCGCGGACCGCGAGCGGCGCCTGGACGTGCGGCGGCAGCGCGAACGCGACCGCGTCCACCGCGCTCAGGAAGCCGCCCACGTCGGCGAACGCCGCCGCGCCGTGTTCGGCCGCCAGCGACCTCGCGGCGTCCGGGTTCCGGCCCCAGACGGCGGCCAGCTCCACACCCGGGGTAGACGCGAGCGCCGGCGCGTGCGCGATCTGGGCCCAGTGCCCGGTGCCGGCGAGGCCGAACCGCATCAGACCTCGGCGACCTCGAAGATCACCATGGACGCGCCGCCGGAAGCGAACTTAGGCACGTCGGCGGTAGCGTCGGCGCCGGCCGGTGAGGACATCGCGGCCTGGAATGCCGCCATGTCCGCAAAGTCCAGCTCGGCGACCAGGTAGTACGGGGCACCGGGCGCGACGTTCCTGCTGACCGTGTACTTGAGGAGCCCGGGCAGCTTCTTGGCCAGCGGGATGTGGGTCTCCTCGTAGTGCTTGTCGAAGGCGGCGGGGTCTTCGGGCTTGTTGTAGAGAACCAGGAGTCGGACCATGGACCGATGCTACGGCGGCGGCGCACGGCGCGTAAGGTCTGACGGGTGCGTGTCGTGCTCGCTTCGGCTTCCCCGGCAAGGCTCGCGGTGCTGCTCGCCGCGGGCATCCAGCCGGACGTCATCGTCAGCGGCGTCGACGAGGACGCGTTCGCGGCGGAGACCACCGAGGAGCTGGTGGGCGTGCTGGCGGCCGCGAAGGCGGCCGCCGTCGCCGCGACGCTCGCCGATGGCCTCGTGATCGGCTGCGACTCGATGCTCGACCTCGACGGGCGGGCGTACGGGAAGCCCGCGTCGCCCGCGGAGGCCGCCGCCTGCTGGCGGGCGATGTCGGGCAAGGCCGGCACGCTGTTCACCGGGCACTGCGTCATCGACGTGGCGGCCGGCCGGCGCGTCTCGGCCGTGGCGGCGACCACCGTGCGCTTCGGCACCCCGCCGGACGAGGAGATCGCGGCCTACGTGGCCACCGGGGAACCGCTCAGCATGGCCGGCGCCTTCACGATCGAGGGCCTCGGCGGCTGGTTCGTCGACTCGATCGACGGCGACCACAACAACGTGATCGGCGTTTCGCTGCCGCTGCTGCGCCGCCTGCTGCGCGAGCTGGGCGTCACGATCCCCGCGCTGTGGGGTCAGTACAGCGCGCTGGCGTAGTTCTCCGGGGCGTAGTACGTCTCGAGCTCCTCCAGCGTCTCGGCCGGCTCCTGCACGGCCTTGCACAGCGCCGCGGTCGTCGGCAGCGCGTCCGGCTTCCAGGACTCGGGCTCCCAGAGCCCGGAGCGCATGAACGCCTTGGGGCAGTGCGAGAAGACCTGCTCGATCTCGACCAGCAGGGCGAGCACCGGCCGCTGCCCGCGCACCGTCAGGTCGTCGAAGAACGGCGCGTCCCGCACGAGCCGGGCCCGGCCGTTGATGCGCAGCGTGTCGTTCCGGCCGGGGATCAGCGAGATGATCCCGACGTGCGGGTTGGCGAGGATGTTCAGGTAGCCGTCGGCCCGCTTGTTGCCGGGGCGCTCGGCGATCACGACCGTGCGCGGGTCGAGCACGTGAATGAGGTGCCCGGCCGGGTCGCCCTTCGGCGAGGCGTCGCAGTTGCCGGCCGCGTCGCAGGTCGCGACCACACAGAACGGCGAGGCCTTCAGCCACTCGATCTGCAGCGGGTGCAGCTGCGGGCGGTCCTTCGTCGCGGCCCGGCCCTTGGCGTACCCGCCGAGCGCCTCGCGCAGTTCCGCTTCTGTGGTGATCTCCGTGAAACCCATTGTCCTGCTTGCCCTCACAACCTCATGAACGACTGGACGGGCCCCTGCTCCGACAGCAGCGACGGCGGTCCGATGATCCGGCGGTCCGGCTTCCCGACGACTTCGGGATCCTTGCCCTCGTAATCGAACTGCTCGAGGATGTGCCGCATCGCCTCGAGCCTGGCCCGCTTCTTGTCGTTGCTCTTCACGACCGTCCACGGCGCGTCTTCCGTGTTGGTGTAGAAGAACATCGCCTCTTTAGCCTCGGTGTATTCGTCCCATTTGTCGAGCGCCTCGATGTCCATCGGCGACAGCTTCCAGCGCCGCACCGGGTCAACCTGCCTGATGACGAACCTGGTCCGCTGTTCGGTCCGCGTCACGGAGAACCAGAACTTCGTCAGCGACAGCCCGGAGTGCACCAGCATGCGCTCGTATTCCGGCGCCTCGCGCATGAACTCGGCGTACTGCTCCGGGGTGCAGAACCCCATCACCCGCTCGACGCCGGCCCGGTTGTACCAGGACCGGTCGAACATCACGATCTCCCCGGCGGCTGGCAGGTGCGTCACGTACCGCTGGAAGTACCACTGGGTCCGTTCGCGCTCCGACGGCTTCTCCAGCGCCACGATGGTCGCGCCGCGCGGGTTCAGGTGCTCGGTGAAGCGCTTGATCGTGCCGCCTTTGCCGGCCGCGTCCCTGCCCTCGAAGATGATGACGATCCGCTGGCCGCTGTCCTTGACCCAGTTCTGCAGCTTGACCAGTTCGATCTGCAGCAGTCGCTTGGCGTGCTCGTAGTAGTCGCGGTGCATCCGCTCGTCGTACGGATAGTCCTCGCGCCAGGTGTCGACGGGGGTTCCGTCCGGCCAGAGCAGGACGGGATCGTCGTCGTCGGTGTCCACCACGGTCAGCCCGGCGAGGATGGCGAGGTCCTCGGGGTCTTGCGATCCTGGGGATGGCAGTACGCGCGTCACGTTATAAGCACAGCACATCACCCGTGGCGGGTCACGAAGCCGGGGTATGTGTTAATCAGCACGTCGGCATCCGGTTCCCCGCGATTGGCGAATAGCCTGTGCGGCATGGGCGAAGCCGTGATCTACACCGACGGGGCATGCAGCGGGAACCCCGGGCCCGGCGGGTGGGGGGCCGTGCTGCGGTACGGGACCGTGGTGAAGGAGCTGCACGGCGGCGAGCCGGCGACGACGAACAACCGCATGGAGCTGATGGCCGTGATCTCGGCGCTCGAGGCGCTGACCCGGCCGGTGCCGGTGACGCTGTACACCGACAGCACGTACGTGCTCAACGGGATCACCAAGTGGCTGCCCGGCTGGCAGCGCAACGGGTGGCGGACGGCGGGGAAGAAGCCGGTCAAGAACGCGGACCTGTGGGAGCGCCTGGTCGCGGCGATGGCGCCGCACGAGGTCACCTGGCGCTGGGTCAAGGGGCACAACGGAGACCCGGGCAACGAGCGAGCCGACGAGCTCGCCAGGATGGGCATCGCCGAGGCGCTCGCCAGCGCCGGAAGTACCGGCCGCTGAACGTCAGCAGCGGCCGATGTAAGCGCCGGTGTTGTACGTCGTCCAGGGGGACCAGTTGGTGCCGTCGTCGGACAGGATGATCGCGGACCGCGCGTTGCCGTAGGCGTTGAACGTCGCCAGCGAGCCGTTGGAGGCGTTGATCTGCCAGTAGCCGTAGTCGTCGGTCGGGCTGAGCGCGTACTGCTGGCCGCCGGACTCGGCCTCCGCGATCTCGGCCGCCATGAACGCGTCGGCCGGGTTGCCGCCCGCGGAGTCCCACAGGTCCTCGAGGCCCGAGCAGCTGAGCGTGCCGCTCAGCGAGGTCGACCCGCGGCCG
>Ga0335073_10015816_pt1 | contig 10549 bp, 7 predicted proteins | sample Lox_Sample_22_FD_207093 | JGI IMG/M metagenome (GOLD analysis project Ga0335073, IMG submission 207093) | Soil microbial communities from Loxahatchee National Wildlife Refuge, Florida, United States - Lox_Sample_2.2 | ecosystem: Environmental > Terrestrial > Soil > Wetlands | place: USA: Florida...
AACAAACAACCCAAACCCGTGCGCGCGGACTACCGCGCCGTGATCGCTCCCCCCCCCCCAATTGAAGCCCGCCGCGCCGCGGGGGGCCGCCGCGCGGCGACGACCGGCGGATTGCTGCGCGGCGACAGCACCGCGCTCGCCGCCGCCGATATGCAGACCCTCGTCACCACCCTTGTCCATCAGCATGGCGGGCAGGTGCGCAGCGTGCAGAACTTCCCCGCCGCGCCCGCGGGCGGGCTCGAAAAGATCGCCGTGCAATACGAATTGTCGCTGCCGCTCGCGAGCCTGCAGAACGTGGTCTATCGGCTCGAGACCGGGCAACCCTTCCTGTTCCTCGACCGCGTCGACATCCATCCCGAGGAAGCCGGCACGCTCGATGGCGCCGCGCCGCGTGATCTCCACGTCGAATTGCTGATACGCGGCTATCGCTGGGCGGGGACGCCATGAGCGCGCTCGTTCCCGGCAGCTTGCTCGTCGTTGCGGCCGCGCTCGCCGCGGCCTTGGTCTACCAAGCGACAGCGCCGGCCGCGTCCATCGAAACAAGTCAAGCCGCCGCCGCGCCCCGCGTCATTCCCGCGACCGCGCCTTTGCCGCACTACGATCCGCCGCCGCAAAACGCATTCGCCATGATTAACGCGCGCCCGCTGTTCAGCCCGTCGCGCGCGCCCGTTGTGGAAGCCGCCGAAACCGGTACAACCAGCCGGCAACCGCCCGATGTGTCGCTGGTCGGCGTGGCCATTGGGGCGGACAAATCCGTGGCGTTGCTGAAATCGCCCAACGCGCAGACCGCGGTCAGCGCAGTGCTGGGCCAGGCGATCGACGGCTGGCGGCTGGTGCGCATCGAGCCCGACAAGGTCGTGTTCGCCGCCAACGGCACGGAATACACGGTGAAGATACGGGCAGCAGCGGGGACCACGCCGCTATCGCCGCCTGCTGCAACATCGACAACGCATCCATAGAAAGAGACTGGGTAAGGCCGTGAAGGGGAATGTCGAAATGGTACGGACGATGCGGACGGCGCTTTGCGTGCTGCTCTGCCTGGCCTTCGCAGGTGTGGCGGTGGCGCAGTCGACCTTCGTGCCGCCTCCTCCCGGCACTTATGTGGATTCGAGCGGCCGCCCCATCGTGAAGCCGACGCAGCGCGTCTTCGGCCCCGGCGACAAGCTGCCGCCGGATCTGGCCAAGACGCTTCCCGGCGCGGGCCCGAACGCCGCCCCGATCCCGCAAGCTGCGCCGGTCGCGCATACATCGGAGTCCTCCGTTACGGACGACGGCGGCATCACGCTCAACTTCGTCAACGCCGACGTGCGCGACGTCGCGCGCGCGGTGCTGGGCGATTTCCTCGGCCTCAACTATGCCGTCGGCGCGGGCGTACAGGGCACGGTGACGATCCAGACCAGCCGTCCCGTGCCGCGCAAGGACGCGCTGCCGGTGCTGGAGCAGGCGCTGCAATTGAACGGGCTGGCGCTGGTCAAGAGCGGCGGTGTCTACAACATCGTGGCGCTGGCGGATGCGCGCCACCAGACCGGCTCCATCGCCACCTCACGCCGCGCGCGCGTGGCCGAGCCCGGATTCGGCGCGCAGATCGTGCCGTTGCGTTATGTCGGCGCGACGGAGATGCAGCACCTGCTCGAGCCGCTGGTTCCGAGTCAGGCCATCGTCTATGCCGATGCGTCGCGCAACTTCCTCATCATCCAGGGCTCCGAAGCCGAACGCGCCGCGATGGTCGACGAGATCGGCCTCTTCGACGTCGACTGGCTGCAAGGCATGAGCTTCGCGCTGCTGACGCCGAAATACACCGACGTCACCGCCATCGCGAAGGAGCTGGACGCGGCGCTGGGCGGCGAGAAGAGCCCGCTCTCGGGCGTGGTGCGGCTGGTGCCGATCCAGCGCCTGAACAGCATCCTCGCGATCTCGACCCAGCCGCGCTATCTCGCGCAGCTTCAGCAATGGATGGACCGGCTGGACCAGCCGGGCAAGGGCTCGGAGCGGCAGATCTTCTTCTACGAAGTGCAGAACGGCCGCGCCTCCGACCTCGCGGACGGGTTGAACCGCGCGCTCTATGGCGACAAGCCGGCGCAGTCCAACAGCCCAACGACGAACATCCAGGCCGCGAGCAACGACAACTTCGCCACCCAGATGCAGATGGGCGCCTCCCAGCCGCCGCCCAACGACGCGCAGAGCAACGCACAACAGCCGCAATCGCGCAGCTTCAGCGGCGGCGGCGGACCTAGCCCGGACAGCCCGATCATCACCGTGGACAAGGCCAACAACGCGCTCCTGATCTACGGCACGCCGCAGCAATTCGCCGTGGTCGAGAACGTGCTGCACCAGATGGACGTGGCGCCGATCCAGATCCAGCTCGAGGTCGCCATCGCGGAGGTATCGCTGACCGACGGGCTGCAATACGGCGTGCAGTATTTCTACCAGCCGGGCAACAAGCACGAATTCGTGCAGACGAACTCCAACAGCGTGAATATCACGCCCAACCTGCCCGGCTTCTCCTACATGTTCACCGAGGGCTCGAACATCAAGGTGATCCTGAGCGCGCTGTCCCAGGTCACCCATGTCGACGTCGTATCGTCGCCCGAAGTGATGGTGTTGAACAACAACACCGCTTTGCTCGAAGTGGGCAACCAGGTGCCGATCTCGACCGGCCAGGCGGTGAGCACGATCAGCAACAACGCCCCCATCGTGAACAGCATCGAATACCACGCCACCGGCGTGATCCTGAAGGTGACGCCCGGCGTGAACCGCGCCGGCATGGTCACCATGGACGTGTCGCAGGAGGTGAGCGACGTCGCGCCCGACGCCGACCAGAACACCCAGCTCGGCACGCCCACCTTCGAGGAACGCAAGATCCAGAGCACCGTCGTAATCCAGAACGGCGAGACCGTGGCGCTGGGCGGCTTGATCAGCGACCGGCGCACGCGCGGCTCGAGCGGCGTGCCGTTCCTGTCGGAGCTCCCCGTCGTAGGCGGCCTCTTCGGCACCAAGACCGACAATCGCGACCGCACCGAGCTGATGGTGCTGATCACGCCGCATGTGATCGACAATCTGCAATCGGCGCGCGCGATCACCGACGAGCTGCGCCAGAAATTCCCCTCGGTGCAGCCTTTGCTGCGGCGCAGGAAATGAGGGCCCGGGAGCGCGGCATCGCCTTGGCCTCCGTCTTGTGGGGCATGGCGGCGCTGTCGCTCATCGCCGCCGCGATGCTGTCCTCGTCGATGAACGCCGTCCATGTCGCGCGCAACGAATGGACGCAGCTCCGCGCGGATACCGAGGCGGATTCCGCCGTCCAGCTCGCGATCCTGTCGCTGTTCGATCCCCGCATGGAGCGCCGCCTGCCTGTCGACGGCAGCAGCGAGAAGCTCACCGTCAACGGCGATCCCGTCACGGTGTCGATCCAGGACGAGGCGGGGCGCATCGACGTCAACTATGCCAGCCGCAACTTCCTGCGCGATCTCTTCAAATCGGCCGGCGCGACCGATGCCGATGCCTTGGCTGACCGCGTCGTCGACTGGCGCTCGGTCAAGGGCACCCACAGCCTGAACGGCGCGACGGCCGGCGATTACCGCCACGCGGGCTACGCCTACGTCCCGCGCGGCGGCGCGTTCCAGTCGGTGAGCGAGGTCGGCCTCGTCATGGGCATGACGCCGGACCTGTTCGCGCGCCTCGAACCCGCGCTGACGGTCTATTCGCACAGCCCCTATGTTGACGCGCGTATCGCGCCCCGCCAGGCGCTGATGGCGATCCCCGGCATGGACGCGGACAAGGCGAACCTGATGGTCGCGGGGCGCGGTTACGGCTCGGAAGCCGTCGCCGCCTATTTCGCCGTCGCCAATCCCGCCGGACATGCCTTCACCATCACGGCGGATGCGAGCATCGGCGGCGCGCAGGCCTCACGCAAAGCGGTGATCATGGTGTCGGGCGATCCCACCCACCCCGTCATCGGGCTGGATTGGAAGTAGACCCATGCGCGGCGGCCCAGGCCTGCGTGCGCGCGATCGCATTGCGGCGGATCGCGGCGTAGAACAGGCCATAATCGTTGACGTGATAGCTGCCCATCACGACCGAGAGCATGTCCTGGAAGCCTGACGGGCCGAAGAGCGGGACATTCACCTCGAGCAGCTCCTTGCGGCAAGCCGCGCCGGTAAGACGCGGCACCAAAGCGGGCAGCGTGACCGCCCGATGCGTTGCGGGCGGCTTCGGGAACGGCAGGCTGCCCGGATTCGCATCCGCCGCGGCAATGCCGGTCTCGTTCCACGTCAGCGGATTGACGCAGATCGACGGCGGCTGGTTGCTGCTCTTCTCCTTGCCCTGCCACCAATAGATCTTGTGCTCGACCAGCATGCGCGGGCCGCGTCCTTCCTGCACCGTGTTCCAGGCGAGGATGCAGCCCGTCTGCCGCGGCGTATCACAGGTGGGCAGGCCGAGTTTCACGAAATCGGACGGCACATAGGCGCCGATGACATAAGCCGCGACCAATCGCTTCTGTAGCGGCGTGCCGAGGATCTCCGCCTGCAGCAGACGGATCGCATGCGCCGAGCCCTGGCTATGCGAAGCGATGATGAAGGGCCGCCCGTGGTTCTCATGCGCGATGTAGTAGCGGAAGGCGCGCGCGACATCGGCGTAGGCGAACTCGACCGCAGGGATGCTCCGGCTCAGCGCGGCCAGCGTCGCCTGGCGATAGCGCGGCGCATAGAGGCGGCAACAGCCGTTGAAGGCGCTGACCTGATCGAGCAGCACACCGGAATTGAGCGGCGCATCCGCGTCGGAGACGTCGTAGTCCGCGTTCCACCTATCGTTCTTCAGGAACGTCGTCGGATGGATGAAGAAAACGTCGACCGGCGCGCGCGCTTCATCGACGGCCGTCATGCCGGGCGGCGTCGAACGCTCCAGCCCGTTACGGCCCGGAAAGGCGAGCCAGGCCTGCGGCTGGCTGTAATCCGGCGCGGGGGGCGCGTGCTTGGGATCGAAGGGCGCGGAGGGATGCTTGTTCAGCGCGTAGAAGACGTAACCGCCGAACGCCAGCATCACGACGACGAGACCCAAGATGACGAAGCAGCCCCAGCGCGCCAAGCGGCGGCGCCAGTCGCGTGCGGACATCGTGCGTCCAACCGGATCGTCCGTCTGCGTCATGAAAACACCCTCGCCTGCGCCGCCATCCTACCATGGCCTGAAAGATATTCATTCACGTGATAATGAGTGTTGACGAAGCCCGGGGCACGGCTCATGCTGCCCGCAAAAATCGGCATCCTCGAGGGTGCCGGGGGGGGAGGCCACGTCGTGCCGGTGAAGACTGACGCGCCCGCCGCGGGGCCGCTGCCCGGAGCGCGCGCCTGGGTCGTACTCCTCATGCTGTGCCTCGTCTACGTGCTGAACTTCCTCGATCGCTCGCTGCTGTCGATCCTCGCCAAGCCGATCCAGGACACGCTCCACATCAGCGACGGCCAGTTGGGCCGTATCGGCGGGCTCTATTTCGCGATCTTCTACTGCTTCATCTCCATCCCCGTGGGCTGGATCGCCGACCGCACCAATCGCGCCTGGGTGCTCGCCATCGCCTGCGCGCTGTGGAGCGGCGCGACCATGGCCTGCGGACTGGCGGCGAACTACACCCAGCTCGTGCTGGCGCGGATGACGGTTGGCGTCGGCGAGGCCGGCGGCGTGCCGCCCTCCTACGCCATCATCTCGGACTATTTCCCACCCGGCCGCCGCGGCACGGCGCTGGGCCTCTACAATCTCGGCCCCGGCATCGGGGCGGCGCTGGGCGTGGCCTTCGGCGCATCCATCGCCGCCGTCTATAGCTGGCGCGACGCCTTCCTGGTGCTGGGATCGCTGGGCCTGTTCGCGGCGCTCTTCATCGTCTTCATCGTGCGCGAGCCGGTGCGCGGCGGCCTCGACGCGCCCGCCCCCGACAGCGTGACGATCCCGAAGTCCGGCTTCTTCGCGACGCTCAAGATGTTCCTGTCGCGCAAGGCGCTGGTGCTGGCCGCGCTCGGCAGCGGCGCCACCCAGATCGTCACCTATGGCGCCGGCGGCTTCGCGACCCTGTTCCTGATGCGCGAGAAGGGCATGACGCTCAGCGAGGTCGCAATCTGGTATGCGCTCGTCCTCGTCGTCTCGACCAGCGCGGGCATCTTCGTCTCCGGCCGCGTGATCGACCGCTTCGCGCGGCGCTGGAAGCCGGCCTATGCGCTCGCGCCCGCGATCTCGCTGATCCTGGCCGTGCCGTTCTTCATCGCCTTCATCTGGGCGCCGACCTGGCAGATGGCGGTCGCCTTCCTGCTGGGCCCGAATTTCTTCAACTTCTTCTACCTCTCCTCCTCGGTGGCGCTGGTGCAGGAGGAGGTGCGGCCCGACCAGCGCGTCCTCTCCGGCGCGCTGTTGCTGTTGATCATGAACCTGATCGGCATGGGCGCAGGGCCCACCTTCGTCGGCATGATGAGCGACTATCTCAGGCCCGAGCATCCGCACAATTCCCTGCAACTCGCCTATTACGCGCTGGTGCCGTTCTATGCCGTGGCGATCGCCCTGTTCCTGTCGCTGACGCGCGTGCTGCGGCGCGAACAAAACTCGACGGGAGCTTCACCATGACCCTGTTTCGACCCTTGATGCTGGCTTTCGCGCTCGCCGCCACCGCCGCGAGCCCGGCCCTGCGCATCGACGCACCCGCAGGCCAGATGGAAGGCCAGATGGACGGCCCGATCCGCGTCTTCAAAGGTATCCCCTTCGCGCAGCCGCCCGTCGGTGCGTTGCGCTGGAAAGCCCCCGTCGCCCTGCCCCGCTGGGCGGGCGTGAAGACCACGACGGAATTCGGCCCCGAATGCGTGCAGCCGAAATCGACCCTGTCGAGCATCTATGCCGGCGATCCGCAGCCGATGAGCGAGGATTGCCTCACCCTGAACGTCTGGGCGCCCGCCGATGCGCGCAACGCACCTGTGTTCGTGTGGATCTATGGCGGCGCGCTGTGGGGCGGCGCGAGCCGCGATCCGCTCTATGACGGCAAGCGCATGGCCGAGCGCGGCATCGTCGTCGTCACCATCAACTATCGCCTCGGCGTGCTGGGCTGGCTGGCGCATCCGGAGCTGAGCGCGGAATCGCCGCAAGGCCTCTCCGGCAATTACGGCCTGCTCGACCAGATCGCCGCGCTGCATTGGGTGAAGGACAATATCGGCGCGTTCGGTGGCGATGCCTCCAACGTCACCATCGCGGGCGAATCTGCGGGCGGCTTGAGCGTGATGTATCTGATGGCGTCGCCCAACGCGCGCGGCCTCTTCGCGAAAGCCATCGCGGAGAGCGCCTACATGGTCTCCACGCCGACATTGAAGAAAGCCGCTAACGGCGCGCCCTCCGCGGAAGACAGCGGCGTGAAGCTCGCCGAGGCGGTGCATGCGCCCAACCTCGCTGCCTTGCGCGCGATGGATGCGGAGAAGCTGACAATGGCAGCCGCCGGCGCCGGCTTCGCGCCGTTCGGCGCGGTCGACGGGCACATCCTGCCCGATCAGCTCGTCGACGTGTTCGACAAGGGCCAGCAGGCCCCGGTGCCGATCATCGCAGGCTTCAACAGCGGCGAGATCCGCTCGCTCACCATACTCGCGCCGCCCGTGCCCGCGAGCGCGGCGGCTTACGAAGCGGCGATCTACAGCCAGTATCGCGACCTCGCCGGTCCGTTCCTGCATCTCTATCCCTCGAGCAACATGCAGGAGAGCATCTTCGCCACGACGCGCGACGCGCTCTATGGCTGGACGGCGGAGCGGCTCGTGCGCAAGCAGCTTGCGGTCAACCAGCCCGCCTATCTCTATTTCTTCGATCATGGCTACCCGGCCGCGGACGACGCGCATCTGCACGGCTTCCACGGCAGCGAGCTGCCCTTCGTCTTCGGGACCATGGACCGCACGGGCCCGCTCTGGCCCAAAATCCCCGCGACGCCGCAGGAGGCGCAACTCTCCGACGCCATGCTCGATTATTGGACCAGCTTCGCCCGCACCGGCCATCCGCAGGCCAAGGACCAGCCGGACTGGCCGATCTACGCGCCGGCGACGTCCTATATGGACTTCACGGACGCGCCGCATGTGGCGACGCATCTGCTGCCCGGCATGTATAAGCTGCACGAGGAGGCGGTGTGCCGCCGCCGCGCCAACGGCAATCTGGCGTGGAACTGGAACGTCGGCATCATCTCGCCGCCGCTGATCGAGACCGATAAGAAATGCTAAGCTAGCGCCGTTCCATCAGCGCCAGGAAGCCCGCGGCCATGAAGTCGGCCATGCGCGCCTTCACCGCGTTGAGATCGCCGGACTTGCAAAGCCCGCCCGAGAGCCGGTCCAAGCGGCCGCTGCGCGACAGCGAATGCATGAAGCTGCCCGTCACGAAGTGATAACCCCAGAAGATGTCCTCCTCCGGAACCTTGGGCAGCGCCTTGCGCAATATGCCGATCAGTCGCAACACGACGGGATCGAAATACTGGTCGAACATGGCCGCGCCCTCCGGCGTGTTGGAGAGCTGCGAGCCGAAGGCGCCGTAGTTCCGCCAGCCGTCGCCGCCATTCATGTAGAGGTCGTAGTCGGTGTCGAGGAAGGCGTGCAGCGCGCCGGCCACCGTCGGCTTGCCCTTGGCGTCCTTCTCATACTGATCCAGCGCCCTCATGCGCCGCTCGCTCGTGACCTCGGCGCGGCGGGCGAAGACGGCGTTGAACAGCGCCAGCTTGTCCTCGAAATAGTAGTGCATCAGCGAGGTGTGGACGCCGACCTTCTGGGCGACGTCGCGAAGCGTCACGCCGTAGAGACCGTGCTTGGAGAACAGGAACTCCGCCGCGTCCATGAGCTGCTCGAGCGTCTCGGCGCGCTGCTCGGCTTTGGTGCGGGCGGGCTTCTTGGGCGTGGGCTTCTTCGGGGACTTTGTCTTGGCTCGCGTCGTCATCCATCAGACCTTTGTCGCGCCGGCCGCTCCCGCCCCGTCCGCTAGGTCCCAGTGTATTCCGCGCGAAGACGATTCTTGTCAATCTTTCCCGTTGCCGCGAGCGGCATATGCGCCACCTGGATCACCCTGTCCGGTATCCACCAATCGGCGACGTTGCCGCGCAGCGCGTCCAGCAAGGTCTGATCGTCGATGGTGTGGCTCTTCTGCGGCTCGACGACGAGGACGGGCCGCTCGCCCCATTTGGGGTCCGCCTGGCCGATGACCGCCACCTGCCCCACGCCCGGCAGACGCCCGACGATGCTCTCGATCTCGCCCGGATTGATCCATTCGCCACCCGACTTGATCAGGTCCTTCGAGCGCCCGGTGATGGTGAGGTTCCCATCCTCGTCGATGCAGGCGAGATCGCCGGTGTCGAAGTAACCTTCGTGATCGACCGCGTCCTGCGCCGCCCTGAAGTAGCGCTGCACGACGCTGGCGCCTTTCACTTTCAGGTGACCGGTGACATTGCGCTGCTCGGGCAAGGTCTTGCCCGATGCGTCGGTGAGCTTGAGGTCGAGGCCGAGCGGCGGGCGGCCCGACGCCACCGCGCGTTCCGCGCCATGCGCCGGCGCGATCGTGCCGAGCGGCGACAGCTCTGTCATGCCCCAGCTCGTCTGTACGCGAACCTTGAGCCGCTCCTCCATGCGCGCGATCAGCGCGTCCGGGCAGCGCGAGCCGCCGATAACGACGCGCTCGAGCGTCGGCACGTCCTCGCCCGTCGCGTCGAGATGATCGAGCAGGCCGAGCCATACAGTCTGCACGCCCGCGGCCAGGGTCACGCCCTCGTCGCGGATGAGCTTGGCGAGGCTCGCGCCGTCGGTGTTGCGCCCCGGCATGACGAGCTTGGCGCCAACGGCGGGTCCCGCGAAGGAAAAGCCCCAGCCGTTGACATGGAACAGCGGCACAGCGACGAGCACGGAGTCCGCCGGCGTCAGCCCCAGCGCATCGGCCTGCAGCGCGCGCAAGGTGTGCAGATAGTTGGAGCGATGGGTGTAGAGCACGCCCTTGGGCGCGCCGGTGGTGCCGGAGGTGTAGCAGAGCCCGGCCGGCGTCTCCTCATCGAAGCCGCCCCATGCCGCGTCCGCGCCCAGCTCCGCGAGCAGCGCCTCGAACACGAAGGTCTTGCGATTGCCGATGGGCTCGTGCCGTGCGCCGTCCATGAGCACGACGGCCTCGACGCTCGGGCAGCGCTGCACGAGCTCGCGCGCGACGTCGGCGAGGCCCGCGCCGACCATCAGCACGCGATCCTCGGCCTCGTTCACCATTGCCGCGAGATGGGCGATGGTCAGGCGCGGATTGAGCGTGTGGCAGACGAAGCCCGCGCCCATCGCGCCGTAATAGACTTCGAGATGATGCTGCGTGTTCCAGCCCAGCGTGCCGATGCGATCACCGAAGCGAAGTCCGAGCGCCTGGAACGCGCCTGACAAGCGGCGGCTGCGCCGGCGAAGCTCGGCGTAACCGATGCGCCCTTCACCGGCGGTGACGATCTCACGGTTTCCCCACCACTTGGCGGCGTGGTCGAGGAACTTGTCTACCGTGAGAGCATAGGGCTGCATATCTATTCGAGGCGCCTCTGAAAGAACTTGGCCGC
>Ga0335073_10015818_pt1 | contig 10548 bp, 7 predicted proteins | sample Lox_Sample_22_FD_207093 | JGI IMG/M metagenome (GOLD analysis project Ga0335073, IMG submission 207093) | Soil microbial communities from Loxahatchee National Wildlife Refuge, Florida, United States - Lox_Sample_2.2 | ecosystem: Environmental > Terrestrial > Soil > Wetlands | place: USA: Florida...
TCGCGACCACGCCCTGCCCGCCATGGAGCGTGGCGACGAGTGGCACTGGACCCTGCGCCGGAAGGAACAGCCAGACTCGCTCATCGGCAGAATCCACCTCTCCCGTGGCGAAGGCAACAACCGCGGATTCTGGATCCTGCCGGAGTATCGCGCACAGGGCCTGATGACCGAGGCGGTCGTAGCGGTCACCGATTACTGGTTCGATGTTCTGGGCTTCCCGGTCCTGCGCGCGCCCAAGGCCGCCGCCAATATCGGCTCGCGCCGCATCTCGGAGAAAACCGGCATGCGCCTGGTCGGGATGATTGAAGGCGATTATGTTTGTGGCCGCCTGCCCGGCGAAGTATGGGAAGTCACCGCCGAAGAGTGGCGCGCCTTCCGGAAGAGGAGCGCAATCCGCTCGTTAAACCCTAACCCCTGAACTCCCGGTCCTCACTCGCTGTCGCCCACGGCAAAATACCCCTTGCGCGCCTGCACTTTCAGTTCGCCGTCCTGCTGGTCCTTGCAGAAGATGTCCACCTTCCGGAAGCTGCCGTCCATATTTTTGTTGGTCGGCACATATTGCGCGACATACTGGGTGCGCAGCTCCTGTTCGATCTGATCGAAAGCGTCTTCCAGCTTCTTGCCGTTGTTCCCCACGTTGATGACGCGGCCGCCGGTCGCTTCGGTCAGCGCCCGCATCTGCATATCGCCCGTATAGCCCATACCGAAACCGCCGTTGAAGTAGAAGCCGCGATCCGCAATGAGAATCACGTAGATGATGGCGTTGGCGTTCTCCGCGGCGGCAATTGCGGCCTTCGGCTTGGTTTCGCTTCCCTCGTCTTCGCCGTCGGTCAGCAGAATCAGAGCCTTACGCCCGGTCTGGCCGTGCATCTTGTCGTTCGAAACCTCATAGACGGCGTCGTACAGCAGGGTGCCCTTGGGCTGGCCCACGGTCGGCACGGGTCCCTGCCCGATGCCCGGCACGCCGGCGGATCCGCCGCCCGCGGCGGTGTTGATCTGGACCTTGTTAATCGCCTGATCGAGCTCCCGCACGTTGTTCGTGAAGTCCTGTTCGAGGTTCACGCCCACGTCAAAGCTCACCAGAAACGCCTGGTCCTTCGGCCGCAGAACCCGTTGCAGAAAGGCGGCCGCCGACTGCTGCTCCAGAGGCAGAACGTACTGCTGGCTGCCGCTGGTGTCGATCAGAATGCCCAGCGTCAGGGGCAGGTTCGATTCCGCGACAAAGCTTTTCAATACCTGGGGCTGCTTGTCTTCGAAGACGTTGCAGTCGTTCTTCGTCAGAAACGGGATCAGGGCGTTGTGCTTATCCCGGACCGTAAAGTATTCGCTGACCAGGTTCGACGTGACGTGCAGCGTCTCCCGGGGGCTCGTATCCACCGGCGAATTGTCGGCCGGAACCGTACTGACCGGCGGAGCATCGGGTGACGGAGCCGCCTGTCCCCACGTCAGAGGGACAGAGACTGCCATGCAGACCAGCGGAAGACTCCAAAGTCGCAGCCAGCGCACAACCATGTCTCCTTAGACGAACGCGTGGATCGGGCGTTAGGCAGCCCTGGGGGCTGACCCTCTGTTACTCTTGAGCATACGCCGGATTTGTCCACCGTCCCGGCGCTGCATCTTAACCCGGTGGAGGCTGCGCAGGAACGCTTCCGGAGAAACCATCATGAAGCCGCGCAGTGGCTGGAGTCGTGAACGGATGAGGGGTGTCAGTTCGATGCGGGCCTTCTGTCTTGCCGCACTGTCGTTAAGTCTTGCCGCCGCTGCTCCGGCACAAGCGCAGAATGTTCCTAACGCCCCCGCTCCTCAGGCACAGCCCTCGTCTCTGCCCGACCTGAGAGATCAGGTCGCCCCTGGAAAAGGCACCGGCACTCCCCTCGACCAGGATGCCGCCGGCGCAGCGGCTGCCGGTCAGCCCGCGCCCCAGATCGGCCACAGCGCCACGCCGCCCGCCCAGCAGACGCCGCCCGCCGACGTCGGCCAGGAGGCCCCGCAGACCGGCCCGCAAAGTAAGTCGCCTTACACCCTGCGCACTTATCTCACCGTCGTTGACGTGCCGGTTACGGTTCGCGACAAGCATGGTGCGCTCGTTGCCGGACTTCCCTGGTGGCGCTTCCGCGTCTATGAGGACGGCATACGGCAGAACATCGTCTACTTCAGCGACGATGCGGTTCCGCTTTCCATCGCTCTGGTCGTCGACGCCACGCTGCCCGCCGACATCATGCAGAAGGTCAACCAGAGCTTCTCCGTCGTCTCGAATGCTCTTACCCCCGCCGATACTGTGGCCGTCATCAGCTACGCCGGCACTTCGCCGCAGCTGGTCACCAGCTTTACCGCCGCCGGCGGCCCGCGCCTGACGGCCGCTCTCGATATCGCCAAGAAGCCTGGCGAACAGATGGGCGTGCCCCTCGTCGACGATCCCTTTACCGCTGGTCCCATCGTGAACGGCCAGCCCGTTGACCCCACTCTCGAGCTGCAGCGCGGTAACGCGTCGGGCATTCTCTTCCCGGAGAAAGACTCGCACCCGCTCAACGACGCCATCCTCTATGCCGCCGAGCAGCTGGCCAGCCAGCCCCGGGGACGACGCCGCGTCATCTACGTCATCAGCGACGGCAAAAATGTGCGCAGCAAGAACAGCTATAAGGAAGTCAGGGATTATTTGCTGCGGAACAACATCTCCGTCTCCGGCACCGACGTGGGCGACGCCGCCATCTGGGGCGTCGGCTACCTCGACCGCATGAAACTGCCTTTGCTGCACCTTGCGCCGGAAGACGTCCTGCCGCGCTATGTTCTCGAGACGGGCGGCGACATTTATCACGAAATGTCGGAGAACGGCATCCAGAACGCCTTCTCCAAAATCGCCGATTCTGTCCGGACCGCCTACGACCTCAACTACGTGAGCCATCAGCCCAATATCAGCGGCAAGTTCCACGTCATTGACGTTCGCGTCGAGGGTCTTGCCGGCCTCACGGTCGACGCCAAGCAGGGCTACTACCCGTCGGCCACCGAGTATTAAGGGCAGCCGGCGCGGAGGGCTCGCCGGTTCAGCTGTTATTCGCGCCGCTTCCGCCCGTTCGATTGCTGTTATCCTGTGCTGTACTCGCAACCTCGCGAACACCTGACTCAACGCGCGCCTGCGAGCCCGCCCTGAGCGATCTTCAGGCCGGCTCGGTCCGCGCATCTGCCTGGCCGCCGCGCCAGCTCTTCCGTTCCTGATCCGGTTCGATATTCCTTTCCCAATGGCCGACGCAAAATTACAAATCATCCCCCTTGGTGGCCTCGGCGAGTTCGGTATGAACTGCCTCGCCCTCCGTTATCAGGACGACATCATCGTCATTGATGCCGGGCTCATGTTCCCCGAATCCGAACTGCTCGGCGTCGACATCGTCGTCCCCGACATCACCTATCTGGTCGAAAACAGGGAGCACGTCCGCGCCATCATTCTCACTCATGGCCACGAGGACCACATCGGCGGCCTGCCCTGGATCCTCTCCGAGCTCAACGTCCCCGTCTACAGCACGGAATTTACCCTCGCCTACGTCGAGGGCAAGCTCGAGGAACACGCCCTCCTCGACGACGCGGAGCTGATCGAGATCACGCCAGGCTCCAAATTCAGCCTCGGAGCCTTCACCGTCGAGCCCATCCGCGTGACGCACTCGCTGGTCGACTGCGTGGCCCTGGCCATCGAGACGCCGGTCGGCGTCATCGTTCACACCGGCGACTTCAAGATCGACCTCTCGCCGCCCGACGGCAACGCCTTCGACCTCCATCGCTTCGCCGAGTACGGCCAGCGCGGCGTCCTCGCCCTCCTGCAGGACTCCACCAACGTCGACCGCCACGGCTACACGCCGAGCGAATGGGCCGTGAAACCGCGCCTCGACGAGATCTTTTCCCGCACGAAGAAGAAGCTCTTCTTCAGCTGCTTCTCCTCATCGATCTATCGCATCCGCATCGCCTGCGAGCTGGCGCGCCACCACAACCGCAAGGTGGCCATCGTCGGCCGGTCCATGCTGGAATCCTCAGAGATCGCCCAGGACCTCGGCTACCTCGACCTGCCGCCCGGCCTGCTCATCCACCCCGGCCAGATCAACGACTACTCGCCTGAACAGATCATGGTCCTCATCAGCGGCACCCAGGGCGAGCCCATGAGCGCCCTCAGCCGCGCTGCGGTCGACAACCACAAGCACGCCAAAATTCAGGCCGGCGACACCGTCATCCTCAGCTCGCGGGTCATCCCCGGCAACGAGAAGTCCATCTTCCGGGTCATCGACCACCTCTGCCGCCGAGACGCCGACGTCATCTATGACGACGGCTCCCATGGCCTCATCCACGTCAGCGGCCACGCCAGCCAGGAAGAACAGCGGCTCATGATCAATCTGCTGCGCCCGAAGTTCTTCATCCCCATCCACGGTGATTACCGCCATCTGAAGAAGCACGCCGAAATCGCGCAGCGCCTCGGCGTCATCGATCTCGCCCTCACGCTGGAAAACGGCGAAGTCCTCGAGCTGGACCGGGACAACGCCCGCAAGACGGGAAAAGTGACGGCCGGCCGCGTCTGCATCGACTCCGGCTCAACCGCCGATGTCGTCGAAGACCTCGTGATTCGCGATCGCCGCCACCTTTCCGAGGACGGCATCGTCCTGCCCATCCTCACCATCAACAAACTCAGCGGCAAGGTGGAGCGCCAGCCGGAACTGGTCAGCCGCGGCTTTGTCGGCGCCGAGCCCGAGCTGATGGAGGGCGCCCGTCAGGTTGTCACCCAGACCCTCGACACCTCCAGCGCCGAGGAAAAGGCCGACTACGGCGTCATCAAGGAAAAGATCCGCACCGATCTCAAGCGCTACATCCAGAAGAACACGAGCCGCCGCCCGCTCATCATGCCGGTGATTCTGGAAATCTAGCAGGCGTCATCGGTTGCTATTGCCGGTTGCCTGTCCTTACGCCGTCGCCATGTCGCTCCGCGGCTGCATTCCCCACGCCAGGCCCGCCTGCCGGCGCGCCCACAGGAACCACACCAGGCATGCCGCGCCCGTCCACGCGTAGGCCGGTGAGCTGAGCGGCATCATCGTCAGCAGCAACAGCAGCCCGATTCCGTTGAGCACCACCAGCGCGGGAACCATCCCGCGCGCGAGCCGCGCCGAGCACATATCCACAACTGCCGGCAGATACAGGAGCTGATCGAACGGCCAGGAGTAGGGCGATACCGCCACCGAAATGGCCAGCAGCTGCGCGCCCTCCCGCCGCCAGTCCCACCGGTCGCGGCGGCGCCAGTAGAATCGCACCGACAGCAGCATTCCCAGCATGGCCGGCACGCCCTGTACCCACGCCGGATGCCCCGGCACCAGCGCCCGCAGCGAACACGGAATATTCGGCAGATACTGCCCCTCGATGTGCTCCGCGCGCATCGCCGCCAGATAGTGCGCCCAGACATGCGGATCGAACAGCAGCGCCACGCCCATCGCCGCGACCAATCCCGCGGCCAGCCCGGCCAGAGCACGAAACTGCTTCGTCCTCCAGCTGTGCACCAGCAGAACCGGCCAAAGCAGCAGGAACAGGTGCGGCTTCATCGCGGGCAGCACCAGCGCGACGCCCGCCCAGAACGGCCGCCGCTCGTAGCAGCGAAAGAACAGTGCAATCCCCAGCAGCAGAAAGATCGACGTTTGGCCCGCCATCGCACAGCCCAGGATCGGAGCAAAAAGGTAAACCACCAGCGGCGGTTTTTCCGCCTCGCCGCGAAGCATCCGGATCGACAGGAGCGCCGCCCCAATCAGGGTCACCAGCCACAGGAAACCCGCCACCGGAGCTGGAAAAAAGCCCAAAGGCGCAATCAGAAACAGAGCCCACGGCGGATTCCGCATGATGAACGGCTCGTGGTAAGTGCCGCCGGCCGCGTTCTCCAGACCCAGAATCGCCTGGGTCTCATACGGATTCGCATGCGCCCGCAGCAGCCGCGCCGAGCTCCAGTAGCAGATGAAGTCCCGATGCGCCGCGTTCCGCGAGAGCGCCGCGGCCAGCACGCCCAGACAGGCGAGCAGCAATACCAGCGCCCCGGAGACCTGGAGCACTCGAACAACACCCATTGCGCGCAGCTTCTTCCGCATCCAACGGCTCCTGTGCGCTCAGTCTAGGAGCCGGTACCTTCGGCCAACATCCCACGCGCGTGAACAGGGCCTGGCCCGCTGGAGATCGTCCGCGGTTACTGCGACGTGTCCGTCGCAGTTACCTCCAAAACGCGCTCCCGGTAACGCTCACCGGGGTCGCTTTTCCCTCTTGCGCGCTCGCACCCAATGCTGAAACGGATCGACGTACATCTCGCCTTCCAGGTCCACCAGCCGGACCTGCAACCGCTCCTGGACCGCGCGCACAGCGGCATTGTGAATCACTGGCCCTACCTCCTCCACAAAAAAATCGAGAAGCAGCCCTGCGGCCAGCTCCCCGATCGGTTCCGCCATGTTCTCGTCAAAGTACCGGCGCAGCGACGCAATCGCCTCCACTCGCGCCTGCTTCTCCAGCTCGGGAGTGTTCATGCCTCCGAGCTTACCGCGCCCTCACCTGTTATCTGCACCTGTAACCTGCAGCCTGTCACCTGCTCTGCACGGCCAGGTACTCCGCGTGGCTCACCGCATACGGCGATCCCGGCGCCGCCTGCGCGCCTTTCGTCGTCACGCTAAAGACGAACAGCTTCCCGCTCTTTCCGCTGATCGCGTACAGATGCCCCGCCTTATCCCAGAAGCACTGGTCGATCGAGTCGGAGGTCAGCAAACCGGTCAAGTGCGTCACCGGGCTGGCGCCGTTGAAGCGAAAGATCTCCAGACCGCCCGTGCCTGAGATGGCCAGGAGTTTGCCGCCCGGCTGCATCTCCAGGTCGGTCACGCTGCCCACTTGCGCCTCAGGCATGTTGGCTGTCGTGCTCGTCGTGGTCAGGTTGCCGTTTCCCTGCGCGGTGTACACAGCTACGACTGGCGAGCCGATCGAGCTGAAGTCCAGCTGCTTGACCGCCTGCATGGCGATCGCCACGTGATTGGCTCCGTCCGCCGCTGCCTCCGAGGGGCAGAAAAACTCGCCGTTCGGCGGAGGAGGCACCGGCGCGCTGATCGGGATCTCTGTCAGCTGCCCGTTGCTGCTCCGTTTGAATCCGAAGATCCCCCAGTACATGTTCCCCAGACACGAAGCCGAATAGGCCCAGGTGTCATTTCCCAGAAAGCTCGCCGACTGATACAGCCAGGAATTGCCTCCCGAATCGCCCAGATTTTCAAGACCGCCCGTCGCGCTCTCCGCCCTGAACGAGCGGTAGGTGTTGTTCGCGCAGCCGTCCCCGCGAAATTCCATGTTGTACACCGTCGTGCCCGTGTTGTCGGTGAACACCGGTCCTGTGCTTGCGCAATCAGTGTCGTTATAGCGCGTGATGTTGGTCGTCACCGCATAGCGCAGGCCGCCGTTTGCCTCGATCCGATACGAGTTGACGTCGCTGCCGGTCGTCGTCGCACCGAACAGAAACGTCCCGTTCACCGCCATGCTGGCCACGTTTTCCTGGAAAGGCGACCCCGCAATCGATGACAGTTTCCCGCTGGCGCTCGCCGTCCAGGCGTGCACCTCGTTCCGTCCCGTACTCCCCGCTGGCGTGGACACGTACACATACGCGACCGGTCCCGCGGACGCGGCCTGAGCCAGCGGCGCTGCCACACACAGCGCCGCCCCCAGGCTGAGAGTGAACTTGAGCGTGCGTCCCATGACGAATCTCCTGTTCCTGCAAAGCCTCTCTGCTGAAAATCCTGGTGAATGGGATAACCGACAAGCGAAAGATCGGCAGATGAAAACAACCACAGTCGTACAGACCCGCTTTCGGTCTGCTCTTTGGATGCGCCGACCGCTGCCGGCGTTCGCCGGCACCCTGGAAAGAATGCGCGGGAATCCGTGCCAGGAGAAGGCGGGCGGACAGCGATCCGCCTGGACGTTCCGGTTCGCTCTCCGCAGGCCGCCATCCGCTCTTCCGTCCAACTTCCCGTCGCCACTCCGCTTCCTACCCACTGAGGAGAGCAACCCATGAACGCTTCCGATATGTTGGTGGAACGGCTCATCGCCTGGGGTGTGGACACGATCTTCGGGATCCCCGGCGACGGCATCAACGGCGTCTTCGAAGCCCTGCGCCAGAACAAGGACCGCATCCGCTTCATCCACATGCGCCACGAAGAATCCGCTGCCTTCGCCGCCTGCGCTTACGCTAAGTTCACCGGCCGCATCGGCGTCTGCATTGCCACCTCCGGCCCCGGCGGCATTCATCTCCTCAACGGCCTGTACGACGCCAAAATGGACGGCCATCCCGTCCTCGCCATCACCGGCATGCAGCACTCCGACCTGATCGGCACGTTTACCCAGCAGGATGTCGCCCTGGACAAGCTCTACCAGGACGTCGCCGTTTACAACGAGCGGGTGATGAGCGGCGCGCACATGGAAGCCGTCGCCGACCTCGCTGTGCGCACCGCCATCGAGCAGCGCGGCGTCGCCCACATCACGATTCCGGTCGACATCCAGGTCGAAGAGGTGAAGAAGGGCCGTTCCTCGCGCAACCCTCCGCACCACACCTCGGCGACGCCGGCGTTTTCCGACAATCTGCCCTCGCAGGTCGATCTCGAGCACGCCGCCGATATTCTCAATCGCGGCAAGCGCATCGCCATCCTTGCCGGCCAGGGCGCTATCGGCGCCGGCGACGAGTTGGAGCAGGTTGCTGAACGCCTCGGCGCGCCCATCATCAAGGCGCTGCTCGGCAAAGCCGCGGTCCCCGACGACAGCCCGTACACGACGGGCGGCATCGGCCTGCTCGGCACTGAGCCCTCGCAGGATGCGCTGGAGGACTGCGACACGCTGTTCATCGTCGGCTCGTCGTTCCCCTATATCGAATTCCTTCCCGAGCCCGGCTCAGCCAAGTGCGTGCAGATTGACATCAACCCGCAGCGCATCAGCCTGCGCTATCCCGCGGACGTCGGCCTCATCGGCAGCTCGCGCTGCTGCCTTCGCGCGCTCCTGCCGCTGCTCAAGAAGCACGACCACGGCTTCCTGAAAAAGGCCCAGAAAGCAAAGAAAGAATGGCAGGAGCTCATGGAAGAACGCGGCACAAACCCGGAGACGCCTTTGAAGCCCCAGGTCGTGGGCTGGGAACTTGGCAAGCGCCTGCCCGCCAACGCCATCGTCACCTCGGACTCCGGCACCATCACCACCTGGTGGGCGCGCTACGTCCCCGCGCTGCGCGGACAGATGCACAGCTGCTCCGGCAACCTCGCCACCATGGCCTGCGGACTTCCCTACGCTATCGGCGCGGCGGTCGCTTACCCGGATCGCCCGGTCTGCTGCATCATCGGCGACGGCGGATGCAGCATGCTGATGGGCGAGCTCATCACGATCGCAGCCTATAACCTCAACATCAAAATCGTCGTCATCAAGAACAACACCCTCGGCCAGATCAAATGGGAGCAGATGGTCTTCCTCGGCAACCCCGAGTACGCCTGCGACCTTTATCCCGCCGACTTCGTCACCATCGCTCGCGGCTGCGGTCTCAGCGCCATGCAGATCAAAGAGCCAAAGGACTGTCCGCAACAGGTCGAGACCGCTCTCAGACATCAGGGACCCATGCTCATGGAAGCCGTCGTCGACCAGTTCATGCCGCCGATGCCGGCCAAAGTCAAAGCCGGCCAGGCCGCCAAACTGGCTGAGGCTCTCATCCGCGGCGAACCGAACCGCTCGAAGATCATTCTCACCACCGCGCATGAGCGCGTCCGCGAGCTGGTCTAGCAGCGGCCTTTCACGATTGACGTGGGCGCGGCGAGTGGAACGATGCGTCGCCGCGCTCCTGCCGCTGCTCGCACCGGCTATGACAAAATCGACAAGCTGTGGCTGTCATCCGCGGACTAGAATCGACAGGACCATGCGCTTTGCCCCTCTCGTCCTGCTCACCCTCAGCTCGGTCGTCTTCGCCCAGGCCCATTCTTACCCCGTCCGCGATCCGCACACTCCGGGGTACGTTCAGGCCACGCAGCTTCCCGACGGCACTCTCCCGCCGCCCGACAAGGACGGCAACTTCATCCTCGGGCCGACGCACACGCCCGTGCCCGATATGACCGTTCACCCGGGCGTTCCGCAGGGCCGGGTCGTCGAGTTCACCCTCACGTCGGAAGGCGACCCTTATTATCCCGGCATTGCCCGCGATCCCGGTACCTTCGGTACTCCGGATCCGCATAACCCGGCGAAGCTGATCGTGACCACCAGCCATCCGCATCCGTGGACGCGGACGGTTGCGGTTTACGTTCCTGCTCAGTACAAGCCAGGCAGCGCTGCGCCGTTCATCGTGGGCGCGGATGGACCGGATCGCTCGCTGTTCACGGCTCTCGATAATCTCATCGCAGAGCACAAAGTGCCCGCTCAGATCGCGATTTCGATTGCTAACGGCGGCGGCGACGCCCAGGGCTCGGAGCGCGGCCTTGAGTACGACACCATGTCAGGCAAATACGCCGAGTGGGTCGAGCACGTTGTCCTTCCGCAGGTCGAATCGCGCTGCCA
>Ga0335073_10015819_pt1 | contig 10548 bp, 9 predicted proteins | sample Lox_Sample_22_FD_207093 | JGI IMG/M metagenome (GOLD analysis project Ga0335073, IMG submission 207093) | Soil microbial communities from Loxahatchee National Wildlife Refuge, Florida, United States - Lox_Sample_2.2 | ecosystem: Environmental > Terrestrial > Soil > Wetlands | place: USA: Florida...
GGCCGACCCGGACGACGGCGGACCGCTCGTCCTCGCCCTCGGCGCGGGTCACGGCGGGGAACCCCCAGGCCCCCGCCAGCGGGTCGGCGGGATCGTCCGGCCGCCGGACGACCAGGAAGGTGCCATCGGCCGCGCGCACGACCACGGCAACCGAGTGCTTCACGGGCGGCTGCCGCACGGGGGGCCGCCGCACCGGCTCCACCGGCTCCTTCGGCTCCATTGGCCTCATCTTCGCACGCCGGACTCCTCCAGGTATGGTCAGGCCATGGGACTCATCCCGGCGGGTGCCGCCGTCAGGTCACCGCGACCGCGGTGGGCGATGGCCGGCCTCGCGGCCGTCATCCTCGCCGCTGACCAGGCAACCAAGTCGCTCGTGCTGGCCGGTCACCCGTCCGACGGTTCCGCGTTCGGCTGGGTGTCGGTGCGGCTGGTCCGGAACACCGGGGCGAGCGGCGGCATCGCGTCCGGCTATCCGGTGCTCGTCACCCTTGCCGCCGTCGGGGTGACCGCGCTGGCGTTCGTGCTCGCCGTCCGGGCGCGGAGCCGCGCCACCGCCGTCTGCCTGGCGGCCGTGCTCGGCGGCGGGCTCGGGAACCTGGCGGACCGCGTCTTCCGCGCCCCCGGGCTGGGCCGGGGCGGCGTGGTCGACTGGATCCGTTTCGCGGGCCGCGGCGGCTCACTCGACCTGGCCGACCTCGCGATACAGGTCGGCGTGCTCGGCGCGGTCATCGCCACGATTATGGCGGACCGCGCCCGCGCGACGGACCGGCGCCCCGGTTCGCGGTCAAGCCCCTCGGAAGGTTGAGACGTCACGCAGGGACCGCGTTCAGCAAGGTCTCAGGTCTGTCCGGCATAACCGGACTCATGCGCCTGAAACCATCTCCGGCATGACCGCGATGACCGCGCGGCCCGCGGCGCCGTCGCTCGCCGCGCCGGTCCGGCCGCGCGCGCATCCGCGACTCGTACTCGGGCTCATCGCGGCCGGCGCGGTGGCCGTCATCGTCTTGTGGTGGCATGGCACGCCCTCGGTCAGCGGTTTCGGCGACTGGCTGACCAACGCGGGGCGGATCACGGGGCTTGAGGCGGGGTACGGGGTGATCGTGCTCGTCGCGCTGATGGCACGGCTGCCGCCGCTCGAGCGCGGGGTCGGCGCGGATCAGCTGGCCCGCTGGCACTCGATGGGCGGCAAGTACACGATCGGCCTCGTGGTCGCCCACGGCGTGCTGATCACCTGGGGGTACGCGGTCACCGCGCACACGACGGTGACGCACCAGGCCTGGACGCTGCTGGACAGCTACCCCGACGTGCTCATGGCGACGGTCGCGGGGCTGCTGCTCGTCGGCGTCGGCATCACCTCGGCGAACGCCGCGCGCCGCCGGCTCCGCTACGAGACCTGGTACTACCTGCACCTTTACACGTACCTGGCGGTCGCGCTGGCGTTCAGCCACCAGTTCGCGGACGGCGCGGAGTTCATGATGAACGCCGCGGCCCGGTTCGCGTGGTCGGCCCTGTACATCGCGGTCGGCGCCGGCGTTGTCTGGTTCCGGTTCGTCACCCCCGTCCGGCAGGCCCTCCGGCACCGGCTGCGCGTCGTCTCCGTGCAGTCAGAGGCGCCGGACGTGGTGAGCATCGTGATCGGCGGACGGCACGTCGCCGAGCTGCGCGCCGAGTCCGGGCAGTTCTTCCGCTGGCGGTTCCTCACGCGCGACCTGTGGTGGACGTCGGCTCCCTACTCGCTGTCAGCGCCGCCCGCGCCCGACCGGCTGCGAATCACCGTCAAAGCGGTCGGCGAGCACAGCGAAGCGCTGCGCGGGCTGCGTCCGGGCATCCGGGTGGTCACCGAGGGGCCGTACGGCGCGCTGACCGGCGCGGTCCGCCGCCACCGGAAGGTGCTGCTGATCGCCGGGGGCGTTGGCATCACCCCGCTGCGCGCGCTGCTCGAGTCGCTCCCCGCCGAGCCGGGCGATCTCACCCTGATCTACCGGATCAGCAACATGCGCGACGTAGTGTTCCGCCGCGAGCTCGAACTGCTCGCCGAGCGCCGCCAGGCCAAGGTGTGGTTCGTCGCCGGGACCAGGGATGAGCTCGGCGGGAACCCGCTGACCGCCGGTCAGCTCACCCGCCGCGTCCCTGGCCTGCTCGACCATGACGTGTACCTGTGCGGGCCGCCGGGACTGACCGGCGCCCTCAACCGCGAGCTGCTCGACGCCGGCCTCCGGCGGCGGCAAATCCACTATGAGTCGTTCGAGTTCTGAGTACGCCTCCGGCAGAGCTTTCTGGGTACGCCTCCGGCAGAGCTTTCTGGGTACGCCTCCGGCATAGCTTTCTGGGTACGCCTCCGGCATAGAAGGGACCCGATGCGCCGCGTTATCCTGGCGATCGCCAGCACGGCGGTAGTTCTCGTGCTGCTGCTGTCGTTCAAGTCGCACACCAGCGTGTCCGCCCTCGTGCCGGCCGCGGTGGCCCCGAACCCCAACCCCACGCCAAGCGCGAGCATGCCCGCCGGCGGCTCGTCAGCCAGCAGCTCGCCCGCCTCCCCAACGGCGACGGCGGCCTCCGGCGGCACGTCCGCAAGCACGCCGGCCGCCGGCAAGACCGTGACCGGCGACGCGGTGGAGACCATCTACGGCCCGGTGCAGGTAAGAGTCACCGTGGCGAACGGCAAGGTGACCGCCGCGGAAGCGATCGAGTACCCGGACGGCACCCCGCGCGACTACCAGATCAACTCCTACGCGATCCCGATGCTCCAGCAGGAGACCGTGGGCGTCAGCAGCCCGAACATCGACGCGGTCTCCGGAGCCACCTACACCTCACAGGGATACATCGGCTCGCTCCAGTCCGCCTTGGACAAGGCCGGCCTTTAGCTGTCGAGGAAGTGGCTGATCGCGGCCCAGATCCTGGCGGGCTGGTCGGCCTGCACGACATGCCCGCAGTCGTCGAGGACCTCGACCTCGCTGCCCGCGATCCGGCCGCCGAACTCGCCGGCGTAGGCGACGGGGACGAGCGCGTCCTCGCGGCCCCAGACCACCAGTGTGGGCACCGCGACGCGGTGCAGCCGGCGGCCGAGCCCGTGATCGGCGATCGGCCAGGCGAACTTCGTCGTACAGCCGATGTTCCAAGCGCCTTGCGCGATCGCCGCCGGGATAAGGCTCGGGTCGGCGGGCGGCGCGAGTACCGCCTGCGCGGCCGCGCTGTCCGGATGCGCGAACAGGTACCCGGCCAGGTTCTCCGGTGGCCCCGCCACCATCTCCATCAGCGGGATCGGCGCGTCGTCGCGCCACAGGCCGACCGGCGAGAGCAGGACCAGCCGGGAGAACAGCCGCGGGAAGGTCGCCGCGAGGTCGGCGGCGACCATGCCGCCGAACGACTGACCGATCGCCGCGGGCCGGTCGAGGCCGAGCGCGCCGATCAGCTCGTCGTAGACGAGCAGCAGCTCGGCGAACGTCCGCACCTCGTCAATCGCCCGCGGCTCACCCGGCGACGTGCCCGGGTGCTCGGGCGCGTAGACCGTATGCCGTTCAGCGAGCCGGTCAAGCAGCGGCTCCCAGCTCAGGCCCGACAGGGCGTGGAAGAAGACGACCGGCGGCCCGGAGCCGGCCACCTTGACGTGCACCCGCAGCCGGCCGGCCCAGACCGGCACGGCCTCGTCGCGCACCGCCGTCGCGCTCGTGGTCATCGCGCGCTCCCCTCGGCCGGGACCTGACCGTCCGGGACCTGACCGTCCGGGACCTGACCGTCCGGGACCGGGCCGTCCGGGACCGGGCCGTCCGGGACCGGGCCGTCCGGGACTGGGCCGTCCGGGACCGGAGTATCAGAGACGGGGGCCGGGAGGCCCCGGGGCCACCAGCGGTTCACCCAGCCCTCGGAGTCCCAGATCGGCCGCAGCCGGGGCAGGACCTCCGAGGTGAACAGCGCGATATTCTTCTCGGTGAGGTCGCGGGGCATCGAACCGTTCTGGAGCATCACCAGCAGGTTGCCGATCCGGTACTCGCGGACGAACGCCTCGATCTGGTCGGCGACCGTCGCCGGCGAGCCGACGATCGCGACCTGGGTGTCGACGAGGTCCCGGAACGAAGCCGTGCGCATCCGCGCGAGCATCCCGGCCGGGCCGCCGGCCCGCAGCATCGCTTCGATCCCGGCGGGCTCGACATAGCCGGGAACGGCCATCATCGTGCCGGGGATCGCGCCCGGCCCCGACCGGTAGTGCGCCTCCAGGTGCCGGCCGTACTCCCGTTCCGCCCGCTCGTCGGTCTCGGCGACGGCGACCACCTGAAGGAAGGCGACCCGGTACGGGTTCCGGTCGCGGCCGAGGGATTCGGCGAGCTCCCAGTACCGGTCGAACACCTCGCGGCCGACCAGCTTCGGCCCGTCCCAGCTGAGGTAGACGAAGGCGAAGTCGTTGCTGAGAATGTCGCGCAGCGTTGACGGACTGCCGGTGCCGGGGATCCAGATCGGCGGATACGGCTGCTGCACGGGCCGCGGCCAGATGTTAACTTGCCCGTACTTCTCGAACTTCCCGTTCCACGGGAAGGGCTCGGGCGCCGTCCAGGCCCGCAGGATCAGCTCCCGGTGCTCGCGGTACCGCTCGCGGGTCTCGATCGCCGGGAGGGCCGCGTTCAGGTTGGCGTCATAGCTGAGCCCGACCGGGAAGCCCGCGATCAGCCGCCCGCCGCTCATCACATCGAGCAGGGCGTACTCTTCCGCGATCTTCAGCGGCTCGCGCGTCTTCCCGAGCGACCGGCCGAGCACCGCGATCGCGACGTCGAGACCCTCCGCGCGCGTCGCGGCCGCGACCGCCGACGCCATCAGCGTCGGGTTCGGCGACATGTCGTAGGACGACTGGCTGTGCTCGGTCACGCATATCCCGTCGAACCCGGCGCGCGCCCCCGCCATCAGCTCCGCGTACGCCGAGAACAGCGAGTCGTGCACGCGCCCCGGCTCGACTAGGCCGTACGGCGGCGTGACCGCCGAGGTATACCGCTCTTCGAAACCGTCAGGCAGATACCGGTAGGGCACCTGCGCGAACAAGCTGACCTTCATCCGGCCTCCCTCGCGGCGAGGACCCGCCGGGGACAAACGCAGTCTTCGCTGCCTAACAGCGGACCACGATCCGACCGCGCCGGCAAGCGATTCGTGAGGGAGCGATACCGGGGCGCGGGATGAAGATCAGTACTGAGCCGCGATCGGCAGGTCGATCGCGGGGAACCGGGTGAGGATCTCGGTGCCGTAGTCGGTGACCACGACCTCCTCCTCGATGCGGGCCGCGCTGATGCCGTCCGCGGCCGGGCAGTAGGTCTCCATCGCGAAGACCATGCCGGCCTTAAGCTCGATCGGGTGCTCGAGGGAGTTCAGCCGGGAGATGATCGGCCGCTCGTGCAGCCCCAGCCCGAGGCCGTGCGCGAACTGGAGCCCGAACGCCGCCAACTCGCTGTCGAACCCGAAGTCCTGCGCCCGCGGCAACGTGAGCGCCACCACGTCGGACGTCACGCCCGGCTTGATCGCGTCGATCGCCGCGTCCATCCAGTCCCGCGCGCGAGAGTACGCGTCCTGCTGCGCCGGGGTCGCCCAGCCGACGCCGAACGTCCGGTAATAGCAGGTCCGGTAGCCGTTGAAGGAGTGGATAATGTCAAAAAACGCCTGGTCACCAGGACGGATGAGGCGATCGGTGAAGTTGTGCGGGTGCGGGTTGCACCGCTCGCCGGAGATCGAGTTGACCGCCTCGACCTGGTCGCTGCCCATTTCGTAGAGCCGCTTGTAGGCCAGCGCGACAATCTCGTTCTCCCGCCGGCCGGGGCGCAGGAACTCGGCGATGTCCTGGTAGACCCCGTCCACCATCGCGGCCGCCTGGTTCAGCAGCATGATCTCGTCCGGCGACTTGATCACCCGGGCGTCGAGCATCGGCTGCTGCGCGTCAGCCGCGGTGATGCCCTGCCGCTCGAGCTCGAACAGGAACGGCGGCTCGACGATGTCGATGCCCAGCGGGGCATCCGCGACGCCCGCCTCAGCCAGCAGCGACTTGATCTCGGTGACCGCGTCGCGCATCAGGCCCGCCTCGGGGGCGACCGCGCCGCGGAAGCCGAGGAAGCCGGGCCGCCAGTTCTCCTCGGGCAGCCACTGCGAGTACAGCTTGTGGTGCTTGACGGCCGAGCCGAAGTCCCACTCCACGGGGTCCCGGTCGCGGAACAGCAACGCGTAGCGGATCATCTTGTCGCCGAGCGCGCCGCCGATCCACGTCTGCGTGGTGTAGCGGATGTTGTAGAAGTCGAAGAGCAGGAACGCGCCGCATTCGGACGCGCGCAGCGCCGCTTGCGCTCGCGCCAGCCGGTACTTGCGGAGCCGGTCGAAGTCGACGCGCGCCTCGTAGTCGACGCCCATGTGCCCGGGCGCGCCGATCGGCCGCACCCCGGCGGGACGCTGCGACGGTCTTTCGAACTTGCGGTCAGAGTCCGCCATTGCCCGGCTACGCCTCCTCGGGAGCGAGCCCGTCGTCGACCGGCGTGTTCTCTGACTCGATCGAGTACCCGGACCGGCGGGCCTGCTCAAGGACGAGCGTAGCGAAGTCGTCCGCGGTGTACCCGGCCCCGATGGCCTGCGCGATCAGCATGTCGGTGGCGGCTGCTAGCGGCATCGGCACGCCAAGTTCCTTACCCGCCGAGAGACCCAGTTGGAGATCCTTGCGAAGCAGCACGTTAGTGAACGTCGGGTGGAAGTCGAGGTTGACCAGCGCGGGCGACTTGTAGCGGGAGAACGCCGAGCCCATCACGGAATCGTTAAGGAACTGCAAGAACGCCGCCCGGGAGACCCCGCCGCGCTCGGCGAGCACGGTGATCTCCGCGAGGGACTGGATGACAACTCCGAGGAAGACGTTGTGCGCGATCTTCACCAGCCGGGCAACCTCGCCCTCGCCGACGTACGTGACACCGCGGCCCCAGGCCCTCAGCAGCGGCTCGACGACGTCGAACGCCTCGCGCGGTCCGGAGGCGGCGACGGTGAGCTTGCCCGCCAAGATCACCTTCGGGTTGCCGCTGACCGGCGCGGCGAGGAACTGCGCGCCCGTCTCCTCGATCAAAGCGCGGATCCGCGCGGATGCCTCAGTGGAAACCGTAGAGGAGTCAACAATGATCTTCGGCGTGTCCGATCCGGTCAGCAGGCCCCCGTCCCCGCTGATCACCGCCTCGAGGTCCTTGTCGGCCGACACCATGGTGAAGACGATGTCGCGGTCGGCCACCTCAACGGGGCTGTCAACGATCTTCGCGCCGTGCTCCGCGAGGGGCTCACACTTCGCCCGGGTCCGGTTGTAAGCGGCGACGTCGTAGCCGGCGTTCAGCAGGCGCAGGGCGAGCTGGTAGCCCATTCGCCCGGTACCGATCCACCCGACGGTGGGCGTGGCGGCGGCCATGCGTCCTCCTTGATCAAACGTTCAATGATTCGTTAGCTGCAATCGTTTGCAACTTTGGCGACAACTAAGCCCCGTGTCAAGTGTTTCGAAGTCTTTTAGGCGTCCGCTTATTTCATCAGCCGAAGATCTCCGGGTGCCGTGCCAGCTCGAGACGGGTGCGCCTGATGTGCGTGACGAGCACCCGCTCGGCGTCATCGGCGTCGCCGCGACCCACGCAATCGAGTAGCAGCCGGTGTTCCAGGTGGGTGACCGCCATCCCGTCCGCACCGCTGTCTCCCGGAAGGGCCCCCGGTAGCCCGCGCGAGGGGCGGCCCATGGACAGCCGGGTGAACTCGCGCCGGTAGTGCTGTGTCGAATTCCACATTCGGGCGATGATCTGCCAGGTCTCGGTGCCCGCCGCGGCCGCGTAGCTGCCGAGGTGGAACTCCCGGTCGGCGCGCAGGAAAGCGTCGACGTCGCCGTCGGTGCCCTCCATCTCCGCCGCGAGGTGACCCAGGCACGCTAGCGCGGCCGCGTCCAGGTGCGGCATCGACGCGCGCAGCAGCAGCGGCTCCAGCCGCTCCCTGATCTGGTACAGCTCGGCGCACTCCGACAGCGACCGCCGGGTGACCCACGCGCCGGAGTTGGCGACCAGGGTGACCAATCCCTCGCTGTGCAGTACCCGCAGCGCCTCGCGCACCGGGATGCGGCTGGCGCCGGACTTCGCCGCCACGTCCTCCTGCCGGATTCGCTCACCGGGCGGGAAGCTGCCGTCCAGGATCGCGGTGCGCAGCGTATCGGCGATCCGCTGGCTGGCGACGTTGTCGGTCACTGCTGTGGGTGCGCCGGGTGCCACAGCTTGACCGCGGCGTCCCGCTCGTAGGCCTTGCCGCCGGGGTAAGACACCAGCTCGAACTGCATGCCCCACGGCGAGAGGAAGTATTGCCAGCGCTGCCCGGCCGAGGCGTTCCGGCTCGCCACCGGCCCGGCGAGCAGCCGGACGCCCTTGGCCTTGAGATACTCGACGGCCGCGTCCATGTCCTCCACGTACAGCGCGACGTGGTGGCCGCCGAGGTCGCTGTTGCGCGGCACGTCCCGCTGGTCATCGTGCTTCTCGTACTCGAACACCTCGAAGTTCAGCCCGAACCCGCACCGGTAGAACCGGATATCGGTGACCGCCCGCCGCGGGTCCACGTTCAGGTGCGCGAGCATCCAGTCGTCGTCGTGCCGCATCGCGGGCAGCGCGTAGACATACTCGCAGCCGAGCACCTCGACCAGGAACTCGTGCGCCTCCGCCATGTCGGGCACGGTGATGCCGACGTGGTCACCGCCGCGCAGCCCCGGGATGCCGCTTCCGCCCCCCATGGATCCTCCCTGATCACTCGCCCTGGCTTCGGTTGTATCCAATCTGCCGTAATCAAGAGCAAAATTCCAGCGAACGGACCGAGGTTCCTGTTGAAATGTATTCATTCTCCCTGCTAGCGTGGCGAACGTTCCCGACCCTTGACACCCCGGTGGGAGCCTGTGGGGTACGGGGGCGTCCCCCCGGGAGAGGACTTGGATGCCACGCGTCAAGCGGCTCGCGCCGAGCGCCGACTGGACCGAACTGTCCACCACGGCGGCGGACTGGAAAGCCGCGGACCCCGCCCTGCTCGCCACCATGCTGGGCCAGTTGCACCTCATCCGTGCCTTCGAGGAGACCGTCCTCGAACTGGCGGGGGAAGGCCTGGTCCATGGCCCGGCCCACTCATCCATCGGCCAGGAGGGCGGCGCGGTCGGCTCTATCGTGAGCCTGCGGTCGACGGACGCGGTCAACGGCTCGCATCGCGGCCACCACCAGTTCCTCGCGAAGGCGCTCACGCACGTCACCAAGGGCTCACTCGACCTCAACCGCCTGGTCACACACGAGGTCGCCGAAGTGCTTCAGCGCACCCTCGCGGAGATCCTCGGCCTGGCCCAGGGCTATTGCGCCGGCCGGGGCGGGTCCATGCACTTGCAGTGGTTCGAGGCCGGCGCGCTGGGCACCAACGCGATCGTCGGCGGCGGTGTGCCGATGGCGGCGGGCAACGCGTGGGCCCAAGCGCACTCGCCTGCCGCTCCGGACGGTAGCGACCTGACCGTCAGCTACTTCGGCGACGGCGCGGTCAACATCGGCTCCGTGCTGGAGACGATGAACCTCGCCTCCGCCTGGAAGCTCCCGCTCTGCTTCTTCATCGAGAACAACGGCTACGCCGTCTCCACCACGGTCGCGGAAGCCACCGGCGAGCCCCGGCTGTCGGCCCGCGCGCTCGGCTTCGGGATCACCGCGTGGCAGGTCGACGGCATGGATCCGCTGGCCGTCCACCTCGTCATGGAGCAGGCCGCGCAACGGCTGCGGTCCGGCGGCGGCCCGGTCGTCGTCGAGGCGCTCGTCTACCGGTTCTTCCACCAGAACGGCCCGTACCCCGGCTCCGCCTTCGGCTACCGGACTAAGGAGGAGGAAGCCGCCTGGCGCGCGCGGGACCCCCTCGAGCGCGTAGCCGCCGAGATGGTCAAGCTCAGGCTGATCGATGAGGCCGGCGTCGAGGCGGTCCGCGCCCAGGCTGCTGAGGCGATGACGGCCATCGCGGCCGCGCTCGTCGAGCCCGACCCGGCCTCAGTGCTCAAGTCGACTGGCACCAAGGTGGGCGCGCGGCGCATCCGGCCGGAACTGTGGCCCGACCCGGCGTTCGTCAACGTAGGCGTCCGCGGCGACCTGTCCGAACTCGCCGGCGTTAGGACCGCGGAGCAGGCCTCGTTTACCGGGGCGTTGCGGCGCGGGAAGTTCATCGAGGCGGTGGCCGCGGTGATGGACCGTCGGATGGGCGAGGACAACCGCATCGTCGTGCTTGGCGAGGACGTCCACAAGCTCAACGGCGGCACGAACGGCGCCACCAAGGGGCTGCCGAAGAAGTACCCGGGCCGCATTCTCGGCACCCCGATCAGCGAGAACGCGTTCGCCGGCCTCGGCGGCGGGCTGGCGCTCGACGGCCGGTTCCGGCCGGTGGTGGAGTTCATGTACCCCGACTTCCTGTGGGTCGCCGCCGACCAGGTGTTCAACCAGATCGGCAAGGCCCGGCACATGTTCGGCGGCCGGAACCCGGTGCCCCTGGTGCTGCGCACCAAGGTCGCGATGGGATCGGGTTACGGGT
>Ga0335073_10015820_pt1 | contig 10547 bp, 9 predicted proteins | sample Lox_Sample_22_FD_207093 | JGI IMG/M metagenome (GOLD analysis project Ga0335073, IMG submission 207093) | Soil microbial communities from Loxahatchee National Wildlife Refuge, Florida, United States - Lox_Sample_2.2 | ecosystem: Environmental > Terrestrial > Soil > Wetlands | place: USA: Florida...
CGGGACGGCTGCCGTCGCCGGTGGTGAGCGCGGCCGGGCGGCGTGCCCGCCAGGCCGCGGACAGCCCGTACGCGATGAGGAACGCCACGCCGAACCACCGCACCGCCTCCAGTGCCCACCCGGCGTGCCGGACCAGCGCGCCGACCCCGCTGACCCCGGCGAGGATCAGCGCGAAGTCGGACACCGCGCAGATCACCACGACCGGCCCGACGTGCTCCTTGCGCAGCCCCTGGCGGAGCACGAAGGCGTTCTGCGCGCCGATCGCGACGATCAGCGAGAGTCCGGTCAGCAGTCCGTCGAGGGAAGCGGTGAACATGGGTCCGACCGTAGGCGACACCCTTGATTAAGGCAAGCGAATGTTTTTTGTGATCAGTTAGCTGTGCTTAACTTAGCTGTGGACCTCAACCCGGCCCAACTCGACGCGCTCGTGGCCATCGCCGAGCACGGCTCCTTCGAGGCGGCCGCCCGGTCGCTGCACATCACGCCGAGCGCGGTCAGCCAGCGCATCCGCGCCCTGGAGGCGGCGGCCGGCCAGGTGCTGATCAGCCGGGGCACACCGTGCCGTCCCACGCCGCACGGTGAGGGGCTCGTCCGCCTGGGGCGGCAGACACGCCTGCTGTACGACGAGGCGGGCCAGGCGCTCACCGGAGCGGGCGCGGTCGAGCTGCCGGTCGCGGTCAACGCCGACTCGCTCGCGGTCTGGTTCGGCGACGTGCTCGCCGCGGTCGCGCGCTGGGACGCCACGGCGCTCCGACTGCACGTGGAGGACCAGGCGCACTCGGCGCAACTGCTGCGCAGCGGCGATGTGCTCGCCGCGGTCACCAGCGATCCGGCCGCGCTCCAGGGCTGCGCCGTCGAACCGCTCGGGGCGCTGCGGTACGTGCCGGCGGCGGCTCCCTGGTTCGCGGAGCGGTGGGGTGCGAACGGCGGTGGGGGCGGACCCGCCTGGGCGGCGATGCCGGTGGTCGTCTTCAACGCCAAGGACGATCTCCAGTACGAACTGCTGCGCCGCCACGGCGTGCCCGGCGTCCCGCCGGTCGTCCACCAGGTTCCCGCCAGCGCCGACTTCTACGTCGCGGTGCGCGCGGGCCTCGGCTGGGGCGTGCTCCCCGAGCCGCAGGCGCGCGCGGACCTCGCCGCGGGCACGCTCGTCCGGCTGTCGGCCGACCTCGTGGACGTGCCCCTGTACTGGCAGCGCTGGCGGCTCGACTCTCCCCGGCTCGCCGCGCTCACGAACGAGGTGCGCGTCGCCGCCGCCCGCCATCTGACACGCGCCATCTGACACGCCCGAACTGACGCCCCATCCGACGCCCTTTCTGACAGAGGGCGTGAGCTAGGCGCTGGCGGCGTCCGCCCCGCGGACGGAGCGATCGCAGATGACCGGGGCGCTCGCCGAACGCGGTTCGGGATAGATGCCGTGCCCGGCGAGGATCGTGTCGACCTTGTGGGCGATCCAGACGTCGCCCGCCGCGCTCGGGTGCAGGCCGTCATCGACGCGGTCGAACTTCCAGTGCCCGGCCAGCGGGTCCATGATGATCACGGCGGGATCGGCGGCCCGGGCGGCCGACACGATCGCCTTGTCGATGTTGAGGAGCCGAGTCGAGACGTGCCGCGACGGCATGCTGAAGACGGTGAGCAGGGCGATCTGCGCGTGCGGTGCGAGCGCGCGAACGAACGCCAGCGTCCGCCGCACCTGCATCTCCTCGGCGCTGGGGGCCATCCGGCCGTCGTCGTGGCCTGCCTGGATGATGACCAGCGCGGGCTGGAGGCTGCTCAGTCGTTCGGCTCCGAGCAGCCGCCGGACCGGACCGAGGTGCCCGACGCCGGGTTGGATGTAGCCCACTCCGGACAGGCCGAAGATGACGCCGTTCCAGCGCAGTTTCCGGGCGAGATCAGCCGCCCAGGAGAGCGCCGGCTTGCCGGGACCGACACCCGCCGTGTACGAGGCGCCGACGATCGCGACCGTGGGGACCGACCTAGGCCCGTTCTCGAGGCGCTGCTCGCAGGCGGAAAACGTGCCCGGGCTTTCCAGCGTCCGAGCCGTGCGAGCCGTGTGCGCGTGGTGCGTCCCCGAGGGTGCGGCGCCAATCGGAGCTGTGCTTCCGAACACCGGCACGCCGACTGACGATATCGGGACGGAGCAGCCGGTAACGGTGAGGCAGCAGCCGATAGCGAGCGCCCAGCCCGCGACGATCCCGGCGAGCATGGCGGTCTTGCGCTGTCCCACACCCGAAGTGTGCTCGACCGCACTGGAATGAAGCAAATCGACGCGCCCTATCCCTGCTGGTGCGCCGCGAGGGCCGCGTCGATGAAAACGGCCGACACGCCCAGGTAGGTGGCCGGGTCGAGGGCCTGCTCAACCTGGCCTGGCGTGATGCCGGCCTGGGACAGCTTGTCGGCGATCTCGGGGGCGGCGAGCAGGACGTCACGCAGCGGGATGCCGGAGGCGGCGGCCCGTCCGGTCGCCACCGTCACCAGGTCATGCGCCTGCGGACCGCCGAGTGCCGGTCCGAGCAGCGCGGTCACCCGCTCGGCGAGCGGCGCGCCGCCGGCCGACGCCAGGTTGGCGGCCATCTTGGCGGTGTCGACCTGGAGGTTGCCGAGCAGGTCACGCGCCCACGCGCTGGCCGAGACGGTGAGCTGAAGCAGCTGACTGTACGGCTGCCACTCAGCGTGCCACGCGCCCGCTGCGCGCTGGTGCTCCTGCTCGGCGGCGGCGGTAAGCGTCGCGAGCAGGCCCGGCGCCTGCTTCGCGCAGCCGAGAATCGCCACGGCGGGGACCGTGCTGCTTCTAACCTCCCCCACCTCGGTCTGCGCGAGGAGCGTGACGTCGCGGGCGACCTTCGACAGCACGGCGCAGGTGCGCGCCATGGCGAGGGAGACATCCACGACGCGCAGCCGTTCGGTATGCCAGGGCAGCGGCGGGTCGGCCAGCCCGAGCTCCTCGGCCAGCAGCGACTTGACCCGGGCACCCGCGTCACCCAGGGACGCGAGCGTGCCCGCCGCACCGCCGAACTGAACGGCGAGCCGCGTGTCGCGGACGAACGCCAGCCACTCGCGCGCGCTGTCCAGGCCGGCCAGCCAGCCGGCCGCGACCTCGCCGAACGTGGTCGGCACGGCCTGCTGTAGCAGCGTCCGCCCGATCATCAGCGTCGCCCGGTGGGTGCCCGCGAGCCGCGCGGCGGCGTCCGCCACGGCGGTCAGGTCGGCGAGCGCGGCGTCGATGGCGTCGCGCGCCAGCAGCATCGCCGCGGTGTCCATGATGTCCTGGCTCGTCGCGCCCCGGTGCACCGCGGCCTTGCCGGCCGGCGAGCCGACCGCCCGGGTCAGTGCCCGCGCGAGTCCGGGAACCGGGTTGCCGGTCAGCTCCGAGGACAGGCTCAGCTCGGCCAGATCGAAGCGGGCCGGGTCGAAGCCGCCGGCCGGACCGAGCGCCGCCTCCGTGACGGCGGCCCCGGCACCGGCGGGCACGAGACCGGCACGCTCGAGCGCGCGGGCCAGGCCCGCCTCGGCGGCCAGCATCGAGCGCAGCCACGCGGCGTCGTCCGCCACCGCACCGCCGTGCGTGAACACCCCGCCGAACAACCCCCCAGGCACGCCGCCGTGCACTGGCACCAGTCCCTTCGTGAGGCACATCCGCCGCTTTGGTTAGGCAACATCGGATGTTATCGTCCGAACATGACCGCACCGCAACCCGTCGGCGGCCCTGGGCTGCCGCAACACCGTAACGTCGTCACGGAGATTCCGGGGCCTGTTTCCCGCGCCCTGATGGAGCGCCGCGATGCTGCCGTCGCGCGCGGCGTGTCGACCACGCTGCCGATCTTCATCACCGCGGCGGGGGGCGGCGTGCTTCTTGACGCCGACGGCAACTCGCTCATCGACTTCGGCTCGGGTATCGCGGTCGCCTCCGTGGGTAACGCGGCGGCCGCGGTCGTCGACCGCGTGCAGCATCAGGTCGCGCAGTTCACGCACACCAGCTTCATGGTCACCCCGTACGAGGGCTACGTGCAGGTCTGCGAGGAACTGGCCCGGCGCACGCCCGGTGACCACGCGAAGCGGTCGGCGCTGTTCAACTCCGGCGCGGAGGCCGTCGAGAACGCGGTGAAGATCGCCCGGCACTACACCGGCCGCCAGGCGGTCGTCGCGTTCGACCACGCCTACCACGGCCGCACGAACCTGACGATGGCGCTCACCGCCAAGAACATGCCGTACAAGCAGGGGTTCGGCCCGTTCGCCAGCGAGATCTACCGGGTGCCGATGGCCTACCCGCTGCGCTGGCCGGACGGCCCGGAGGCGTGCCAGGCCGAGGCCCTCGACGTGGTCAAGTCGCTGATCCACGCGCAGGTCGGCGAGCAGAACGTCGCCGCGGTGATCATCGAGCCGATCCAGGGCGAGGGCGGCTTCATCGTCCCGCCGGACGGCTTCCTGACCGGCCTCGCCGCGTTCTGCACCCAGAACGGCATCGTCTTCATCGCCGACGAGATCCAGTCCGGCTTCTGCCGGACCGGCGACTGGTTCGCGGTTGAGCACGAGGGCGTGATCCCGGACCTGGTCACGACCGCCAAGGGCATCGCCGGCGGGCTCCCGCTCGCCGCGGTGACCGGACGGGCCGAGATCATGGACGCCGTCCACCCCGGCGGTCTCGGCGGCACCTACGGCGGCAACCCGGTCGCGTGTGCCGCCGCGCTCGGCTCGATCGAGACCATGGTCACCCTGGACCTGCCGGCCAAGGCGCGCCGGATCGGCGAGATCATGCTCCCCCGGCTGCGCAAGCTCGCCGAGACCTACCCCGTGATCGCCGACGTCCGCGGCCGCGGCGCGATGATCGCCGTGGAACTGACCAAGCCGGGCACGCTCGACCCGGACCCCGGGGCGACGTCGGCGGTCGCGTCGTTCTGTCACTCCCACGGGCTGCTGGTCCTGACATGCGGGACGTTCGGCAACGTGCTGCGCTTCCTGCCGCCGCTGGTGATCGGCGAGGACCTCCTCGAAGAGGGCCTCGACATCCTGGAGAACGCGTTCGCGGCTCTGTGATTCTCCAGCAAATTCGAAAATTCAAGAGAGATATCAAGCCGAACGGGCCGTGACTTCGCGTGGTCACGGCCCGCCCGTTTTCCAGGTCGGCGCTTCGATGGGCCTGGCGGTGAATCAAAACTGGCGAAGCGGTCCTTGGGGATTCCAGGCGAGGTCTGCGTGCGTACTTTGATCCGGCCGCGGTCGAAGTACGCACGTAGCGGCCAGTCCTCGTCCTCTTCTTGCTATTATCCGCTATTTTTCTTGCTGTTATGATACCGACCTGCTTAGGTGCGTAGTTTGGCGTCATATAAGCGCCAAACTACGCATTCAACGCGATCGGTTGTAAAACCGCGTCTGGTATATGGGGATATTTTACGACAATCCGGTGCTGGCGCATGCTCTGCATGCGTAGTTTGGAACGTCAGCGGCCAAAATACACAACTAACGGAATGCCGGCTTACTCGCAGAAGATGTAGTGGATCGAGATTGTCCATGGCGTCGCGAACTTGGCCATAGCGGCCAAAGGTCCCGGCCTTTCTGGCGGTCGGCCCCTGTTGGCGAGGACCACCGCTGAGAAGGCTGGAGGGTAGGGAACGATTAAGGGGCGAGCGGACATGGCTGGATACCGGCAGCGGATCGTGGTCGGGGTTGACGGTTCGGAGTCGTCGAAGCTGGCACTCCGCTGGGCGATCAGGCAGGCGGAATTGACGGGCGGAACGGTCGACGCGGTGACCGCGTGGCATTATCCGCCCGGGTACGGCGCGGCACCGATTGGCGCCGGGGTGGACTTCGAGGGCGACGCGAAGCGGACGCTGACGGAGGCGCTCGCCGAGGTGAGCGGCCTGGCGCCGGAGGTTCGGGTCGACCCCCTGATCGCCGAGGGGCACGCCGCCACCGTGCTGCTCCAGGCCGCCCGGGGCGCGGACCTCCTGGTCGTGGGCAGCCGCGGGCACGGCGGGTTCACGTCCGCGCTCGTCGGTTCGGTCAGCCTGTACTGCGTGCTGCACGCGCACTGCCCTGTCCTGGTATTGCGCGACGATCGTGCGGACGGTGCGGCGAACGCGGGCTAAGAGCGGCTACCTGTCGAGTCCACTTCGAGATGCCTTAGTAGCGGATCGAGATCTCGGTTTCGTCGTCGGCGCGCTGAGCCGGGTTGGTGAGGACTACCGCGCCGCCGGACGCGATCCGGCGGGCGGACCAGGCGACGGCGGCGGCGTCAAGGAGGTCATCCTCGGCCGCGCCGCGAACCCTCGGCGGCAGGGCTATCCCCGCATTGTCGAGCAGGGCGCGGCGGGCGGCGAGACCGGCCTTGGTGTGCTTGCTGTCGGGCAGCGGAGCGCCGCCGGCGAGGGCGGCGAAGGCCAGTTCCGGGTGCACCTCGTGCAGCGGGACCGCGGCGCGGCGGCGGAACTCGTCGGCCTCGGCGAGCTTGCGCCGCAGGCCCCAGGCCTGGATGGAGAGGCCCTTGCCGGTCAGGTCCCGGCAGGCCTGGTTCGCCTCGGCGTAGGTCAGGCAGTCCAGGACCGGCCGCGGCGGGATCGCGAACACGGTCACGCCGCGCCTGCCGAGCGCCCGCTTGGCGATCAGGTCGGCGTCCCGCCAGCCCGCGGCGACGAGGCCCAGCGGCATGTCGATCCCGGTGACGCCCGCGAGCGGGAGCCCGTCGAGTGTCGCCGCGACGGCCACGCGCACGGCGGCGATTTCGCCGGCGTTACCGTCGGGCGAGCTAAGCGTTACGGCGATCCAACCGCCCGCACAGCCATCCACTCCCGTCACTTCGGTTGTCACGAGTAGCCGATGGTGATGTTGCCGCCGCCGGTTGTCGCCGTGATCACGTTCGGCGCGGACAGGCTCGGCTGAAGCGAGTCGCTGACGTTACCGCCGCCGGGGGTCGCGGTGACGCGGTACTTCGCGGGGCCGGGCGGGACTTCGATCGTGATGTCGCCGCCGCCGGTGCTGACGCTGACGTCGCGCGGAACGGTGGTGAAGACGATCGTGATGTTGCCGCCGCCGGAGCTGGCCGTCACGCCAGCGGACCTGATGGCGGAGGCCTGAATGTCCCCGCCGTCGGTGTTCAGTGCGAGGGTGCCGGACACGTTAGCGGCGGTGATGTCGCCGCCGCCGGTGCTCAGCGTGACGGCGCCTGACACGTCCTGCGCGGTGAGTTCGCCGCCGCCGGTATTGAGGCTCACGGTGCCGGTGGTGCCGATGACCGCGGCGTTCCCGCCGTCAGTCGACACCGACGCGGACATCCCCGCGGGCACGGTGACCGTGGCGTCGAGCCCGCAGTTGCCGACCGGAATCGGGCACCGGTAGACGTAGCTGGCCAGGCCGTCGTTGAGGCTCGCTACCGGAGCGTGGGGGCGGATCAGGCTGTACTGCGCGGTGCCCGTCAGGGTCGCCTGGTCGATGGCCGCCTGCCCGAGGGTGAGCTGGCCGCCCTCGGTGGACACGGCGATCCGCGTGGCGGACGCGGGGAAGGTAAGGTGCAGGCGATAGTGTGCCGTGCCGATGTCGCCCACGAGCGAGACCCCGGTGGCCAGCACCAGAGACACGCATACAGGTACGCCGAACAGCAGGGCGGCACGGCGTCCGGGGGTCATCGCCAGCCGGCCGGGCCGGGCGCGGCGGGAGTCGTCCCCGGCGGGATGGTTCTCTCGCGTCGTCATCGAGTACATCGTGGTCATCCCGTTCCCAGGTAGCGCAGCACCGCGAGGACGCGGCGGTGATCGCGTTCGGCCGGCGCCAGGCCGAGCTTGGTGAAGATGTTGTTGATGTGCTTCTCGACCGCACCGCCGCCGACCACGAGGGCGTCGGCGATGGCGGCGTTAGACCGTCCCTCCGCCATCAGGGCGAGGACCTCGCGTTCGCGGGGGGTGAGGTCGCCCAGCGGGTGGCGGCTGCGGGCGAGCAGCTGGGCCACCACGTCGGGGTCCAGGGCGCTGCCGCCGGCCGCGACCCGGTTCAGCGCGTCGAGGAACTCCGCCACGTCGGCCACGCGGTCTTTGAGCAGGTAGCCGACGCCGTGCGGGCGGCCGGAGATGAGCTCGGTGGCGTACCGCTCCTCGACCCACTGTGACAGGACGAGCACGCCGACATCCGGCCACCGGTCGCGGACGACGAGCGCGGCCCGCAGCCCTTCGTCGGTGAACGTCGGCGGCATCCGCACGTCAACCACGCACACGTCCGGCTGCGCGGCCGTGACCGACCGGAGGAACGCCTCCGCATCGCCGGTGGCGTGAATGACCTCGTGGCCGGCGTCTTCGAGCAAGAGGACCAGCCCCTTGCGGAGCAGCACCGAGTCTTCGGCGATCGCTACGCGCATGGCAGCACCGCCGAGATGATCGTCGGACCGCCGGACGCGGACTCGACCGACAGCGTGCCGTCCACGCCGGCCACCCGGTCGGCGAGGCCGGACAGCCCCGCACCGTTCGCGTCGGCGCCGCCGATGCCGTCGTCGCTGATCACGAGGTTCAGCGTGCCGGGAAACCCGTGGCCCTCGACGACGACGCCGGCGTGGCTGGCGCGCGAGTGCTTGGCGATGTTGGTGAGCGCCTCGGCGACGACGAAGTAGGCCACCGCCTCGACGGTCGCCTTCGGCCGCACCGGCACCTCCACTTTTAGGTTGACAGGAACGGGACAGCGCGCGATCAGGCCGGACAACGCCGCGTCGAGGCCCCGGTCCGTGAGCACCGGGGGGTGCACGCCGCGCACCAGGTCGCGCAGTTCGACGAGCGCCGCCTTGGCCTCGGCGTGCGCCTGGTCGACGAGCGCCGCGGCGGCGTCCACGTCGTCGGAGAACTTGGCCTTGGCGCGGCCGAGCTCCATCGCCAGGGCGACCAGCCGCTGCTGCGCGCCGTCGTGCAGGTCGCGCTCGATCCGGCGCCGCTCTGCCTCGGCCGCGTCCACCACCCGCTCGCGGCTCTCCTCCAGCTGCGAGACCCGGGCCGCGAGGAGCACGTCGCGCGGCGGGGCGAGCAGCCAGCTGGCGAGCGCGGCGTCCATCCGTCCCCAGCCGCGGGTGAGCTGTGGCGCGACGAGCAGGACCAGGACTCCCCCGGTAAAGCTGAGCCACAGCGGCTTCGGCCCGTGGAAGTGCGTATTACCGAGTGACGGCCCGCCGCCTGGCAGGGCGCTGGCGTAAGCCGGCAGCGTGACCATGACAAGGCCGAGCGCCCAGAACGCCACCGTGCTGACCGAGGTCAGCACGCTGACGGGCAGCCGGAGAATGGCGTAGCCGAGCTGCGCCCACGTGGCACGCTTTCCCCAGGCCGAACGGCGGGGCACGAGCAGCCAGCGGAACTCGGGCCGCTCGGCGGCGGGCCACGCGGGGATCTGACGGTCCAGCAGCAGCGCGAACCTGCCCCGCTCGAACCGCGCGAAGCCGTCGCTGAACCGCAGCAGCAAGCCGAGCACGACCAGTCCGACGAGCGCCAGCGGCAGCGTCCCGACCCCGAAGAACAGCAGCGTCACGGTGAGAGAGAACGCGACGATGCTGACGAGCAGCCCCGTCACGTGATGAGTGAAGGCGAGCCAGGTGCGCGCCGACGCCGTGGCGGCGACCCAGCGGAACAAGAACATAGCGCCAAGCTAGGTCATCGCGACGCGCAGCGGCCAGCCGGCGGACCACCGGAACCCCGGTGAGGCTAACCCCACCGCGGACACGTGAGGTCGCACCATGGCCGCGGCCCGTGTCCGGCCGGAAGGCTCGAGGCATGATGACACTCACATCGAAGGCTAAAGCCGGGGCCCCCGCGGCCCCTGTCGTCGAGCGGGTGGCCACGTGGTCCGCCCGCCACCGGATCGTCGTCGTGCTCGGCTGGCTGGCGTTCGTTGTGGCCGCCTTCGCGGTCGGCGGCAAGCTCGGCGTCAGCAACACCAACACGTACGACGCCGGCCAGGCCGGCCAGGCGGAGCGGGTGCTCAACGAGCCCGGCGTCCTCCAGCCGGACAGCGAGAGCGTGCTCATCCAGGCCCGCTCCGGCGGTCAGACGTTCGCCGGCAGCGCGGAGATGCGGCAGGCGGCGGGGGCCGTGGTGACCGCGCTGCGCGCCCTACCCCATGCGGCCGCGGACATCGCGTCGCCGTTCAGCACACCAGGCCTGGTCAACGGTGACTCGGCGCTCGTCACGTTCAACGTCGCGGGGAACCCGAACAACGACGACACCGCCGTGGTGCCCGCGCTCAACGCGGTCGCCGCGATCCAGGCCCGCTACCCGAACCTGACCGTCGCCGAGGCGGGCGGCGCGAGCGTTGACCGGGCGACGAGCTCGATCACCGACCAGGACTTCCGGCAGGCGGAGGTCACCTCGATTCCCGTCACTCTCGTGCTGCTGCTCCTTGTGTTCGGCGCGCTGATCGCGGCCGGCATCCCGCTGCTGCTGGCCGGCACCACGGTCGTCAGCGCGATATCGCTGCTCGCGATCCCCAGTCGGCTGGTGCCCATCAGCGGGGTCACCTCGTCCATCGTGCTGCTGGTCGGGATGGCGGTCGGCATCGACTACTCGCTGTTCTACCTGCGCCGGGTCCGG
>Ga0335073_10015823_pt1 | contig 10547 bp, 5 predicted proteins | sample Lox_Sample_22_FD_207093 | JGI IMG/M metagenome (GOLD analysis project Ga0335073, IMG submission 207093) | Soil microbial communities from Loxahatchee National Wildlife Refuge, Florida, United States - Lox_Sample_2.2 | ecosystem: Environmental > Terrestrial > Soil > Wetlands | place: USA: Florida...
CTCAGCCCGAGGGCCACGCCGCCGATGTCGGACTTGTGGGTGATCTGAGCCGAGCAGATCTTCAGCGCGGCCGGCAGGCCGACTCGCCGCGCCGCCAAGACCGCCTCGTCGGCCGAGTGCACCAACTCCGCCGGGACCACGGGGACGCCAGCCTGCACGAGCAGGCTCCGGCCCGCAGTCTCGGGCCACGCGCCGGAAGCGCAGACCCGGCGTGCGGCGATCGGCCTGGCCGGCCGGGGTCGCACGGTGCCGCGGTTTTCCAGCCAGCGCAGGGCATGGCCCAGGGCCCGGATGCCGAACTCCATCCCGCCGAGCAGGTGGATGTGGTGACGGCCCAGCAGGTCCCGGCCGTATTCGCTCAGGTCCACGCAGGTCGAGCCGACCGAGATGACCGGCACCGGCGACGAGGCGATGCGCTGCTCCAGCCAGGCGATGCGTCCTTCGACTATGGCCGCGGTCGGCTCGTCCAGCGGCCGCGCATCCGGCAGCGTGACGGAGACCAGCACGAAGTCCAGGCCGGGGTCCTCCACCGCGGCGTCCAGGGCATGGTCGATCGTGGTCAGGGCGGACACGCGCCGGTTGGCCAGGAAGTAGCCGGTCACGTCGAGCGGGTTCTTCGCCGCGACGAACGGTGGCAGATGCGGGGTGATGGCCGCGGCCGTCTCCGGCGCGAACGGGGGGATCTCGATGCCCTGGGCGTTCGCGCTGTCGGCGATGATGTCGCACGCGCCCCCGGAAGCGGTCAGCACGCCCATCCGCCGGCCGCGCGGCCACCGGTCGTAGCCGAGGAGCGCGCCCGTGCACAGCAGGTCCTCGATGCTGGTGACCCGGATGACGTTGAGCTGGCGGAGAACCGCATCGACCACCGCGTCGTTCCCGGCCACCGAGCCGGTATGGGCCAGCGCGGCCTGCTGGCCAACCGGGCTGGAGCCGACCTTCAGCGCGACGATCGGCTTGCCCGCCTGGTCGGCCTTCCCGGCTACCCGGGCGAACTTCTCCGGATCTGAGATCTCCTCCAGGAACAGGCAGATGACCCTGGTGTTCTCGTCCTCCACCAAGTAGTCGATCACGTCGAGCGTGCTGATCATCGACTCGTTGCCCATGGTGGTAAGCGTGCTCACGCCGATGGCGCGGGACCGGGCGAAGGCCAGCACCACGCTGGCCAGGGCGCCGCTCTGCAGCGCGATGCCGATCGGGCCTGCCGTCAGCGGCGGCGGCACGACCAGCGCGAACGGGGCAGACCGGGAGTAGGCGTTGATGAAGCCCAGGCAGTTCGGGCCGAGCACGGTGATCCCGTTCGCCGCGGCCCGTTCGACCATCCGGTCCTCCAGGGCGCGGCCCTGGCGGCCAACCTCCCGGTAGCCGGACGCGAGGACGACGGCTCCGCGCACCCCGGCCGCGCCCGCGTCGTCGAGGACGCTCTCGACCGCCTGGATCGGCGCCAGGATGAAGGCCAGGTCGACCGGCTCGGGCAGGTCCCGCAGGCTGGGCACGGCCGGCTTGCCGAAGACCGTCGGATGCGCGGGATGAACGGGGATCAGCGGGCCGGTGAACCCGACGGTCGCGCTGCTCGCGACGATGTACCGCGCCCAGCCGGACGTATCGGACGCGCCGACCATGGCGATGCTGCGCGGCGCCAGGAACTCGCGCAGCCGTTCGGGCGTGATCGGCGGTTCGGCCACGGTCAGCCCGCCACCCGTGGCTCCTTGGGCAGGCCGAGCGCTCGCTCGGCGATGATGTTGCGCTGGATCTCGCTGGTCCCCGAGTAGATGGTCCCGGCCCGGCTGCTGAGGAAGACGTTCTGCCAGTTGCTGGTCGGGTAGCCGGGACCTTCCGGCCGGATCAGCGCGTCGCTGCCCTCGATGCCGACCGCGATCTCACCCAGCCGCTTGTGGTACTCGCTCCAGAACAGCTTGGTCACCGAGGCCTCCGGCCCGGGCGGGCGGCCCTGGGCCGCCCGCGCCAGCGCGGTGAGCCCGCTCAGCCGCATGAGCTGGACTCCCGTGTACGCCCAGGCCAGCTGCTGGCGCACCAGAGGGTCGGCGGACTTGCCGCGCTTGCGCGCCGTTTCGACCAGTTCCCAGAACTCGCGTTCGAACCCCAGGTGCGCGGTCGTGGCGTTGCCACCGCGCTCGTGCCCCAGCGTGGTCATCGCCACCCGCCAGCCGTTGCCCAGGCCGCCGATCACGTTGAACAGCGGGGCACGCACGCCATCGAGGAAGTCCTCGCAGAACTCGGCGGCTCCGGACAGCTGCCTGATCGGCCGGTACTGGACAGCCGGGTCGGTGAAGGAGATCAGCACATAGGACAGCCCGGCGTGCTTCTCGGCCGTGGGGTCGGTCCGGCACAGGACGAACATCATGGTGGCCCTGGCCGCCCCGGACGTCCACACCTTCTGGCCGCTGATCACGACCTCGTCGCCCTCGACCACGCCCCGGGTCTCCACCGCGGCGAGGTCTGACCCGTGGTTCGGTTCGGAGAAGCCCTGGCAGTACACGTCTTCGCCGGAGATGATCCGGGGCAGGAAGTACGCCCGCTGCTCCGGCGTGCCGTGCACGATCACCGACGGCCCGACCAGCCACTCGCCCATGCCCCGCTGCACCCGCGGCACCCCGGCCAGGTAGAACTCCTCGTTGAGCACGGCCAGCCGGACGGCGTCCATACCCTGACCGCCGAATTCCTCGGGCCAATGCGGGCAGATCAGCCGGGCCGCCTGGAGCTTGCCCGCCCACTGGAGGTATGCCGGATCGGCGGCCGCTTCCGCCTGCTGCTGGCTCCGGTTGCCGCCCGCCGTCACGGCCACGCGCCAGTCAGCCAGGTCGGCCAGGCCCTCGGGCGCCTCTGCCGCAATCCAGTCCCGCAGTTCCGCGCGGAACTGCGCGATCTCAGGGCCAAGGTCAACTTCCATTGCCAAGCCTCCCGGCCTTCCCGCTGTGCTCCGCACCGTGTCTTCCGCTGTGCTCCGCACCGTGTCTTCCGCTGTGCTCCGCACAGTGCCGATGGTGAGTTTCTTGAACGGGACGTCTCGTTCCGTGCCTGGCTCCTTAGGCGACCCGAGCACCGACCCCGGCATCCCTGCCGCCTCAGCGCTGGCAAATCCTAGAATCAAATTCTAGTTCCGATGAAAACGCGTCACCGGGGCCTGTGTCAAGACCAGCTGCGGGCCGAGACCGGGCCGAAGCCAGGTCGATGCTGCAGGTCAGGTACCTGAACGGCGTATGGTCAGTAGAGGGGCATGATCGAAGGCTGGTACCACCGCATGGAGCGGCCCAGGACGGGTAGAGCCGTCCGAATGGGCAGAGCGCCCGAAACGGGCAGAGCGCCCGGAACGGGCAACGGGGCCTTTGATCGACCCAGCGCGCTAGGTGGGGGATTTGTGGACACCGTGGCGGCCAATGGCGACCGTGATCTCCGGGAGATGCTGGACTGGGCTATCACCCAGGCCCCGGTCGACATCGCGCTCCTCGACACGCAGATGCGGCAACTGCGGCTGAACGCGTCGCTGTGCCGCGCCCTGGGCCTGGACCACGAGGCGGCCGGACTCGGGCTGCGCATCACGGACCTGCTGTCCAACCCGGCAACCGAGTCGTGCCTGGCGGCCGCGCGGATGGTGGCGCGAACCGGGAAGCCGACCGTGTGGAGGGGCGTCAACCAGATGCCGGGCCAGGTGGGCGATCATGCCATGGACATCCATCTGTCGCCGGTAAAAGATCCGGCGGGCCGGGTGTGTGCCGTCCTGGTCGTGGCCGTTGACGTGAGCGAGCAGTACCTGGCCCAGCAGCGGCTGGCCCTGCTGAACGAGGCAAGCACCCGGATCGGCTGCACTCTCGACATGACCAGGACCACCGAGGAACTCGTGGAGGTCGCCGTCCCTGGGCTCGCGGACTTCGCCGCGGTCGACCTGCTGGACTCGGTGTTCTGCGGCGACGAGCCGACATCCAGCCCGTTCACGTTCGACGTGCCGCTCCGCCGGATGGCCTGCGGCTCTGTCCTGGACGGCTGCCCGGAGGCCCTGATCCGGCCCGGGCAGGTGTCGCAGTTTTCCGAGCATTCGCCGGCCGCCCGGCGCGTGGCCGGCGGTCTGCTGGTGAACCAGCCCGATGTGCGGCGCAACCTCGACCGGTGGGCGGTGACCGACCCCGAGGGGGTGGCCCGCACCGCCGGGTATGGTTTCCACTCCCTCATGGTGGTGCCGCTGACCGCCCGGGGCGTGACACTCGGCAGCGCGATGTTCGGCCGGCACCGGCGGCCAGAGCCTTTCCAGGAGGAGGACCTCGTCCTGGCCGAGGAGATCGTCGCGCGGGCTGCCGTGTGCATCGACAACGCCCGCCTCTATACCCGCGAGCGTACGACCGCGCTGGCCTTGCAGCGCAGCCTGCTCCCACAGCACCTGCCCAGGCAGGCAGCGGTTCAGGTGGCGAGCCGCTACCTGCCCTCGGGTTCCCGGGTTCCGGTGGGCGGTGACTGGTTCGACGTGATCCGGCTGTCGGGGAGCCGCGTTGGGCTGGTGGTTGGTGACGTGGCTGGGCACGGCATGCACGCCGCCGCCACCATGGGCCGGCTGCGCACCGCCGTCCGGACGCTGGCCGACATCGACCTCGAACCCTCGGAGCTGCTGGCCAGGCTTGACGATGTGGTCATGCGCATCGCCGATGAGGAGGGCCTGGTGCCGGGCGGTGAGGGCGCCGATCTCAGCGCGACGTGCCTGTACGCGGTATACGATCCAGTGTCCCGCTGCTGCACGCTGGCCCGAGCGGGCCATCCGCCGCCCGCCATCGTCTGCCCAGGCGGCACGGCCGAGTTCCTCGATGTTCCGGCCTGCCCGCTGCTGGGCCTGGGCGGGCTGCCTTTTGAGGAAACCGAGGTAGAACTGCCTGAAGACAGCCTGCTCGTCCTCTACACCGACGGCCTGATCGAATCACGGCAGCGCGACATCGACACCGGTCTGTCCGCCATGCGCGAGGTCCTGAACGACGTCCAGCCACCTGGGCTCCGACCGCCCGCCGCGCCATCGCTGGAGTCCGTCTGCGACACCGTGCTCGAGGCGCTGCTTCCCGATCGGGCCGAGGATGACGCCGCGCTGCTGATCGCCCGCACTGCTTCGCTGCCCGACGACCGGATCGTCTCCTGGGACCTGCCCGCCGAGCCGGCGGTTGTCGCGGAAGCTCGCGCCCAGGCCGCCCGCCAGCTCGCCGTCTGGGGTCTCGAAGAGGTCACCTGCGCAACCCAGCTGATCGTCAGCGAGCTTCTCACCAACGCCATCCGCCACGCTGAGCCGCCGATCCAGCTCCGGATGATCCTGGACCGCGCGCTCAGCTGCGAGGTCTCCGACGGCAGCAGCACCACCCCGCACCAGCTCTGTCCCGACTGCTACGACGAGGGCGGCCGCGGCCTGCTGATCGTCGCCCAGCTCACCGAGCGCTGGGGCACCCGCCACACCCCGACGGGCAAGACCATCTGGGCCCAGCAATCGCTGGCGCCAGGACTGACCTTAACCCGTCGCGCGGGCGTCGCGACGGCAGCGGGACAGCCACGGCGACCAAAGCGCGGGCACCAGGTCGGTCACGTCGGCTCTATGAGCTCGGCTAGCTTCTTGATGCGCTGGACGATGTCCTCGTGGACGACGTCGGCCGGGTGGCCACCGTCGACCGTGAACATCCACTCCCGGCCTGCGTAGTACTCGAGCAGGGGCACGGTGTTCTCCTGGTACACCTCGAGGCGATGCTCGAGCACCGCGTCGGCGTCCTCTGATCCGCGGCCGCGGGCCCGCAGCCGGCGCACCAGTTCCTGGCGGGGGACATCGAGGTGAATCGCGGCCTGCACCTCGGCTCCGAGCGAACGGACCACGGCGTAGGACGCCTTCGCTTGTTCCACGGTCCGCGGGAATCCGTCCAGGACGTAGCCGTTCGCCGCGGCCAGGACGGGCTTGCGGAGCATGTCCATGACTAGGGCGTCCGGGACCAGGTCACCCTTGTCCACATAGGACTGCGCCCGCCGCCCGACAGAGGTCTGGTCCCTGATGTGCTGGCGGAGCAGGTCGCCGCTGGAGATGTGCGTGATGCCGAATCGCGTGGCCAGCAACTCGGCCTGGGTTCCTTTTCCGGCGCCCGGAGCGCCGATCAGCAGCAGCCGCATCTGATCTACCGCCCGGCCCGGCGGCTACCCGGCGCCGAGGCGCCCGACCGCGTCTTGCTGCCCCCGGTCATGACCGCCCTGTGGCACTCGTGGAACGTTTCGAATCTGTGGTCGCTAACCGTATCCTCCGCACTGACCGCCCGCCCGTGAACTGGCATGACTTTCGCTGGTGTGACCGCACTTTGTCAACGGCCAGGAGCCACCCGTGGCGGGGACTGCCCGATCGCGGATCACTGCGGCGCCCGCAGCGATGCGCTGTCGAGGGTGATCTTCGCCGCCCGGGCCAGGCGGTCCATGTCAGTGCATGAGTGACAGGACCAACGGTCAGTGCCGGAGGGGTCCGAGATGTTGCTCTGGACCCGCTGCTACCCGGGTGGCACGGGGGTCAGCGTTCCCCAATTCAATTGGGACTGGCCGGTGCAGGCGTGTATCTTCGGCCCGACACTGTTTGCGACATCCACGTTTCCGAGACAACCAGAGGGCGCTGACAGGCATGCGCTGGTCACAGCTCCACATTCCCACGCTCCGTGAGGACCCGGCCGATGCCGACGCGGCGAGTCACCGGCTGCTGCTGCGCGCCGGGTTCATCCGCCAGCTCATGGCCGGTCACTACAGCATGCTGCCGCTCGGCACGCGGGTCCGGGCCCGGGTCATCAACATCATCCGCGAGGAGATGAACCGGATCGGCGCGCAGGAGTTCCTGATGCCCTGCATGCAGCCGGCCCAGCTCTGGGAGAAGAGCGGCCGGCTGGCGGTGATGGGCGAGGAGATGTTCCGGCTCACCGACCGCAAGGGCGCCGACCTCGTCCTGGGCATGACCTTCGAGGAGGTCATCACCACCCTGGCGACCGAGCTTTCCTCCTACCGGGAGCTGCCGCAGTCCTGGTACCAGATCCAGACCAAGTTCCGCGACGAGCCGAGGCCGAGAAGCGGCCTGATCCGGGTCCGGGAGTTCACGATGAAGGACTCCTACAGCTTCGACATCGACGAGGCCGGGCTTGACGTCTCCTTCGAGGCGCACCGGGGCGCGTACGAGCGGATCTTCGCCCGGCTCGGCATCCCGGCGATCGGGGTGGAAGCGTCCAGCGGGACCATGGGCGGCAGCGACTCGGTCGAGTTCGTGTGCCCGTCAGAGGCTGGCGAGGACCTGATCGCACGCTGCGGTAACTGCGGCTACGCGGCCAACCTGGAGAAGGCGACGTCGGAGCTGGCGCCGATCGAGGACGGTCCGGGAACGGCTGCGCCCGAGCGGCTGGCCACACCGGGTGTGCGCACGATCGCTGATCTGGTCACCAAGTACGGGATCGCGGCCGACCGGCAGATCAAGACGCTCGTCTGTGTGATCGACGGGCAGGTGACGCTGGTGCTGCTGCGCGGCGATCACCCGCTGGCCGACCAGAAGCTCGCCGACGCCATGGCTTCCGGTGACATCAGGCCGGCCCACGCCGACGAGATCCGCGAGGCGCTGGGCGCGTCCGCGGGCAGTCTCGGCGCCGTGGGCGTGAGCGACCTGCCGATCGTCGCCGACCTGGCCCTGCAGGGCAGGCGGGACATGACCACCGGGGCGAACAGCGACGACGTGCACCTGACCGGCGTGGACGTGCAGCGCGACATCCGGGTCGGCCGCTGGGCCGACTTGCGCGAGGTGTCCGCGGGGGAGCCGTGCCCGCGGTGCGGCACGCCGCTGGAGATCATCAAGGCGATCGAGGTCGGGCACATCTTCAAGCTCGGCCGCAAGTACACCGACGCGTTCGGTGTGTCCGTGCTCGGCCCGGACGGCTCGGGCATCGTCCCGGTCATGGGGTGCTATGGCATCGGCGTGGAGCGGGCCATGGCGGCCATCGCCGAGGTACACCACGACGACGCCGGGCTGATCTGGCCGGTGGCGGCGGCTCCGGCCGAGGTGACGGTCGTGCTGCTGACGCCCAAGGACGAGGCCGCGCGGGCGGCCGCCGAGACACTCTACGGCGAGCTGCAGGCCGCGGGGGTGGACACGCTGATCGACGACCGGGACGAGCGGCCGGGCGTGAAGTACCGGGACGCCGAGCTGACCGGGATTCCGTGCCGGGTCAGCGTGGGCACCCGCGATCTAGCCGAGGGGGTCGTGGAGATCGCCCGCCGGGCGACCGGCGAGAAGGAGCGGGTGCCGACGGCCGAGGCCGTCAGGCACGTGCTGCAGTACCTGTCCTCCCGGCGCGCTTCCGCAGCCGCAACCGGTTCTTGACCTGCGCGGGGCGCCGAGCGACCTGAGGCTGCGGATCGGGACCAGGCAAAGCGGCAGGACCCGCCACCACACGCTCGTTGTGGCTGGCCAGTGCGCTCCAGTCCTGGCTCTTGCTGGACATCGGCCCCTCCCGCATGTCTCGCGTCAAGCGGCAGTGCGTGTGCTCTGCCCGCCATATAAGACACGTCTGAGGCGCCCGTTAGGACACATCCTGGCCATAACGAACCTGTAACTTCTGTTCGCGGCTGGTCAGAGCCTGGTCCACGCCTGCGTCAGCACGCTGCGCAGGATCTGCTCCATCTCGTCGAAATGCTCCTGGGTGCAGGTCAGCGGCGGGGAGAGCTGGATGACCGGGTCGCCGCGGTCGTCGGCCCGGCAGATCAGGCCCGCGTCGAACAGCGCGTGCGAGAGGAAGCCGCGCAGCAGCCGTTCGGACTCGTCGTCGTCGAACGACTCGCGGGTGGTCTTGTCCTTGACCAGCTCGATCCCGTAGAAGTAGCCGTCGCCGCGCACATCGCCGACGATGGGCAGGTCGAGCAGCTTCTCCAGCGTGGCCCGGAACCCGGCCTCATGCGTCCGGACGTTGCCGAGCAGATCCTCCTTCTCGAACACGTCCAGGTTGGCCAGGGCAACCGCGCAGCAGACCGGGTGGCCGGCGAACGTGATCCCGTGCAGGAAGGTCGCGGTGCCCTCGGTGAACGGCTCCATCAGGCGGTCGCTGACCAGCATCCCGCCCATCGGGGCGTAACCGGAGGTGACTCCCTTGGCGAAGGTGATGATGTCCGGCTGGTAGCCGTACCGCTCCGACCCGAAGTAGTAGCCGAGCCGGCCGAACGCGCAGATCACCTCGTCGGAGACCAGCAGTACGCCGTACCGGTCGCAGATCTCGCGGACGCGCTGGAAGTAGCCGGGCGGCGGCGGGAAGCAGCCGCCGGAGTTCTGCACCGGCTCGAGATACACCGCTGCAACTGACTCGGGACCCTCGCGCAGGATCGCCCGCTCGATCTCGTCGGCCGCCCAGAGGCCGAACGCGGTCAGATCCTCGGCCACAAAGGCGGGGGCCCGGTAGAAGTTCGTGTTGGGTACCCGGACGCCGCCGGGCGGCAGCGGCTCGAACGGCTCCTTAATCCCGGGCAGGCCGGTGATGGCCAGCGCGCCCATCGACGTTCCGTGGTAGGCGATCTCACGGCTGAGCACCTTGTACCGGCCGTACTCGCCGGTGAGCTTGAAGTATTGCTTGGCCAGCTTCCAGGCCGACTCCACCGCCTCCGAGCCACTCGTGGTGAAGAACACCCGGTTCAGGTCGCCAGGGGCAAGCTCGGCCAGCCGCTGGGCAAGCTCGATCGCGCGCGGATTCGCATAGGACCACAACGGGAAGTAGGCAAGCTCGCTGCCCTGCCGGGCCGCGGCCTCAGCCACCTCCTTGCGGCCATGCCCGATCTGGCTGACGAACAGCCCGGCCAGCCCGTCCAGGTAGCGCCGGCCGCGGGAGTCGTACACGTACTGGCCCTCGCCGCGCACGATGACCGGCACCTCACTGTCGGCGTATGACCCCATACGGGTGAAATGCAGCCACATGTTCCGCTTCGCTGCAGCCTGCTGTGCCGTGACGTCCGGTGTTTCGTCGTGGCTTGGTGACGGAGGTGAGGAGATTGTCATCTGGTCCCCCAGGAGTAGGTCTGCTTGCGCAGCTTCAGATATACGAACGTCTCTGTGGCGGTCACGCATGGGATCGCGCGCACCCGGCCGAGGATCTCGAGCAGCTCGTCGTCGTCCTCGCAGACGGCCTCGATCAGCAGGTCAAAGGAGCCGGCGGTGATCACCACGTAGTCGATCTCGGGCATGCCCGCAAGCTGGTCAGCGATCTGCTCCAACTCACCGCTGCACCTGACCCCGATCATGGTCTGGCGGCGGAATCCCAGAGTCATCGGATCGGTCACCGCGACGATCTGCATCGCTCCGGCGTCCAGCAGCCGCTGCACCCGCTGGCGCACCGCGGCCTCGGAGAGACCGACCGCGTGACCTATCGAGGCATACGAACGCCGTCCGTCCTGCTGCAGCTGCTCGATAATCTCCTTGGAGATTTCGTCGAGGAAGATGTGGCCTTGCCCGCTTCCGTTGCCGCGGCGCGGCCCGGCACCATCACTGCGCCGTCGGTTGCGCGAGGCCAGGGGCGTCCCCGGCATTT
>Ga0335073_10015824_pt1 | contig 10547 bp, 10 predicted proteins | sample Lox_Sample_22_FD_207093 | JGI IMG/M metagenome (GOLD analysis project Ga0335073, IMG submission 207093) | Soil microbial communities from Loxahatchee National Wildlife Refuge, Florida, United States - Lox_Sample_2.2 | ecosystem: Environmental > Terrestrial > Soil > Wetlands | place: USA...
TTTGTTGCCGCGCTCCAAAGGCGGATTGTTCGCCTGGGAGTCCGTCCGCAGTTTTTCGACGGCCACCCGGAAGCGGAGGACGTCGGGCGGCGTCCCGATTCTCGCCCGCGCCTGGCTTCCGGTGGGCGAATGCCTGATGGCGTTGTTGAACACGTTCACCGGGCTCTGCTGGATGTCCTCCTCATCCAACAACATCACGGTTTGGCGCCGCGGCGCCGCGACGTGCTCCTCGACTGCCGCGCTCCCGTTCTCCGGCCCGTCGGTCATCAGTCGCACAGCGACGCTCGCCCGGCGCATAGCGCAGACAGGCAACTGCCTCGTGTTATGGCCGGAACGGCAGCTTCTGCGTGCTCACAACGGGGGTAATCAGATTGTACGCCGCGATGCGGCGATTGAGGGCGTTTGCCAGCCTGGTTTGTTCGGTGGGATGGAGACGCTCGAAGATATCCTTCAGCCAGCGGATTTCGGCATCGATTTCACGGCCCTCTTCGATCCACGCCGGAGCGAAACCATTGTTCCGAAGGAGTCGGTGACCCATCCGCTGTGCCGGATCCTCAAAAGGGTTCTCCCGGAGATCCAAGGGCTCGCCCATGCCATCCAAGTGCTCAAACGCGCCTTCCGCCATGGCCTCGCGGATTTTTCGATCGGCAATGAAACGCCAGTCGTCCATCTGCATCCAGTTTACTCGTTCGCTGAATGACCTTCTTGTCTGTGGATGTGAGATTGCCAGAACTCCTCAGCCGTACCGTCAAGCTGTGGGGGAGCGGAGAATCGTTAGCCCGCCCCATTCCGCATGATGGCGCTCCGGCGAATGTCGTGTATTGCCGGAAATCGGGTCAATCGAGCATTTAGCCGGCTGAAGAGTTCCGATAAGGGCCGGTTACGCTTATGCGGTCAAGAGGGGATTTCTCGTTTGAGATTTTTTTGAGGAGTTTTTGAGGAATCGCGAAAGAACTCCTCCACCTTCTAATATCACTATCGTGAGTGTGGTGACGGGGTCGCCACCGTTCACAAAGTGCCAGAAAAACCCGACGCTCGGAGGACGCAATGAAACCCGCCGGACCCGGCCGGAGAGCCTTGGCGACCCCAAGAAGTTGCCGGGTCCTGTCACCAGCAAAGAGTCTAAATGTTCCCACCCAAACTGAGTTCTGACGAACGTGAGATCCTGCGCGGCCGATTTGGCGGCGTTGCCTGGATCTACACCTTCATCCTAGCGGTAGGCTTGGCGCCAACGGTTGTGCTAATGCCGCTCGCGTTGTACTTTTGGCTGCGTTCGAGCCGATTCGTGCTGACCGACCGCCGGTTGGTGGTCAAGCCTTGCATCGGGAAGCCACGAGAGGTAGCGATCGAGCAGTTGAAAGGCGCAAAAATCACGATTGGCGCCGCGACCGACAGCGTGTTCGTAGACGGTCCGGTCACCCTGCGAATCCGCTACCAGCGGGACTACGAAAAAGTGTGGGGAGCTTTGCTCGTGATGTGTCACTGGCCTCTGCCGCAGTGGAGCCCGCCGCGCGGTCCCGGATACGAGTTGTCCGCACACAGTTTGCGCAGGGGCAGCGAGATTTCGCAGGCTGGAATGAGCGTGATATCCGGCGGACAGCTTATTTTCATTCCCCTCAACAGCGGTTTGCGCAAGGGTGGCCTCGCAAAAACGGCTATGCTCGCCGCCGTCGGCCTGCGCCAGACGAAGGTGCGTGCGGTATTCCCGGTCTCCGCCCTCATTGACGCTTTGCATGCGCGCGGAGGCGATTTCGCCGGGCATGTGGCGGGGCTGGCGGAGTCCCTCGGCGGATTGGTGTGGTCGCTACCGCAGACGCAACGCCGGCCGAGCAAGTCCGGCCTTCTGGTGACAGTCGGCGACGAGTGCCTTGAGATCCACACCGACGAGGCGTCAGCCCTGATGATTGCCGGACGCTAAACTGAGCGTCAATTGCAAGGCGCGTCTGGCGCGCGAGCGATTTTCCGCGCTGCTCGTCGGGCTTTTTCAGCATTTTGGCCGTCCTCACCGCTTCAGCCTGCATTCACGCCGTCGAACCTACCGGTATCATCAGCATCCGAAGCGAAGGCAGGGTGCTTGAAATAGAGCGCCAAACTCAGTGGCCGTCCAGCCACCCTCATCAGCAAATCATCCATTGGCCCTTCCTTCTCGGCCTCGGGAACATCGGGGAGAACTCCGACAGTCAAACGGCGCCAGCACTCAGTTCCGCGGTTGAGAATCAGATTTACTAGACAGCCCGCAATGGTGGAAGTCACGATTCGCCGGTCCCACGCCAACAACGGAAAATCGACGGTAGCCGCCAACAGGAACGCGATCGACAGTCTCATCCGTTGAATCCCCTCAAGCGCGAGTTTGGCCCATCGGAGCCGGACTTCGCGACGGGGAGACCCGAGCCCGGGTTGGCGAGCGAAGCCGGCTGCACACCAAGTCCCGCCCATTGGCCGAACCAGCTGACGAGAATCGCCGTTCACGCTTCCCGGAGGCCGCATGCAAGGACCGCACTCGAAACCTGGGACAATGAATACGCCAATATGATCGGATTCGTTGGAACTGGCACCATTGCGGCCGCTATCGTCACCGGATTGAGCTCCGGCGGCGGACCTCGTCAGGCCATTCGCCTGTCTCCCCGTAATGCTACCGTCGCGGCGGAATTGTCCAACCGATTTGACAATGTCGTGGTTTGCTCCTCCAACCAGGAGGTGCTGGATACTTCCGATACGATTGTCCTGGCCGTTCGTCCGCAGGTCGCCGAGAATGTCCTGTCAGAGCTCCGGTTTCCATCCGACCGAATTCTGATCAGCCTGGTGCCCGGGCTGCCCACGCGGACCATCTCGAAATTCGGCGTTCCTGCCGGCAGGATCTGCAGGGCAATACCGCTGCCATCGGTGGCTCAGAGGAAGAGTCCGATTGCAGTTTATCCGCCAGGTTCTTCCGCCACTCAACTGTTTTCCACTCTGGGCCACGTCTTCGAAATGCAGGCAGAAGACCATCTCAACGCCTTCAACACCGTCACCTCCACGATGGCGGCTTACTTCGGCTTTGTTGGCGGCATTGCGTCATGGGCGGAACGGAAGGGAATTGCGAAACAGCAGGCCCGCGAGTATCTGGCGTTGATGTTCGCCGGCCTTGCCGACGCGGGCCTGGAACTCACCCAATTGAGCTTTGAGGATTTGGCGGTGAGGCATGCCACCCCCGGCGGGCTGAACGAACAGGTCCTGCGCCACCTTACCGGCAATCGCCTGTATGGCACTCTGGACGAGGCTCTCGATTCTGTACACCGAAGAGCCACCGGCCACTGAACCGGATGGCCGCTCATCCTACCGGATGCCCCAGGAACTCGACTATGGCTGAACAGGAGAGGTAGTTAACCGGCAGGAGAAGGTTAAGCCCCGGCTTCCAGACGTCCAAAAGGGGTTCAGATCCAACCGGGGGGCTGCCGACGCCCAAGACACGCCAACCGGCCGGTTTCACCGGCAAAGCCTCAAATCCCCCGTTGAACGTGCTTCGGATCACAGGGCGGATTCGGCAGACCAGCCGTCTCGACGGCCGCTCACGCCCCTGTAACTGCTCGACAGGTGTGGCTGGCGACCGATGTCATGCAGAGCCGTGAGCCCCGAGCTTGCGGGCGATGTTTTTGAAAAGTCGCCGGCCGATGAGGCGAAAATATGACCGCGGCTGGGAACAGCCAGCCATTTCAAGGGGTGGCGGCCACCTATCAGCCCGCGTTTTTCCAATTTTCCTTCCAGTCCACGATCTACGCGGTGGCGACGCATTTGGATTTCAGCGTGGCGGCGGGGAACGGGACTTTGGGAACGCCGACCATACCCGCCAAGCCGGGCGAGACGATCATCCTGTGGGGAACGGGATTCGGTCCGACGACGCCCGCGGCGCCCGTGGGAGTGGAAGTGCCGCCGACCGGTTCGTGACGGCCAGCAACGTGACGGCGACCATCGGCGGGCAGCCGGCGGCCGTATCGGGTGCGGCGCTATCACAGGGTCTCGCCGCGTTATACCAGATCGTGGTGACAGTTCCGGCGGGGCTGGCCAACGGCGACTATCCGATCGTCGCGACCATTAACGGCGCCGCCTCGCCGGGCAACGTCATGCTGACGGCGCATCAGTAAGACGCGCCGGGTGTGCGACTCTTCGTTCGAAGGATGCCGGGTTCTCCCGTCACGCCTGATACGATCCCGCGGCCAGGCTTCCATATGTAACTTGTCTATTTCGAGAAACCTCCGTCGCCTGAAGTTTGCAGGCGTCTCTTCCGGGTATCTCCGCGAACCACAAGAATGGAAATGCGTGGACCCGCCTACAGAGCCTCTTGGATCGCGGGTTTTGCATGCCTCAGCCCGCGCCCGGCCATCGAACTCGATGGCCGGAGCACTTCTGAGTTCCCCGCCGGCCGCGTTCCGGGCCGTACGGTTCAGTGCCGTTGTGGCGCCGGTTCGTCCGGAGGCGCCGTCGCCTTGGTCTTCATCCGATGCCACAATCCAACCACGGAACCCCAGAGTCCGAACGCCTGCAGCACGCCGACACACGCGGCCACGAACACCACGAAGTTCAGCAACCCCTTAATCGCGCCGGCCATCGGGATGTAGGTGTTGATCATCCACAAAACCACACCCGCGACAATCAGCCCCAGCACAACGTTGAAAATCGCCTTGATGGTTGCCGGCATGTCGATGAACGTATTTGCAAGCCGCGCCGCCGCCACCACAACAATCACCGTAACAATTGCATAAACAAAAGGCATTGTCGCAACCTCCCATTTATTTACGGCAATCCACGCACCAACGGACGCATTCGTACCAGGCTCATGATGATCGGGCTAAAATCCACTGGCTGCCGGAGGAAACCAACCCCTTCCCGGCACGCGCGATCGCAGCGAGAACAAAACTGCCGGCCAGGCACACGGGCTTTCCTGTCCTGGTAGAATCGACACTAAGGTTTGGGGGGTGTGCCGGTGCCATCCGCTTCCAAAGACGTAACCACACTCTTGCGAAATTGGAGTAGCGGAACTGATCCCGCTGCGCTTGACCAGTTAATGCCCCTCGTTTACGACGAGTTGCGGAGAATCGCGGCCCGCCAGTTTCGGCGGGAGACCCCCGGCAACACTCTGCAAAGTACCGCGCTGGTCCACGAAGCCTACCTGAAGTTGGTGGACCAGCAGCGCGTTCAATGGCAGGACCGCAATCATTTCTTCGCGGTCGCCGCACAGATGATCCGCCGCATCCTGGTCAGCCGGGCGCGGGAGCGCAAGGCGGAGAAACGCGGAGGAGGACAACCGAAGTTGCTGTTCGATGAGGCCCTCGGCGTTCCCGGCGGCGGCGACGTGGATCTGGTTGCCTTGGATGACGCCCTGACGGGCCTCGCAAAAACCGATCAACAGCAGGCCCGCATCGTGGAACTGCGATTCTTCGCCGGGCTCTCGATCGAAGCAACCGCCAAGGTGCTCGGAATCTCCGAATCCACGGTCAAACGCGATTGGGTGGTCGCCAAAGGATGGTTGTTCCGCGAACTCTCCAGAGGCGGCAGACATGACGACTGAGGATTGGGAACGGGTCAAGCAGATCGTCGCCGAATGCCTTGAGCGCCCCGCCGCCGATCGTCCGGGCTACATCGCCGAAGCGTGCGCGGGAAATGCGGCGATCACGGCGGAAGTTCAAAGCCTGATCGCATCCGTCTCCGAGGCGGGTGAATTCCTCGAGACCCCGATGGTCGAGCATGCGCAGCCGGAAGACCTGCAGGCCCGGCAACAGATCGGCTCTTATCAGGTTCTCGAGTTGATCGGCCGCGGCGGCATGGGATCCGTCTATCGCGCCGCGCGCTCCAGCGACTTTCGCAAAGAGGTTGCCATTAAGGTCGTCAAGCGTGGAATGGATACCGAGTTCATTCTGGAACGTTTCCGGCAAGAGCGGCAGATCCTGGCGGCTCTCGATCATCCCAACATCGCGCGCTTGCTGGATGGAGGCGCGACCGTCGACGGGCGGCCCTACATCGTGATGGAACTTATCACGGGCCGGCCCATCACCGAATACGCGGCCGCCCACGGCCTCGCCATCGAGAAGAGGCTGCGGCTGTTCCAAACCGTCTGTTCGGCGGTGCAGCACGCCCACCAGAATCTGATCGTCCACCGCGATCTGAAGGCCGGAAACATCCTGGTCACCCCCGACGGTTCCCCCAAACTGCTCGATTTCGGCATCGCGAAACTCCTTGCATCCGATAGCGAGCGAACATCCGCGGTGGTCCGATTGTTGACACCGGAATGCGCCAGCCCGGAACAGGTGCGCGGCGAGCCGCTCAATACACTCACCGACATCTATTCGTTGGGAGTCCTCCTCTATGAGCTGCTTACGGAAGCAAAACCTTACCAGTTCTCGAGCGCCGATCCCGCTGAAATTCAAAGGGTGATTTGCGAACAGGAGCCGGCCCGGCCCGGCGCCATCCGGCCCCTCGCGGCCGAACTCGACAACATCGTCCTCAAGGCGATGCACAAAGATCCTTCGCATCGCTATGTCTCGGCCGCACAGATCTCGGAAGATATCGACAGATTTCTGTCGGGAAAGCCCGTAATTGCCCGCCGGGATACAGCTCGTTACCGGGCGAGTAAGTTTGTAAAGAGGCACGTGGCTGCCACTCTGGCCGCCGCCGTGGTTGTAGTATCGCTTGCCGCAGGGCTCGGGGTCGCGTTATGGGAAGCGCACCTCGCCCGCATCCAGCGGGAACGCGCCGACCGGCGATTCTCCGACGTCCGCCACATGGCCAACTCCCTGCTGTTTGACATCCACGACGCCATCAAGGACCTGCCGGGAGCCACGCCTGCTCGCAAACTGATCGTCGACCGCGCTTTGCAATATTTGGACAAGCTGGCGCAAGAACAGGGCCGGGACCCCGGTTTGGAAGAAGATCTCGCTGCCGCCTATATCAAAGTGGCCGACGTTCAGGGGGGCGCGAATTACGCCAACCTCGGCGATTCGGCCGGGGCCTTGGCCAATTATCAGAAGGCCTTGCACATCCGGCGGGAGCTCGCCGCCGCCAACCCCTCCGATGTTGCCGTCCGCAGACATCTCGCCGAGGTCTATAATCGCATCGCCAGACAGCAACTTTGGTTCGGCGATATCGCGGAAGCCACCAACGCGGTGCATCAGGCGTTGGACATTTATCAGGCGATCGTGGACAGCCCAGGGCATACTCCCGAAGACCGCCTGCACCTGTCTGCGGACTATGAGTTTGTCGGAGATCTGCAGTCCGGAGATGGACCCTCCGGAAGCCTGGATGACGACCACCGGGCACTGGAATACCATCGCAAGGCTCTCGCGATCAGTTCCGGCAAACCGGAAGATAACTCGGCTCTTGCCCGGCACGTCCGCGCGGTGACCACATCGAAAATCGCTACCGATCTCACCCGGTTGGGAGAACGCGCCGAAGCCCTCCGGCTGTTCGCGGAATCGCTGGCGGTATTCGAGTCGCTGGCCAGCAGCGGAAACACTCTGGCGCAATCGCATGTTCCGGTTCTGCAGGGCCGGATTGGCGACAACCTCATGATGAGCGGAGATCCGGGCGCGGCTTTGGTTCACTACCGGAACGAGTTGGAAGCGTGGCGTTCGCAACTCGCCCGGGATCCCCAAAACGCCATTTTGCGAGCTGGCGTCGCAGCGGCACTGGGAAGCGTCGGGTTTGCGTTGGCCAGGTCAGGACACCTTGCAGAAGGCATCCGGAACTATCAAGCCGCTGAAGAGATTTTACGAAACGAACTGGCGGTCGATAAAGAGTCCGCGTTGAATCGCTCCACCCTTGCGATGCTGCTGATCTGGTCGTCGGAAGCCTGTGCGACAACTGGCAATAAGGCACAGGCTGCGGACCGGGCGAATGAGGCCGCGGGCATCTATCAATCGCTAGTCAAGGCTGTACCACGCGACGCTGCGGCGCGTTTGAATCTGGCTGCGAGCCGGAACGTGCTCGGAGGAATTTGGATCGAGCAGGGTTCCGTGGATCAGGCTCGAAACGCATTTCAGGATGCCGTGAAGCTGGCGGAACCCTCCGGTGGCCCGAACGGGACAAGCGAGCAGGCGAAATACGTCCTGGCCGACGCGTATGCCGGCATGGGCAGCCTCTCGGCACGATCAGGCTCGATGAACGAAGCGCAAACCTGGTTTCGTCGAAGCGCCTCGGTCTGGACGACCGTCGCCCATCCCGGTGCGCTCAGCCCTAATGGCTTCCCGACACCTGGCCCCGCCCACGTCCGCGCGGAACTGGCGCGAATCGATTCCGCCCTCGCCCGGCATTAATCGCGAAAAAAATCCCGCGCGCGTGACCCACTTCGTATCCCGTCTTGCGCGTTTCCTTCAACGAGAGGGACAGGAGGAGACAAATCAGCCCTCAAACCACGGAGGAAAGAATCATGAGAACTGATAACCGCCTTTCGTCACTATGCGTTACGATCGGGTGCCTGGCATTGCCCTTGGCCTCTAGCGCCCAATACCAGAACTCGGCGACCGGGCAAACCTACAACAATTCCTACTCGGCGATGCTGAGCGTAACCAACACCATGACGCAGAACTTTACGACGATGCAGCGTCAGTACCTCGGCAGCATCTCGAAAATGTCGTCCGCGTACGGAGCCCGTTCCACGCCGGGACAGCCGGCCCAGCCACAATTTCCGATTACCGCGACGGATTTCCGCGGAGCGGCCGGACGGGAACTTCCGGAGCGCCTGTCGTCCGCAATCGCACCCGAGCAGCAAGGCGCCGTTCAAACCCTCTGCAATCAACTCCTGGCGGAGTACGAGAAAACCAACCGCAGGAACAACATTGCTTCCGCTCTCGTCTACTCCCTCCGGATCAGCCTCGAAATCGATCGCGGAAAGAAGCTCTCGATCGCCGAAACTGGCGCTGCAATTCGATTCTTCAACAACAGCCTCGCCGCTTCGGCCGAGTTCCGGGCGATGACTCCCGATCAGAAACAGATCCTCTATGAGAGCACCATCCTCACGGGCGGCATGGCTGCGGTGCTCTATCTACAGGGCCGGCAGCAGAATAACCCGGCGATGCAACTGCAAGGGCGGGAGATTGCCCAGTCGATCCTGCGACAATGGGCCGGAATCGCGGAGTAACGCCTGGCCGTCGTCCCAGCGCCGGCGTCGGTCTGAAAACGGCCGGGGAACGAAACCCGTTCCTCCGGCCGATTTCGTTTTGTTTCATCGAAAATCGCCGGCTAATGAGGAAACTATGCGACAGTTCAACTCCGGGCAACGCCCTTGGAAGCTGGTTGTCCGGCCGCTCGTAGCATGGACTTTGAGTTGCGGGGCCATTCTCGGAGCCCCCGCGGACAAAAACATACGACAGCGGATCGCGGAGATAGCGCAATCCGCGGTCGGCTGGAAGGGCGGCCACACCTCCGTGTACGAAGAGGAAGCCTTGAGACGGCCGGCGTGCTCCTTCTACACCGTCGGCAACGACGCCCGCCTCGACACTCCGCTCGTGAATTATGCGGTCGTCGGCGACAAGATAATCGGCATCGGACACGGCGAAACCGTGGCGAAGATACTCGACATCTGCTCCCATGATGCGCCGGCGGTTTGGTCGGCGGAGATCGTCACCCGTTACCACCGGGATCTCGGCGGAGGGGTCGTAATTCGGGATGAAGCGACCAAGCCAGGCCTTCCCGGGCGGATGTCAGAGGCGGGGCTGACGTTCATTCCTCCCACGATGGACAAAAACAAGTTGAGTTTGACGTTCCTGTTGTGGGACCCGGGACTCAACGTGGTGTACCGTATCCATGCGACCCAGCATGAAAATGGTCCCGTGCGCGTGGAAAAGACCCAGGTACTGCCGGCTGCCCGGTAGATACACGGTTTGAAAAATTTTTTACTCCGTGGACTGTTTTGTCCCTCCTTTGCGCGTAACTTCGAACGAGAACGGCAAGAGCCGGAGAAGGTCGCCACATAGACACCTTCCCGCCCCGTTCGTTTCGGAGGAAATCACAATGAAAGCTGCTTATCGAGTAACCTTGACCCCGCTGCTGCGCATCATGGCGCTTCTCGCCATGATTTGGTCGATCGCCCCAACTATGACAGCGCAGACCTGGAATGAAGTTACTTCTCCACCGGTGTATACGGCGAACTGCATCACCGGGCAAAATGAACAGTTGGGCCGTGCTTCAGTCGCCTGGTACGGGAACCTGAATTCTCCGCCCCCGGTAAATACCGTCTACTATGCCCGCATCAGTTGGTCGGTGACTGGCGATCCCTGCCAGGGCGGCGCGGAAGTCGCCCCCGAATTGTTCCTGCCCGATGGGACGACGCTTGCGATTAGCGCCGCAAATCCCATTTATTGCACGGCCGTTCTGCCCCAAACGACCGCCCCGGAGTATGCCCAATGTCCGAAGATGGCCGCTACCGGCGTGCGAGGGGGCCTGGGATTCTATCCGGTTGGCGGGAGCAACGTCGCCTGGCCGACCCCTCAGGGCACCGGATGGCAAATGCTCGTCCCACTTCTTTCCACCACGCCCTTATCGGGTACCGTGACCACCACGGATCCGACCATGCCGTG
>Ga0335073_10015826_pt1 | contig 10546 bp, 8 predicted proteins | sample Lox_Sample_22_FD_207093 | JGI IMG/M metagenome (GOLD analysis project Ga0335073, IMG submission 207093) | Soil microbial communities from Loxahatchee National Wildlife Refuge, Florida, United States - Lox_Sample_2.2 | ecosystem: Environmental > Terrestrial > Soil > Wetlands | place: USA: Florida...
AATTGGGAATCGACATGCCGAGGAAGGCGAAGAACGAGAGCACGCGATCCCAGATCGAGTTCTGCCGCACCGCGACGATGATTCCGATCGGAACCGCGAGCACCCACGAAAAGACCATGCTGGCGAGGGCCAGAATCACGGTGTTGAAAGCGCGCGCCGCGATGAGGCTCGTCACGCTCACCCGGTACTGCAGAGAATAGCCGAGGTCGAGGTGCATCACGCCCCACAGCCATTTCCCATAGCGGACGAGCAGCGGCTTATCGAGTCCGAACTGGACCTGGAGTTGATGGATCACCTCGGGCGTGATCTTGGGATTCATCTTGAGGTTCGAGACGAAATCGCCCGGCACCAGCGACATGGCGCAGAACGAGATGAACGTGATCCCGAGCATGAGCGGGATCATGTTGAGCAAGCGGCGGATTAGAAAGCGTGACATATGGTCAGGTTCAATCGCGCATGCGCCGCTAATTGGTTTTGAACTCCATCCATTCCGGCTTATAAAGGCCCCATATTTTTGGCTGAAAGTTTTCGAGCGTATCAGTCCAGGTCACGTAGTCGGTGCGCCGGACCGTCTCGATGAAGGCCAATTGGTCGTGCAGAATTTGCTGGATTCGAAAGTAGTAGGGCGGCCGCTTGAGCGGATCCATTTCGGATGAACCTTCGCTCATCAGCTGGTCGATTTCCGCTTCCCAGGGAGTCGCCGGGGTCTTCTGATTCGGATGCCACAAATGAAGATTGCCGGAAGACAGATAGACATTCGAGCCGTCGTTGGGCTCGATGCCACCAGTCAGTCCCATCAGCATGCAGTCCCAGTCGAAACTCGAATCGAGTTTTTCGACCAGCGTCGTGAATTCCAGCGGGCGGTAATTCACCTTGAAGCCGATCTTCGGATCTTCAAGATCCTGTTTGAAGATGACGCACAACTGTTCGGTGTCGGGCGATCCCGAGGCCGCATTCAGGTTGAACTCGATCCGATTGCCTTTCGGATCGACGCGATGCCCGTTGACCATGTGATAGCCCGCGGCCTCGAGCAGTTGCTGCGCGAGCGCGGGATCGTAGTCGTAGTCTTTCAGATTGGGATTGTAGAAGAGTTTGTCCGCAGGCGAGAAGGCGGAGACCCCGGGCACGGCGAGACCATGATAGACGAGCGTGATCATCGCCTGCTTATCGACTAGATGCGCGACGGCTTTCAGAAAGTTTAGATCGGTGAACCAGTTCAACCTGGGGTCGGTAACGCCATTCTTGACGAAATGCCGAGGATTGCGATTGAAGCAAAAGAATCGATCTCCCGTATCAATTCCGATTTCAGCGATTTGTGACTTCAGGCGCCCCTTCTTGATGCGGTCCTTCACGTCAAAGACTTCCTCAGGCCGCGGCGAGTAGATGTCGAGGTAGCCGAACAGGTATCGCAGATAGGTCGCGTTCGCGTCCGTGATAATCTGCCGCACTTTGCCATGCAGGCGCGGCAATTGGCCGCCGTGCTCGTCTTTCATCCAGTAGTCATCGTTGCGGTCCATGCGCACGTACTGACCCTGCACGTAACGGGTGAGCTTGAACGGACCGTTGCCGACGATCTTGTCAGGGGCGGTGTTGATACTCCAGGTGTGATTGAAGTTGCCGCTGGTGTAAGCCTCTTCGAGCAGATGTGCCGGGACCAGCTGCATCCCAATCGAATAGAGGAGCGGCGCAAACGGCCGCGGCAGATGCATCACAACGGTGTAATCGTCGGGCGCCTCGGCCACGATCGGTTTGCCATCGACCATCATGCCGAAGCGGCTGCTGTTAGGAATCTTCGGATCGTAGATCAGCTTCATCGTGAACAGGACATCGCGCGCGGTCACGGGCTGGCCGTCGAACCATCGCACGTCGTGCCGCAGATGAAACGTGATCGATTTCTGGTCCGGCGCGATTTCCCATCTCTCGGCGATTCCCGGCTCGGGCAGCGTGGTCACCGGATCGATTCGGATGAGGCTGTCGAAAACGTCGCCCAGAACGTCACTCGAAACGGCGTCAGTCACGAGAATCGGATTGAAGGTCTGCGGATCGCTGCCAATCGAGGTGTAGAGGATCTGTTGTTGCTGATGATTATTATGCGGCCGGTTGACGTTGCATCCGGCGAAAATCCAGAGCGACACCGCCGCGACAATCAAAGCTATAGCCGGCGGCCGGACTGGTGCCCGTTCAGTTTTCATCACCTGGATCAAGCGGCGCCGAGAACCTGATTTGCGTCACGGTCGCGCCCGGCGCGGGCGTCAGGACAAAAGTCGACACCGGCACCTGCCCATTGATGATTGGACGGCGGTAGTGGAACGATACTTCACTTTGCGCGGCCGGAAACTGCGCATCGACGCGGTAGGGAAACTGGATCCCGCCGATATCGTGATATTCGCTGTAATCGACGCGGTAGCGAATCGTGCCGCTGGCCTCGGTCACGCGCACCATCGTCAGATTGCGATCTTCGAAGCCCAGGTCGCGTGTTGAGCCGTCGTAATCGGGATATGACAACACGGTCATGTCGCCTTCGCTGGTCAGCCGGGTCGAGGGCTGGGTAAGATCGAAGTCCGACGGGGCAAGACCGAGCAGCAAATTGACCGCGTCGCGCGGCATCATCGGGATTCGCAGGTACTTGTCGAGCGTATCGGCGCTGGCCTCGCCGCGCATGAAGCGATTGTGCGAGGGATCGAAGATCTGCAAGTCGGAGCCGCGGGTCGCGAGGATCAGAGCCACCCCGAACGGCGAGCGCGCCTCGACCTTGAGATTATCCGGGCGCAGGACGGTGATCTCCTCGTGGGCCTTGAGGTGTTGCGCGCCGGCGGTGTAGGACATCACCGCGTCGGTCTCGAGCGCCTCGAGCCCGCGATCGCGCGCGGCTAAACTTTCAGTCAAGTCGAGAGAACGATCCTCGGCGAAATTCGGAATCGGCTTGGGATTGCTCGGCGGCGCCGCGACCTCGACGCATCCCGCGCACGCGAGCATCCACAGAACAGCTGCACCAAAAGCGATCCTGAGGCCCCCGTGTCGTGGCGGGTGTACCTCAGTGGCTCGCGTTGGAGGCATTCTCGAGAACCTGCAGCTTGTCCTTCAGGCGCGAAATCTGGGCCGGGTCAGTCGATTTCTTCAGCGCGTCCTGGTACTCGTGCGTCGCGTCCTTGAGCTTGCCGACTTTTTTGTAGGCGTCGCCGAGATGCTCGGTGATGGTAGGATCCTCGCCGGTCAGGTTGACTGCGCGCTCGAGCTGCTCGACGGCCTTGGGATAGTCGCCCTTCTGATAATAGACCCAGCCGAGGCTGTCGACGTAGAAGCCATCCTCGGGCTCGATATCGAGCGCACGCTTGATAAGCTTCTCGGCCTCGTCGAGATTCGTACCCTGCTCGGCGTAGGTATAGCCGAGATAATTGAGGGCCTGCGCGTTCTTGGGATTGAGCTCGATCGCTTTCTTCATTTCATCGACGCCGGCCTCGCGCTGCTTGTTCGAGTCGAGCAGCGCGCCGAGCGTGAAATGGAATTTGTCGTTCTTGGGATCGAGCTTGATCATCTTGTTCGCGAGGTCGATCGCGGTCGTGTACTGCTTCTTCTCCTGGTACACGCCGACCATGAAGCCCATGATTTCGGTGTCGTCGGGCTTCTTGGCGAGCGCGGCCTGCAGCGCTGCAAGAGCCGGGTCGTACTTGCTCTGCTTGTCGTAGAGGTAAGCGAGCTGCACGCGCGACTCGACGTACTGATCGCTCGAGTCGGGGATCTTGTTGAATTCGGTGATCGCCTTGTCGTTCTCGTCGAGCTCGCTGTACACCGTGCCGAGGTAGTACATGACGCGGTAGTTGTTCGGCTGCGCGCCGAGAACGAGGTTGAACTCGGTGGCGGCCTGCTCGTATTCCTGGCGCTCGAAGTAGAGCAGTCCGATCTTGGTGCGGGTGTCGGCGGGATCGGCCTCGACCTCTTCGAGCTTCTTGAGCTCATCGAGGGCCTGATCGTACTTCTTCTGACCGACGTAAATTTCGGCGAGGCGCTTGCGCACCAGCTCGTTGTTGGGATTGACCTTCTTGATTTTCTCGTAGTAGCCGATTGCGTCCTGCGGCCGTCCCTGAAGCTCGCGCAAAAGAGCGAAGTCGAGCAGCACCAGCTCCGACTGCTCGTTAAGCTCGAGCGCCTTGGTGTAATACTTCTCGGCCTCGGGATAATTCTTGGCCGCGACCTCGACTTTGCCGGCGTAGTAGTAGCCGAGGAAGTAAGTCGGGTCGAGCTTGATCAGATCCTGGAAGGTCTTCTCGGCGTCGGGATAGTCGCCGCGCTTGGCGTAAATCGTGCCGAGATAGAGATAGGCTTCCTGATTCTTCGGATCGATTTTGATCGCGCGCTTATAATCCTGCTCGGCCGAGCTGTTGTCGCCGAGCGCCGAGCTGATGCCGGCCGCCAGCAACAGCGCCTCGGTCGAATTGGGATCGAGCTTGAGCGCGGCGTTGCACTGTTCGAGCGCGTCCTTCAACTGGCCGTCGCGAACATAAAGCGTCGCGAGCCTAACGCGCAGAGCGGGATTGTTCGGGTCGTATTGGACCGCCTCGGCGAAGCCCTTGAGCGCCTCTTCCCGATTACCCTCGTTGATCGCCACTTCGGCGCGCAAGAACGCGCCCATCGCACGCGCATCGGGAGGAATCTCAACCGCGGGACCACCGCCAAAGGGATTGTCACCCGAGGCACTGACGGTCCTGAGCGGCTCAGATGCGCTGTTGCTGACCCAGGAACATCCGAGTAACGCGACCGACGCGACCAGAAGCGCGAGGACCGCGCATTTGCCGGAAAATCTCATAGTTTAATTCGTGTGGAACTGCGAAATGGCCCTCGTTTAGAGCTAACACCGCCCCTCAACAGGGTCAACGCGATTGCCGTTTCGGCCTCTCTGCGGCCACCCAACCTCTTATCTCGCCTCATAATATAACGAATGCATGGGACATCGCGATGGTGTCTTTGCGCGTGCTCGCGCGGATCACGCTTGCGATCACAATGTTCGTCCGTTAGAGCGATGGCCGGAGCTTTGCGTTGCCCCGCCATACGAATCCAGGCGTCATTGAAGATGACGATACAGCGCGACCCAAGGTTGCGGCCCGCACCACGCGCAAGCTCTCGCTGCTGCCGCTGATCGCGGTGATCTATCTGGTCGTGAGCGGAGGCGCTTACGGCCTCGAGGACGCCGTTCGCCTGGCGGGCCCGCGTCTGACGCTGCTGCTTTGCATCGTGGTGCCGCTCACGCTCAGCTTGCCAACCGCGCTGATGGCGGCGGAGCTGACCGCGCTGATGCCGGTCGAGGGTGGCTTCTATTTTTGGGTGAAGGAAGCGCTCGGGCCGTTCGCCGGCTTCGCCGAAGCGTACCTGACAATCCTGTACACGGCGGTCGATATGGCGATTTACCCGGTTTTGTTCGCCGCCTACCTGTCCTTTCTGATCCCCGTCGGCGGGCCGGCGCAGATTGTAGTTGGGGTCGCGATGATCTGGCTCGCCGGGTTGATGAACATCCTCGGCGTGCGGCCCGTCGGGTTCGTCTCGGTCATGCTGACGATCTTGCTGCTGTCGCCCTTCGTGGCGATGGTCGTGCTCGGGGTTCCGCGGCTCGTCCATTTTGCGATGCCACAGCAGCCGCTCTTCGGCGCCGATCCGCTGGGCGCGCTGGGTGCGGGATTGACGGTCGTGATCTGGAATTTCGGCGGATGGGAAAATGTCAGCGTGGTCGCCGCCGAGATCGACGATCCGCGCCGCAACTACCTGCGCGCCGTGATGACTGCCCTGCCGATCATCGTGCTCGGCTATGTCCTACCGCTCGCGGTATGCGTATCCGGCACCAACGCAACGGCCTCGTGGCAAACAGGATGGTTCTCGCACGAGGGTCATCGGATCGGCGGGCCGGTACTCGGCGGCGCGCTCGCGGTCGGCGGCGCCGTCATGTCGTTTGCGGTGTTCGAGGCGGCGCTGCTGTGGGTATCGCGGATGCCGTTTGTGCTGGCGCGCGAGGGCTACCTGCCCACGCCGCTGACGGAGTTGTGGACCGCGACCGAGACGCCCGGCAAATCGATTCTGCTCTGCTGCGTGATCTTCACGCTGCTCATCCCGCTGGGCTTCGTCGCGCTGGTGGTGCTCGACGTTTTCTTCTACATGGCTGCGCTCGTGCTCGAGATGATCGCGCTGGTGCGATTACGGAAGCTGCAACCCTCGAATCGGCGCAGCGGCTTCGTCGTAGGCGGCGGAGCGATTGGCGTCGCGCTCACGGTCGCCTTGCCGGTGCTCACGTGGCTCGCGACTTTTGGCCTGGCGATATCGACGGGGACCGGTAGCCGCGACTTTATAATCGCAATCGCGCTCGCCGCCACGGTTTGGCCCGCTTATGCGATGAGCCGCACCCGCTTCGGCGGCCCGCCGATCTAAATCGTCAAGACACCGGCTTCAACTGCGGCGCGACTTCGCGGGCGAACAGCTCCATCGAGCTGCGGCTGCGTTCGGGCGCGAGGCCGGGCAGATTCATCGCGAGCACCAAGTCCGTCGTGCGCACCTGCTTGAATGACTGGTTGAGCTTGGCGGCGACCTCGTTTGGATTTCCGATCAAAAGCGGGAACATCACCTGCGCGTCGCGAAGTTTCGCCGGCTCCGGCAGCGCCGGCATATTCGCGCCGAGATAGTCGCCCGATTCCGCGAGCCATCGGCTGTACCACATGATCATGTAATGCAGATGCTCCTGGCAGTGCGCCCACGCTTCGTCGGTAGTGCGCGCGATGTATGTGAAGTGGAGCTGCGCGGCCTTGAAATCCTTCGGATTGCGTCCCGCCTTTTTAAGCGAGGCGTCGTAGGTCTGTTGTGCCACGGGATTCGCGAGGCCCATGAAATGGCATCCCATGCGGCCGGCGCGCTCGATGGCCTTGGGAGCGCCCGCGCCGATCCAGAGCGGGGGATGGGGTGACTGCACGGGGCGCGGCATCAGACGGATGTTCTTCACGTTGTAGTGGCGGCCCTCGAAAGAGAAATCGTCCTTGGTCCACGCGCCGCGGATAACCTCGATGCCCTCTTCGAGCCGAGCTGCGCGAGTTTTGCGATCGATTCCATAAGCAGCGAACTCACCCGGCGCATATCCCTGTCCGACGCCCAGGTCGAAGCGGCCATTGGAGATGATATCGACCGTGGCGGCGTCCTCGGCAACGCGGACCGCATTGTGCAGCGGCAGCAATACGAGGTACGTCCCGATTCGAATCCGTTTCGTGATAGCCGCGATTGCCGATGCGATCGGCAGGATCGCGGGCGAGTAACCGTCCTCGGCAAAATGATGCTCGGTCAGCCAAATCTCGTTGAATCCGAGCTCTTCAGCGACGCGCGTCTGCTCAAGCTGCTCGGCGTAAAACTGAGCAAAGGGCCGCCGCCACTGGGGTGGATTTCGAAACGGAAAAAGAAGCCCAACGTTCAAATCACAAAGACGCTTCACTTCGCTCCGCTCGTGCATACTCCAAAGCCTCCATGGCCTGAAAACGCCGATCCGCCGGTGAGAGTTGTGGAACGGTAGATATCCAAAACAAACCCTATCCGTCCATATCCCTGGTCAGGGGGAGGGATTCAGAATGGCGATGCGGAATGAATTGAAGCTAGGCGGGGGCCGTCGAAGGCGAGCCGTTTTGGTGGAGAACAGTCTACACTGCGGACTGATGGCAAACCGCACGAATCGTGATTTTCGCGACAAAAAGTAAAGAATACCAGGCGACCCTCACCCGGCAGCGCGATGCGCGCCGACCTCTCCATGCTCAGGGAGAGGGTTTCAGACGATGCATAACAAAATCGATCTGCTGGTTGATTTAGTGGTTGACTTGCGGCTTCAGAATCTCGCGTTCCGCACCGGGCTCTCCGACAGTCCGAGCTTTGCGCCCGGGAGCTGGCCTGCTGACATCTGGTCGATCGCATTCATGCGCCGCACCGCATATTCGAGCGGGAAAGTGGAGATCGTTTGCGTGCCCTGGTAGGGATGGGCCAGCTCGAGGATGGCGAGAATGGTGAGGCCGAGCAGACCTGAAAAGACCCCGCACATCAGGGCTTGCGACTTGAACCGTTCGAGTCCGAAGAAATAGCCAAATCCCACCGTGATGAATAAGCCGACATAAATGACCATCCAGATCATATCGGGAAGATTTTCCGAGTAGTACATATAGCGATTCGCGCGCGCGTCGCTGATCACGGACAATGCGTCCAAACTCTTGTCCACGAGGAGTTGTTGGTGCGGGTCCGCAGGCGTGTAGTCGGAGACGATCCTCCACAAACCCATCGCGCCGACCATGTCGCGTTTGGTGAGATAGGTATTGTCCGCCATTTCCGGCCAATCCTTCTCAATGATGCCGCGGGTGTAATCGCGAATTGAGCGTTCCAGAATTCCGCGCGTCGGTTCCTGAAAACCGGCGCCGAGGCGGTACAGCTCGGTGAGACCGATCGCTTCACGGCGGAGGCTCTCGTCGGCGCGGTCGTAACGTTCCCATGCGGCGACGATCACGAACGCCAGGAACAGTCCGTAGAAGGCGCCGACCACTCCAAAAGTGAAACCTGCCACTTCGTGATTCTTCTTGAGTGTTTCGATCGGAACCCACATCCGCACCAGGTAAAGACCGACCACACTGGTCGGACAAAAGATGAGCACGACCATGACTAACTGTTGCCAGGTTCCAAGGTAAAGCAAAAAGTCCAACATCGTCGATCTCCTCCAACGCCCGCGAACGGTCAGGCGCCTGCTGACATTTATGCTACAACTCGACGGCAAACCCCACGAAGCGGCGGTATCGCGCGTAGAAGTGGGTTCGATGACTGGTGGATTACGCGGCGGGCAAGTCGAACGCCGCGACGGAGCTCTTCAGCAGGCCGCGGCCGGCGCGGCAGCGCCTGGCTTTGATTGCGTCGATGAATTCGCGCTCGGTTTTTACCGGATGATCGAGCAGCGTCGTCACGCATCCGATCGAATTCGCCGAATGGGAGTCGGAGCCGGCTACCTCGGGCAGTCCCAGGACGCGGGCGACTTGCAGCGCGAAGACGTTTTCTTCTTCGCCGCATGCGCCGTTCAGCACTTCGATCGCATCTACAAGGCTGAAGATCTTGAGCGATGCGGCGCGCTCCGGATGATCGGCGTCGATCGGCTCCGCGTCGGGATTGATAAACGAAAAACGCGGGTCGAGCTTGTAGCGGAATGGATGGTTCGCGATGAGCAGGCCGCCCTCGCCGTCCACGATTTTGCGCAGCTCCGGCAGCTTATAGATCCCGCCGACGTAGCGCTCGAGGCCGAATGCGCCGACGTGGCCCTGCTCCGTCGTCACTTCCATCCCGCGCAGGAAGATCACGCCGTTATCGGCCGCGAAGTCGGCGACATCGCCGAGACTCCACATATTGTCATGCTCGGTGATACAGACCGCGTTGATGCCGATCTGTTTCGCGCGCGCGATCAGGTCAACCGGCGACAGGTTGGAATCGGCGCTGCCGCGGTTGGTGTGCAGATGGATATCGATTGTGAAGTAGGGCCCGGCGTGGTGCCCGCTTCGCTCCTCGGCCATCGCGGTTCTACTTGGGCGGCTCGGTCGCGAGCGTGATCTTCTTCATGTGATCGCCCTTCTGGATCTGATCGACCACGTCCATGCCCTTAATCACACCGCCGAAAATCGTGTATCCGCCGTCGAGGCTCGGCTGCGGCTCGAGGCAGATATAGAACTGGCTGCCGCTCGAATCGCGCTTGGGATTGACGTCGTCGCCGGTGCGCGCCGTGGCGACGCTGCCGCGCAGGTGCTTCTCGGTGTTGCTGATCTCGGCCGGCACGGTGTAGCCGGGTCCGCCGGAGCCGGTGCCGTCGGGATCGCCGCCCTGGACGACGAAGTCAGGCACGACGCGATGGAAGGTCAGGCCGTTGTAGAAGCCTTTTTTGACGAGCGTCTCGAAGTTGGCGACGGTCTTGGGCGCCACCGCCGGATACAGCTCGATAACGACGATGCCGCGGTCGGTGTCGATAATTGCGTAATGGCCGGTGTTTCTCACTGGGAGTCCATCCGAATTCGAGCCGGTGCATGAAGAGGCGATGGCAAGCACCGCCAGGAATGCAAGAAGGCCCGGGGTTTTGAACATGTTTTTCATCGTTCTCATCACTTAAAATCGGCGCCCCTTTTGGATTATTCGACCCCGCCCGTCGGCGCAAGCATCCAAGTCCGGACAGGTTTCTGGTTCTCCTTCCCGCACGGGAAGGGAAGTTTGTTGATTCGTGCGACTCGTTGAGTACGTGTGTAGTGCGCCCTTTTCTAGGCGAAGAGCCTGTGCCGACACCGAGTAGCGTTTGCTCATCCTTTCAGAAATTTGCTGACGGAGTTCGCGACCTTCGCCGGTTCTTCGAGCGGCATCATGTGGGCGCCGCCTTCGATCATTTCTACCTTGGCTTGCGGGATCCGCTTTTTGAATTCCTCGGCGTAAACCGCGGGCAGCAGCTTGTCGTCTTTGCCCCAGATGATGAGCGTCGGCGCCGCGATGCGATGCATCCGCTTGCTGAGGCCCTTGTCGGGCAACG
>Ga0335073_10015829_pt1 | contig 10544 bp, 9 predicted proteins | sample Lox_Sample_22_FD_207093 | JGI IMG/M metagenome (GOLD analysis project Ga0335073, IMG submission 207093) | Soil microbial communities from Loxahatchee National Wildlife Refuge, Florida, United States - Lox_Sample_2.2 | ecosystem: Environmental > Terrestrial > Soil > Wetlands | place: USA: Florida...
TTTTAAGGATGTGGCTATCGTATGGGTGTGTCCGCTGTGAGACAAGAGGGTGTTCTTGCACGGACTCACGAAGGTGAGCCCGGTCTGCCCCGGGGCCGCAGCGGCCTGCCGCTGACGGCGGTGCGCGGGGCTCAGCGAGAGCGCCTGCTGCGATCGGTGATCGCCGCGGTGGGCAGGACCGGATTCCGCAACGTCACCGTGGCGGACATCGTCCGCGGGGCCCGGGTATCGCGAGCCGCGTTCTACGCGCACTTCGCCGACAAGGAGGACTGCTTCCTCGCCGCCACCCGCCAGGGCGGCCTGCTGATGGCCGACCGGGTGGTGACCGCCTCCCGGCGGCTGCCCGCCGGCGCGAGCCACGAGGCGACGCTGCGGGCCAGCATCGCGGCGTACCTTGGCTTCCTTGCCGAGGAGCCGACGTTCGCCCGCGCCTTCTTCATCGAGATGCCCGCGGCCGGGCCGAGAGCGGCCCGGCAGTCCGAGGCCGCGCTGCACGGCTACGCGCGGATGAACCGCGCCTGGCACGAAAAGGCCCGCCGCGACCACCCTGGCTGGCCCGCGGTCCCGTATCCCGCCTATTACGCACTCGCCGGCGCGACCTCCGAACTGGTGCGCGCCGAGGTCCGCACCGGCACCAGCAGCGCGATCACGAGCCTCGAGGACACGCTGATCGCGCTGCACCTCGTGGTGCTGGCCGGCCGCCCCTGGGCACAGCCCTTCTGACCGTTTCTCGCCGCTTTAAGAGGGTCTTGACGGCAGTCCCTCACGCCGTACGATAACGGTATCCTGCCGACGGTATACAATCCTAGGCTCGCCTGGCGAGCCAGTGTGAGGAGCGCAGCGGTGTACCACGAGCTCACCGTCTGGTCCCGCGGGATCATCATGGACAAGGAAGCCCGGGACGTCTCCTCCTGCATCGCGGCGGCCGCGCGCAAGGCCGGCTACTACACCGAGAACGTCAGCGACTACATCGACGACCCGGACCGGACGAACTGCCTGGTGCGCAGGTACGCGCGGTTCGGGGACCAGCCGATCCTCGACCGCTTCATCTACGAGAACCCGCATCCCGACTGGGTGGTGCTGATCGAGGAGACGATCATCAAGGCGGTGAACTTCCTGCGCGGCACGCGCGACGGGGAGGGCATCCTCGTGGTCAACTCGGCCCGCGATCCCGCGTACCTGCTGAAGTTCCTGCCCGACCAGATGCGGGCCAAGCTCGCCAAGCTCGTCGTCGTCGACGGGGTGAACCTGGCCGAGCAGCGCGGCGACAGCCCGTGGATGTTCGTGCGCAACGTGTCCGAGCTGGCCTTCGACCGCATGTCCACCGAGGGCGCGGTGGAGCGGCTGGCCATCGGCCTCGGCGTGGCCGCCCCGGTGATCGGCGCGCTGGCCGCGACGACCGGCACGTTCAAAATCGACGACGTCGCCACCGTGGTGGCCGATCGCGACGCGATGTACCGCGGAGCCGAGCGGCACCGGGTGCTCGAGCTCAGCCCGGCGCGGGCCACCAGCTGATCAGCGGCAAGGAACAGGAGGCTCCATGTCCGTACGCGGCACCCGCGTTCCCCCCCACCTCAGGCTGCCGATCGCCGGCGTGACCCCGCCGCCCACCGAGAAGGACGGCCAGCGGCTGTTCCCGACCGGCAACTTCCGCTTCTTCCGGCCGGTGTACCGGGACAAGATGCCGCCGTGCAACAACGCCTGCCCCACCGGGGAGCAGATCCAGAAGTACCTCGACTTCGTCAAGCACAGCCGGTTTCTCGACGGTTACCTCACGATCTGCGAGGACAACTTCATGCCGTCGGTCACCGGCCGGGTCTGCTACCACCCGTGTGAGACCGCGTGCAACCGGGCCGAGCACGACGAGCCGATCGGCATCAGGAGCGTCGAGCGCTTCCTCGGTGACTTCGGCCTGCGCCTGCCGCGCAGCCCCCTGACCGGGCTGATGCCGCCGCTGGGCGGCAAGAAGGTGGCGATCGTGGGGTCCGGGCCCGGCGGCCTGGCGTGCGCGTACCATCTGCGGCGCCGCGGCTACGAAAGCGTGATCTTCGAGGCCATGGACAAGCCGGGCGGCATGCTGCGCGGCGGCATACCGCACTGGCACCTGCCCGAGGAGGTCCTCGACGCCGAGCTGGCCAAGCTGCTCAGCCTGGGCGGCATCGAGATCAGATGCGGTGTCCGGGCCGGGACACCGGAGCTGACCTGGGATGACCTGAAGCGCTACGACGCGGCGTTCCTCGCGCTCGGCCAGGATGTCGGCCGTCCTCTGGATGTGCCGGGCAGCCAGGCCCGCGGCGTCACCGGCGCCCTCGAGTTCCTGCGCGAGGCCGGCCTCGGCCGGCCGGTACGGATCGGCAGGAAGGTGCTGGTGATCGGCGGCGGCAATACCGCGTCCGACGCGGCCAGGAGCGCGATGCGGCTTGGCGGCGGCGCGGCCACGATCGTCTCGCTCGAGACCGCCGATGAGCTCACGATCGTGCCCGAGGACCTGGAGCAGGCGGCGGACGAGGGCGTCGACTTCAGCCCCAGCACGGCGTGCACGGAAATCCTGACCGAGGATGGCCATGTCACCGGGGCGGTGCTCTGCCGGGCCCGGCTGGCGAAGGACCCCGGCGGCACGGTACGGCCCGAGATCGTTGAGGGCACCGAGTACCGGGTCGAGTGCGACGCGGTGCTGGTGGCGATCGGCCAGGTTCAGCAGCTCGAGTGGCTCCCCGGTCACCTCAGCGAGCGCGGGCTGATCACGGCCGACGAGCACGGCCGCGTCGACGGCAACGTCTTCGTCGGCGGTGACGTGCTGCGCGGGCCCTCGATGGTGGTGGACGCGCTCGGCGACGGCAAGCGCGCGGCCCGCGACATCGACCGGCTGCTGACCGCGCAGGACCTCGCGCCCGAGCCGGTGGCCGAGGTCATGCCGTACGAGCGGCTGAACACCGCGTACTTTCCCCGCGCGCCGCGGATCCCGGCACCGCTCGCCGACCCGGAGAGGCGCCGCCGCAGCCAGGCGGCCGAGGTCACCCTCGGCTACAGCCCGGAGCAGGCGGTGGCCGAGGCGGATCGCTGCATGAGCTGCGGCGTGTGCAACGGCTGCGACAACTGCTACATCGTCTGCCCGGATGTCAGCGTGCTGCGCGACACCAGGGAGAACGGGCGCTATTCGATCCGCACCACGTACTGCAAAGGCTGCCTGGTCTGCGTGCAGGAATGCCCGACCGGCTGCCTGGAGAAGGTGCCCGAGCTCGACTTCGACGAGCCGGACGCGGTCACAAGGATGGAAACCGCGTTTGCGCCCTACGACGGCGCGCACGCCGAGCAGTCGGCGTTCACCAGGCAGCTCATCGAGGACTCGATCACCGAGTACGACGCCGAGCGCAAGGTCGCGGCCACGGCAGGCAGCGGCCGGCGAACCCGGCAGCAGGACGGAAACCCGGGAGCGCAGGCATGACCAGCGTGCAGGTGACGGGCAGCGAGCCATACGCCAGGCTGAGCCGGGCGACAAGGACCGCCGAGGGCGAGCGGTTCCTGACCGAGCTGGCCGGGCAGAAGCTCCGGCTGAACGGCTGCGCGGCGGCGGCGTACGCCGCGCTGTACGCCAACGTCGACGTCATCACCGCGTACCCGATCCGGCCCTACACCGCGATCATGATGACCCTCTCCCAGTTCATCGCCGACGGAATCCTGGACGCCGAGTACCTGCACGCGGACGGCGAGCACTCCCAGCTTTCGGCCGCGTTCGGGGCCGGCTCCTGCGGCGCGCGGGCGTTCACCGGCTCCTCAGGGGTCGGGGTGACCTACGCGTACGAGATGTACTCGATCATCTCCGGGGCCAGGATCCCGATCCAGATGGCGATCGCCGACCGCACCCTCGACCCGCCGGGCGATTTTGGCTCGGAGCACACCGACGCCCTGTGCACCAGGGACATGGGCTGGCTGCTCGGCTGGTCGGCCACCCCGCAGGAGGTGTTCGACAAGAGCCTGATCGCGTACGCGACCGGCGAGGACCCACGGGTGCTGCTCCCGCAGATGGTCGCCCAGGACGGCTACTTCGTCTCGCACATCGCCGGCGAGGTGGATATGCCCTCCGCCACGGAGGTGGACGCCTACCTGCCGCCGTATCAGCTGCCGTTCGCGCTGGACCCGCGCCGGCCGGTGTCGCACGGGCCGCAGATTCACCCCGAGCAGGGACCGCCGCTGCAGCTGGAGCGGGCGCGCGCGATGGAGGACGCGATCCCGGTTATCCGGCAGAAGACCGACGAGTTCGCGTCGGTGTTTGGTCGGCGCTACCCGCACTTCGTCGAGGAGTACCTGCTCGACGACGCCGAGATCGCGCTGGTGGTCTCCGGCGGCCACGCGGTCACCTGCCGCGCCGCGATCGGCCAGCTGCGCGAGCAGGGAGTCAAGATCGGAATGGCCCGGCTGCTCTGGATCCGGCCGTTCCCCAGCGACGACCTGCGGGCGGCGCTGCGCACGGTCAAGGCCGTCGGCGTCGTGGAGACCAACCTGGGCCTGGGCGGCGCCAGCTACGGCGGCATCCTGTCCCTGGACGTGACGACGGCGCTCTACCAGGCCGACTACGAGCACCCGCTGGTGACGTCGTTCATGGCCGGGCTGGGCGGCGAGACCGTGCCGGTCGCCGAGTTCGGCTGGATGGCGCGCAAGCTCGGCGAGGCCGTAACCCGTGGCCGGGTCGAGAAGGCGGCCCACTGGGTCGGATTCGAGGAGTAGAAGCAATGGCACACGAGGTCGTCCGCCACAATCTGCCGTTGTTCGACGAGGAAGGCCGCAGCGCGGCAGTGATGGGGGAAGGGAAGGTGGACGGGGACCACGCCGGGCGCGACCGGCACTACCTGCCCGACTTCCCCGAGGAGGACCCGTACGCGGCGGGCCACCGAACCTGCGCAGGATGCGGGCCGGCGATCCAGTACCGCTGGGTACTGAAGGCCGCGGGCGAGGACAGCGTGCTCGCCGGGCCGACCGGCTGCATGTACGTCGCCAACTCGACGTACCTGTGCACCCCTTATACAGTCCCATGGGCGCATACCCCAATCGCCAGCGGCGGCTCGTTCACGTCCGGCATGGCGGCGGGCTACGAGGCGATGATCCGCAAGGGCCGCTATCCCGGCACGTACCCGAACATCATCGTGATGGCCGGCGACGGCAGCGCCTCCGACATCGGGCTCGGCTCGATCTCCGGGGCCCTCTACCGCAACCACGACGCGCTGTTCGTCTGCTACGACAACGAGTGCTACGCCAACACCGGGATCCAGACGTCGCCGACCACGCCGTACGCCGGCATGACCACGTTCACGCCGTTCGGCAAGGCGATTCCCGAGGGGAAGAAGCTGCCGCCCAAGAACCTGGCCAAGATGATGGCCGCCGGGCACCCGCACTGTTACGTCGCCACGACCACGGTCGGCTACCCGGTCGACCTGATGAACAAGACCCGCAAGGGCCTCAACCACGTGGGCGCGGCGTTCCTGCACTGCTACACGCCGTGCCAGAAGGGCTGGGTGTACCAGACGTCGATGACGGTGGAACTCGGCCGCCGGGTCGTGGAGGCCGGCCTATTCCCCGTCTGGGAGTACGACCCGCAGACCCGCGAGTACCGCTATTTCCACCCGCCGGTGCAGCGCCCGGTCACCGACTACCTGGCCATGCAGGGCCGGTTCGGGCACATGCTGCCCGAGCACATCGCGGCGATGCAGCGCGCCGCAAACCAGAACTGGCACGACATCGGCATGGACGTGCCGGCGGACCTGCGCGCGGGCGAAGATCCCGGCCACCACAAGCGGCTCGCGGAGGAGACGTACTCGATGCCGCTGAACCGGGGTGTCGGTGCCTAGTCCGGAGGAGCTGAGCGTTACGGCCCCTCGTCGCGATCCGCCGGGCCACGGCGAGCCGGCCCTGATGACCGCGGCCGGGCAGTGGCAGGTCCGGTTCGACGGCGGCCATCAGCAGCGGTACTTGGTCGGCCGGGCGGCCATGCTGCGCTACGTGCTGGCCGTCGCGCCGTATGCCGCCAGCACCCGGTTCGAGGTGTACGCCGAGGCGGAGCCGGTGCGGCTGGCCGACGGCTCGCCCGGCGGCAGGCAGTTCGCGCTGGCCGAGGTGATCGACTTCGCCCAGCCGGGGGAAGCCGACCGGCTCCGCGCGGAACTGGCGGAGCTGCAGGGGCGGTCGCCATGACGAGCCAGGGCCGGAGCGGGCCCGGCATGCCCCCCTCCCCCAGCCCGGGCGCGAGGATCATTCCCCTGCAGCCAGGCACCGCCAGGCCGGTCGGCAAGCGCCGCGCGCTGATGCGGGACGCGGTCGTCCAGGTCGTGCAGCACCTGGTGGTCGAGACCGTTCCGCCCGGAGCACGCAGCGCCATGTTCGATCAAGCCGCCGAGGTGCTCGACCTGGCCGGCTGGGGCCTTGACGAGCTGTTCGAGGCGAGCAGCGAGGGCCCGGCTCGCGACGAGCTGCTCCGCACGCTCGGCCTCTTGGAAACGTAACCGCTGCCGCAAGGCGGGGCCGCGCGGCGGGATGGAGGCGGACACGACGGGCCGACGAGGGCGTCGCCGACGGCGTTGGAGCTGCCGCGGCCACGGCCCGGGTTCAGACAAGGAGGCAGAGCGGGCCAAGCCCGCCATGGCATAGCCCCATCGCCGGCCCCGGCGATGGGCTGAAGACCACCCCGGTCGTATCCCCCCCCGCGGCCGGGGCACGGTGGATGTACCGTTGGGCGGCCAGTAGCGCGCCCAACGGTACATTCACGAACCGGCTTCTGCAGATGGGAGCGCGCCACCGTGGCGGACGGATACCCGTACGAGCTGAAGCTGCCGCTTGCCCCCTACCGGTTCGTCTGGCGGGACGAGCCCGCCGTGGACGCGCACAAGAGCGCCACGGAGTCCTTCACCGAGGAGCGGTACACCCACGCCGACGGCACCACCACGATCATCCGGGAGTACGGCGCCGACGGCTCGTTCCACATCCTGTCCGATCGCGGCGAGATCGAGCTGATCGACAACGCCCAGAACCCGTACGCGCCGGACCCGGTCAGCGTGGTCCGCCTGCCGTAGCCTCAGCCGTGGTAGGCGGACCTGGTCCGCTCGGTGTGCACGCGCGCCAGGTCGGACGCCTTCTCCTCGTCGCCCGCCTCGATCGCCGCGATCAGCTCGGCGTGCTCGGCCCACGACTCGTGGCCGCGGGCCGGGGCCACCTTCCGGTAGTACCAGCGCACCCGCCGCCCCACGATCTCGGAGAGCTGCGCGAGCACGGTGTTGCCCGCGATCTCGGCCACGGCGGCATGGAAGTCGTGGTTGGCCGCCACGGTCTGGGTCACGTCGCCGCTGCCGACCGCGGCCACTCCCTGCTGCCACACCTCGCGCAGCACCCCTACCGCCTCGGGGGTCGCGGCGCGGGCCGCGAGGCGGGCGGTCGCGCCGTCGAGCAGCTCGCGCACGTCGAGCAGCTGGTCGACTTCCGTGTCGGTGGGCACGTGCACGAAGGCACCCTGGCTGGGCCGCAGGTCGATCCAGCCCTCGGCCTCCAGCCGGTGCAGCGCCTCGCGCACCGGCTGCCTGCTGACGCCGAGCTGCCGGGCGAGCTCGGACTCCACCAGGTGCTGGCCAGGCCGCAGGGTGCCGGCCACGATCAGCTCGACGAGTGCCTCGTACACGGACTGCCGCAGCGGCACCGGCCGCACGACCGGCCGGATCAGGCCCGGCACGGCGCCCTCGGCACCGTCAGCCACCGTCTCGGCCACGCTGAAAGCTCCCTGCACATCGGTTCTGACACTGCCAGCATATAGGCGACTGTATCCAAAATGCAGCAATGCCCCCGCTTGCCCGCCCCACCGCGACCATCCCCGCCTACGTGAGAGGTCTTTTCATGTGATCCAGTCATTTTCCGAGGCAATATGTCCAGAATTGGGTTACCGAGTGAGTGATATGTGCAGGCGGCGGTAATCCGGACGCGGCTCCAGGGCCATTGTGGCCCTCCGGAACACGCCAGCAATGGCAGAAACCCCGGCGCAGCAAGCGCCAGTCAGCCGATGTCGCGGCGGCGCAGGCCGGCCAGGCCGACCGCGCCGAGCGCGAGAGCCGCGGCGCAGAGCCAGATCAGCGGCGCGGCGCTGACCGTGCCGCCGGGCAGCTTCGGCACGTGCGTGAACGGCGAGATGTCCTGTACCCACTGGGCGAGCCGCAGCGTCGGCCCGAGCAGCATGACCACCGCCGCCACGGCCAGCGCGGCCCAGCCCACGGCGACGCTGGAACCGGGCATCAGCCCGAACACCGCCACCGCGACCGCGGTCACGGCGAGCACCGCTGGCCACTGCGCGAGCGCGGCGCCGAGCAGCCGCGGCAGCTGGGTGCCGGTGTCCCCGGCGCGCAGTCCGTAGGAGATCCCGGCCCCGAGCCCGCCGGCGGCGAGCACCATTGCGCCCCCGAGCGCCGCCACGACCAGCGGGCCCGCCGCCCAGCGCACCCGGCCAACGGCCCCGGACAGCACTGGCTCGGCGCGGCCGTCGGTCTCGTCGGAGCGAAGCCGCAGCACCGCGGAGATCGCGTAGCCGGCCGCGACCAGCCCCAGGATCCCCATCATGGCCGCGAGGTACGCGTCGGTCAGGCCGGCCTGCCCGCCGAGCCGCGCGATCGCGCTGCGCAGGCCGGTGCCGCTGCCGAGCAGCGAGCCGATGTTGCCGCCGATCGACCCGAACGCGGCGCCCGCAACCAGCGCACCGGCGGCCCAGCCCGCCAGGCCGGCCCGCTGCTGCCGCCACGCGACGGCAAGCGGGCCGCGCAGCCACCCGCCCGCCGCGGCCGGTCCCGGCCGGTCCGGCAGCAGGCCGGTGCCGAGGTCGCGGCGGGCCGCGAGCAGCGCAGCGGCCGCGGTCACGACCCCGGCGCAGGCCAGCGGCAGCGCGAGCACCGCCCAGCGATCGCCGGCAAACGCCCGGACCTGGGTTGCCCAGCCGACCGGCGAGAGCCAGAGCAGCCAGCGCGTTCCGCCGCGGGTGCCGGCCGCCGCCCCGGCGGACATGACCAGGTAGGACGCGGCCAGCACGCAGATCGCGATCGCCCGGGCGCCACGGGCGCTGGCGGAAAGCTGCGCGGTGACCGCCGCGACGCCGGCGAACAGCAGGCCGCACGTGCCGACCGCGAGCCCGGTCGCGAACGCCCCGCCGGCCGGCAGGCCGATCGCGGCGAGCCCGGCACCCATCAGCAGCGCCAGCACGCCGCTGGCGGCGGCCGCGAGCAGCATCCCGACGGCCAGCGGGGCACGGCGGCCAACCGCGGTCGAGCCGATCAGCTCCAGCCTGCCGGACTCCTCGTCGGCCCTGGTGTGCCGGATCACGAGGAAGATGCTCATCAGGCTCGCGGCGAGCGCGGAGATCGCCCCGTACTTGTACACGGTGAGCGCGCCGACGGAGCTGCCGTACAGCGGCCCGCCCAGCGCGAGCACGGTCGGGTCGTGAACGATGCCCGAGTAGACCGCCTGCCGGGACTGCTCCGTCTTGTAAAGCTTCGTGAAGCTGTAGCCGGTGCTCACCATCAGCACCGCGAGGATGTAAATCCAGGCCGGCAGGAAGATCCGGTCCCGGCGGGCCGCCAGCCTCGTCAGGGGCATCCAGCCGTCGAGCGAGGTCATGCCGTGGCGCCTTCGGCGGCCGTGCCGGCGGCTGCCGTGCCTTCGGCGGCTGTGCCGGCGGCTGCTGTGCCGGCGGCTGCATAGTGCCGCAGGAACAGCTCCTCCAGCGTGGGTGGCTGGCTGACCAGGCTGAGCACACCGGCATCGGCGAGCCGGCGCAGCACCGCGTCCAGCTTGTCGCTGTCCACCTCGCACCGCACCCGCGCGCCGAGCCCATCGCTGCCGGACCGGGTGAAGTCCTGCACGTCGAGGTCGTGCACGCCGGGGAGGGCGGCGAGGCTGGCCGGCCGGCGAGCCAGGTCGGCCGAGATCGAGGTCCTGGTCAGGTGGCGCATCTCGGCCAGCGTTCCCGTCTCCACGGTCCGGCCATCCCGGATGATCGTGACCCGCTCGCAGAGCGCCTCCACCTCGGACAGGATGTGGCTGGACAGCAGCACGGTGCGCCCGCCGCCGGCCTCCTCCTCGATGCACTCCCGGAACGTCGCCTCCATCAGCGGATCCAGGCCCGCGGTCGGCTCGTCGAGGATCAGCAGCTCCACGTCGGAGGCGAGCGCCGCGATCAGCGCCACCTTCTGCCGGTTGCCCTTGGAGTAGGCGCGCGCCTTCTTGCTGGGGTCCAGGTCGAAGCGCTCCAGCAAACTCGCACGCCGCTTGGCGTCGAGGCCGCCGCGCAGCCGGCCGAGCAGGTCGATGACCTCACCACCGGTGAAGTTCGGCCACAGCGTCACGTCGCCGGGCACGTAGGCGAGCCTGCGGTGCAGCGTGACAGCGTCGCGCCACGGGTCGGCGCCGAGCAGCCGCGCGGCGCCGCCATCGGCATGCAGCAGCCCAAGCAGGACCCTGATCGTCGTGGTCTTGCCCGCGCCGTTCGGGCCGAGGAATCCGTGCACCTCGCCCTCGGCCACGCTCAG
>Ga0335073_10015830_pt1 | contig 10544 bp, 9 predicted proteins | sample Lox_Sample_22_FD_207093 | JGI IMG/M metagenome (GOLD analysis project Ga0335073, IMG submission 207093) | Soil microbial communities from Loxahatchee National Wildlife Refuge, Florida, United States - Lox_Sample_2.2 | ecosystem: Environmental > Terrestrial > Soil > Wetlands | place: USA: Florida...
GTCCGAACCATAAGCTCCCTCGCCTCGTCACTATTCCCTTGCAACAGTTGATTTTGGGCGAGATTCTCAACTGTACATAGCGTATCTGGGTGATCATGGCCCAAGCATTGCTCAAGACCGTTGAGAGCTCTCCTATACATCGCCTCAGCATCAGAGTATCGGGCTTTGGAGCGGTAAACATTCGCAAGACCAGCTACTGTCCGTAGTGTGTTACGATGGTCAGGCCCAACTAGTGATTCCCGACCTTCTAACGCCCGCATATATAGCAACTCCGCCTCATCGAATCGACCTTGACAAAGAACCACCGTTGCCAGACCGTCAATCGTCCACAACGTTTCCGAATGAAGTTGTCCTAGTAGGATTTCGTTTCCTGCTAGGGCTCGGACATACATCTCTTCCGCCTCAGCATACAGGCCTTGTAGTCTATAATTCTTCGCGAGATCGTCGAGCGTCCATGAGGTATCAGGGTGTTGAGGTCCAAGTCGTGTCTCACGGACGTCCAGTACATGCTTGTATAACTTTGCGGCTTCACCAAGTCGACCCTGTGACTGCAAAGCACTTGCGAGATCATTGATCACCCACAACAGGTCCGGATGGTCAGGCTTATATTGGCTTTCGAAACCTGAAATGGCTCGGCGAAGCAATACCTCCGCCTCAGCAAAGTGGCCCTGCTTTCTTTGATTGGTGGCAATGCTGGCAACTACCCGTAGTGTGTCTACATGGTTGCTGCCAAGTTGAGACTCGCGGCCAACCAATGTCCTACTGTAAAGCATTTCCGCTTCCTTGAATTGCCCTGTAGATCTGTAAATATTCGCAAGCTTCTCCACAGTGCACAGGGTGTCGAGGTGGTCGTATCCAAGTTCCCTCTCGCGGCCACCTAGTACTCGATTGTAGAGTTCCTTGGCTTCGGAGTATCGCCCTGCAGAGTGATAAACATTGGCTAAGTTGTGCATAGCGTGTAGCGTGTCAGGGTGGTCTACTCCAAGTTGCCTTTCGCTGTCATCCATAAGGCGGCTGTACATGATCTCAGCTGCGTGGCAACGGCCTTGACGATGCAAGAATTGGCCGAAACAGTCCGCTGGATGCTTCAAGGGCCCAGCACCCAACTTGTTGGGGACTCCCAAAAAGTCCCTATCATTTTCGAGACACTGGTCTAGGTGGGCTAAGACCTCTTGGTCTCTCTGAGGGGAGCTAATATCAAGATACCCAGAGTCTAGGAAACTTGTTAATATCTTTATCACTTCAGTCGTATAATACCGGCATTCTTCAACACTCTTTTCCCGTAGCTTAATCCAGTCGCTAACTAAAGGATGCAAAGAAACCTTGTATGGGGCGCTGCCCTCCGAAGAAATGTCTTGTATCAAGAATAGCTCTCGTAAATTGGTAATCATGTCTGTAAATTGGTATGGATCCCAAGAGATTTCTTTGTCTCCGAAGATCCGTGCCTATCTCATTTCCTTAGTTATCGGGACGTCTACAAAGAGGGGGGGATAGTTCCACACTGACCACTGAATCTTCGCAATTTGGTGAATGTTCAGCATAAGCTTGGAAAACCTCTTGCGATATGCTTGCATAGTGGAAGAAGCCCAATAGTTTAATCAAACTGATCTCTTTCTCCATCTTGCGAAGTTGGAGCTGTCCAAAGGAGAGCTCCCAAGTTGTGAATACGCTTATTCTCGACTCTCCCTCCTCATCGTCAAGCCTCTTCTTGTATTCCCAGAGATTAGGCGTATGTTGTAGGACATGTTCTCTCCGCTTGTTGTAATGGTTCATGAACTCCGAGAGCGGAACGCTTCGTTTGCGAATATAGCTTCCAGCTTGATCTATTGCGAGGGGTAAATACCCAAGACGCTTGACGATGAGCTTTCCGTGCTCCACATTCTGGGGTGTTGAAGTCGAGCTGGTTCTTCTCATAAGGAGCTCCAAAGCCTCACTCTCACCCATTCCATTTACTTCGATACTTGTACCAAGTCGTCCTGCATCCCGGTGGCGACTTGTCACAATGATCGATCCATGAAATGTAGCTGGAATGAATGACCGGATGCCTTCGAAATCGGACGGAATGTCGTAGTTGTCGAAGACCAAAACCCATCGCTTGAAAGAGCTACAGAGAGACTCTTTGACGAACTGTACGCTTGAGTTAATGTCCGAGAAAGCCGTGCTTACACCCAGAGCCTTGGATATTTTCTCTGCGAGAACACCGTAGCTCTGCTTTAAGTCCTGTTCACTGCTTGCGTTTGTCCAAAATACGGAGACCTGCTGCTGTGACACTATTTGACAGTAATTCATTGCGAGCTGGCTCTTCCCTGCTCCACCCATACCGATAAGCGCAGCTACGTTGACACCGGGCTCGGGACAAGAGAGCGCTGCTTTGACCTTTTCAAATAGGGCTTTGCGATCAATAAAGTCTGCAATGCGTGTTGGAGGGATATGAATTACAAAGGGGTCTACATGAAACTGTGACGCAGTCTGGCCGAGATCTTGAACTATCGAAGTCGACTGGCTGGGAGATACTGGAGAGCGCTGAGAGCTCTCCAGATTGTGACAAGCGAGCTTTATCAAATATGAAGTGTAAGCTGCAACGAGTAGAGCTCCCGTAAACTGAATGTTTCGTACTTACTCCTGAGCCCTTTATTAGCCTCATCAATTCAGTCACAGAACTTGCATTATGTTCCATTTTACTGATGATGGTTGGAAGTCGATTCTTGATTTCTGTAATGCCACCGGCAATGCTCGGTATTCTGTTCTGTATGTCATCCAATTGGTTAGCCAACGTCTGGCCGAAGGTCACGGTGGATGCTTGACTGCTGTTGTGGATAGCGGGAAGTTCCTTCAAAACATTCTCAGTTCTATCCTGCAGTTTGGTGAGTTCATGGCCGATGGAGTGTAGAAGAGAGGAGTCGATGCATGATAACCCCAGCAATAAGATCGTCTTGTCCCCTTCCAGTCTGGTCCAAATAGACTGAATTTGTCTTTCCCTGAATGTGTATCCCACTAGCTTCAGACTTCTGCTCAACGCGCCCTGTGCAGAAGTTGCCTTCGCAACAATGTCTCGCAAATTCTGCGCCTCTTTGTTAATACTGGCAAGTATGAATGTGATGAGAGTTGTTTGGAGTGCGGGACTCCGTTGGATGAGCCGCGCAATTTCCATGAGCTGCGCGATGTGTTCTTTCTGTCTAGCAATTGATTTGGGTGCATCTGCTAATCTTGAGTAAAATGCAATCAATGACTCCGTGATTTGAATGCAGGTACTCGCAAGCTGAACAGCGCTTGCCACTGCACCAAAAGCTTCAACTCCTGCCATTGCGGGCGGAATATCGAAGATGAAAATACAACTTTAATAAGGAATTTGGGCTTCATACTTATCGGATCCTAATAGCGGGCTCTGCATCTGTCAGCCTTAGTGGGAAGGTGGGCATAGCCACCATGCCCGGTGTGGCGATCCGGTGAAGTGTGCCTTAAACTTTTCCGTGTGCGCCTTCTCCAATCACCTCAGCTTCGGCCCGCATCAACTCTGACCGTTCGATATATCGCAGAAAATCTGCATATGACGCATCGGAGTTGTGATCTAGCGCATCACGAAGCTTTTCAATGGAGATGGTGGTGTTGTTGCGCTCTTCCCATCTTATGTTGAAATAAGATATGACGCCGCTTTTCGTGGTCACTTCAAGTAATGACCAAGCTTTGACTCCAGGTAGAGTCTCCAACAGATAGAAGGTATGGTTTTCTGGATCTTGTGTAATTGCACAGTCGTTCTAGTAAACTTGTTAGCAGCGCCGAACTTCCATCTCTGAACGTAGTCTGTGATTTACCCAAGTCGACCAAAGCTTTTCGCAAATCTTGACAAAACTTGCTATCATCGAGTTTGACGCATCTGAATATGATGTTCCCATTTGAACGGAATCCCGGATAATCACAATTTTCGAGGATGTGCCGAGGATACGTGTCATCAGTCGGATAGAAAACGTGAGAGTCTATTGTGTGGTCCGGCGAGGTCCATGTCTTGCAAGTAGCGTTGTGGAAGATGTCAGGATGAAGCCCGAGTTCATCTAATAAACCATAGACGCTATTTGGGTCTTGATTCTGGAGATCGTTCCAAGAAATGAACTTGATGTTCTGTTCCGGATCTGGCATCGACAATTGATGAATTCTTTTCCGATACTGGAACGTCAACTAACGAAACGTGAGAATCCAATTATTTTACTTATTAGAGGAACCCACATGTTCAAGCATATTCTCTTGAAAGAAATCCATAAGAGAGCTCTGTCTGATGTTGGTGCTAAGATCGGCCGAAACATAGCCCGACATACAATTCTTTTCTCCTTCGTATAGAGTAGAGTAACGTTCTAGCAAGAAATCCGCGGAGGCAGTCAGATCCGTCGTCAGAAATTAAAACCTCAACCTTTTTCCAATGCTTAGTAACAGCTGCAGAGTCGAAGAATTCATTAAAGGGGTACGAAGACCTCCTTTTCCTCATCATAAGTGCCATCATTCGATAGAGAACCCAAACGTCCCAGACATTGCAGGCGTCTAGTATCTGATCAACTTGTTTATTAACATATTCAGTAATACGCCTTTCTCTCTCTTTTGAATTCAAATGGCCACCATATTCAAGTAGTCTTCGCGGTCGTCGGCTACCGTTGGTTGAGTCTTTGGCATTGAGGCTATGGGAAGGCTCGATTACATCACTGTCTTCTGGAGTTGAGCTATCTACATCCATGGCTTCTATGTCAGAACTTGGCGTGGCGTCAAACAGAGATGATTCTGCTTTCATAGCGTTCACAAGATTTTCTTCATCCAAATCCTGGACTAAGGGAAACTCGATTTCGCTCTCTTCCTCCTTTTCTTCGTCATCTATGTCGCTATATTGTCGAAAAATCCCGCTAAGACTATCTGCGATAGCTTTAAAACAGGGCCAGCTGCTCATATCCTCATAGTACTCTCTGAACAACAGTGCCAAATGTCTCCAAGTGTCGAGATCGTCTGGATGCGGTTCGACGGTCACTAGTGCTAGATCAATGTTATCCGGTGCCGCGAAAAGGTGTGAATTGTCGGATATTAATTGCTCAGTTCTTTTGGAGCGTCTATCCAAACCAAGCTCATCATACCTGGTTAGTAACAGTGTAAGAAACATTTCCAGAGCGTGTGATTTGTTCCCTCCATGCTCTGATTGCAGTTCATGCTCTTCAAAGTCAGCGAGAATTTGACGCTGAACCGCAGATGCCCAAGACCAAGCATAGAAGAGCCGAACAATGATTACATCTATGCCCGCTGGAACGTCCTGAAGCACGTCCGGGGGAAGATGTCGAAAATTTGCTTTAGTAGTAACTTCTCGTACCTAAGGCAAGAACCGAACAAATATATTCTGGGTGTATTTTGTGTTGGCTCCCAAAGCCAACTGCATGCGGCTGAGCTGACGTTCGAGCAGGCCCCGAGTACAGTGCGGATTGATAATGCGGTAACGGATGACAAGCAGGCTATCCATGTCTTTGGACTAGGTACTGTAATAAGCATTCGCGATGTTGAAGGTCCGAGCGATACGAATGGCGTGGAGAAGACGATTTTGATGAAGGTAGTATTACTCGCAACGTGCCTAGTATCTGGCGTTTCAAGGCACGGTCGACCGCTGCTTCAGATAGATCAGCAGATGCGGCTGGTCAGACATTCGCAAGGCTGTCAGGCAGATGCTAGAATAGTAGACAAGCTGACATGCGTCCGCTCTTTGCATTTTGTGCGAGGTTGCCAAACGCCCCTGCGTGGGTGGCGTTCGAACGGATAAAGATAGAGCGGCAATGGGTGGCTGCGTCGTTCAGCTGAACCCCCGAACAGGTCCTGGCTGCAAAGTTCACACGAGATCTCCTGCCTGGCGAATTATCCTGTCGCACTGCGAATTTCTGCTCTCTTCAAAAACTCGAATACTACTGCGGAAAGACAGGAGAGTTGTGCTTCTCTTTGTTCTCCTCACTTTGAGACATCGCGTGCGAACGGGCAGGTTTGCCTCTATCGATAGAAAGAACTGAAAACCAACGTCAACTCTTTTCGCGCACCTGGCTTTGCGACTATCGACCTTCGCTGTCATCAGCATTGCTCCTTTACTACCGGCACCTGCCTGTGAATATCCGAGAATGTGACTTTGAACTTCAACGCTCGGGCATCCATCATATGCCACCATGGCTGCGAACGCAAACCTCATTGGCATCTACGTCAGCGTCACGCTGAAATATCCTCCTAGCAGTACCGTTCAAGGCACAGTCGCCGAGATTGTACCGCAGACATCCACTTTGGTCTTGCGCCAAGGTAAGCGCCCTACAGTATCCTCAATTCTAGTCGAGTCTAACGAATTTTCGCAGTGCTCTTCCCAGATACTGGCCACCAACTGCCTACCTGGACTGTAGCTGGTTCTCAGATCGCCGACATCAATATCGTCCAAAAGCCTCATGGTAGGGCAATCTCTAATCCTCTACCGCGTAATGGTGCCTCTGTATCGAGTTCTTCACTTCCTCGCAGGCTTGTTATAAGCTGGCCGGGAGCTAACGAAGGTTTAGAAGCTCACCTTCCCCTGTCCGAAGCACCTGCTCCACTTCCTGTCATCCCGCAGCCGCAACCCTTCGTCGATCCTGCGATACTAAGCGTCGGAAGGCGACCCTCGGTTGGATCTCAGACTGTCTCCAATCGACCAGCGATTAGCCATGTTGTCGCTCTTCAGGAGGCTCCCTCCACTCCAGCAAAACACATCAATGCTTCCGTAGCTGCTAAGCCCAAATCGAGACAAGCTTCAGCGAGCACGAAAGGATCTCAAAACTCGGCAGCGATATTGACTGCTCCATTTTCGGGTTTAGACATTAGCGTAGGTGGTGGAGATTTTGATGAGACGGATGATGCGCCTCAAACTGAAGAGAAGGTCAAAGTGATGAGTTTGAATGTTACGCGCACAGGCAAACCAATGGATGGACCTGTTGTGGACGGTGCAAAGAAGAAAACTAAGCAGAGAACGCGAAAGAGGAAGGATGTAGTGGCTGAGCTAATCGATGGGCCTGATAGCCCTCGAGCAAACAATGGGTTATATCGTGGTAAGGGCTGGCGACAGACGCCAATTCTGCGGGATAGCGCAGACACAAGTCCGAAAACTATTGCCGGAGGTCATTCAACCCGGGATGGATCCACTATGAAAAGAAATCGTCGGCAGCAACGAGCCATGGAACTCGAGGCTCGCAACAACGGTTGGGCTACCGAAGACGCTACAGATATCCAGGATCTTCCAGAATTTGATTTTGAGGGTAATCTGTCAAAGTTTGACAAGCGTTCAGTATTTGATCAGATCCGCTCGGACGATCATACTGCTGAAGAAGATCGACTAGTCAGCTTCAACCGCCTTCCGCAAGCACGACCGGGCACATATGGTGGCAAGAATCTTCATCCGACTGAGAACGTACTAGATAGTCCGCAACGCAACTCTCGTCGTGGTAGCTATGTTACATCCGATAGCGATATTAGCTTCGACTTCGAAGGACGAACCACACGCCGCGAATACTCTCGATCATCAATGATGCGACAACCTTTCCGACAGAATAGCGGTACAATTGACGACACTGGTTCGGTTGTAGGTGTTTCGCGCAGCTCAAGGCCTGTCCCTCGACCGGTATATGGTGGCTCCTCATCAATTCCTACCACTGCATCCCCGGTACCCGCCCGCTTGACGCCTCCTGAGTCTCCTTCTATTGGACAAACGCCTCATTTCCGACTGGTGTCATCGAACCGCGTATGCCCAACCATTACTCCCGGAGGTATGACTGCCATCGAAGAAGTGGCAGAAGTGGAGTTCGGCATCTCAGCAGAAATCATGACCAACGACGCGGGCCGAGGAATCGCCGAAGCAGCTCTATCAGCGCTGAACCCAGGTGGCCGACGTCTAGCACGCGAGAACATTCGCCTCAACTCCCGACCGGTTGCACTCTTCCTAGTCGGCAACCACCGGACTGGCGCGCGCGCCCTCGCCGCCGCCCGCCACCTGCGCAACCGCGGCGTCAAGACGCTGGCGTGCATCCTGGGCGCGGACCGGCCAGGCGTGGAGGTCGACCGCGAAGTGCGGCGGCAGGCCGAGACGTTGGCAAAGCAAGGCACCGCGGTGCGCGGCTGGGCCGACGCGCGCGCCTATCTCGCGCGGCTGGAGGCCCACGCCCAGCCAGAGCTCGTGGTGGAGGCGCTGCTGGCGCCGGCGCGGGCCTACGACGGGCTGGGCCCCGACGACCGCCGCGCCGTGGCCGACATGGTGGCGTGGATCAACCGCGGGGCCGCCGCCGGCCGCGTCGTCGTGTCCGTCGACACGCCCTCCGGCCTCAACGGCAGCACCGGCGACGCCGTGCCGCTGCCGCCCGCCGACGACGCTGTCGCCGCCGTCGCCGCCCCGCCGCTCGACCCCCCGCTCGAGGTCGCCGCCAAGCATGTCGTGTGCGTCGGCGCCCCGCGCATCGGCCTGCTGCGCGCGCTGCAGAAGGCGCATGGAGGTGGAGCGGCCAACGCCAACCCGCGCGCCTGGCAGATCTGGGTTGTCGACATCGGCGTCAACAGGGCGTGGAAGCAGTGCGGCATTGCGGGCGGCGCGGAGGGCGTACGCTTCGGCTCGGAGTGGGTATGCCAGGTTAGGTTTGTGGACGGCTCCGAGGACGCTGGCAGGGTTTGAGTGACTGTGAAGGGAGTGGTGGCTGCTTTTTCGGCCTTTGGCCTTCATATTAGGGTATAGCTATGCTGGCTAGCATTTACATACTCTATTGGGTTTGGCGTCCTGGCGGTAGTCTGCTCGAATAGCGAGGCGTCTTGGGGTCCAACATCCTGGGACTTGCTTCGGAGAGGCACATTCGGTTTCATCAGCAAGAAGAGAGACACAGAACCTTGCAATGCAGCTTGGGATGCATGATGAAGGAAAGCAAGCAAGTAAAAGTAGCTTCACGAGTAGAGCGCGGTTTGAAGAAGCTGCATTACTCTCAGCGCAGCCAAAACTGCTCTACGACTAGCAAGCATACGCTTCTACACATTTTCCGATCCCGCCATTAATTCTACCGCTAATCGCGATGGAATAGCCTTTCATAAAAATGCTCCGTGGGAATAATGACCAAATAACAAGCTTGTCAGTCTACTGCGAAGAACCACCAGAGATCGTGATGACCTGGCCATTAACCCATCCACCATCCTCGGATGACAGGAATGCGACCACCCTTGCAACATCGTCGGGTACGGCGCAACGACCCAGCGGGCAGTGGTCGGCCATCAATTGTTCGATCTTGTCTCCCGGCCAGCTCGGGTCACCGCCTGGGATGTAATGCCAGGCGTTCTGAGTGAACATGTCTGATTTGATGCCACCAGGGGCAACTCCGTTAACCGTAATGCCCTTGTCGCCGAAGTCAGTGGCCATGGCCTTGACAAAGCCGATGACGGCCATCTTGGAAGCGTTGTAGAGAGCATGGTGCTTGACACCCATGAGACCGGCTGCGATGGAGCTCATGAGGATGATGCGACCGTTCTTCTCCAGGTGCTTGTAGGCGGCCTGGCCGACGAAGAACTGCGCCTTGGCGTTGAGGTTGAAAACGTGATCGAACTTCTGCTCTGTGATTTCCTCCGTCTTGTCCCAGCTTTCCGTGCCGGAGTTGCTCATGACGATATCCAGTCTACCGAAGACATTCCTGGCTTCGGTGAACAGCCGCTCGATCTCACTGACTTTGGAAACATCTGCTTGGATCGCGACCGCCTTTGCTCCGTTGCCGAAGCCCTCGATGATCTTGCACACCTCTTCGGCCGGGCCCTTGGACGAAACGTAGTTTACGACGACTGACGCACCACGCTTGCCCAGCTCGATGGCACAGCCTCTGCCAATGCCACGGCCTGCACCAGTAATGAGCGCGACCTTGCCTTCGAGAGAGGCTGTTGGTACTGCGAGAACCATTTTCTGCGTGGGTGATTTTCTGGTATTTAAAAATGAAGAAAGCGGAGGTTACAGATCTTCTGCAGAAGCGTAGAGGTCAGCATTTATTCTCCAAATACTACTATCCACCCATTTGCAGATATTTGACAGAAGTCGCATGCACAATCGGAGGGCCGTCTTATTGCTTACCTTGGGGGCTAAACCGGTCGCGAAAGTGGCTAAGTTTTCAGGCTAGGAGAGACACTGAGCAGAGGAGAAGCTTGAGAAGTAAAGAGAGTTCCAATTTCTTTCATGATGGGCGTGGTGGGCAGTGACTATATAGCAGCGCTGAGCAAGCTCCGACTGCGACGGACTGCGGGGCCGATCCGACCGTAGTCATTGAAACTATGTCCGTCTGCGGCAGCCGATGCATCAACATGGAGATACCATTTTAAGATTCGGTGTCTGCCTTAATCTTGTTTCTTCATTGCGCCTTGGTGGGTGGTGTCGGCACTGATATGTTTGACGGATACGTTGCATATATTGATGTTGGAGGCGGTGGCGTAGTGGTGGATTGAAGTTGTGGAGGGGTTCCGCCGACTGGTCGTCTCGCATTCCATGTACCTGCTCCTCTACCAAGTCCGGATTT
>Ga0335073_10015831_pt1 | contig 10544 bp, 8 predicted proteins | sample Lox_Sample_22_FD_207093 | JGI IMG/M metagenome (GOLD analysis project Ga0335073, IMG submission 207093) | Soil microbial communities from Loxahatchee National Wildlife Refuge, Florida, United States - Lox_Sample_2.2 | ecosystem: Environmental > Terrestrial > Soil > Wetlands | place: USA: Florida...
CGCCGCGCGCGCCGCACGCGCGGTGGCCAGCGCGTGGTTGCTGTCCAGGTGGCCGAAGGTCAAGACCGTCTGCGCGCCCGCCGCCTTCGCCGCCGCCAGCGCGTGCGCCAGCTTGCGCACCTTGGTGCCGCCGGTTCCCAGGAGGTCGTCGCGCTTCACCCAGAGCCGCGCGCGCGACCAGGGTGCGGGCAACCCTTCGGCGAGTTGGAGCGGTGAAGGCGTGGGCAGCGGCAGGCCGAGCGACGCCGCGGCCGCCTGGAGCCGCCGCGCCTCGCCTCTCAGCTTTTCGGCGGCGGGCGCGTTCAACCGCCGTCCGGGCCACCGTCCTCACCGCCGTCCAGACCTCCATCCGGAGGCGCGGCGGGGGGACAGGTGTCGCAGAGGCAGGTGGGGCACTCGTGCGGCGGCGTCGTGTAGGCGCAGCCGGCCGGGCACGGCGAGGGCGTCGTCGAGCACTGCGGCCCGAGACCGCCACCGGACGTTCCTCCCGTGCTGAAGATGGAGCAGCTGCCGCTGGGGCCGGGAGTGCAGCACGTTCCGGAGGTATCGCACGCCCCATCCTCGCCGCAGTCGAGATCCGTCGTGCAGGAATCGCCCTCGCAGTCGCCGTTCGAGCAGGGGTCGATGAGGTAGCAGCTCCCGGCGCCGATCTGCACCGAGACGCCCGTCTCCGTTCCGCACTCGTGGTATTCCGGCAGGCAGTAGGCTCCGCCGGGGCAGCCGCCGTCGAGCGCGCAGGGGCCGACGGAGGCCTGGCCCCCCGTGCCGCCGCCCCCGTCGAGGGGGGTCGGGCCGGGACCGCAGCAAGCGCCGAGCAGCCAAGCCCACACGCCCGCCGCCACCATGATGGCCCGCCTCGCGCTAGCGCTCACGCCGCCTCCTCTCGCCGCCCATGCCCCGGGAGATTACCGGCTCCGCCAGGGTGAGGTCGATCTGACGCCGCCCCACGTTGACGGAGGCCACCGTGACGCGCAGGCGGCCCCCGATGCGGAAGGCGCGGCCGCTGCGCGGGAGCACCCAGCGCTGCTTCTCGCGCTCCAGCACCGCCTCCTCCCCGAGCTCCGCGGCGGGCACGAGGCCGGAGACGAGCCAGCGGTCGAGCTCCACGAAGAGGCCGGCCTCCACCGCCGCGTCGATGGTGCCCTCGAAGCTCTCCCCGATGTGATCGCGCATGAGCAGCGCCGCGTAGTACGCGTCCACCTCGCGCTCCACGCCCATCGCCGCGCGCTCGCGCTCGGAGCAGCGCGCCGCCACGGCCCCGAGGTCCCCCTCGGCCGGGCCCCTCCCCTGCCAGGATCGGCGCAGCAACCGGTGCACCACGAGGTCGGGGTACCGGCGGATGGGCGAGGTGAAATGCAAGTAGGTGCGCGCGCCGAGGCCGTAGTGGCCGATGTTCTCCGCGCTGTAGAGCGCCTGCATCATCGCCCGCAGGAGCAGGTTGTTGAGGGCGCGCTCCTCCGGGTGTCCCTCGAGACGCCGCAGGAAAGCCTGGAGCGCGCGCGGGTCCACGTCGTCGCCCGGATCGACCTCGAAGCCGTGCGCGCGGGCCAGCGCCGCGAAGTCGGCGAGCTTCTCGTCGTCCGGCTCGTCGTGGACGCGGTAGACCGTGGGCAGGCCGGCCTCCGCGAAGTGGCGCGCCACCGCCTCGTTGGCGGCGAGCATGAACTCCTCGATGAGCCGGTGCGCCGCGTTGCGCGGCCGCCGCGCGATCTCCGCCACGCGGCCGTCGGGGCCGAGGACGACCTTGGCCTCCGGCAGGTTGAAGTCGATGGCGCCGCGGCGGCGCCGCATCTCGGAGAGCCGCGCGGCGAGGGCGGCCATGCGCTCGAAGCGCTCGGTCACCCGCGGCGGGAGCGGGACGTCCTGGCCGTCGAGCGCGGCCTGGACCTGGGTATAGGTGCAGCGCGCCGCGCTGCGCATCACCGCCGGGTAGAGCTTCACCGAAGAGGTCTGCCCCTCGTCGTCGATGACCATGTCGGCGACGAGGCAGAGCCGGTCTTCGTTCGGGACGAGCGAGCAGAGGCCGTTCGAGAGCCGCTCGGGCAGCATCGGAAGCACGCGGTCCGGCAGGTAGACGCTGGTCCCGCGGCGCAGCGCCTCGACGTCGAGGGGCTGGCCCTCGCGCACGTAGTGCGACACGTCGGCGATCGCGACGATGAGGCGATCGGCGCTCCGGCCCGCGGCCTCCGCCCGGCCGCCGGCGGAGCCGGCGACGCGCGACGCGCCCTCCACGTACACGGCGTCGTCGAAGTCCCGCGCGTCCTCGCCGTCGATCGTGACGAGCGGCAGCGCCGTCAGATCCACGCGGCCGGCCCGGTCGGCCGCCGAGACCTCGCCGAACGCTTCCGCCGCAGCCACGGTCTCCGCGGGAAACACGTCCGAGAAGCCGGCGTCGAACGCGACCGCGAGCGACTCGAGGCCCGGTGCGTCCGCCGCGCCGAGGACGGCCTCGATGCGGCCGAGGTCGCGCGGCCCCTGCGGCCAGGAGAAGCGCACGGCCTGGCCGTCGCGCGCCCGGTCGTGCCGCTCGACCGGCACCGCCCAGGCCTCGTCGCCCGCGAGCGGCTCCACGGCGGAGGCGCGGCCGCGCGCGTGGTAGATGCCCACGCCGTGGGTGCGCCGCCGCTCCACCACCTCCACGAGCCGGCCCGCGGTGCGGCCGCCGCGCCCGGGGACGACCTCGGCGATCAGGAGATCGCCGTCGGTCGCCGTCGCGAGCTGCGCGGCGGGCAGGTAGAGATCCTCGTCGCGCGCGGAGAGCGGCTGCAGGAAGCCGAAACCGGCCGGCTTCTTGCGCAGGACCCCCACGACGCGCCGCGGACCCCTGCCCTTGCCTCGCGGGGCCGGTCTGAAGCCCGCGAGCAGGCTCTCGACGGTGGCGGCGCTCGCGGGGCGCGCTCCCGGCTTGGAGGGGGTCAGCTCCGCGGGTGGCGCCTCCGCGGTACCCGGCAGCCGGTAGCGCTTCGCCTCCTTCTCCACCTTGCCGTCGCGCACCAGCTCGCGCAGCGCGCGCTTCACCTCGGTACCGGAGCGTGGGTGCAGGGCCGCGCGCGAGACGATCTCGCGGACGCCGACGGGCTTGCCGCGCGCGTCGCGCAGGACGGCGAGGATCAGGTCGGGGAGCGGCTTCACGGCGCGGCGATGCTACCTCACGGGTCCGTCGTCGGAGCGCAGCGAGTGGAGGTAGGCGAGCAAGCCGGCGCGCTCGTCCGGCGCCAGCTTGCCCGCGAACGAGGGCATGCCGTTGACGTCGCCGTACGCGAGCGGCCCGCCCGGCCGGTCGAGCAGCTCGTTCAGCCAGCGGTCGCTGCCGTAGCCGGCGAGGTTCGGGCCGGGCATCGCCTCGCCGGGGCTGAGCGAGTGGCAGCTGTCGCAGCCCGCCGCCGCGAACGCGGCCGCACCGGGTTGCAGCGCGGCCGGCAGGACCGCCGGCGGGCCGTCGTGGGCAGCTAGGGACGCGAGGAACGCGGTGAGGCGCGCGAGCTCGGCGGGGGCCATCGAGGCGTACCCGTCCATTCCTTTCGCCGCCTTGGTGTGGCCGTAGTAGGCCGCGGCGTCCGGGTTCTTCAAGAGGCCGTCGATCCAGGCCGGCGAGAGGAAGCCGTCGAGCCGGGGTCCCTTGGCCAGGCCGCTCTCGGGCGCGTGGCACCCGGCACAGCGGCGCTCGAACGCGCGGCGCCCGCGCTCGACGGGGTCTGCCGCCAGCATGGCCAGGGGCCCTTCCGGCGGAACGCCGTCCCGCGCCAGCGCGATCGCCCGGCGTGCATCGTCGTCCGCGCGACGGTCGGCCGCCGCCACGCGGGGATCCGCTCGGTCCTGTGCGGCCGAGGCCAGCCCGAGCCCGGCGGTGGCCGCGAGCAGCAACCCGAGCGCTCCGAGGGGCCGCCAGCGCGCAAGTGGCGCGCGGCTCACTCCGCGATCGAGGAACGGCAGCGCCGCCAGCAAGAGGGCGGCCAGGGCGGGGGCGAGGGAGGCGAGCCACACCGCGCGCGGCCCGTGCGCGAGGCGCAGCAGCTCGAACAGCGGTAGGAAGTACCACTCGGGCCGCGGCTCGAAGTGACCGGCCGGGTCCGCCGGCGGCCCCAGCCCCGCTCCGCCGCGCGCCGCGAAGAAGACCGCCAGCACGGCCGCGAGCGCGAGCACCGCGTCGCGCCACAGCTGGTCGGGCCAGAAGCGGCCGACGGGGTCCCCTTCCCTCACCCGCCAGCCGGGCGTGATCCCATGCCGCCGGAACGACACCAGATGGAAGGCGAGCAGCGCGAGCGCGACGGCCGGGAGCACCAGCACGTGCAGCGCGTAGAAGCGCGTCAGCGTGAGGTTCCCGAGGCCGCTGCCGCCCTGCAAGAGGCGCCGCAGCCACGGGCCCACGAGCGGCTGCCCGCCGGCGATGTCGGTCGCCACGCGCGTCGCCCAGTAGCCGCGCTGATCCCAGGGCAGGAGGTAGCCGGTGAGCGCGAAGGCGAAGACGAGCGCCCCCAGCCCGAGGCCGCTCCACCACGTCAGCTCCCGCGGCGCGCGGTGCGCCCCGAACAGCGCCGTCTGCACGAGGTGGAGGCCGAGGACGATGACGATCGCCCAGGCGCCGAAGTGGTGCAGCCCGCGCACCAGCGCGCCCGCGGGCACGGCGTGCTCGAGGTAGACGAGACTCGCCCAGGCGCCCGCCGTCGAGGGCGTGTAGACGAACGCGAGCGCGGCGCCGGTGGCAGCCTGCAACCCGAGCAGCACCACGAGGACGCTGCCGGCGGCATAGGCGAAGCGCGCGCCTCCCGGCACCGGCTCGTCGAGCAGCCGCGCGACCAGCGCTCGATGCCCCAACCTCCCGTCGAGCCAATCGCCGAGGCGGCGCACTCAGACGCTCCGCTTCGCCGGAACGCCGGGGGCGAAGCGCAGCCAGCGGCACGTCACGCGGCCGGCCGCGTCGATCTGCGCCGGCAGCTCGTCGAGCGGCCGCGGCGACGGCCCCGACAGCACGCGACCGTCCAGGGCGAACACGCTGTCGTGGCAGGGGCAGACGAAGTGCCGGGCGGACGGGTCCCAGTCCACCGCGCAGCCGAGGTGCGGACAGGTCGACGAGAAGACGCGGACGCCCGCGCCCTCGCGGCTGGCCCAGACGGAGCCCAGCGCCTCGGTGCGCTTCATCCAGCCGTCGCGGACCTCGCCCGTCAGCCCGATCTCGCGCGGCTCCTCGCCGAGCTCGTCCAGCCGACCGAGCGGCAACGCGCCGGTGGGCTCCCGCACGCCCGCGACGCCGGCCGCGCCGAGCACCGAAGCGATTGGAGGCCCAAGGCCCAGGAGCGCCGCGGCCCCACCCAGGAGCCAGGTGAGCAGCCGGCCGATCGCGTCGCGCCGTGTGGAGCCGTCGGCCACGCGCTGGGATTATCACAAGCCGGACGACGTCCGATCTGGGAAATTCGCTTGACTCCCGAACGCGGGTGGGTAACCTCCCGCAAACTCAACCTCTTGAAAGGAGAGGTCCCATGCGCAAGCTGATGCTCCCCCTGCTCGTTCTCTGCGGTATCTCCTTCGCCCGTGTGGCCGTTGCCCAGGACGACGCGGCCGGTGCCGACGCGGCCAAGCCGGCCAAGAAGGCCAAGAAGTCGCACCACAAGAAGGCGAAGAAGGCCAAGAAGGAAGACGCGGCCGCTCCGGCCGAGGGCGGCGACGCGAAGTAAGTCGCTTCCTCTGTTCACTGGAAAAGCCCCGGGGCGTTCCGCCTCGGGGCTTTTTTCTTTCCATGCCCAACCGTCTGGCCTCCGAGAAGAGCCCGTACCTGCGGCAGCACGCGGGCAACCCCGTCGACTGGTACCCGTGGGGCCCCGAGGCGCTCGCGCGGGCGCGGGCCGAGGACCGGCCCATCCTGCTCTCGATCGGCTACAGCGCGTGCCACTGGTGTCACGTGATGGAGCGCGAGTCTTTCGAGGACGAAGCGACCGCGGCGCTCATGAATGCGAGCTTCGTGAGCATCAAGGTCGACCGGGAGGAGCGGCCCGACCTCGACGATGTCTACCAGCACGCGGTGCAGCTGCTCGGCCGGCACGGGGGCTGGCCGCTCACGGTGTTCCTCACGCCCGCGGGCGTGCCCTTCTTCGGCGGCACCTATTTCCCGCCGCAGGATCGCTACGGGATGCCGTCGTTCCGGCGCATCCTCGAGAGCGTCGCCGAGAGCTGGCGCACGCGGCGCAAGGACATCGAGGGCGCCGGCGCCGAGCTGCTGCGGACGCTGTCCGAGGTGACGGCCCCCTCGCCCGCCGCGGGGCTGGTCACGCCCGCCTCGTGGTCCACCGCCGTGGGCCGCCTGCTCGCGCGCGTCGACCCGGAGCACGGCGGCTTCGGCAGCCGACCCAAGTTTCCGAACTCGATGGACCTCGAAGTGCTGTGGCGTGCCGCCGTGCTCGACGGCCGCGAGGACGCGCGAACCGCCGTGCTGCGCTCGCTCCACCACATGGCCGACGGCGGGCTCCACGACCAGCTCGGCGGAGGTTTCCACCGCTACTCCACCGACGAGCGCTGGCTGGTGCCGCACTTCGAGAAGATGCTCTACGACAATGCGCTGCTCGCGCCGCTCTACCACGCCGCGTTTCTCGAGACCGGCGACGGCCGCCTCCGGGAGGCCGGCGAGGACGCGCTAGGCTGGGCCGCCCGCGAGATGGCTTCGCCCGCCGGCGGCTTCTACAGCACCCAGGACGCCGACAGCGAGGGCCACGAGGGCCGCTTCTTCCTGTGGACCCCCGGCCAGGTGGAAGCCGTGGTGGGACCGGAGCGCGCCGGCGCGCTCTGCCGGCACCTGGGCATCACCGCCGCCGGCAACTTCGAGGGCGAGCGCGGCGAGAACGTGCTCACGCGCGCCACGCCGTCCACGCCGGAGCTCGAGGAGGGGCGGCGCGCGCTGTGGGCCGCCCGGGAGCAGCGGCCGAAACCGTTCCGCGACGAGAAGATCATCGCGGGCTGGAACGGGCTCGCCATCTCGGCCTTCGCGCGCGCCGCGGTGGCGCCCTCGGAGGGCGGCCGCAACTCCTCCGAGCTCCTGAAGGTTGCGCGGGCGGCGGCCGATTTCGCGCGGGATCGGCTCACGGTCGACGGGCAGCTCCGCCGCTCGTGGCTCGACGGCCCCGGCAGCGTGCCTGCCTTCGCCGGGGACCACGCCTTCCTCGCGATCGCACACCTCGACCTGTACGAGGTCGCCTTCCAGCCGCGGGACCTCGCGCGCGCCCGTGCCCTCGGCGACGCCCTCCTCGACCGCTTCTTCGTGGCCGGTGAGGCCGCGGTGGCCGTGGCCGCGTCCGACGCGGAGCCGCTGGTGCACCGGCCCATCGGTCTCTACGACAATGCGATCCCGGGCGCGACCTCGGCCGCGCTCGAGGCCTGGCAGCGGCTCGCCTGGCTCACGGGCGAGGCGCGCTACCGGGAGGCGGCGGGGGAAGTGGTGCGGCGGCACGTCGACGCCATGGTCGAGAACCCGTTCGGCTTCGGCAACCTCCTCTGCGGACTCGATCGGCACCTGCGCGGGCCGGTGGAGGTGGTCGTCGCGGGCGCGCTCGCCGACCCGCGCACGCAGGCGCTGCTCGCGGCCGCGCGGAGCGTCTGGCTGCCCAACCGCGCGCTGGCGCACGTCGAGCCGGGAGCGGCCGCCGCGCCTCTGGCGAAAGAGCTGTGGGAGGGGCGCACCAACCCTTCGGCTCCCACCTGCTTCGTGTGTCGCGACGGCGCCTGTCTGGCGCCCTTGACCGACCCCGCCGACCTGCCCGCGGCCCTTCGGCAGGCCCGCCGGAGCCGCTGAATGGAACGGCCGGCGCCCCCGCTGCGCGTCCTCGTCGTCGACGACGAGAAGAACATCCGGACGACGCTCGCGCTGTGCCTGCAGGGCGTGGGCTGCGAGGTGGCCGAGGCCTCGAACGGGGAGGCCGCGCTGCAGGAGCTCTCGCGGCGCCGCTTCGACGTCGCGTTCCTCGACGTGCGCCTGGGCGCGGAGGACGGCCTCGCCGTGTTGAGCCGTCTGCTCGAGGAGAGCCCGCGCCTCGAGGTCGTCCTCGTGACGGCCTACGGAACGATCGACAGCGCCGTGGAGGCGATGCGGCGCGGCGCCCGCGACTACCTCGCGAAGCCTTTCAGCCCCGCGCAGATCCGCGCCATCGTCGAGCGGCTCGGCCGGGAGCTGCGCGCGCAGCGGCGCCTCGACGAGCTCGAGGCCCGGCTGGCCGAGGCGGCGCCGGAGGCCGCGGTCGAGAGCCGATCGCCGGCCATGCGAGCCGCGCTCGACCTCATCGCCAAGGCGGCCGCCCACGACGCTCCGGTGCTCTTCCTCGGTGAGAGCGGCACCGGCAAGGGGGTGCTCGCGCGCGCCCTCCATGCCGCCAGCCCCCGCCACGACCACCCGTTCGTGGTGGTCAACTGTCCCACGCTCTCCGAGGAGCTGCTCGCGAGCGAGCTCTTTGGCCACGCGAAGGGCGCCTTCACCGGCGCGGTGCGCGATCAGGAAGGCCGCGTCGAGGCCGCCGAGGGCGGCACGCTCTTCCTCGACGAGATCGCCGAGATCCCTCCTGGGCTCCAGGCGAAGCTCCTGCGCTTCCTGCAGGACAAGCAGTTCGAGCGGCTCGGCGAGAGCCGCACGCGCGAGGCCCACGTGCGCGTGGTGGCGGCGACCAACCGCAAGCTGGAGGACGAGGTGAAGGCCGGCCGGTTCCGCGAGGACCTGTACTACCGGCTCAACACGCTGGAGATCGCGCTGCCGCCGCTGCGCGACCGGCGCGAGGACATCCTCCCCCTGGCCCAGGCCTTCCTCGTGCCCCTCGCGCGGGCCGCCCGGCGTGCCGTGCCCGAGCTGTCGGACGCCGCCCGCAAGGCGCTCGTCGAATACACTTGGCCCGGGAACCTGCGCGAGCTGCGCAACGTGCTCGAGCGCGCGCTCATCCTCGAGCCCGGCCGCATCCTGGACGTAACCGCGCTGCCGGACCGCCTCACCGAGGCCGCCGGCGCCGGCGTGTTCCTCGGCGGCGACTTCACGCTCGAGACGATCGAGCGCGAGCACGTCGAGCGCGTGGTGGCGCGCGCGCCGAGCCTGGAGGAGGCGGCGCGCATCCTGGGGATCGACGCGTCGACCCTCTGGCGGAAGCGGAAGAAGTACGAGGAGGGGTGACGCGGCCTACGGGCTCGCGGGGAGCGCGCCCCGGCGCGCCCGAGTCACGAGCCAGGCGAAGAGCGCGCCCGGCCCGAGAAAGCCTGCGAACACCAGCAGGCCGTGGACCGTCTGCGCGGTGGGCATGGGGAGGTGCGCCACCCAGTGCATCGGGTCGATGGCGGGCCAGCGCTGCAGGTGCAGACCGAGCAGCAGCGCGACCGGCCACACCAGGCGCGCCCCCCGCGCTCCCGCTGCGCGCTCGCGCCGCACGAAGTACGCCGCGCAGGCGAGGTCGAGGCCCAACTCCAGCACGTAGGAAAACACCGGGTAGTCGTGCCACAGGTAGAAGCCCAGGTGCATCGACGAGCCGGGCCACAGCGCCAGGTCGCCGTTGTGGACGGGGATGTCCAGGACGATGTGGGAGAGGGCCGCCAGGCCGCCGACGACGCCGGCCCGGAGATCGCGGCGGCAGAGCAGGTAGACCAGGCCGCCGAAGAGCGCCGACCAGACGAGCGCCATCGCGATCGAGTGATCCCAGTCGATGAAGACGAGATCGAAGGCCAGCGGCTCGGCGGGCGCCGGTCGCACGTGCTCGATGCCCGCCATGACCAGGACGCCGTTGACGAGATCGAGGAAGCCGACGCCCATCAGGATGGCGAGCGGCGGGACGCGGCGCTCCTTGGCGCCGATGGCCAGCCCGGCGGCGAAGTGGCCGGAGTACACGGGGGGAGGTTACCAGCGGCAGCCGGCAGGGGCGAGGGCCGCGCGCGAGAATCAGCGGCCCGCGGAACCCAGGCGCGCGCGCAGCGCGTCTCGCAGCTGCCGGCGGTGCGGGCCGGCGAGGAGGTCGGTCCTCACTTCGACCCGGCCATTGGTGCGGGTCTCGATCTCGAGCCTCTTCCCTTCCCGCAACCGCAGGACGTCGTCGTACGGCACGACGATGCCGCCCTCCCGGGCCCACGTTCCCCGCAGGCTCGGCACGTCGAAGCTGCCGGGCCCCAGGCGAATCAGCGGCGTGCGCAGCGCCAGCCGCACTCCATGGACGGAGGCCGCGAGGACGAGGAGCACGAGGACCGCGTAGGCCGGATCCTGGCTGATGCCCCGGAGCAGACGCAGGTGCTGCGTCTGCTCGCCGCTCCCGAGCGCCAGACGGATGACCCCGAACGTCCCGACTGCCCCGAGGACAAGGAAGCCGAGCAGGCTCCTCGCGCGCAGGTCGGCGTAGAAGGCGAGCTCCTGCCCGTCCTCGCCCGGCAGCGGGGTGGGCGGCGGGTTCTCCGGCGAAGCTGGGGCAGGCGCGGCCTGAACGTGAACGACCTCGTCGAAATTGGGCTCGATGAAGTCGTGGTACGAAAACCGCGAGACGACCCAGCCGATGGCCAGGACCGCGCAGCCCATGCCGACGGTGGCCGCGAAGGCCGCTCCCGCG
>Ga0335073_10015832_pt1 | contig 10544 bp, 7 predicted proteins | sample Lox_Sample_22_FD_207093 | JGI IMG/M metagenome (GOLD analysis project Ga0335073, IMG submission 207093) | Soil microbial communities from Loxahatchee National Wildlife Refuge, Florida, United States - Lox_Sample_2.2 | ecosystem: Environmental > Terrestrial > Soil > Wetlands | place: USA: Florida...
TGACTCTAAAATTGCCTGTAATGTAACATAATAAATAATATTAACCATAATTAATGTCCTATGGCATACTCTAGTTGAGGGGCCGAGGCGGTCCCATTTCCAGGCGCATGTCTACCGAAGTGGTAAACCGAACCGTGCTCACCGAGCCCTCACTGCCCGAGGTGCACTCGAGCGTGCGCATTTCGCGCTCGCCGGTCTTCTGGCGCCGCCTGCTCGGCTTTGTCGGACCCGGCTTTCTTATCTCGGTGGGCTACATGGACCCGGGCAACTGGGCGACCGACATTGCCGGCGGCTCGCAGTTTGGTTACACGCTCCTGTTCGTCATCATGCTGTCGAACCTGATGGCAGTCCTGCTGCAGAGCCTCTCGCTCAAGCTGGGCGTGGCTACGGAGCGCGATCTGGCGCAGCTTTGCCGGGAGAGTTATGGCCCCAAGATGAGCTTTGCGCTCTGGGTGATGGCCGAGATCGCCATTGCCGCCTGCGATCTGGCTGAAGTCATCGGGTCGGCCATCGCTCTTGAGCTTCTCTTCCACATTCCGCTCTTCTACGGCGTGCTGATTACCGGCCTCGATGTGCTGCTGATTCTGCTTTTGCAGCGCTGGGGCTTCCGCTACGTTGAAGCGCTGGTGATCGCGCTCATCGGCGCAATCATCGCTCTGTTCGGCGTGCAGATGATTCTCTCGCGTCCCGACTACTGGCCCGCGCTGCACAGCCTGTTCATACCCTCGTCGTCGATCGTCGCCAATCCCGCGATGCTCTACATTGCGATCGGCATCCTGGGCGCGACGGTGATGCCCCACAATCTTTATCTTCATTCCTCGATCGTGCAAAGCCGGCGTTATGCGCGCACGCCGGAAGGCAAACGCGAGGCCATTCACCTGTCGAACATCGACTCGGCGCTGGCCCTTACCATCGCCTTATTTGTGAATGCCGCCATTCTCATCGTTGCCGCGGCGGTTTTTCATCGCAGCGGGCACTTTGAGGTGGCCGCCATTCAGGACGCGTTCCGGCTCTTGAGCCCCCTGCTCGGCGCGGGCGCGGCGAGCACGCTGTTTGCCATCGCGCTACTGGCCAGCGGCCAGAACTCATCGATTACCGGCACGCTGGCAGGCCAGGTGGTGATGGAGGGCTTCATTCATCTCCGCGTGTCGCCCTGGCTGCGCCGCCTCATCACGCGCTCGCTGGCCATTATTCCCACGGTTCTCGTGGTGGCCTTGATGGGCGAGTCGGGGACCGAGAAGCTGCTCATCCTGAGCCAGGTCATCCTTTCCTTCCAACTCAGCTTCGCCGTAGTCCCGCTGGTGCTGTTTACGGGCGACCGCAAACGCATGGGGCAATTCGTGAACCCCCGCTGGTTGCAGGCGCTGGCCTGGACCACCGCCGTGGCCATCGCCGGCCTGAATGCATGGCTGCTGGTTGCAACTGTGCTGGGCCGCAACTAACTGCGATTGGCGTGGTTGCGAAGGCAAACCCCGTACCGGCTGGGAGGCAATCTTCCCCACAAGTGTCATGGCAGCCGGGTCTGGCTTATGGTTCAATAGCTATGATCTAAGACCAGGTTTTCAGTCGATGGATCGTCCTTACGGTCTCATGAGCGATACGGATCAACACGAGTCGAAGACGCAGTCAGCCGGGGGCAGCTCGAACGGCTCCGGCGATCATATTCCGGTTTCGAAATTTGAGGTGGTGCCCTTTGGCAAGGGGCCGGACCAGAAAGAACTGTTTTCCTATCGCGAGCTTGCGCAACCGGTTGCCGCTCCGGTCCCGGCAAAAAGCAAGACCGCGCCGCCGCCTCTCAGCAAAATTCTCGTTCCCATTGCGCTCCTGGGAGTCGTCGCGGTTCTGCTTTTTATCCTTCCCCGGCTATTCCAGCCCAAAGCCCATGTTTCCACCGTTGACCTGGGCAGCCAGCGCCTCGATGCGGCCAATCTGAGCGGGCGTCTGGTGGCCCGCTGGGACACGAGCGGATCGTATCAGTTGTACATCGACCCGATCGGCGCGCAGGCAACAGCCAGCTTTGCCTCCGCCGCAGTCGATCCGCCCAACCAGCTCTCGATCACCATCCGTCTGCTGGACGCGGCGGGACTTGCCGTCTGCCAAAAGCAGATTCTCTTTCCCGCACCTGCGCCGCATGCGCCGGCCGATACCTCCAGCCCGCAGCCCGCGCCGGCTGTTACGCCCGCGCCGCAGCTCGGACCGCAGCAAACCGACACCGGGGACACGATCCAGAACATGACCGGAGCGAATGGCCAGATTACCGAGATCGATCTGAGGGGTCCGCTGCCGTGTTCCGCCGAGGCCTATGCCAGCGTCAAGACTTGGGATTTCGCCGCCGATTTTCCCACCTCCGCGGAGGAGGATGCATGGCTGCGCCAGGAAAAGCAGGAGGCGAAGGATCAAGGAGCGAAAGGAAAATCGCGCGTGCAGATTGCGCGTCTTGCCGGGCCGCTTGAGGGCGACGATGTGATCGTCGGCGACAATCCCTCGCACGGTACGGTTGAGACAAGCGGCGGACGCGTGTTTTTCCTCGGCGCTGGCGGCATGCGCAGCCGCACCGGCGCCTGGCAGGTGTTTCCCGCGCCCATTCACTTCCATTGCGACAAGAACGGCTCCTGCGCCCTTACCCGCAGCAACTCTCCCGTTTCTCTGCAGGCCCGCCTGGTGAAATAGCGGTAGCCGGTGAACGGTGGACGGTGCATCAGGCGTGCGTGGTTCCGGACGAAGCCATGAAGAGCGGTAAACCGAGGACCTGCTGCTAACCACCGTCCCCGCCCGCTGCTGTACCATGAACTCGATGCACGTCCTATCCGCAGCCGAGATCGAGGCCTGCGACCGCGCCACGACGGAGCGCTTCGGCATTCCGTCCATCGATCTGATGCGCGCGGCGTCTTCGGCCGTAGCGGCTTTCGCCCGGGCCCAGTTTCCATGCGCCCGCCGCGTGACGGTGCTCTGCGGCGCGGGCAACAACGGCGGCGACGGCCTGATGACCGCATGGTTGCTGGCCGAGGCCGAGCTGGAAGTGACAACCATCCTGTTGGGGCCGCCGGAGAAACTCAAGGGCGATGCGGCCGTGGCGTGGAGCGAACTCACGAACCCCGTCCGCGGCGTGGTGCACGTGGCCGCTGTGGCCGGCGATCTCGAAAAGCACAACGATGCGCTTGCCGCCGACCTGATCGTCGACGCCGTTCTGGGCACCGGATTCAAGCCTCCGATGAAAGGCATGGCGCTGGCCGCTCTCGAGTGGCTGCAGAAGTACGCGCCGGCTCTCACTCCCATCCTGGCCGTCGATTTGCCCTCCGGCCGGGTTGCCGATGAAACCGCTGCTGCCGCATCCGGTCCGGTCTTTCCCGCCGACGCCGTTGTCACCTTCACCGCGCCCAAACCGGCGCATGTCTTTGGGGCGCTCACTCGCCGCTGGCATCAGCCGGTTGTGGTTGCGCCCATCGGCTCGCCCGCGGCGGCCGTGGTTTCGACACTCGGTATCGAGTGGGCCGGCTCGTCGCTCTCTCTTGTGCAGGCGCCGCGGGCCAGCGAGTCCAACAAAGGCAGCTTCGGCCACGTTCTCGTGGTGGGCGGCTGCTTTGGTTGGGTTGGAGGCAAGGCCGGCGCCCCGGCCATGACCGCTTTGGCCGCTTTGCGCGCCGGCGCCGGTCTGGTGACCGCGGCCGTTCCCGGGCCTGCGCTGCCGGTGGTGGCGTCGTTCGCTCCCGAATTGATGACCTGGCCGCTCGCCACCACGGACGGCGGTCAAATCGCCGTGAAAAATCTCGATGCCTCTGCGACGGCAGCGCTCACGTCGGGAAAAACCGTGCTCGCCATTGGGCCGGGATTGGGCCAGAGCGCGGAGACCGCCAAATTCACCGCGGGATTGCTCTCCGCCACAAAGATCCCCGCCGTCATCGACGCCGACGCGCTCAATATTCTGGCGAAAAAACCCGTGCTGCTGGCCAAGCTGGCAAAAGGACGCACTCTTGTGCTCACGCCGCATCCCGGCGAGATGGCGCGTCTCATCGGCAGTACGGCAGCCGAAGTCCAGAGCCATCGTCTGGAATCCGCGCGCGACTATGCGCAGCGCCTCGGCGTGATTCTGGTGCTCAAAGGAGCGCGTACCTTGGTCGCGCATCCGGACGGCCGCGTCGCGGTGAACACCACGGGCAACCCGGGCATGGCCAAGGGCGGCAGCGGAGACATGCTTACCGGCCTGATCGCCGGCTTGCTGGCGCAATACCCCGACGATCCGGCGCGCGCTGTCGAGGCCGCGGTGTATTTGCATGGGCTGGCCGCGGATCTGGCCGTGCGCGATGCCGATGAGCACACGGTTCTGGCTACCGATTCGCTGGCCCGCCTCGCCGATGCCTTTCGTTCGCACCCCGGTCACATTGCTGCCGACGGCCGAAACCGGTATGTTTGGTTGCAGGGGGGCACTGCGTGCGGCAGACTAGAAACGCGTGCGGCAAACTAAAAACGCATGCGGCGAACAAATAACGCATGCGGCGGCCCCAAAACGCAGGCAGCGGACTAAAGACGTCTGCGATCGATCCTATGAATAACGGTTTCTGGCGAGGTTTCAAGAAATGAGCAACGCCGCAGTGGCCGCCGAAGGCAGAATGTACGAGTTCACCACGCAAAGCGGCGCGGATACTGTCGGCGTAGGCCGCAGGCTGGCCGAGTTGCTGAGGCCGCCGCAACTGCTTCTTTTGCGCGGCGAACTTGGCACCGGCAAGACCACGCTCGTCAAAGGCATTGCCCAGGCGCTTGCAGCTGCCGAGCCCGACGATGTCACCAGTCCCACCTTCACGTTGATTCACGAATTCGACGGCGAGCATGGGGGCAAGCCGGTCAAGCTCTTTCATCTCGATGTCTACCGGCTCGAGAGCGAGCGCCAGCTTGAAACCCTCGGTCTCGATGACCTGCTCACGCCCGACGCCCTTGTTCTCGTGGAGTGGGGCGAAAAGTTCAAGAGCATCCGCAAGCGCGCAACCGGCGAGATCGCGATCGCTTCAGAAGGCGGTGACGCGCGCAAGATCACGGTGACGCTGAAAGAGTAGCGGCTCAGCACTTCTCCTTCTCGTGCTTGACCTGATACAAGTGCAGCAGGGCAGGCATGAATCGCATTCCATTTTCTCAAGTGCAGGCCATGCTCGCGGCCGTTCTCGGCAAGCTCGGCTTTGCCGCCGATCGAGCCCTGGTCTGCGCGCGCCTCTTTGCCGAAACCACGCGCGACGGCGTCTACACGCACGGCGTGCATCGCTTCCCGCGCTTCGTCGCCACCGTTCGCAATGGCTCGGTCGATCCTGCGGGCCAGGCTGCGGCGACGGCGCGGCTGGGCGCGCTCGAGCGCTGGGACGGCAACAGCGGCCCCGGCAATCTGAATGCCCTGGCCGCCATGGAGCGCGCCATGGCGCTGGCCCGCGAGCACGGGCTCGGCTCGGTGGCCATGGGCAATACCAATCACTGGATGCGCGGCGGAACGTATGGCTGGCAGGCCGCTGAAGCCGGCATGATCGGCATCTGCTGGACCAACACCACGCCCAACCAGCCGCCCTGGGGCGGCGTCGAGCCGGTGATCGGCAACAATCCGCTGGTGATCGCGGTGCCGCGCACGGCCGGACCGGTGGTCCTCGATATGGCCATGTCGCAGTTCTCCTACGGCGCGCTCGAGAGCTATCGAAAACGCGGCGAACTGCTGCCTGTCGACGGCGGCTTCGATGACGAAGGCAACCTGACGCGCGATCCCGTCGCCGTCGAGCGCTCGCGGCGTCTGTTGCCGGCCGGCTACTGGAAGGGATCGGGCCTGGCCGTACTGCTCGACATGGTGGCCGCGATCATGACGCGGGGCCGCGCCACGCACGAAATCCCCCCCGACCCTCTGCTGGAAGCCGGTGTCTCGCAGATCTTTCTCGCCCTCGATCCGGCCGCGGTGGGCCCGCCTTCACAAGCCGATCAGATCGCCGATGCGGTTGTCGCCTCGCTCCACAACGCGCAGCCCGCCGCGCCTGGCGGCAAAGTACGCTATCCCGGCGAGCAAACCCTGCGCCTGCGCGAAGAGAATCTTCGCCTCGGGTTGCCCGTCGACCCCGCTATCTGGGAAGAGATCGAGGGGTTCCAAGAGTAACGTATCGCGCGAAAATTGTCTCTTTCCAGATTCCGGCGGGCGGTAAAATCGAGGAGTTCGCGGCAAATTGGAATTCTGTATGCAATGATTCGCAGGGATCGGGCCTGATCGGTCCGGCTCGCAGGTGTCGTTCCCGCTCTTCGGTTCTTCTCCGCGGTTTCTTGCGGAAAATCCGGGCGCTGCGCCCAAAGTCCCAAGTCTGAAGTTCGCAGCAAAACATTCGGCCATCTTCGGCGAGTCCGTTGCGGCGGTTGAGTCGAAAGCCAGGCCTGTGCGAAGACCGCGAAGCGATCGAAGTTGAACGGGGACCTGCCCCGCGGGATTTCGATTTGTGTACAAACTTGAGACGCAGGACCCCGGCGTGGATCGAGTGGATCGAGAAGACCGGGGATGACAGGCCCCTGAAGTAGCGCGGGCCGCAGCGGAGATTGGGCAAAATCCCGCTTTCGGGCTTTCAACTTTTATGATTCTGCACGTTTTTTCGGCGCGGCGTGGCTGCGCCCTTCAAAGCACGGGTTCATGCCGGTTTTTCCTCATGAGAACCCTCAATCAAAACTGTGTTTCTGCCGATATAAGAATGCAGCAACTCTAACCGACGGAGAGCCTTGGCGCGGCATGGATTACGGGACCTTCTTTTTTACGAACATCGCCTCGGTGACCGTGTTTACGGTGTGCATCGGAGTGCTGGCCTGGTATAACCGGCCGGTTACGGGCATGCTGTGGTTTGCCGGCGCGCAGATCGTGGGCCTCGTCAAGCTCATCCTGCAAGGGCTGGAAGGCAAAGTTCCGGCATTTCTTGCCGGCATGACCGCCAATGAATTGTACGTCGTTTCGATCGCCATGCAGTGGATAGGCCTGTATTGGTTCATGGTGCGCAAGCCCATCCGCCTCCGCCGCCTCTGGATTCCCCTCAGCGTGCTGCTGGCAGCCTATACCGTCGCTTTCTTTGCCAAGATTCCCTACATCGGCAACATGATGAATGTGCCCTTCGTCGTGTTGTGCGGTTTTTCCACATGGACCTTGTGGAAGCACCACAAGGGGCCATTTATCGATGTAGCCCGCGTCTGCACCCCTGTCGTCTTCGGGCAGATGGCAGTGGCCGCCTATCGCGCCGTCCTCACCAACCTGCGCTACATGCGGCCGTGGGAAACGGTCATCGCCCAGACGGACCCGCGCTGGCTCTACTCGCTGGCCCTGGCCGCGTTTCTGGCCGCCAGCATGGCCATGTGCGAGATGTGGTTCCTGGTTACAGAGCTGCAGGGAGAACTCGACCGCAGGGCGCGCACCGATCCCCTCACCGGCGCATTGAATCGCCGTTCCATGGAAGAAGCCGCAATGCGCGAAGCCGCGCGCAGCCAGCGCTATGGCAACCCGCTGAGCATGATCGTCGTCGACATCGACCACTTCAAGCAGTTGAATGACACGCGCGGTCATGCCGCCGGCGACTGCGCTCTCCAGGCCCTGGTGCAACATCTCAACGGCATGCTGCGCCAGCAGGATTCGCTGGCGCGCATCGGCGGCGAGGAGTTTGCCATTTTGCTGCCCGATACCACGGGCCCGGCGGCCTTCACCCTCGCCGAGCGCGTGCGCCAGGCCGTAGCCTCTCTGGAGGTTCCTTTCGAAACCGGGCCGATCCGCATGACGATTTGTGCCGGAGTGGCACAGTTCGATTCCGCATGCAACTGGGAGGAGATGATGTGCCGTGCGGATGGGGCCATGTACGCAGCCAAGCGCCGCGGGCGCAATCTCGTCTCCACTCGTCCCGATCCCCGCGAACCTGTCGCGGAATTGCACAGAAGCGATATGGAAGGTTTCAAGCTGCTGCCCACAGCCTGAGAACAGCGTCAATACACCGCTTCAGATCTGCCGAAGTTCCTCAATCAAAAGGTAAGGCTGCCGATATACCCGGAAAGGGCCCCCATCGGGAGTGCGCCGCCTTATGGACTTCGGGACATTCTTCTTTACGAATATCGTCTCGGTCACTGTGTTTACAGTCTGCATCGGGGTGCTCGCCTGGAATAACCGGCGGGTCACCGGGATGACGTGGTTTGCGGGCGCGCAGGTCGTGGGCCTGGCCAAGCTCATCCTGCAGGGAATCGAAGGCAAGGCCCCGCGCGTATTGACCAGCCTGACGGCCAACGAACTGTATGTCGTCTCCATGGTTATGCAATGGGCGGGACTGTATTGGTTCGTGATGCGCAAACCCGCCGGCCATCGCCGGTTGTGGATCGCGATCGGCGCCATTTTGGCAATCTACATCGTCACGTTTTTCGCGCACACGCCCTATGCCGGCAATCTCCTTAGCCTGCCAACCGTCGGATTTTGCGCGTATTCGGCGTGGATTTTGTGGAAGCACCGCGAGGGGCCGTTCGGGGCCGCGGCGCGTGTCGCCTCCGTGATTGCGGGCGGGCAGGCGGCCGTGGCGCTATTTCGCGCGGTTGTCGGCAGCGTGCGCTACATTCACCCGGGCGATTCGATCTACGCGCACAAAGACCCGTACTGGCTGTATTCGCTGGCCGTGGCGTCGTTTCTGGCCAGTTGCATGACGATGTGCGAGATGTGGTTCCTGGTTACGGAACTGCAGCGGGAACTGGACCGCCGCGCGTCGACCGATCCGCTCACCGGAGCGCTCAATCGGCGTTCCATGGAGGAATCGGCGCAGAGAGAAAGCGCGCGCAGCCAGCGCTACGGCAACCAGCTGAGCATGATCGTGCTCGACATCGATCACTTCAAGCAGTTGAACGACACGCGCGGCCATGCCGCGGGAGATTGCGCGCTGCAGACCCTGGTGCGCGCGATGAGCGCCCTGCTCCGCCAGCAAGACCTGCTGGCGCGCGTGGGAGGAGAGGAGTTCGCGATCCTGTTGCCCGATAGCTCTGTCGCGGCGGCCGCGGCCACAGCGGAGCGCATCCGCCAGGCCGTGGCCGGTCTCGACATCGAGTTCGAAAGCGGGTCTATCCGCATCACGATCAGCGCCGGTGTGGCCGAGTTCAACCCCGCATGCGACTGGGAGGAGATGATGCGTCGCGCCGATGCCGCCATGTACGCCGCCAAGCGGCGCGGGCGCAATCTGGTTTCCGCGCGCCCCGATTCCGATGAGGAGGCAGCAGAACCCAACGCCAATCTCACCCAGCTCAGGCTTCTGCCGACGGCCTGAGCCGGCTGGGAGGTTGGAATTCCATCGATCAAAAGGCATGATCTGCCGATAGGTAAGGTGGGCCTCAGGCGGATCGATGTATACGCTATGGACTACGAGACCTTCTTTTTTACGAGCATCGCCTCGGTCGCCGTGTTCGCGGTGTGCATTTGCATGCTCGCCTGGCACAACCGGCGTGCTGCGGGAATGCTGTGGTTCGCTGGCGCGCAGGTCGTGGGACTGATCAAGCTGGTGCTGCAAGGCTTGGAAATCAATACGCTGCAGGCCTGGATCAGCGTGCTCCCCACCGAACTCTACCTGCTCTCCTTCGCCATGCAGTGGGTGGGGCTGCATTGGTTCGTGGCCCGCCGTCCCTTCCCGCAAAAACGCCTCTGGATTGCAATTGGTGCGGTTCTGGCGGTCAACACCATTACTTTTCTTGCCAGAATCCCCTACACCGGCAACGTGATCAACCTGACGATTGTCGTCTTGTGCGGATTGTCGGCCGCGACATTGTGGAAGTACAGGATGGGAGTGTTTCGCTCCGTAGCGCGCGTGGCGATCGTGATTGTTTGCGGACAGGGCTCGGTGGCGGCTTATCGCACCCTCCTCACAAATCTGCGTTATGTTCGCCCCGGAGAAGCGGTTCGTGCTCACACCGATCCGTACTGGCTCTATTCGCTGGCCGCGGCTGCGCTTCTGGCGTCCTGCATGGCGATGTGCGAAATGTGGCTGCTGGTGACCGAACTGCAATGCGAACTCGATCGCCGCGCGCGCACCGACGCCTTAACCGGTGCGTTGAATCGTCGCTCGATGGAGGAAGCAGCCCTCTGCGAGAGCGCGCGCAGCCGGCGTTACGGTAACGTGCTGAGCATAATCATGGTCGATATCGATAACTTCAAGCAGTTGAACGACACACGGGGACACGCCGCAGGGGATCGTGCGCTGCAGGCTTTGGTGCGCTGTCTTAGCGGCATGCTCCGCGAGCAGGACTCGCTGGCGCGCATGGGTGGCGAGGAGTTCGCCATCCTGCTGCCCGATACCTCGGCCTCGGCGGCATTCCTGCTCGGCGAACGTTTGCGCCAGGCCGTGGCCGATCTCGACGTGCCATTCGAAACCGGTCCCATCCGAATGACCATCTGTGCAGGAGTGGCGGAGTTCGATCCTGCGCATGACTGGGAGGAGATGCTACGCCGGGCCGATGCCGCCATGTACGCCGCCAAGCGGCGCGGGCGCAATCTGGTCTCCGCGCGCCCCGATGGGGTTGCCTATCCAGTCGCCACAGGCTTCGAT
>Ga0335073_10015834_pt1 | contig 10543 bp, 8 predicted proteins | sample Lox_Sample_22_FD_207093 | JGI IMG/M metagenome (GOLD analysis project Ga0335073, IMG submission 207093) | Soil microbial communities from Loxahatchee National Wildlife Refuge, Florida, United States - Lox_Sample_2.2 | ecosystem: Environmental > Terrestrial > Soil > Wetlands | place: USA: Florida...
CCGCCGGAATGCCCTCCGCCTGTGTCCACCTTCCAGGCTGCGGTCGGCTGGCTGGAGGCCGAGCGCGCCAACCTGCACGCCACTGCCGGCTACGCCGCCGCCACTGCACGGCTCGCGTACGCCGCGCTGATCCCCGCTGCGATGACGGGCTTCCTGCAGACCCGGGGCTACTTTGATCAGGGCCTTGGGCTGCACAAAGCCGCGGTGGCGGCCGCCCGCCGGGCTGGCGACCGGGCAGGCGAGGCCCGCGCGCTGATCCTGCTGAGCCCCATGCTTAACATGACCGAGGACATCCCGGCTGCCACCGCCAGCGCAACCCGGGCCCTGCAGCTCTACCGCGACCTGGGCGACCGGTCTGGGGAGGCAGCTGCTCTCATCATGATGGGTGTCGTGCACTCGGCCATCGACGATCACTTGGCCGCCGCCGCCGAGTTGCGCCTGGCACTCGAGCTGTTCCGTGACCTCGGCCACCGGCGCGGGCAAGGCGATGCCCTCCACTACCTGGGCTGCGCGCACCGCTGGACCGGGGACTACTCGGCCGCCGCCACCTGTCTCCGGCAGGCGCTGAAACTCTACGACGGCACCGGTTTCAGCTGGGGCCAGGCCAGCGTCCTCATGTACCTGGGTGCCGTGCAGCAACTGACCGGAGACTACCCGGCCGCAGCCGCCAGCTTGCGGCAAGCCCTGGTGCTCTCCAGCGATCTCGGTGACCGCCTCCATCAGGCACAAGTTCTCACCGGGCTCGCCGCGGTGCAGCGACTGACCGGCGACTGCCGGTCCGCCGCCGCCAGCAGCCAGCAGGCCCTCCGCCTATGCGACGACCTCCGGGACATCCGCGAACGTGCGTACGCGCTCAACGAGCTCGGCCTCGTTCAGCGACTGACCGGCGACTACCCGGCCGCAGCCGCCAGCCACCGGCAAGCCCTCGGGCTGAGCCGCGACGTGGGCAACCGGCTCGGCCAGGCCGAAGCGCTGAACTGCCTCGGTGAGCTATTGTCCCAAACCGGGACCAGCCAGGATGCCCGCGATCACCATGCCCAGGCGCTGGCCATCGCCCGCGACCTCGGGACTCCTCCCGAGGAAGCACGCGCCCTGGAAGGAATCGGCCGCAGCCATCTTCGCGACGGCAACCCCACCGATGCCGCTGCCCCGTTGCGGGATGCGCTCGCGATCTACCAGCGCCTCCCAAGCCCCGCCGCCCAGCGCGTCGAGGAAACTCTCCGCATACATGGGCTCTCCTCTGCCTCAGCACATCCCGCCCACGGCGAGGAAGCTGCCGGTTCTGCCGGGAGTCCCGGCATCTAAGATCGGGGGATGGCTGGCGCGCAGGTACCGCAGGAAGCAGCAGACGAAGCCGCCCGGCTGACGGTCGGGATCCTGGGCGGAACCGGTGACCAGGGACGCGGCCTGGGCCGCCGGCTGGCCATGGCCGGCAACCGGGTGATCATTGGCTCACGGGATTCTGGGCGCGCCGAATCCGCCGCGGCCACGATCGGCTCCGCGCCGCAGGTGACAGGGGCGGCCAACGAGGATGCGGCCAGAGCCGCCGACCTGGTGATCGCCGCGATTCCCTGGGACGGTCACGCCGACCTGCTGGCGCGGCTGGCCGGCCCGCTCGAGGGCAAGATCGTGGTCGACTGCGTGAACTCGCTCGGCTTTGACTCCCGTGGCTGCTACCCGCTGGAGGTGGCCGAGGGCAGCGCCGCCGAGCAGGCGGCCGCCGTGCTCCCCGGCAGCACGGTCGTGGGCGCGTTCCATCACGTGTCCGCCGTGCTGCTGCTCGACCCCGAGGTCGACAAGATGGACCTGGACGTGCTCGTGCTCGGCGACGACCGGCACGCCACGGACCTGGTCCAGGCGCTGGCCGAGCGGATACCCGGGATGCGCGGCGTCTACGCCGGCCGGCTCCGCAACTGCGGCCAGGTCGAGGCGCTCACCGCCAACCTGGTCTCGATCAACCGCCGGTACAAGGCCCACGCCGGCCTGCGGATCACCGACATCGGGCCTTAACGCGACGCCAACATCCGGTCCGGCTACGACGGGTCAGCGGTAGGAGTACTCCTCGGTAGGGAAGGCGCCGCCCACGACGTCCTCGGCGAACGAGCGCGCGGCGCTGCCGAGCACGCCCGCGAGGTCGGCGTACCGCTTCACGAACCTGGCGGTTCGCGGCGACAGCCCCGCCATGTCCTGCCACACCAGCACCTGGGCGTCGCACTCGGGCCCGGCGCCGATGCCGATCGTGGGGATCGACAGGCTGGCGGTCACCCGGGCGGCCAGCTCGGCCGGCACCGCCTCGAGCACGCACGCGAATGCCCCGGCCGCCTGCATCGCCTTGGCGTCGTGCAGCAGCCGCTCGCCGTCCTCGCCGCGGCCCTGCACCCGATAGCCGCCGAACGCGTTGACCGACTGCGGCGTCAGGCCCAGGTGGGCCATGACCGGTATCCCGGCCGCCACGAGATCCTCCACCTGGCGGAGCACCCGCTGGCCGCCCTCCAGCTTGACGGCGTGCGCCCCGGCCTCCTTGAGGAACCGCGTCGCCGCGGCGAGCGCCGCCTCGGGCGACCCCTGGTAGGAACCGAACGGCAGGTCGGCCACGACCATGGCCCGGCTGGTGCCGCGGACCACCGCTGCGGTGAGCGGGATCAGGTCGTCGACGGTGACCGGGATCGTGGTGTCGTGCCCGAACACGACCATCCCGGCAGAGTCGCCGACCAGCAGCACCGGGATGCCGGCCTCGTCGAACACCCGCGCGGTCAGCGCGTCGTAGGCGGTGAGCATCGGCCACTTCTCGCCGCGGGCCTTGGCCGCCGCGATGTCCCTGACCGTGACCCGCCGCTGTGCGCGGCCTCCGTACAGCGGCTCCGGCGATGTGGTCCGCGCGCCGGTCGCGGCCATGCCTGAACCACCTGCCTGTGCAGTCATCTAGGACCTCCATGCCTCGAGGCGCCCCATCGGCGTACCCGGACACATCGATCATCGCACGTCAGCGGCTGGTGAGGACAGGCCCGGGTTTCGGTATCGTCGGGTAGATGCGGATGACGAAACTCGGGCACTCTTGCGTCCGGCTGGAAAAGGACGGGTCGACGCTGGTGATCGATCCGGGCGGCTGGAGCGACGCGGCCGGCGCGCTGGCCGGCGCCGGCGCGGTCCTGATCACCCACGAGCACCCCGACCACCTCGACGCCGGTGCCGTGCGGGCCGCGATGGCCGGCGAGCCGGCCCTGGGGCTCTGGGCAAACGCCTCGGTCGCGGAGCAGTTCGGCGACTTCGGTACCCGGGTGCACGCCGTCGACCACGGCGACACGTTCACCGCCGCGGGATTCGATGTGCACGTCTACGGCCACGACCACGCGCAGATCTATCGCGAGATCCCGATCGTCGTCAACACGGGGTTCGCCGTGGACGGCGAGATCTTCCACCCCGGCGACTCGCTCACCGTTCCCGAGGACCGGGTGCCGACCCTGCTGCTGCCGATCGTCGCGCCGTGGCTGAAGACCGCTGAGATGATCGACTACGCCCGCGAGGTTGGCCCGCGGCGGGCGTACGCGATTCACGACGCGGTCCTGAATGAGAACGGCCTCGGGCTGTGGCAGCGGATGATGCAGGTCGCCGCCCAGCCCAGCGGGGCGGCCTTCTCCCGGCTGGAGCCAGGCACCACGGTGGACCTCTAGCCGGGTGGCTCGCTGAGCGGCTCCCGCCACCGGCTGGTGATCGGCAGCCGGCGGTCCCTGCCGAAGTTCTTCGGCGTGATCTTCGGGCCCGGGGGGTACTGCCTGCGCTTGTACTCGGCGCGGTCCACCATGCGGATCACCCGCTCGACCAGCGCCGGGTCGTGGCCGGCCGCCACCAGCTCGGCGGCGCCCATGTCGTGCTCCACGTACCCCTCGAGGATCGCGTCGAGCTCCGCGTAGTCCGGCAGCGTGTCGCTGTCCATCTGGCCGGGCGCGAGCTCGGCGCTCGGCGGCTTGGTGATCGAGTTCTCCGGGATCGGCGGGGTCTCGCCGCGGCTCTCGGACTCGCTGTTGCGCCACCGGGAAAGCTCCCAGACCAGCGTCTTCAGTACGTCCTTGATCGGGCCGAAGCCGCCGGCCGAATCGCCGTAGAGGGTGGAGTAGCCGGTGGCCAGCTCGCTTTTGTTGCCCGTGGTCAAGGCCAGGTGGCCCTCGGCGTTGGACAGCGACATGAGGATCATGCCGCGGATCCTGGCCTGCAGGTTCTCCGCGGCCAGGCCGGACAGGTCGAGTTCGGCCTCGAACGCATCGACCATGGAGCGGATCGGCACGGTCCTGGCGTGCAGGCCCTGCCGCTTGGCCAGGTCCTCCGCGTCGGTGACCGAGTGGTCCGAGGAGTAGCGGCTCGGCATCAGCACCACGTGCACCTTGTCCGGGCCGACCGCGTCCGCGGCGATCGTCGCGGTCAGCGCGGAGTCGATGCCCCCGGACAGCGCGAGGATCACCGAGCCGAAGCCGTTCTTGGCGACGTAGTCGCGCACGCCGAGGACGAGGGCCGCGTAAACCTCGGCGGAGTCGGACAGCCGCGGCCAGGTGGTGCGCGGCTTCGGCCGGTCCGGCCGGCTCGCTCCGGCCTTGGCGGGCAGCTCCAGGCGCCTGATCGTGATCATCGACCCGTCGCGCGCGTCGACCGGGGTGTCCGACGGGCACGGCGACGCGACCGCCGGGGGCAGGTCCAGGTCGGCGACGACCAGTTCCTCCTCGAACTGCGGCCCCCTGGCCAGCAGCTCGCCCGCGGCGTCGACGATGATCGAGTCGCCGTCGAAGACCAGCTCGTCCTGGCCGCCCACCATGTTCACGTAGGCCAGGGTGGCCCCGGCCTCGGCGGCGCGGCGCTGCACCAGATCCAGGCGCGTGTCGTCCTTGCCGCGCTCGTACGGCGAGGCGTTCGGCACCGCGAGCAGGCCTGCGCCCGCCGCGCGGCAGACCGCGACCGGCCCGCCGTCCTGCCACAGGTCCTCGCAGATCGCGATCGCGACGTCGACCAGGCCGCCGTCGTCCGCCTGCATCCTGATCACCGGCATGACGTCGCCCGGCACGAAGTAGCGGTACTCGTCGAAGACCCCGTAGTTCGGCAGGTGGTGCTTGGCCGACCGCACCACGACCGCGCCGTCGTACAGCAGCGCGGCGGCGTCGAGCGGCGCCCCGGCCGGCACGCCGACCCGCTGCCGCATGCCGCTCACGCGGTCCAGGTACCCGGTCACCACGGCAATCCCGCCGAGCCCCTCGGCGGCGAGCCGCTCCGCGACAGCATCCAGCGCGGAGATCGAGGCCTCAACGAACGACGTGCGCAGCGCCAGGTCCTCGACCGGGTAGCCGGTCAGCATCATCTCCGGGAACACCACGAGCCTGACGCCCTGGCCAGCGGCGCGCCTGGTCCACTCGACGATGAGGTCCGCGTTTCCGGCCAGGTCCCCGACGGTGGCGTTGACCTGGGCAAGGGCTATGCGCATCTGGGGCACCCGCACAGCTTAGCCGCGTACGCCCCCCGGGCGGCGGCCCGATCACAGCGTGGTCGTCACCTTGCCGATCTGCCGGAACGCTCCAGGTTCCAGGCCGCGCCGCTGCGCAAGCAGCACGCTGAGCAGCTGGAACGGCATGATCTCGGCGATCGGGCGGGTCCCGTCCGCGCGCACCTCGGGCATCCAGGGACCCGGGCCATGGCCCGCCGCCAGGCGAACCACGTTCGCGCCGACCGCGGACAGATCGGCCGCCAGCCGGTCGCCCCGCACCGCGTCGGCCGCGGTCCCCGGCAGGACGATCACGCACGTGCTGCCGTCGGCCATCTCCAGCGGGCCGTGCCGGAACTGCGGGGCGCTCATCGCCTCGAGGGGCGTCTTCGCCGCCTCCTTGACGATCAGCGCACCGGTGCGCGCGGCGGCGAGCGAAGCACCCCTGCCGACCGTGAACAGGATGTCCTGGCTGACCGCCGCGTCCCAGGCGGCCAGGTGGTCGTCCCACTGCTTCAGATAGCCGGCCAGCCTCCCCGGCATCTCGTAGACGTCGCGCGGCACCGGCCGGCCAAGCGCGGCCCCGGTGGCCATCAGGTGCGCCGCGAGGCTGTTGAGGTAGCTGCGGGTGCCGACCGTGTGCTCCTCCCCGGAGCAGAGCTCGATCACCGCGTCCGATGCCGCCGCCAGCGGGCCCGTTACGTCGTTTGTGACGGCCAGGATGGCCCGCGGCCGAGGGGAGGAGGCCAGCAGCGGCGCGATCTCGGCGGACCGCCCGGACTGCGAGGTCACCCACAGCAGGCTGTCGGCCGTGATCAGCCCGCCCGCGTCGGACAGCAGCTCCGCGGCCTCGATGCACCAGACCGGGACGCCCGCCGCCGCGAGCGTCAGGAAACCGGGGTACAGCGCGTGCAGTGACGCCCCCATGCCGGTCATGATCACCCGGCCGAACGTGGGCAAGCGCTGGAGCAGCGCCAGGGCCGGCGCCGAAACCGCTTGGTCGAGCAGCCGCTGGAGAGCCTCGGGCTGGCTTCGGATGTCCGCTATGTACGGCGGGGTCACGGACCCGGAGAGGCTTGTCACGGGCCGGACTCTAACAGATAACTGTGCGAATCAACCAGTTGACGTGGTTGTTCTGAACGCCCTATATTCCCCTCGTGGCCGCGTCTGGAGGGTATTCACAGATTGACGGGTTCCTCCCGCGCCGCCTTCGCCTGCTGCAGCACGGCCTGAGCTGAACCATGGCCTGGGCGGTGGGTGTCGACCTCGGCGGCACCAATGTGCGCGCGGCGCAGGTCGACGAGGCCGGGATCGTGGCCGGCGTCCTCACCGAGCCGCTCGACCCCGGCCGGGGTGCCCGCCCATTCGCCCAGCTCATCGACATGATCGCCAGCCTGATCGAGAAGGCGGCCGGTGACCCCCCGGCCGGCATCGGCGTCGGCGCGACCGGGCCGGTCGATCCGGCACGCGGTGTGATCAGCAACCCGGACACGCTGCCCAGCTCCTACCAGGGTGCGGTCACCGGGGCGCTGGCCGGGGCCTTCGGCGTGCCGGCCTGGCTGGCAAACGATGCCGACGCGGCGGCGCTCGGCGAGGCGTGGACCGGCGCCGGCGCCGGCGTCGGCGTGATGGCCTGCATCACGATCGGCACCGGCATCGGTGTCGGCGTGATCTCGGGCGGCCAGATCCTCCGCGGAGCGGGCGGCAGCCACCCGGAGGCGGGCCACCACGTCGTGGACCCGGGCGGGCCGGCCTGCTACTGCGGAGCGCTCGGCTGCGTGGAGTCCCTGGCCTCGGGTGCGGCTGTGCTGCGCGAGGCGCTGGCCACCGGCACCCTGGACGACGGCGCGAGCGCGGCCGATGTCTTCGCGGCGGCCGCGCGGGTCCCCGCCCTCGGGCGGATCGTGGAACGCGCCCGGGCGGCGCTGTGCACCGCGGTGCTCAACCTCGTGGCCATGCACGCCCCGGACCTGGTGGTGCTGACCGGGAACGGGCACGGTGACCTCGCGGCCCTGGCCGAGCAGGCCCGCCAGCGGCTGCGCGGTTACCGGTTCGCGCCGCCGGGGGTGCAGGTGCGCGAGTCTGCGCTCGGCGGGCTGGCCGGCTGCGTGGGCGCCGCGCGGCTGGCGTTCACGTCGGGACCCGGCCATGACTAGGGCGGAGCGGCACCGGCTGATCTGCGAGGCGGTCCAGGCGACTGGCCGCGCCCGGGTGGTCGATCTGGCCGGCCGGCTGCGGGTGTCCGAGATGACCGTCCGCAGAGACCTGGAGGAACTCGAGGCACGCGGGGAGCTGACCCGCGTGCACGGCGGGGCGATCTCGAACACCTCGCGCAGCTTCGAGCCCGGATTCGCCGCGCGCAGCATGCGGCGTGTCGAGGCCAAGCAGCGGATCGGCGCCGCCGCGGCGGCCCTCGTCAGAGACGGCGAGACCGTCATCGTGGACGCCGGAACGACCACGCTGCATACCGTTCAGAACTTCCGCAGGGATCTGCGGATCCGCGCGCTGGCACTCAGCCTGCACATCGCCGATGCCCTCGCCGACATGCCGAACGTAACCCTGATGATCCCCGGCGGCCAGGTGCGCCCGTATGAACGCTCGTTCGTCGGCGCCGCGACGACGGTGATGCTCGAGCAGCTGACGTTCGACACGACGTTCCTGACCGTGGGCGGAGTCGACGTCGAGGCCGGGTTCACGGAATACGAGTACGACGACGCGCAGACCAAGCAGGCCGCGCTGAAGAGCGCCCGGCGAAAGATCATCGTGGCCGACTCGACCAAGATCGGCGCCGTGTCTTTCGTCCGCCTGTGCCACATCGGCGACGTCGACATTTTGGTGACCGATTCCGCGGCGCCCGCGGAGAGCGTCGCGGCCATCCGCGCGGCCGGGGTTGACGTAGTCCTGGCCTGACGACATTCATGCACCGGCCACGTGCGCCGATGAAGGAGGAAGGGGAGAATGATGAAATCCCACCGGCTGATTGTGGCGACTGGCGTGCTGTCGTGCGCTGCCCTGATCCTGGCCGCCTGCGGCGGCTCATCCGGCTCATCCGGGTCGGGGTCATCTGCCTCGGGCGTCATCCACCTGACGATGTGGCAGCAGTGGGGTGGCGGTCACGAGGAGGCCGCCCTCGACTCGGCCATCAAGGAATACGAGAAGCTGCACAAGAACATCCAGATCACCGAGACGCCGGTCACGAACGACGCGAAGATCCTCTCCGCGATCAGCGGCGGCAACCCTCCGGACATCATCGACCTGGGCACCACGCTGGAGCTGGCCTCGTGGGCAACCGAGGGCGCGATCACACCGCTGAACTCCTACATCTCAAAGAGCAAGCTGGACCTGTCCACGTTCGTCCCCGACGCGCTCAAGCCGGTGACCGTGAACGGCCAGACCTACGCGCTGCCGTTCATGGACTTCACGGCGGGCCTGCTTTACAACAAGAAGCTGTTCGCCGCCGCCGGGCTCAACCCCAACGACCCGCCGACCACGCTCGAGCAGCTGGCCGCGGATGCCAAGAAGCTGACCAAGACCTCCGGAGGGAAGATCACGCAGCTCGGCTTCGCCCCGGACTGGCCCGGCCCGGACCAGGGCCAGGTCTGCCCGCTGGAAACCTATGGCTGGCTGTTCGGCGGCCAGTGGTATGACGCCAGCTCCGGCAAGATCACTCCGGACACCCCGGCGAACGTCGCGGCGCTGTCCTGGGAAGCCAGCTACATGAAGCAGTACGGCGCCCAGAACGTCGCCAACTTCCTGAGCAGCGCCGGCGCCTACCTCACCGCACAGGACCCGTTCGAGTCCGGCAAGCTGGCGATGGTCTACGACGGGCCGTGGGCGCTGCAGTTCATCAAGGCGAACGTGCCGAGCGAGGCCAGCTCGATCGGCGTCGCGCCGCTCCCGGCGCCGGCCGGCGAGTCCCAGAACACCGGGACCAGCTTCATCGACACCAACCCGCAGCTGATCCCGAAGGGCGCCCAGTACCCGCAGCAGGCCTTCGACTTCATCTCGTGGCTCACCACGAACGCGCAGCTCGCGTCCACGTTCGCGAACCTCGTCGCGAACCTGCCGCAGCTGAAGACCGTTCCGTCGTTCCCGCTGGAGAGCAACGCCGGGTTCGACTTCTTCATCAAGAACGGCGCGTCAAGCCACGTCCACGTGTGGCCACAGCTGGCGACGTCCAGCGAGTACGCCACCAAGCTGTGCCAGGCCCAGAACGCGGCGATCTTCGGTCAGCAGACCCCGGCCCAGGCGCTCGGCAGCCTGACCAACCTGTCCCAGTGACCCAGACCAACACGCGCAGCCGGCGGCCCGCGGCGCGGGGCCGGGGCGTGCTCGCCGCGCTCCCGTTCCTTTCACCGTGGGCCGCCGGGGTCATCTGCCTTGTCGCCATCCCGCTCGGCCTGTGCGTGTACTGGAGCTTCACCAGCTACAACCTGCTGACGCCGCCGCAGTGGACCGGCATGTCCAACTACCGGGCGCTGTTCGGTGACCCGGTGTTCTGGCTGTCGGTGCGCAACACGCTGTACATCACGCTGATCGGCGGCACCGCGGGCATCCTGATGGGGCTGGGCACGGCGCTGCTGCTGAACAAGCCCGGCCGGGCCGTCACGTTCTACCGCAGCGCCATCTTCATCCCCGCGGTCGTGCCGGTCGTATCGATGGTGATCGCCTGGGTGTGGATCCTGAACCCGGACTACGGCCTGCTGAACGGGGCGCTGCACCTGGTGCACCTGCCGACGTTTGGCTGGCTCGACGACCCGGCCACAGCCAAGATCAGCCTGCTCATGATCATATTGTGGGGCTCGGTCGGCCAGATCATGATCGTCTTTCTGGCCGCGCTCAAGGAGATACCGCAGGACTACTACGACGCGGCCGCTGTCGACGGGGCGAGCGCCTGGGGCCAGTTCCGTCACGTGACGTTCCCGCTGCTCAGCCCCGTCCTGCTGTACAACGTGGTGATCGGGCTGGTCTTCTACACCCAGATGTTCGAGCAGGCGTTCGTGGCCAGCCCGCTCGACCTGGGCGCGCCCGTCAACTCGACCCTGTTCTACTCGCTGTACCTCTACCAGAACGCGTTCACGT
>Ga0335073_10015835_pt1 | contig 10543 bp, 9 predicted proteins | sample Lox_Sample_22_FD_207093 | JGI IMG/M metagenome (GOLD analysis project Ga0335073, IMG submission 207093) | Soil microbial communities from Loxahatchee National Wildlife Refuge, Florida, United States - Lox_Sample_2.2 | ecosystem: Environmental > Terrestrial > Soil > Wetlands | place: USA: Florida...
TCACCGCGGGGAACGGGGAATGCGCGAAGCTCGGCTGGTAATGCAGGAAGGGCGACGTGGCCCCGTGCTCAGCCAGCACCGCCCTGGCCACCTCGTCAAGCTCGAGCAGGCTCACGCCGACGGCGGCCTGCTTGCGCATCTGGGCCAGCGCGATCGCCACGACCCGGCCCGCGGCCCGCATTGCCTCGATCTCGGCCGGCGATTTCAGCTCTACCACGGGTACATGGTGTCAGCAGGCGCCGGCTGGCGTGAACACATATGGCGTGCTGCGGGCCATCGCCTGGAAGCCGAGCCGCTCCAGGATGGGCCGGCTGGTTGGCAATGCGTCAACCTGGAGGTACCGGTAGCCGCGCTCGGCCGCGACGGCGGCCCGGTAGGCCACGAGCGCCCGGAAGATGCCCCGGCTCCGCCAGCCCGGCACGGTGCCGCCGCCCCAGAGCCCGGCGAAGTCGGTGCCTGGCGTGAACTCGATCCTGGCGGCGCTGACGGGCTGATCGCCCGCCATCGCGACCACCATGTGCAGCTGCCCGGGTGCCTGAGTGAACTGGGCCCGCAAGCGCTTGCCCAAGTCAGCCGACGGACGGCCGGGGAAGGCCAGGTCGTGCACCGCCAGCGCGGCCTCGACGCCGGCATCGTCGGTGACCGCGGCCAGGCGAACACCGGGCGGCAGCACGACCGGGCGAGCGATAGCAGCGGTCTCAGCCACCAGTACGGTCTCCTCGTCCTCCGGCTGGAATCCCGCCGCGACCAGCCGGGCAGGCAGATCGCCAGGCTGGTCGTAGTCGTAGTACTTCCATTCGACTGGCGTACCGCGCCTGGCGAAGTAGTCTCGCTGCGCGGCAATGGCCCGGTCCGCCGTGTCGTCGGTCAGCGCGGACCAGCTGATCCACGAGGTCTGCAGGCCGGCTGCTACGCAGCGCAGCACACCGTCAACGCGCTCGACGACCGCACCGGGCTCGTCTGGCTCAGTCCTGCGCCGGATCTGGCTGTCGTAGGCGGCCCGCACAGCGGCGATGTCGAGGAGATGCGTCGTCACACGTGGCAACCCCACCATGAAGCGATGGCGCTCGCAACGTGATTATTACCGCACTGGCTGCCAGCTTCGGCTGCTCGCGCTGGTCGGTAATGAACCCTGGGCTGCCGGACACTCCACAATGAGAGACCATCTGCCGAGAGGTCGAGAATGGACGCAGCGGCACGGTTCAGCTCGCTTTACCAGCGCCAGTACGACGCAGTGCTGCGCTATGCACTCCGCCGCACCGATCCGGAGACTGCTCGCGACGTCGCCGCCGAGACCTTCCTCGTCGCGTGGCGCCGGCTGGATGTCGTTCCGGCAGACGACACTCGCGCCGCGCCGTGGCTGTACGGAGTTGCCCGCAGAGTGCTGGCGAACGCCGAACGAGCGCGGCGCCGGGCCGAGAACCTCAACGCGCGATTGCGCCAGGAGCGCCCGAACCTCTGTCCTTCTGATGCCGCCGGTGTCGTCGCGGATGCCGACCAGCTGACCGCAGCGCTGGCGACCTTACCCGAAACCGACCAGGAAGCGCTGCGGCTTGTCGGCTGGGAGGAGCTTGACCTGGCTGCCGCGGCCCTGGCGATGGGGTGCTCGCGAGGGACCATGGCGGTCAGATTGCACCGGGCGCGGCGACGGCTGGAACGCGCGCTCCAGGTGGTCACGGACGGCGAGCCGAAGCCTGCGACTGGCTGGCCTGCACCCCATCGGCGGATCACTCAGGAGACTCGATGAGCAACCGGACGATTGATCGCATCCGGGTCCTTATGGCGCCCGGCAATCCCCTGCCGAACACTGCTGAGCCAGACGCCCCAGATATCGCGGCAGGCCTGCCGTCCCTGGACACCTCACTGGACTGGATCATGAGCCAGCCGCTGCGGCACAGGCATCCGGTCAGGCGCGTCGTCGCCCCGCTCGGCGCGGGACTAGCGGTCGCCGGGCTGATCCTTGGCCTGACGCTCGCGGCTCCGTCGCCACAGTCGCAGCTTCGCCGGCCGGGCGCAGGGGCGCCGGCCGACGCGGCGCCCGCGACACCGATGCCCGCATTCTTCGTCCAGATTGGGGTGCGTCTGCACGGCGGCGGGTTGTTCGCCGCGGTACACGATTCGAAGACGGGAACCGTACTCAGTCAAATTAAGGTCCCTGGGTGGTGGGGGACCATACCGAATATCGCTGCCGACGGCTCTGACCGAACATTTATCGTGACCAGCACCCTCGGCGGCCACCCGCAGATCACCGGGGGGACGGTCGCGCGAAACGGGCGGGACGGCGTCACCGCGGTCTTCCGGCTGCAGGTCGCGCCGGATGGCCGGTCGGAGAAGCTGACCAGGCTGCCAGTGAACCTGCTGCCTGCGGGGTCTGACGACTCGGTGGACGGGATAGCCGTGGCGCCAGGCGGCGGTGAGCTAGCAGTCGCCCTGCAGGTCGGCGACTCGTATGACAGCCCCAGCGCGCGGGGAGAGATCGTCCTGTACTCACTGGCCGGCGGACCCAAGCGGACTTGGGCCGCACCGTCCGACGGTCTGTCCGTGTCCCTGGACCCGGCCTGGATCAGCCACAGTCAGCTGGCGTTCCTCTGGCAGGACAAGCTTCGCGGCTCGGAGACAGTCTTCTTCACTGGCCGGAGCCAGATTCGCGTACTTGACACGACGGCGCCAGGGAGTAACTTGCTCGCCTCCAGCGTGCTGATGAGCGGTGGCGGTCGCCTCGGCTTCATCCAGACGGCTGGCATCGGGCCAGGCGGCTCGCCGATCACCGTGGCGACGTTCCGGGTTCCGTCGCTTGGCGGCACTGGCAGCGCGAGGATGCTGCTCGCCCAGGTGTCTCCAGCTGGAACCGTTACCAAGACATTCAGCGCATACACCAAGTCGTACGAGGGCGTTCAGCAGGAGTACTCCGTGACGTCTGTCTGCCTAGTGGTCGCAACCGACGCCACTGGCCAGCACGCCCTGGCCAACTGCCCGAACTTCGGCAGGATCGATAACGGCACGTTTACTCCGCTCGCGCACAACCCGGACACCTACTTGGCGGCGTGGTGAGATAAGCCGGCGCGCATACTAGAGGCCATGACCGCTGGCAGCCCGTCCGACACTTCCGGCCTTGCCGACCAGGTCACCTTCCTGATCATCGGGGCGGGTTTCTCCGGCCTGGGCGCGGCCATCAGGCTGAGGCAGGCCGGCCACACCGACATCGTCATCGTGGAACGCGCCGGCGATGTTGGCGGTACCTGGCGGGACAACACCTACCCCGGCTGCCGTTGCGATGTGCAGTCCAACCTGTACTCGTACTCGTTCGAGCCAAAGCCGGACTGGAGCGAGTCGTTCCCGTCCCAGCCTGAACTGTGGGCCTACCTGCGGTCGGTGACCCGCAAATACGACCTGCGGCAGTTCATCCGATTCGGCCACGAGGTCACCAGCGCCCGCTGGGACGCGGCCTCAGGCCGATGGCTCGTCAGGACGACGGGCGGGGATTTCGCCGCCCGTTACGTCATTGCCGCCGTCGGAGCGCTGGTCGAGCCATCCCTGCCCGATATTCCGGGAATCGAGTCGTTCCAGGGCACGATCATGCACTCGGCGCGCTGGGATGACGGCTGGCGGGCGGCCGGGCGCAGGGTCGCCGTCATCGGGACCGGCGCGTCCGCGATCCAGATCGTCCCGTCGATCCAGCCTGCTGTCGAGCACCTGACGGTGTTCCAGCGCACCGCTCCGTTCGTGGTCCCGCACACCAATCACCCGGTGAAGCCAGTCGTCCGGGCCCTGTACCGGCTGGCGCCGTGGACGCAGCGATCGTCCAGGGCGCTGGTCTACTGGATGCGCGAGTTCCTTGTGCTCGGCTTCGTGAAGAACCCGAGGATCCTGAAGCGGGCCGAGGTGGCGTGGCGCCGGCACATGGAAGGCGCGATCGCTGATCCGGTCCTGCGGTCGCAGCTGACTCCCACCTACAGTCTTGGATGCAAGCGCGTGCTGCCGTCGAACGACTACTATCCGGCCGTCGCCAAGCACAACGTCAGCCTCGTCACCGAGAAGATCATCGCGTTCCGCCCGGATGCGGTCATCACCGCCGACGGCACCGAGCACCCCGTCGACACGGTGATCCTGGCAACCGGCTTCCACGTCACCGACAACCCTGCGTTCGGCAAGATCACCGGTACCGGAGGCACGACGCTCGCGGATGCGTTCGGCTCCACCTACCTGGGCACCGTCGTGCCCGGCTTCCCCAACTACTTCCAGCTCACCGGCGCGAACACCGGGCTCGGCCACTCCTCGATGCTGCTGATGATCGAGAGCCAGCTCACCTACATCGCCGACGGCATCGCGAAGACCGAGGCAGGCGGCGGGCGGTTCGAGGTACGGCCTGAAGTGGCCGCTGCCTACAACGCCGAGCTGCAGCGCAAGCTGCCGAAGACCGTCTGGGGCTCCGGCTGCTCGAGCTGGTACCTGGACTCGCAGGGGCGCAACCTGACGCTGTGGCCGGGCTTCACCTTTGACTTCCGGCGCCGCACGCGCGAGTTCCGGCTAAGTGACTTCCGGATCGGCTGACTTACAGCGGGAGCAGGTCCGGGCGCTTGGGACTCATCCCGTCGCCGCTCGAGGTACCTCGCAGGCGCCGCTTCAGCCACGGTAGGGCGTACGTCTTCGCCCAGTACATGTCCTGCTGCCGTGCGGCGAGCCAGTGCGCTCCGGCCAGGTCCGGCGGCAGCGGCTCGCGCCAGTCCTCAGCCACCGGGACTGCCGCCACCTCGCAGGCATGCAGCGCCACCCGCCGGTGCCCGTCGGACGCCAGGTGCAGCCGGTCCTCGCACCATTCCCGCGGGTCACGAAGGACGCGCATCGACCACAGATCCACATGCAGGCAGTCGTGCTTCCTGGCGACCTCACGCAGCTGGGCATTGAACGCTGCGGCCTTACCGCGGATCAGCCGGATCAGTGCGAATCCGCCAGGATCGAAGCCAGTAAAGAGCATGACCTGGCTCCCTGCGCCACGCAGCGACGCGACGGCTGTCTCGAACGTCGTGGCCATCGCATCGGGATCGGCGCTCGGCCGCAGCAGGTCGTTGCCGCCGGCGGCGATGCTCACCAGGTCTGGCGCGAGCCGGACGGCCACCGGCACCTGTTCGCTCACGACCTGGCTCAGCAGCTTGCCGCGGATCGCGAGATTCGCGTACCGCAGTCCCGGCGAGACGGCCGCCAGGTGCCCGGCGAAGCGGTCAGCCCAGCCGCGAACTCTCCCATCGGGGCCGACGTCGCCTACTCCTTCTGTGAAGCTGTCGCCAATGGCCACGAACGACCCGACTGGCAGTATTGACACCCGGCCAGGTTAGCAGCGTCCTGAGCAGGCAATCAGCAGCCTGAGCGGGCAAAGTCGACAAGGAGTGGTCGCCGAGCTCGACGGGAGGGTCGCCGGCTTCGGCGCAGCGCGGCAGACCGGCATCGGCCCGGCCGCCGTGAGCATGCTGTGCGACCTGTTCGTGGACCCGGCCGCGCACGGGCGCGGCTGCGGTCGCGCCATGCTCGCCGATCTGTGGGCCGGCCCGCAGCCGCGCATGACGTTCAGCAGCCTGCACGCGAACGCCCTTCCGCTGTACACCAGCTTCGGCCTCGACGCCTGGTGGCCACTGCTCTACCTGCACGGCGATGCAGGCCGGCTGCCGGCCATCAGTGAGTGGTCGGCCGAGCCGGTGACGGCCGGCCTGGTCGCCCGCTTCGAGCTCGCCTGGACCGGAGCCAACCGGCTCTCCGACCATCTGTACTGGGCCGCGCGGCCAGGCGGACAGTGCCTGCTCGTCAGCCGGGACGCCGAGGTCATCGCCGCCGGCACGGTGATCAGCAGCGGCCAGGATCGCGGGATCGTGCACCTGGCCCTGTCACCTGCCGTTGATGACGGAGCAGCAGCGGCAGCGGTACTGCTGACCCTTGCTGAGCTACCGGGGCCCAGGCATGAGCTCGCGCACGCCTGCCTGCCGGCGCCGCATCCGGCGGTCAGGGCACTGCTCGCCGCGGGCTGGCAGTTCGGCGAATTCGACCTGTTCATGGCCACCGACCCCTACTGCTCGACCCGCGCCGGGTGGTGCCCTCGCCTGCCCTGGCATGATGGCGATCTCGCTGCGTCACGACGATTCCAGCTGGGGGTAAGCGCGGCAATGGCGCAGGACGCGGACGCACTCGTCATCGGTGCCGGCCTGGCTGGCCTCGTCGCCACCGCGGAGCTGGCCGCCGCCGGGCGGCGGGTGATCCTCCTCGACCAGGAGCCGGAGGCCTCGCTCGGCGGCCAGGCGTTCTGGTCGTTCGGCGGCCTGTTCCTGGTCGACTCGCCTGAGCAGCGCCGGATGGGCATCCGCGACAGCCACGATCTCGCCTGGCAGGACTGGCTGGGCAGCGCCGCATTCGACCGCCCGGAGGATGCCTGGCCGCGGCGCTGGGCGGAAGCGTACGTCGGCTTCGCCGCCGGGCCGAAGCGCCAGTGGCTGCACGACAAGGGCGTGCGATTCTTCCCGATCGTCGGCTGGGCCGAGCGCGGCGGGTACGGCCCAGCCGGTCACGGCAACTCCGTCCCCCGGTTCCACATCACCTGGGGCACCGGGCCTGGCGTGGTGGCTCCATTCGAGCGTGAGGTCCGGGCAGCGGCGGAATCAGGCCAGGTCCGGATGCTGTTCCGGCACCAGGTCGATGGGCTCACCAGCACCGCTGGCGGCGTCGACGGCGTGCGCGGCAGCATCCTTGCGCCGTCCGGTGCAGCCAGGGGGCAGCCGACCTCGCGTGAGGTGACCGGCGAGTTCGAGTTGCACGCCCAGGCCGTCGTTGTCGCGTCCGGCGGCATCGGCGGCAACCACGATCTGGTCCGCCAGCACTGGCCGCCGCGACTGGGCAATCCTCCGCAGCACCTGCTTTCCGGCGTTCCGGCTCATGTTGATGGCCGCATGCTCGGCATCAGCCAGGCAGCGGGCGCAGCGGTGATCAACCCGGACCGGATGTGGCATTACACCGAGGGCATCGAGAACTGGAATCCGGTCTGGCCGCTGCATGGCATCCGGATCCTGCCGGGCCCGTCGTCGATGTGGCTGGACGCTCGCGGCCGGCAGCTGCCGGGACCGTTGTATCCGGGGTTCGATACGCTCGGCACGCTCGAGCACATCATGACTACCGGGTTTGAGTACACCTGGTTCCTGCTGACGCAGAAGATCATCGAGCGCGAGTTCGCGCTGTCCGGGTCCGAGCAGAATCCCGATCTCACCGGTAAGAGCGTCATGAGGCTGCTGGAGCGCGCGAAGCCGGGCCCGCCGGCGCCGGTGGCGGCGTTCATGCGGCACGGTGCTGACTTCGTGGTCGAGAGCAGCCTTCCCGCTCTGGTTGCCGGAATGAACAGGCTGACGGGCGCGGAGCTGCTCGACCTGGCGTCCGTCACCGAGCTGGTCGAAGCGCGCGACCGCGAGGTTGCGAACCCGTTCACCAAGGACATGCAGCTCACCGCCATCCACGGGGCGCGCCGCTACCGCGGCGACCGGCTCATCCGGGTCGCGAAGCCGCACCGGTTCCTTGATCCCGCCGCGGGTCCGCTCGTCGCGGTGCGGCTGCACATCCTGACCCGCAAGAGCCTCGGCGGACTGCAGACCAACCTCGACGGGCAGGTCCTGGACGAGGCCGGCCAGCCAGTGCCCGGCCTGTACGCGGCGGGCGAGGTCGCGGGGTTCGGCGGCGGCGGGATGCATGGCTACCGGGCGCTGGAGGGCACGTTCCTCGGCGGCTGCCTGTTCTCCGGTCGCACGGCCGGGCGCGCCGTGGCACGGGCGGTCTGACCGCCGAGAGCGGGGCCGCTTTTGCAGGGTTACCGTCGCCGTGGGTGCCGTGCCGCCAGCAGCGGCATCGCCGCGATCTTCTCCTGCGTCAGGTGGTCCCACTCGATGCCAGCGCGCGGCCGCCGCACGCGCCGGCCGCGGCAGTCGATGACGCGCTCCGGCGTGATGATGACGTCCACCGGGACATCGTGGCTGGTCAGCGGAATCGCCCCGGCGGCGCGCAGCTGGAGGTCGTGAACCGTCGTCACGCAGATTGTCTGCGGCCCGATCAGGCCGGCCTCGGCGGCGAGCGCGAATTCCAGATCCGCGAAGCCGCCGCCCTTGCCGAGCCGCGCACCGTCCTCCGCCGCTGCGACAGAGCCCATGACGACCAGGTCGACGGGCGCCAGGTCGGACAGCAGGACCCGGCGCGCCGACCGGGCCGCGCCAGTGATCGAGGCAGCCTTGCGCGGCGGCTCCGCAAGGTGGTCCGGATCGAGGGCAAAGAACGGCTCGGGGCTGGCCAGCCGCGGAACTGCCATGTACACGGTCTTGCCGTCCTCCAGCGCGCGCTGCCGGACGGGCAGCTGCGCGGCGTCCGGATTGGCCTTGATGGTAACCGCCGACACCCATTCCGGCAGGGCACGGAGGCGGTCGGCGGCGGCTTCCGCCCCGGTGAAGTTCGGGATGCGGCCGGCTGCGCCAGGGAACCGGGCGACCTTGGCTGCGCGCATCGCTGCCCACACCTCCTCGCGCAGCTCCGCCTTTGCCGCAAGCACATCGGCGGGACCGCCGGCATCGCGATCGTGACGCGGGGCAGCTCGGCGCATGCTGCCATCCTGCCCCAGTTATGCCGTGGCGGCGGCACGGGCGTGGCCGTACTCTGTCCGCATGATCCCCGGTGACAGGCTCCTGGCGTTCTGCGCGCTCGCTCTGGTCGTAATCGCAATTCCCGGCCCGAGCGTGCTGTTCCTCGTTGGCCGGGCGCTCGCGCACGGGCGGCGCACGGCACTGGCTTCTGTTCTCGGTAATGAGCTCGGGGAGCTAGCACTCGCGACGCTCGTCGCACTGGGCCTCGGACCGATTGTTGAGCGGTCCGCAATCGTCCTTACCGTCATGAAGATGGCGGGTGCCGCGTACCTGATCTTCCTGGGCGTGCGGGCCATCCGGCAGCGCCGGGCACACGAGACGGCTGCAGAGGCCGGGCCGCGATCGCGTGGCGGCGTGCGAGCTGTCGCTGATGGCTTCCTTGTCGGAGTGGCGAACCCGAAGACGGCGGTGTTCTTCATCGCGATCCTGCCGGAGTTCGTCAGCCGGTCCGGAGGTCATGTCGCGACGCAGATGCTGATGCTGGGCGTCGTGTTCGTCGCGATCGCCGCCGTCAGTGACTCGGCCTGGAGCTTGCTGGCAAGTGCCGCCCGGGCCTGGCTCGGCCGGTCGCCGCGCCGCCTGGAGCTGATCGGGGGCGCGGGCGGCCTGGCCATGATCGGCCTGGGGGTCACGCTCGCGCTCACCGGGCGGAAGGACTAACTCCCCCGGCGGACGAACCAGCTGCGCCGCATGCTGCCGCGCGCCCTCAGTCCGGCACCCAGAGGCAGAACGGGTGCCCGGCCGGATCGAGGAAGACCCGCACGTGCTCCTGCGGCTGGAAGCCGGCCAGTGTCGCACCGCAGGCGATGGCGTGCTCGCTCGCGGCTGCCAGGTCCTCGACCTCGATGTCGAGGTGCATCATCATCTGCTGGTCTCCAGGCCCTGCGGGCCACGCGGGCGGCACGTGACCAGTCTCCTCCTGGACGGAGAGGCCTGCGCCGCCGCCGGGGGCTGCGAGCGTCACCCAGTCCGGCTCGTCCGTGCGGATCTCCCAGCCGAGCAGGTCGCGGTAGAAGGCTGCCAGCTCGCGAGCGTCCGGGGCGCCGAGTACGGTCGCAGTGAGCGTCATGGCCGGGCGGTTCATCTTCCAATGATGCGGTGTTGACTGTGATGCCGGAGGCGGTTCCATGACGGTAAGCGGCGAGCAGCCGCGATCGGGCGGCAGTCGAAGCCACCTCTTCGCCACCTGCGTCCCTGGCCTGGCCCGGATGGTGCGACGGCAGCTAGAAGGCGCCAGCAGTGTGCAGGTGACCGGCAGCGGCCATGACGGGCGCGCGGACATCGTGTTCTTCGAGGCTGGCCCAGCGGGCCGGGCCGAGGCCTTGCGGTCACGCCTGGCCGAGCAGGTCTTCGCCGAGATCGGCCGGGCGGGCCGGGCCGGCGGCGGTAGCGCGGACGCGATCGCGAGCATGATCTGGCGAGGTGATGCTGTCCAGCGGGCACTGTCGGTCTGGGCCAGTGAGGTCCGTCCGCTCGCCGGATCGATGACGTTCCGGGTGACGGCACGCGTTCTCAGCGAGCACAGGTTCCGGCGTCCGGATCTGCGCCGCGCGATGTCGGCTGTCATTGCAGCGGATAAACCCCGCTGGAGGTTCGCCGGCCCGGCGCAGCTGGAGTTCTGCATCAGCGAGTGGCACGACGGGCAGTACGTCGCCGGCCTGAGCCTGAGCGACCGAGCCGCGCCTGAAGGTGCGCGGCGCCTCAGGGCACGCCAGGAAAGCGCCGCGGCCGGAGCCCTTCCGCAGACCGTTGCGGCGGCGATGGTTCAGCTGGCCGGACGGCCGGGCCGAGCGGGAAAGCCGGGCAGCACTTTGCTCGACCCGTGCTGCGGAGCCGGCACGATCCTGGCAGAAGCGCTGGCAGCGGGCTGGGCCGCCGAGGGCGGCGAC